>Ga0210394_10003353_pt1 | contig 20281 bp, 13 predicted proteins | sample IncBWC12MmetaG_FD_160121 | JGI IMG/M metagenome (GOLD analysis project Ga0210394, IMG submission 160121) | Forest soil microbial communities from Barre Woods Harvard Forest LTER site, Petersham, Massachusetts, United States - Inc-BW-C-12-M | ecosystem: Environmental > Terrestrial > Soil >...
CGGAAGAACAATTTCGGGGAGAAGCAAAATTGCAGCCCGGAAGTCCAGAAGCTGCTTATCGTTTAGGGAATGCGTTGATGCAGCAGGGAAAGATGAAGGAAGCCATCGAGGAACTGCGGCGTTCGGATTTGTTGCGCCCGAATATGCCGGAAACTCTTTACGCTCTCGGCAGAGCGGCTGCGGTTGTTGATCCGAACCTGGCGGAGCATGCGTTCGCGCGCGTGATTGAGTTGGAGAAGGAGACTCCTCTTGCCGGGCAGGCATATCTAGCGTTGGCAGGAATTCATCGGAAGCAGGGCAAGACGGAACTGGCCGCGCGCGAGATGCAAGAGTATGGCCGGATTCAGACTCTTACTGCCGGCCTCGAACATAAAAATCCCTAGCGGTGCTGGTCTTCTTCGCGATAAGGAGCCGGTGCTTGAAAAAAGACCTGCGAAATCCTTGGATATTTGCTCTCACGCTGTGGCTCGCTTTCGTTTTTCTTGCACCCTGTGTATTAGCCCAGAAATCGAATACGCGGCATACCTCCGAAAACCGCGTGTTACGAGTAACGATCAAGACAGACGGAACCTATGAACTCGTTTTTCGCAGCGTTGGGTGGCGCCTCGTTGGCAGACTTCCCGAAGTCTCGGCCACGATTCAAACGACTCATGGAAAAGATGCAATTGGAAGCTACCAGGCCGTATCCGCAGTGTATCTTGGCAGATCGCGGACAGCGGAGGTACGCATTTATCGAAGTTTGCCTGTCGCCCTCCTCCGAGATACCTGGAATACCGCCAGTCGCAACGAATACCCGTTTCCCACATTTGAGAACTTGCCTGCGGGTCTAATGAAGTTCTCATATCGACAGAAGACGTTCGGGGTCTATGAATTCGGAGCGCTGGGTCCCGAAGGACCATGGTCACTTTTCGATAAGCTGGGCAACGTAATGATGCTATCACCGGCAGACCACTTTCTCGTATCTCGCATGAACGAATCGCCTGGAGGCGAAGCAGACAGCCGCATTTTGCAGACAATCCAAACGCTGCCAGCCGGCTTTTCTCACGGTACTCTGCTTGTTTTCGCTAAAGGTATGAATCAGACTTTTTCGGCCTGGGGTTCCGCGCTGCTGGCTCTGGGCGGAAAGCAGCGTCCGGCAAATGACGCGAATGTGGTGCTTGCGAAACTTGGATACTGGACCGACAACGGCGCCAGATACTATTACAAGTTTGACCCTCAATTAGGTTACGTAGGGACGCTGCTTGCGGTGCGAGATCAGTTTAAGAAACTGGGGGTGCCGCTCGGATATATGCAACTCGACAGTTGGTGGTACCCCAAGGGCGTAAATGCTCGATGGAATTCCGCAGGCTCAGCACTTCCCGACGGCGAATATACGTACGAAGCGGATAAGGAACTCTTCCCCGATGGCCTTCGAGCGTTTCATCAATCCCTTGGGATGCCGATGGTCACGCACGCACGGTGGATTTCCACTGCGAGTCCGTATCGCGACCGCTATAAAATGTCGGGTAACGTTGTCATTGACCCTAGTTTCTGGAAGTCCACAGCCGAATATTTGGCCGCTGCAGGAGCCGTCACGTACGAACAGGACTGGCTGGACCGCAACGCGCAAACGGAAATGAATCTGCAGGATCCCCGAACGTTTCTCGAAAACATGTCTGAAGCCATGCTCAGCAAAGGAATTACGATTCAATACTGCATGCCGCTGCCGAGTCACTACATGGCGAGCACACAATATTTGAATGTCCAAACGATACGGCCCAGCAATGACAGATTCAATCGCGAACAGTGGGATGCTTTTCTCTACGACTCACAATTGGCCAGCGCAGTCGGCCTTTGGCCGTGGACCGACGTTTTCCTCAGCAACGAGCTTCCCAATTTGATTCTCTCCACGTTGTCGGCCGGGCCTGTAGGAGTGGGAGACGCACTAGGCGAAACAAATGCGCAAAATTTGAAGGGCGCGATACGCCGCGATGGGTTGATCGTGAAGGCAGATTCACCCTTGCTACCCATCAATTCGATGTACAGGAGCGATGCTACGAACTCAGGCACTCCCATGGTGGCGATGTCGACCGATACCTTTGGCGATCAGAGTGTCCGCTATGTTTTCGCGTATGCACGAAGCGCCTCGGAAGAGAGCACGACCGTGCCTCTCAGCAGCCTGGAACTATCGGGGTCAGTATTTGCGTATGATTGGGTAACGCGCGGCGGCGAAGTGATCCCCGAGGGCGGAAGCCTAGCAATGAGATTCGCGGACGGGTGGGACTATCAGATACTTTCTCCCGTGAACGGCGAAGGATTGGCACTGCTGGGTGACACTGAAAAGTTTGTGCCCCTGGGGAAGCAACGTATCGCTGCTCTCGAGGATCGCGGCACTTTAACGGCGACCATCAAATTCGCTGTCGGAGAAGACATGCTCACAATCTCCGGATACTCCTCGCGTAGCCCTAAAGTTAAGGCTATCCAGGGCAAACTGAACAACACGGCTTACGACCCCCAAACCAAGATCTTTCGGGTGCAAGTCGCGCCATCCAGCTCCGGCGAGGCCATCTTGCAAGTCAGCGCCCGCTAATAAAGTCCGATCCGACATTGGGGTCACGCCTATCCCATATATCGACCCCGGGCTTTGGTTGCATGCTGTCAAAGAGGCTTCGCCTCCGCCCGCTCCAACATGCTGAGTTGTCCCAGCGGAGCGAGCGTCCCTCCCGCAGCCGCCGCCATCGCCCGCATCGCGATCTGATTGTTGAACTGCTCGGTCGTAAAATCGGCAATCAGCCCCGACTGAATCGCCGTATAAATTTCTTCGATCCCCGACTCCAAGGTCCGCTCGCAATGAAAATTCAAAGCTCTCTCGATCTTCTCGAACGAGACGCGATAATTTCGCCGGTCCCCATTCTGCACCCGCACAATTTCCGTCCCCGGCACCACGCGAGCAATCGCCGCTCCCAGTTGCTCGATCTGCAGATTCAACGACGCCGACCCTACATTAAAAATCTCGCCCGAGACCGCGCTGGTCTCTGCCTCCAGACACGCCGCCACCGCCCGCGCCGCATCCTGCACGTGCAGGAAAGGACGCCACTGCTCCCCATTCAATACCGTAATCTTCCCGGAGGACGCCGCCCGCGCCACAAATACATTCACCACCAAATCGAACCGCATCCGCGCCGAAAGCCCAAACAAAGTCCCCAACCGCAAAATCGTAGGCGCAAAATCCACCCCCGACGCAGCCAGCAAAATATTTTCGGAATCGACTTTCGTTTGTGCGTACACCGAAAGCGGATTCACCGCCGACGTCTCGTCGAGGCAAAAGTCCGAGGCGCCATATACACCGCACGACGAAGCGAACACAAATCGCCGCACCCCGCATCCCCGCGCCACGTCGGACAGCATCCGCGTCGCCGCGCGATTCACTTCCATGGCGAGCTGCTTGTTGTCGTCGCATGCAGGGTCGCCGACGATTGCCGCGAGGTGCACCACCGCGTCGCATCCCCGCATCGCCTTCACCACCGCCCCAATGTCCCGCACGTCCCCGCGCACCAGCTCGCACCCCGCATGCTCCTTGATATCGTCGAGCGAGTTCTCGCCGAAGAGAAACGAATCGAGAACGCGGACTCTAAATCCGCGCTGCAGGAATCGCGCAACCACGACGGACCCCAGGTACCCCGCGCCGCCAAGCACCAGAATCTGCCTCACGCTCTCCGGGTCGGGTTTGCGTTCGAAATGGTAGCGATTAAGGATTTTGTATTTGGTCAGGCGAACGCCGCCTACGGTGGTCAGCGTCAGAACCCATGCGATTACGGCCACGCCGCGCGGAACCAAGGACCCCCGGTACAAGAAATAGTCCGCAAAAACAAACAACACGACGAACGAACTGACCGCGCGGAGGACGGCGATGGTTTTTTGCACGCCATTGGCGTCTCGCGTGCGGGGGTAAAAGCCACTAAGCTGAAACACCAGCAGCGCGAGGAAAGACCAAAACAGCCAGTAATGCGTCACGAAGTTTTTGAAGCGTTCGGCTAGGCCTTGCGGGTCTGGTGTTCGCAGAATTACGACATAAAATAAAAACCAGAGAGCGAAAGCAGTGAGCATCGAAAAGTTCACGAGGATCACATCCGCAGCCATGCGCAACAGGCTATTTTTCCAGGGATAGGCACGCGCTTCGCTTCGAAGCGAAGTCCAGTGTGAACGGATGCGCGCGATATTCATGCGCGGTGGGCCTTGGTAAGGTTTTTCTTCCTGGCGAACTCGTGGCAGCGCAGGATTGCGTCGCAGATTTTTTCCACGTTTTCATCGCTTATCGTGGAATAGATCGGGAGATTAAGGATGCTCTCGGAGATGCTTTCTGTCACCGGCAAGGGGTGCTTGTCCCAGATTTCTCGGTAAAGCTTTTGACGATGCACCGGGGGATAGAAATAGCGACGGACTTGAATGTTTTCTTTTTCCAGCGCGTCGAAGAGCCAATCGCGGGACTTGCCGAAGACCGCTTCATCAATCAAAACACCAAAATCTTTGCAGGAGCTGCGGTTGCCCGGGGGAATGCGCTGAAAACTCAGTCCAGGGATGGTTCGAAGGCGCCGTTCGTAATGGAGGCGGACCTGATTGCGGCGATCAATACGCGCGTCGACGCTGTGAAGACCGCGAAGCGCCAACGCGGCATGAAATTCGCTCATCCGCGCGTTCAGACCAGCCGATTCAGGATCATAGTTACCACTGTCGCCATAATTTCTAGCGGCACGCAGTTTTCGTGCAAGCTCGGCGTCGCGTGTCGAGATCATTCCTCCCTCACCCGCGATCAAGAGTTTCGTGGGAGAAAAGCTGAACACTTCCGCCACGCCGAAATTTCCAACACGCTTGTCGTTTATGTCGCTTCCGAATGCGTGGGCCGCATCGAACACCAGAGGAACTGAGGCGTCGGATGCGATGGTCTGCAGTTCTACGATGGACGCTGGATTTCCAAACAAATGGACAGCGAGAATTGCGGCTGTCTTGGTCGACATTTGAAGTTTGACTGCGTGCGGGTTGATGCAAAAGGTTTGGAGGTCGCAATCGGCGAAGACAGGCTTGAGTCCGTTCCAGAGCACGCTATGGGCACTGGCGTGAAAAGTGAAACTGGGAAGGATCACCTCGCCTTCGAGGCCCAATGCCTGCAGAGTGAGTACGAGTCCCGCTGTGCAACTGGAGACCGCGACGCAATGCGGAACCCCGAGAAATTGTTCAGCAGCTTCTTCAAACTGTCGCACGAACGTAGCGTTCGTGAGTTGACGACTGCTCAGGATCTTGCGCACGTCGCGGAGGAATTCTTCACCCGGAAGTCCTTCCGGCGACACAATGGGCAAGCGCTCTTCGAACATTGAGCGGCCGCCTGCAATTGCCGGAATGTTCGCCTCTGTTACCGACACGCTTCCGCTCCAAACTGTTCGGGCCGTTTCGGTTGTTTGCCAATCTCGATTGCCGGAACGCCTGCTACCAGCGCGCCTTCAGCCACGTCTCTTAGCACAACGGCGCCAGCGCCGACTTGAGAATATTGATGAACGACAAGATTCGGCGCAACGACGGCGCCCGAACCAACATAAGCAAATCTTCCAACTCGCACACCGCCAGTTAAGGTGGCATTCGGAAAAATGTGACAACTCGCTTCCAGATAATTATCGTGGTCGATCGAAGCTGCCGTATTCACGCAGACGTTGTCTTCAATAACGGCGCCGGGGTTAATCACTGCACCGGCCAGGATCGTGACGCCGATTCCCAATTCAACAAAACGCGAGATATGGGCGCTCGGATGGATCACGTTCATTGGTTCTAATCCGCAAGCCTTCACTTGCTGAAATTTTTCGCTGCGAATGTAGTTGTCGCCGATGCCGATCGCCACATAGTCGAAATCTCGACTTTGTCTAAACGTTCGCAAACTCCCGGCTGAATATGAAACAGGTACTCCGAGAACGTTTGTTCCACTTTTCGTTTCGTCATCGTCTAGGATTCCGACTAAAGTGCAGGATTCGGATGCAAGCAAAGCGTCAACAATCACCTTGCCGTGACCCCCCGCGCCCCAAACGATTACCCGGCATTTGTCTTGTTTCATCCCTGCAGTCACGCCAAGTCGTGCATCTTAACCGCGCCTTTTTCTCCGTACACACCTGTGCCTCTGAGTAATAGCGGAATGGTGCGGCAGATAATCTTGGCGTCGAGCCACAGAGAAAAATTTTCGATATATGAGATATCCAGGGTGATTCTTCGTTCCCAAGGAATGAGATTGCGGCCTTGGAGCTGTGCTAAGCCAGTCAGTCCGGGGCGCATCCGAAGACGGCGGGCCTGCTCCGAAGAATAACGTTCGGCAATTTCAAGAAAAGTTGGACGGGGACCGACGAAACTCATTTCGCCGCGGAGAACATTCCAGAATTGAGGCAGTTCGTCAAGGCTCCAGCGGCGCAAAAAACGGCCGACGCGTGTGATGCGCGGGTCTGTCGCCGAGGTTTCGTATCGATGCGCGGCGTTGCGGGCATTCTGCACCATGGTTCGGAACTTCCATTGGTCGAAGGCCTTTCCATCGCGGCCGGCGACCCGCAGTTTAAAGAAAATATCGCCCGTGGAATCGAGAGACACGCAAAGAGCAACACATGCGAAAGCCGGAGCCAAAACGAGCAGACCGAATATCGCAAAAGCGATGTCCAACGCGCGTTTGATTGCGAGCTGAAGTTTACGCGGCAATTGGCTCACTCCGCGCGTGCCAGGATGGCATCCGGACTGATATCGCCAGGCCTAATATCGTCGAGAAGAGAAGGGCGTTTGCAGGGATATACAGGTTAAAGTCGGCAAAGCTGTGGAGCAAGATAGCTACGATGCTGCCTGCGCAACCGAGGGAGACGATGCGTTCGAAATCTCGTCCGCCAGACAGGAATGAACGGATTGCGTGGGCGAGGATGACAATTATAGAGGCGAAAAGAATGAGCGCAGCGGGGATACCTAGATCGCCAGCGAGCTCCAGATAATCATTGTGCGCGTGATTTACAAACTGGCTGAGGAACGCGGTTTGGCCGCTGGTATAGGCGATAGGAAAAGTTCCGAGGCCGGTTCCGAGCCACGGGTGATGGTTTATTAATGGTAGGGCATCGCGCCACATCGAAATGCGGCTTTGGCCGCCTAGGGAGTATTCCTCGTTCACGTGCTGAAATCTGGAAACGATCGGGCCGGGTCCGATCCAAATCGCCACACAAATACTGAGAAGAATGAATGCGGCGGCCAGCAGGGAACCCGTGCGTCCGTGAAATCTGGAAATCGCCAAGAGTGCAAAGATCACGAGGACAGATGATGCTGCGGCAAGAATGCCCATTCTTGAGCGTGAGAAAATAAGCGCGGCACAAATCACGACTGCGACGGCGAGACACAAAACTAATCGTTGAGCCGCAGACTTCGCCATCAAGCTTCGAAGACCTATTTTAGAGTCGCGATCACCACGAAGTTTGGCATATTCATAAAACCCAAACGCCAAGCTGAACGGCAAAATCATTTCCAGAAACCCTGCGTAATGGTTGCGGTTAATGTACGTGCCAGTGGCTTCCTCGAGGTCAAATTTCTTCACGTAAGCAAAAATCTGTTGCCAGCCGCTGAGATATTGCACCAAGCCATAGAAGGCCTCGAAAGTTCCCAAGGCAACGAGCGAACCAATAAAGAATTGTTTGCGTCGGCGATCCTGGCTGATTACTTGAGCGAAGTAGAAGGCTATGAAACACGTGAGCAGAATCAGGAAATGTGTGCGAGTGGCATAAGGCTCAAAGGTCAAATATCCTGCACGAATATCAGCTTGAGGAACCTCGCGACCGGCAACACGATGCAGCAGAGATGCGGGCAGCGGGCAGAGCTGCAGTAAGACGATTCCGCTTAGCACAACGGGAATGAATACGGTCTTTTTCGACGAAGGCAGCGTAATCTCTGGAGAAGTCACCAGCAGCCAAGCTGCGGTTCCGAAGAAAATAACTTCCACAATTGAAAAAGAAATAGCCTCGACGCCGCCGAATACGAGAACTGCGATAGCCAGTCCGACGATGAGCGAAATTTCAGCAAGTTTCGACATGGCGTCTCAAGTCAAAAATCAGTTCCGAACGGATACGTGCTAGGCGCTTCCGTTCTTATGCCCATTGCTATCCGCATGATACCCGTAAGAATAATAGTCGCTTCTGGTGTCGGCAAAATTGATGGTAGCTCCGAGAACGTGAGAGCCGGCGTCCACAGCCGAAGCATAGGCGCGGTGGACGAGTTCGCGGGGAGTGATGCCGCCGCCGACCACCAGGATGACGCCGTCAACGACAGTTGCGAGGATGCGGCTGTCCGCTAGGTTCAAGAGAGGCGGAGAATCCAGCACGATGAATTTGTATTCCTTGGAAGCTTCGCGAATTAGCGCGGGCATGTATTCGGATGAAAGCAAGTCTGCCGGATTCGGCGGGATTGGTCCGCTGGGCAAGACGGAAAGTCCGATTGGAGCTGGATGGGACAGTAGGCTGCGCCAATCGGGATTCCCGGTCAAGAAATTAACGAGACCGGAAGTGTTGGGAACGCCGAAGAAATTATGGAGGCTGGGACGGCGCAAGTCCGCGTCGATGAGCAGAACTTTTTCTCCCAATTGCGCGAGCGAGACAGCAAGATTAGCCGCGACGGTGGTCTTGCCTTCTCCACCTTTGGCGCTAGTAACCAGCAAAGTTTTGGGAGGATGTTTTGCGGTGGAAAGCAATACGGAAGTGCGCAATTCGTGGAACGCTTCAGCCAGGGCGGTATTTTGGCCGTTGCCTTCAATCCGATTCCAAGAAGGAACTATGCTAGCCGGATATCTTTCGCCCGCCATGTGACGCGCACGGGCGTAGAGGCTATGACCGTTGCCATTCGTTGCCGCTTGAACCGCGGGAACGGATGCGAGAGCGGGCAATTGCAGGAAACGCTCAATTTCTCCAGCAGTTTTAAATGAATTATCCAGATGCTCTTGCAAGAATGCAGCGCCGATTCCGAGGCTTAGGCCCAGAAGCATGGCGAGAGACAAATTCAGCGGAACGCGAGGGCTGTCCGGTTTTTTCGGTGGATAAGCGGGATCAATCACGCGAATGTTGGCCGCTTTCATACTGGTGGAGACGCCGGTTTCCTTTAATTTTTCCAGAAGGCCGACGTAGAGCTGTTTATTGGTGTCGGCTTCGCGCTTCAAAATGCTGTACTGAACGGATTTTTCAGCGATGAGGTCAGCATCATGTTGCTGGTCTTTGAAAGCTTGCTGCAGCATATTTTCGCGTTCGACGGCGGCGCGGTAGTCGTTGGTGATGGCTTTGGCGGCGCGTTCGCGTTCAGCAGACAAATCGGATTGCGCTTCGTCGATTTGATTCTGGATTTCTTTTACTTGTGGGTAATCGGGATTGAAGATGGAAGACAAGCGCGAGCGTTCGCGCTGGAGCTCCGCTAATTTTTCAGTGAGGTCCTGCATCAATTTGTTGTTAAAAATGCCGGGAAGAGAAGAGAAATCTCCCTGCCGCACGAGAAGATAGAGCGATTGCTTGTCGAAGCGATCGGCTTGCGCCTTGGTGAGCTCTTCCTGCAGCTGGCGGAGTCTTTGGGTGACGATGTTTTCGGAAGTGCCTTTGTCGGTCTCGAGAAATAGCAGGCCGTTATCGCGCGCGTACTGTTGAAGGTCGTCTTCTGATTTTTCGAGTTTCGATTTCATGCCCATGAGTTGCTGGGAGAGCCATTCGGAAGCCTTTTGCGAAGCCTGCCAACGAGATTCAAGATTTTGCTGGATGTAGGTGGAGGCGAGCGTGTTGACGACCTGCGCGGCGAGGTTGCGGTCGTTAGATTCGAAGCTGACTTCCACCAAACGGCTGCGTTTCAGAGGCTCGACATCGAGACGGTCCTGAAATTTTCTTAAAACTTCATTGTCGATGGTGGACTCGGGAGAAGAACTTTCCAGAGCTGTAAGCGCCGGTTGTAAGGAAGCTTCCTGACTTCGGCGCGCCCACCAGTGCGGCGGCTGGCTAAATTCAGCGAGTTGATCGAGCTTGAGATCGGAAATCACGCGTCGCGCGAGATTTTCACTTTTCAAGATGCGGTACTGAGTTTCCAGATAAGTGTCAGAAATGCTTTCGAGCTGAAATAATTCCTGGAGGGAGGGGATGTCGGGATTTTCTTTTTGAATTTCGACCAGTACGCGAGCGCGATAGACCGGTTTTTCCTTGAGCGTGGCAAAAAGGCCAATGGAGAAAACTACGAACGCTATGGTGAGTATTGTCGCGCGGCGTTTTTGGATTACACGCGCATATTCGACCAAACCAGGAACTTTTTCGGCTTCATCCGGTTCGAAGGAGGGGAGCGCGGAAGCGCGGCGTTTTGCGATGGCGCTCGGGGCGGCGTCGTAGAGGCTGAGTTTGTTTTCCTGGTCCATTAAAAGCGCCAGATGGCGAGGCCACTCGCTGTTGCGACGGCGGCCTCGGTTCCTTTATATAGGACTGTTTTCCCGGAACTGTTTGGAACGAAAACGATGTCGGCTGGTCTTAGCGGCGTATCGGGCGCTTTGCCGGCCAAAACTTTTCCCAGATCGATGGGGAACTCGGTGCGTTTCCCGGAATGTTCGTCAGTGCGAATAATTTTTGTGCGACTTTTGGCGGAGGTTGAGTTCAAGCCTTCGGCGAGAGCGATGGCTTTCAGGACGGACATATTCTGGTCGCTCTTGAGGACAAAGCCACCTGGCTTTTTGACGTCGCCAATTACGTAAACGATGCCGCCACGGGTTACCTTGACGATGTCGCCGGGATAGACCGGGACGTTGTAACGCTGGTCGCCGGACTCGAGCAAGTCCTTCAAATTAATTTTAATGGTTTCGTTGCCCGGAGGATTTGCTGGAGGCGCGCTATTGGGATTGGTGCTGGTTGTGTCGCGCGTGGAGTCCGAACCAAATTGCAAGCCGGCGCCGCGCATAACGAGGACTTGGTCACCGGCGTCGTCAGCGAGGCCTTCAGCCATGGAAAGCATTTCTAGAACAGTTTTGGTTCCACGAATTTGGAAGACGCCCGGCTTTTTTACGGCGCCAACTACGGACACGGGATGGCTTTCGACGGTGGTGACGAAAACGCCGACGTGAGGATCTTTCATGTATTGGCGCAGCTTGATTTCTATCACGCCTTCGAGTTCACGCGCCGTGAGACCTGTAGATTGAATAGCGCCGAGGAGCGGCATGGAAATTTCTCCGCTGGCTGAAACGCGGAGGGAGCGATTGAGGTCGGGAGCTTCGAAGACATTTATTTCAAGGAGGTCGTGCGCGCCGATGCGGTATTCGGCCTGTTCGCCGCTGGGAGTACCGACCGCCAGCGCTTGATTGAGTTGTTCGAGGCGGCGATTATAATCTTCGGTTGTTTCGGGCTGGGTGGGTGGCGCGGCGGAATTCGCGTTGGATTGAGAAGCTTGGGCGTGCGAGATTGGTGAGAACAAAAGGCTTAAGGCGGCGAGTGAAGTGCAAGTCACCGCGAGACGCAGGCGTTTTCGAAAAGATATCTGAATTGGTGAAGCGGCGCGGAGATACGTTAAAGGGAAACGAGAGGACAATTCGACCTCTGCGGAAGATCGTGGTCCCGAAAACATTAGAATCCTGCGAGCTTTAGTGAACTGCTAACAAAATGCCGGCCTGCGGTGCGGTCTGCTGGGCACAGAACGCTTGCTGCTGTCTACGCGGGTCGGATTCGTTTGTAAACTTGCCCGGCATCAACGGCGGATGCCATCCCCGGCAAAAAAGTTTCCGCGTGAGTGTTATCCCATGGGCGGGTACATGTCAAGCGCTGCGAGCGTTAAATCGTGGAGAAGATTGGAGCGACGAGGAGTGCAGGTTAGACAGCAAGCATACTAGACTGGCAAGACTCGGCTGCGATCGCGGACTAAAATTGTAGTCGGCTCCGCTTGCATACAGTAGAGGTCGGGCCGATTCCCGCAGGATGATCGGGATAGGGACCAATGGGAAAAATCTCGGACTTGGTAGCGCAGCGATGTCCTAAGTGCGCTGGCACGGAAGTGTGGCGTTCACCGAGAAGAGGATTTTTCGAGCTAGTTGTATTGTCGAGCATAGGTATTCGACCGTTCCGCTGCCAGGGATGCACGAGTCGTTTTTACGCGTTCAAGCCTCGAAACGGCGCTTCGACTGTGGGACACCGGCGGTGGCGTGTCGAGACCGACGGAATTTTATCTGTAATCGTCTACGGACACGGACCAGATAAGGAACCGTTTCAGGAGACGACAAACGTACGTCTGCTAAGTTCGCATAGCGCGGAATTTAGGTTGGCAGCGAAAGTGCGGCCGGCCCAGGAGCTCGTGCTGCTGGATCCTGCGAGCGATGAAGAGCACAGGTGCCGCGTGGAGTCTGTAACGGAATCGACGGGTGGCGAGTCTATTGTATGCGTGAATTTTCGCGACTCCGTTTGGGAATTTTGGATTAACGCCAGGCAGCCAGCGGGGAACTCAAATCCATAAGCAGACGTTTATTTGTGACTTTTGGCACACTGTTATCATGGCTACCGTTTGACAAAAATCGACGTTTCATGGAATGTCCGGGGACTTCACTCAAAAAGCGTATCGGGCTGAGAACTGAAACACGCGTGGAGGGTGAAGGGGATTGATTTCTTGCAACGTTCCAAAATTTCCGGGGCCCGAATTTGGAACCAGAAAGCAGGTTTGGTTCACCGAAATCCCATCCCCGCACGGGTACTTACCTTGCGACGTTCCGATGGGATTATATTGGGCTTGATTGACGCCGTTGCCGTTCTGCACATAGTAATTCGCGTGATTGAATAAGTTAAAAGCCTGGGCTTGAAGTTGCAATTGGTGACGCTCTTTGATCTGAAACGTACGACCCAGAGCCAGATCGACCTCTTGGATCCAGGGGCCGTAGAACGAGTTGAGGCCCACGCCAGGGGTGGGGCCGGCGCCATTGATTCCCAGTGCGGTGTCTGCGGTGGCCTGGTTAAACGCGGTGTCATTCAAATTCCCATCGGCTCCTCTGCAATCACTGAAATCAAGGACTCCGCTGATGCTGGTGCAGGCAGGGCTTAACAGTGCGGCGTAGGGACGCCCGGAACTAAACTGCATTACGCCACTTAGTGTCCAGCCAGAAAGCAAAGTCCGTTTTAAATCCCCACTTGCGAATCTGTCCAGTCGAGGCTCGTAAATGCCGGCAAACGAAATCCGATGTCGCTGATCGAGAAGTGAAGGTGCGTGAGTGTCGCTGAAATCGAACTGATTATTGAAGTCCATGCCATGGAGCATAATATTTTTGGCGTAAGTGTACGAAACCTGCATCGAGAGCCCCTGCGACATGCGACGTTGCAGTTGCACGAAAAGAGAGTTGTAGTGATTTTGCCCGGGACTAATTAACTCATTGATCTGCCCGAGGTTCGGATTGATAAATCCTTCTTTGAGCAGCCCGCTATCCATGTTGGGCAAAACGATATTGGGTCCACTGCAAGGCGCCACCACGGTACCGGACGGACAAACCACGTAGGTGCTAGTGCCTTGGAGCGGCTGCAGATTTAGATCATAAGCGCTTCCCGAAAGAAGATGGACTCCATGCGTCCACATGGTGCCGATGCTTAACGAAGTATTGGGGAGAATCTCGCGTTGAATCTGTAAACTCGCCTGCAAAACATAGGGGACACGGAAATTTGGGGAAACCAGAGAAATATCTGGAGAAGCCTCGAAAAGTGCTGGGTTCGTGACGGCGCTCGGAAATGTGGGCCCATAAATCACGCCGCCCGGGCCAACCGAAGGCGTCTGCTCATTCGGAGCAATATTGGGATTAAAACTGGCGTTAACTGTTGATTGTTGGGAAGCGAGTCCGTTGGACACCACCGCATTCCTGTAATTCAGACCGTTCATGTTGCTAAAAAACTTACCAAATCCACCGCGGACAACCGTTTTTGGCTGTGGTTGCCAGGCAAAGCCCAACCGGGGCGCCAGCCGCAAATATTGATTAGGATACTGACCGGTGAGTGGGAAAGCTGGATTCTCAGCGGGTTGTGGAAAAACTTGGAAATCTTCTCGTAAACCCATTTCGAGCGTCAGTTGCGGGAGTATGCGGTAGGAATCCTGCGCGTAGAATCCCCAATAGGGTACCGAGAATGCGAACGTCGGGTCACCTGAAGCTTGATTGAATGTCGCATATTCGCCCAGCGCGAAACTGGACAGATCGTTGAAGAAATATGTGCCGCGAAATGTCCCGAATTGAAGGACGGCATCGGGATCAAAGCCGCCGAAGTTGTGGTCTGCGACCCAGGTCCAATTCATGTCGAAGCCGAACTGCAAAGTGTGTTTTCCAATTAAATAGTCAACGTGGTCGGCCAATCCCCACTGCTTTTCGAATACCCGCCCGGAAGCGAAGCCCGCATTACCAAAAATAAACTCGTTAGGGTTTGCTAGAGCAAACGTCGGCAAGTTCGGATTGATCAGGCCTGTGGGCGTGGCGAATTGATTGTCGGAAGAACCGCCGGCGTGAAATTCGTTCAAAAGGTTTGAAGAGAAAGTATGAGTCCATCCAAAACTAGCTTGGTAGTCACGAACGTATGCGTTCGCCAGAGCTTGAACGCCATACAGAGACACCGGGCTTCCGGTTAGCTCTCCACCAGGAGAGTCGAAGCGATTGAGGTTCAGGCTGAGGAAAAGTTTATCGCGAGGACTGGCCTGATAATCGAATCGCGGAAACAGAGCAAGATCATTGTGGCTGCTCGGCTTGACGCCGAGATTGGAGTGAATAACGTTTAGCGCGTTCGATACCTGTTGCAGGTAAACCGGATTGCCGGGGTTGGGTGAGCTATCACTACCGGGCATTGGTAATGATGCGTTGGGCGGAGGGAGAATAGTTCCGGCTGGAACTCCGAAGCTGGTTTCATTCGCTTGAGCAATAGGCTGATTAATTACAGAAATGGGAGTGTTCTCGACCTGTTGCTCGTAATCAAAAAAGAACCATAGTTGGTTGCGAATGATCGGACCGCCCAAAGTGGCGCCAAATTGTTGCAAGGCGTCTTGAGGTTTCGGAAAGCCACTCTCCCTGTCAATGGTGTCGTTCGCTGCTGTGGCAGAGTTGCGATTGTAGTAAAAAGCGCCGCCGTGAAAACTGTCGGTGCCGCTTCGAGTGACCGTGTTGATGAAGCCCGTCCCGGCGCCGCCGTATACAGCGGAGTAAGGATTTTCTGCAACTTGGAACTCCTGAATGGCATCCTCACCGAAGGTGTAAGGAATTCTGGTGCCTCCCTGTGAATTGCCAAAGTAATGGTTGGTGGCATTGGTGCCATCCACCGTGAAGGAATTTGAGCCGTTGCCATTGGCATAGCCCGAGTCCTCGCCCCCTTGCTGTCCAGCGATGCTTACGAGACCCAGCGGGCCATCCGAACTGGTATTGGGGCTGAGGAGAGTGAAATCCGTGTAGCGGCGTCCGCTGAGTGGAAGACTTTCCAGAAAAGAACGCTCGACAATGGTGGTTACAGACGATTCTGTGGGCCGGAGCAAGGGATTCGTGGCAATAACCGTGACGGCCTCGCCGTTGGCTCCAATCTTTAGTCTGATGTCTTGCGCCGTGACGTTTCCAATTAATACCACTATCTGTTTGATTTCTACGGGTCGAAATCCGCTGTAGCTAGTGGCAATGGAATAGTCGCCGGGGGACAGCAAAGGAAACCGGTACAGACCGTCACTATTCGATACGCTGGATTGGATTGTTCCAGTTTGGAGATTGGTAACAACCACGGTTACACCGGGGATCACGGCTCCGCTCGGATCTGTGATGCGGCCCGCGATTGACCCCGTCAACACGACATTCTGGGGATATAGTGGCAGGCACAAGAACGTCGTCATTACGAAAAACGAGAGAAGAGATCGAACCAAGAAATTCATGTCCGCTTCGGGGAGCGCAAGGAAAAGTAAATGGCACTACGTTTGAGTCCGGTGCCGAAAACGAGGCACTTCCGGAAACGGAGCGTCCAAGATCGCATGGCTCAAACCTCGCGAGTCAAGACTTGAAATGATTTCCCGGGGCCCCTGACCTTATCAACACAGATTAAATGAAAAAGTCTCTGCGGGCATGACCAAGTTGCTATCACGTGAATTCTTGCTTGTTCAAGCGGCCATTTCGCTTCTATAGTTCTCGGTACCTTTTCTTCCAGGGCGATATTGATCGATGGGATTACATGAGAAATCAGCGATTAGTTTTTGAATCTCTGATAAGACGATTTCGGCTCCTCCTGCTGTTAGCATGCTTCGCAGGTGCTCTGCCGGCGAGAGCGCAGAACCCGCTCGCGCAACGTGTATTGGTGGTCTACGATCCAACGAGCTCCGACTCGGTTAATGTGGCGAATCATTACCTGGCTGTGCGGGCGATTCCGGCTGCGAACCGGTGCGCTATAAGCCCTCCGGAGACGGCGGCGGCGCTGACTTGGTCCACATACGTGTCGGCCGTGCAAACACCGATTCAAGATTGTTTGGATACGGTGGGGGCGAATCAGGTTCTGTACATCGTGCTGAGTTACATCCGGCCTTTTTCGTTGATTGGGCAAAACGGCAAAGTTTATGCGATGGATTCGTATGTCGCAGACATCTGGAATCAATACGCCACCGCTGACGCGTTTCCTTATCCAAGTCAGGCGCACCCGTATTTCGCGGTTAATCAGTCGCAGGGGAACTCTTACGAGGCGCTTCTGTCATTTGCGGATTATCGCGCGCAGGCGGGATCGTTACAGATTTACTCGGTATGGAGACTTGATGGAGCGACGGCAGCCTTAGCGCAGGGGCTTGTGGATCAAGCTATCGCCGCGGAACAGAACGGCTTGAGCGGGCAAGCCTGCCTGGATCGAAGGTTTGGACCGATCGCAAAGCAATTCGACGCGGGTGACGGCACAGGGGACTGGGAACTTCACCTGGCAGCGGTGTTTGCCGGCCAGGCTGGGTTCAGTGTTACCGAAGACGAGAATCCCCAGGAATTTGGAACGCCTCCCGCACCGAATTGTTCTAACGCAGCGCTGTACTCCGGTTGGTACAGCCTGAATCACTACAACAACGCGTTCACCTGGAACACAGGAGCGATCGGATTTCATCTGGACAGTTTATCGGCGGCAGACCCGCGCACCGGGTCGAATTGGTCGGCCAACGCTATTCAACATGGAATCACCGCTACGAGCGGAGCCGTTTCCGAACCTTACTTGCAAGGGCTAGCGCAGCCTGACGGCGTTTTTTTGAATCTTCTGGAAGGCGCCAATTTAGGGGACGCTTTTCTGAGAAATGAAGCGTGGATCAAATGGATGATTTTGAATATCGGCGATCCATTATATCTGCCTTTCCCCGGCGGCTTGCCGCCGTTCAACGGGCCGAATCCACAGACGTCGCTCGTGATTAATCCTCAGTTTGTAGTAGGGCCTTCGCCTTCCACTGGGACGGTGATTCTTGCCGCACCTGCGCCTGCGGGCGGGACGGTTGTGAATCTGAGCAGCAGCAAGGTCTTCGTGGCTACAGTTCCGGCAACGGTGACAGTAGTCGAAGGAGCAACGCAGGCGAATTTCAACATTTCGACCGTGCCGCAAAAATCCAATACATTTCTGGTTATTTCCGCGTCGGGAGGTATCACTCAGTCAAACACGTTGGGAGTGGTCCAAATGCTTGGAGGAGTTTCGTTGATTGCGGCTGCGGTGATTGGAGGTGGACCGGTCACTGCTGCTGTGATTCTGAACGATTACGCACCGGCGGGCGGGACCACAGTTGCTTTGAGCAGCACCAAGCCGTCGTTATTGCCGGTGCCGACGAGCGTGACAGTGGCGGAGGGATCGTACCAGTCAACGTTTACACTTTCGAGTAATCCGACCAGCTCAAATACGTCTGTTACGATTAAAGCCTCGCTGGACGGCGCCACTACGTCGACTTCAATCACGGTAACTCAGGTTTTGGCGGCCTTAGCGCTGTCTCCAAGTTCCATCGTGGGAGGTAACACTGCTCATGGCACGGTTACTCTGACTGGTCCGGCATACCAAGGCGGGATCGCCGTGTCTCTCACTTCGAGCGACCCATCGGTAGCTGCAGTCCCTTCCAGCGTAACGGTTCCAGCCGACGCTAACAAATACACGTTTAATATTACAACGATGCCGGTATCGTCTTCGACTCCAGTTGTAATTACAGCGAACAGCGGCGGCTCGATGAAATCAGCTACCATTACCGTGACAGCCCACCGATAGCAGCGCGCCCCTTCTTCTCGGTCACTTTGAGTTTCAGCCGTCCGAGTTTAACCCACTTATCTACCGTGTATGCCGTATTTACTTCCACGCGTACAGCACACAAAATCGGCTTATTTGAAGAAGATTGGGGAACGGTCCCGGAGCTAAGATCGCGTTATGGGTAATCTTTCAAGCTTGGTGGAGACCAAGCGATGTCCTAAATGCGCGAGTACGGATGTATGGCGGTCGCCGAGACGGGGATTTTACGAACTGGTCTTACTGTCCAGCATAAGTATGCGTCCTTTCCGGTGCCTAGGGTGCGCGAACCGTTTTTACCGATTCAGTTTTAATGGGCGAGCCGCGTGTTCTTCGTTTTCACGAGTGCGAGATCCACATACGAGGTCTCAGGGGCTCTTGCCTGTATTGATTTACGGATACGGAATCGACAAAGAGCCTTTCCAAGAAAAATCCAATGCGCGTCTGGTAAGTATGCATAGCGCAGAACTTACCCTGATGACGAAAGTTCAATGCGGCAAGCGGCTTGCGCTGCTGGATCCAGCGAGCGATGAAGAACTGCAAGGTGAGATAACGTCCGTAACTGAGCAGCCGGATGGAAGCAACGTGATTGGTGTCCAATTTAGCCACTCGGTATTGGAATTCTGGAGCACCACGAAATTCTCGAACGGAAAGTGATTAGTGTGCAAAACTTTGCCAAGATGTAGGATTTCTTTTCTTCAGTGGGTTAACCGCGGATAACATCTTCCCATACAAGGCAGAAAGCCGAGCCTCGCTTTCGGCCACGCTGCTAGTTCGCGGCAGGATTACTCACGTGGCACCTGTCCGTGTGTTAGGTGAGAATGTGCTCGACATCGCTCAGAAGTTTTCGCAGTGCACCTACCACCGCGCGGATGGCAACCACGATGATTGCGAGCGCGAAGAGAACGATGCTCGCGGCGGCGTAAGGATGCTGCGTCGCAAGCGAAGTTAAGAAGATCACGGTTGCATCTTCGCCCAGGCTCAGCGCTATGTTCGAGAAGGGCTCCGGCGAATGAGTGACGGACACGCGCGCCGCTATTTTGCCGCCGTGAGCGAGAAAAGCGACGACGGCTCCGAACAGCGTGGCGAGTAGCTGCTTGTGCGCCGGGAGTCCTGAAGTAGCGGCATACGCGAGCAGAGCCGCCACGGGAATTCGGACGAAAGTGTGCGCCGCGTTCCAGAGTAGATCGAAGATTGGGATTTTGTCGCCGACTAGCTCCACTAAGAAAAGCAAACAGCAAACGCCTATCACATACCAGCTCTCAACTCCGTGCAGCGACCCTGGAAGCGCCAGAAGATTGGCCCGCGAAAGCAAGCCGAGCATCGCGACAGTGGCATAAACATTCAGGCCTGCCGAGAAGCACACGACTACGAGAACGGCAGTCAGTTCCGTGCCGGTAGGAATCAGCGCGACTCGCGGAGCCAGCAGCATCGCCAGGATCACTCCAAATCCACGATCCCACCCAGTTGACGACAAGGCAGAAGATCCCTCAATGCCTGGTAAACACATTATAAGAGGGCGCCCCTTTGGAGTAGATTTTGATTGTTCGCATCATCACCTACATCGAAAGGAGCACTCTGATGGACGACGCTAAGTATATTGGGCTGGATTCAAGTTCGCACCCGTGAAATATCCAATCTAAGATTTAGATTTCGCTAAGACTCGTCATCGTTCTCGCCGACGCTGTCCCATCGAAATCGAAATTTAAATTGCGTCGAAATTAGGAATCGGCGACCAAATGCGCGTACCACAGCCGACGATCACCGCGCTGGCGCTCCGGTGTGCACCGCGAAGGCAGGCGTAGCCGAAAAAATCGCTCCCTGGATTGGAGCATACTTAGGTTCGGCCTTTTTCGCGTCCGTATCTGCTATCCCACCGTTGCATTGACTTGCTTTCATGCGCGACCTAACATGCGTCGCAACGGGAGTCTTTGCAGCCATGATTGGCCAGACCATCTCGCACTACAGAATTGTGGAGAAGATCGGTGCGGGCGGAATGGGCGAGGTGTACCGCGCGCACGATGAGCGGCTAGACCGCGATGTCGCCCTGAAAA
>Ga0210394_10003354_pt1 | contig 20275 bp, 17 predicted proteins | sample IncBWC12MmetaG_FD_160121 | JGI IMG/M metagenome (GOLD analysis project Ga0210394, IMG submission 160121) | Forest soil microbial communities from Barre Woods Harvard Forest LTER site, Petersham, Massachusetts, United States - Inc-BW-C-12-M | ecosystem: Environmental > Terrestrial > Soil >...
TGGTCGCTTTTGGCTTCCCAGATTGAACTCGGGAAGCAGCTCGAAGTAAAACCTCTCGAAATCACTCCTCTCGAATCCTCGAGCGTCGACCTCGCTGGCACCGGTTCGACCCGGTTCTGAACGAAATCCATAGCAGCGGCGTCTTGTAAACAGCAATAGAACTCCAATTCGTGGAGGCAAACGATGAGACTTTCACGCAGCATTCTGAGCTGCACGGCGTTTCTGATGTTCTTGCCATGGGCCGTTCGCGCGCAGGAAAAGCCGGCTGCAGAAACCCAATCAAGTCAGGCACTCGAGTCCGGCATTCCGATCAAGCTACAGGTGCTTCTCACCGAGTACGATGGAACGAAGAAGATCGCCAGCCTGCCGTACACGATGTCGTTCACGACAACTCCCGAAAGCAAATCAGGTGGATCGACGCAAGTACGTGACGGGGTGCGCGTTCCCATCTTAACCGGTTCAAAAACCGGCGAAAGCTCGATGCAGTACATCGACGTCGGCACGAACATTGACGCGCGCGCGGCGCATATTGCCAGCGAGCTCTACAGCGTGGAGCTCAGGATCGAGCGCTCATCGCTCGTGGTGAGGACCGAGAACAACCAGGCCAAGGAATGGGCGCCGGGAGATCCTTCACCGGGCACCCAGCCGCTGGTGCGCGACTTCAGGAACAGCTTTACGATGCGGCTTCGCGAAGGCCATGGAACCGAAGCTACCGTCTCAACGGATCCAATAAGTGGCCACGTTTTGAAGGTGGAAGTTTTGCTGAGCGCTGTGAAGTGAGGGCGTCGCTAATTTTTGGCGAGCGCCGCGCATAAGGCGGGTTCGAGGTGTTCGAAGCGGAATTTGTAGTTTGAGTTGAGCAATTTCTCGGGGCGGACGCGCTGGCTTCCGAGCAGCAGCGCTTCGGCCATTTCCCCCAGCATCAAGCGCAGGGCAAACGTCGGTGCCGGGAAAATCGCGGGGCGATGCAGCACCTTGGCGAGAACGCGCGTTAATTCCGAGTTTTGCACCGGATTCGGCGCGACTACGTTCACCGGACCTTTCACCTGCGAATTCGCGATTGCCCAGTGGATGATTCCTACCACGTCATCCAGCGCGATCCATGACATCCATTGCTTGGCGTTACCCAGGCGTCCACCCACCCCCATTTTGAAGGGAGTGAGCATGCGCGGCAGCGCGCCACCGCGCGACGACAAGATGATTCCGAAGCGGAGAATCGCCGTGCGGATGCCGAGTGACTCGGCGCGTTGCGCTTCTTGTTCCCACTCGCGCGACAGCTCCGAGAGGAAATCAGTCCCGCTTGTGCTTGCCTCCGTGAGGACTTCGTCGCCGCGCGAGCCGTAAAAGCCAATCGCGGATGCTGACAAAAACGCACGAGGTTTTTGTGTTAGCCGCGAGAACGTATCCACGAGAAATCTTGTGGTGTTTACGCGGCTGCTGCGAAGCAGATCTTTGCGTTCGGGAGTCCAACGGCCGCCGCCGATGCTGGCGCCGTTCAGATTCACGAACGCATCGGCACCTTCGAGCGCGGCCAAATCGACTTTGGCGGCGCCAGGATTCCACGGGATGTCACCTGCTGTGGCATTGCCCCCACGCACCAACCGCGCGACGTTATGACCCTCGTTCCGAAGGGTGCGTACGAGCGCGGCACCCACTAGGCCTGTTGCGCCTGAGATAATAATTTTCATCGAAGTTCCTCGACCCGAATTGGCCTTGCTTATGGATGTCTTGAACCACCCTACGGCGCGCACCTTGCGGCGTCAAGCAAACGTCCGCGCGGGCAAGATCTTCAGTGTGGATGGACGTGGCAGCGCCGCTGAAATCAGAAACAGATTTGGCAACGGATCTGCAAAACGAACGTATATGTGGGATAGAATGTGCGCTCTTCGAGCGAGGTTCCAATGAATCATTCGTTGCGATGTTTGGCCGCTGCGGCGTTTACCGCGGGGGCTTTTGTTCTTCCCGTTGCACCCGCGGGTCGCGGCGACGGTACCGGTGGCATTCGAGGATTCGCGCCCGGGCGAGTTGAAGCCGAGCGCGCGCTGGAGCAGAAGTTGCGAGCCATCCCCGACGCGCAACACGCCGAAAACGATCTTCGTCACCTTACGAGCGAGCCGCATATCGCCGGCGGCGAAGCGAGCCATCGCGTCGCGGAGTGGTTGCGCGACCAATACCGCAGCTATGGTTTCGAAGCAGAGATCGTCAGCTACAGCGTTTGGCTTCCGCAGCCACGCGAAGTGAAGCTCGATCTGATCGCACCCGAAAAGAAGACGCTCGCTTCGCCCGAACAACCCTTCGCAGTTGATAAAGATACGTACGACAAGCGCGCAGTGGTCGCTTACAACGCGTACTCGCCTTCGGCGGATGTGACAGCACAGGTTGTGTACGTCAATTATGGGATGCCCGAGGATTACCATCAGCTCGAGGGTCTCGGCATCAACGTAGAGGGCAAGATTGCGATCGCGCGCTACGGCCACGGTTACCGTGGCATCAAAACGAAGCTCGCCGAGGAACACAAAGCCATCGGCCTGGTGATTTTTTCCGATCCGCAGGACGACGGCTATATGGCAGGCGATGCTTTCCCACGCGGCCCGTGGCGGCCAATGAGCGGAATTCAGCGCGGCTCAGTGCTATACACGGAAATTTACCCTGGAGACCCGCTAACTCCGGGAACTGGTGCAACTTCCGATGCCAAACGGCTGACTCCCGCCGACGCTACGAACCTGCCGCACATTCCGACTCTGCCAATCAATGCGCAGGATGCCGCCGTGATTCTGGCGGAATTAGGCGGCCCGCATGTTCCGAAGGGCTGGCAAGGCGGCCTGCCATTCACGTATCACGTCGGCCCCGGGCAGGCCGAAGTGCACATGAAATTGGTAATGGACTATCAGCAGCGACCCCTTTACGACGTGATTGCCAAGTTGCACGGCACGGACGACGGCGAATGGATCATGATGGGAAATCATCATGACGCGTGGGTGTTCGGGGCCGTCGATCCAAACAGCGGCACGTCCGTGATGCTTGAAACCGCCCGCGCGCTCGGTGAACTTGCGCGCGGTGGCTGGAAGCCGCGCCGCACGATCGTGGTTTGTGAATGGGACGGGGAAGAACCTGGCTTGCTCGGTTCGACGGAATGGGTGGAAGCGAATCGCGCCGAATTACAATCGAAGGCACTGGTCTACATGAATACGGACGTGGGAGTGGGCGGGCCCAATTTTGGCGCGTCTGCGACTCCTTCTCTGAAACAATTCGTTCGCGATGCCGTGCGTGACGTGCAGGACCCGCGCGCCGGCCGCAGCATTTACGACGTCTGGCGCGAACGTCTCGCACAGACGAAAGACAACGCCAGCGGCACTGCGCGGCGCGAACCTCCGCCTGACCCTTCAGGTGAAGTGCCACTGGGCGCGCTTGGCGCGGGCTCTGATTTCTGCCCGTTTTTCGATCACGCTGGAATTCCTTCGATGGACATGGGTTTTGGCGGCGACTACGGCGTTTATCACGCGCTCTACGACGATTTCTACTGGATGAAGCATTTTGGCGATCCAACGTTCGCGTATCACGCCACTGCCGCGCGGGTGCTTGCGACGATGGCCCTACGTTTCGACGAGGCCGACATACTGCCGTTCGACTACGCGGCATACGCATCGGAAATCGCGCGCGCCGCCAACGACCTTGCAGTGCGGGCCGGGGCGCAGACCAACGGCGAGACGAAACTTAAGTCTGTCACCGACGCCGCTGGCGAGCTTTCGGCGGCAGCGTCTCGCGCGTCGCAGGCGCTGCAGGGCATCTCATCCTCAACAGTTGATCCCGCTAAAGCCATGAAGATCAACCGCGCGCTGTCTAGCGTCGAGCAGGCGTTTCTGGCTCCGGAAGGTCTTAGTGGCAGACCTTGGTACAAGCACACGATTTATGCTCCCGGTAGCTATGCGGGTTACGCCGCTGAGGTGATGCCGGGAGTCAGCGAAGCCCTCGACCGCAGTGATGCTGGCACGCTGCGTCGCGAAGAGGAATCGGTGGCGGCCGCGCTGCGTCGCGCAGCCGCTCGACTTGACGACATCGCTCGAATCGCGTCGGGAACGTAAAGCGAACTTCCCGTGGTTCTCGCCGAGCGAGAATTCCTCGTATCGAAACAGGCAAGCGTCATCCGCCGCCGCCGCGATAGAATAGCAGGATGCGCGTGCGCGTACTTTTCTTCGGTCAACTCAGAGACATCGTTGGCGTCGCGGAAGATGACGCCGAACTTTCCGACGGCGCTCGTGTAGAAGATCTCTTCGAGCGCTACGGCCGGCGTTTTCCGAAGCTGGCGGAATTCCGGCCGTCCATCGCAGCTTCAGTGAATCAGGAATACGCCACCTGGCGCGCGCAACTTTCCACCGGAGACGAGGTGGCGTTCCTTCCGCCCGTCAGCGGAGGACAGCAGGCAACAGCGACCGAAGATAATTTCCAATTGGTGCGCGGTGCCATCCGTTCCAGCGAAATTGTCGACGGGCTGAAAGCGCCGGAAGATGGTGCGGTTGTGGTGTTCGACGGCTTCGTGCGCAGCAGTTTCCGCGGCAAGCCCACTCTTTATCTCGATTATGAAGCTTATGAGCCCATGGCACTCGCGAAGATGCGCGAAATTGGCGCGCAAATTCGCACAAAGTTTCAGATTCATCGCCTCGCGATCGTCCACCGGCTTGGCCGCCTCGAGATTGGCGAGACTAGCATTCTTATCGCGGTGAGCTCCGCGCATCGTAGCGCTGCGTTCGACGCTTGCCGTTATGCGATTGACACGCTGAAACGTGCCGTCCCTATCTGGAAAAAGGAATATTTCGCTGGAGGCGCCGTTTGGGCCGAAGGCGAAGTTGCTTCGCAGGAAGCCATTTCTCCCTCGGATGAATCTATCTCTTAGATGAAGACACAGAAGATGTTTTACTCGCTGGTGCTGAGCGTCGCCCTCCTTGCGGCGGGTTTTGGGACGGCGCTGCGCGGCCAGGAGCAAAAGCAAAAGAAGCGCCCGGGCGCTATCCGCGTGCAGGTGAATTTGGTTGATATCCTGGCCAGCGTGATTGACGCCAACGGCCACCCTGTTCCGGATCTAACTCAGGATGCGTTCACAATTACAGAAGAAGGCGTACCGCAGAAAATCGAACGGTTTGAGGCGGAAACGAACCGTCCACTCGATCTCGCCTTGATGGTCGATTCGAGCATGAGCACATTCAAGGACCTGAAGTTTGAAAACGAAGCGGCGGCGCATTTTATCCGGCAGGTTGTCCGGCCCGGAGATACGCTTTCGGTTTTTGAGTTTTCGGAGTCCGTCACGCAGCTTTCGGAGTTCTCGGACAATGTGCCGACGCTGCAGGCCGCAGCTCGACGAATCTCTTCAGGCGCGGGCACGTCAATCTACGATGCTGTCGTGCTGGGTTCGAATTCATTGAAGCGCCGCGCGGAGGGTCGCCGTCGCGCCATTGTCCTCGTCACCGACGCGGGCGAAACCACAAGCAGCTATAAATTCGAGGATGCTCGCCGCGCGGCGATTGCATCCGATGCGCTGCTCTATTCGATTGTGATTCGCCCAGTAAAGAACGAAAGTGGCCGCAATACTGCCGGGGAGCATGCTCTAATCACTATCACCGACAGCACTGGCGGCGCCCTATTCATTCTTGATGAAACGAATCAGCTCGACGCCATGTTCGATCGCATCGATCGTGAGCTTCGCACGCAGTACTTGTTGGGCTATTATCCAAACCCAATGCCGCCGCCTTTGACTTACCGTCACGTCCAGGTAAAAGTGAACACGGGCGATTTGGTTCGCCATCGTAGCGTTTATTTCGCGCCCGGGCCGCCGCAATGACGTCTAGCAGCCAGGGGCTCGATAAACGGATTTGCCGCTCCGGTTTTTCCAAGCGAGATGCAAGGTGAGATGAACCAATTTCTCGAAGTCGCGGTGGAGGCAGCTCGTGAAGCGGGCTCGATCCTACTTCAGGACTTCGGCCGTCCGAAGAACATCGTTTATAAGGGTGAAGTCGATCTTGTAACCGATTCGGACAAACGATCCGAAGCGGTGATCGTCTCGCGCCTGCGTACGCGATTTCCTCAGCATGCCATCGTCGCAGAAGAGGGCGGCGGCAACAGCGCCGCGGAAGCCCGCTATTCCTGGCACGTTGATCCTCTCGACGGCACAACGAACTTCGCCCACGGCTATCCCTGTTCTGCGGTTTCAATTGCGCTGCTTGAAGAAGGAGAGCCGATCGTGGGCGTGGTTTTGAATCCGTTCAGCAACGAACTCTTCAGCGCAATGCGCGGAGAGGGCGCCTACCTAAACCAAAAGCGTATCCACGTTTCGACCGTCGAGACACTATCGACGAGTCTGGTGGCGACGGGATTTCCCACGCATAAAGTTCGAACCAGCACGAACATTCAATATTACTGGGAGTTCACGTTGCGCACACACGGCGTCCGCCGCGATGGCTCCGCCGCGCTCGACCTGTGCTCGGTCGCCAGCGGCCGGTTCGAGGCGTTTTGGGAGTTTGGCCTGCGATCCTGGGACACGGCTGCGGGTATGCTGCTGGTGAGAGAAGCGGGCGGCGCTGTCACGGATCTTTCGGGCCACCCGTATCATCCCGGCGACCGCGAAATTCTCGCATCCAACGGCCGAGTCCATGCCGAAATGCAAAAGGTTGCTGCTGACATCGTCGAGCGCGCCGCTTCCTCTGTACCCAGTCCGTGATGCTCCAGTTCTCTCGGCCGCACCGGAACGCGAATCAGGAAACTACGCACCGGCCGTTCGTTGACGCGCCACAGAGCGCAATGCTAGCCTTCGCGACGACTTCGACCCATGCGCGCTGTTGACATCATTCGAAAGAAGCGTGACGCCGGGGAGTTGACCCGCGAGGAAGTCGATTTTCTCGTCCGAGGCGCAACAAGCGGCGCCATCCCCGATTACCAGCTCGCCGCATGGCTCATGGCCGTTATATGGCGCGGAATGTCCGGCGCCGAGCTCGCGGCGCTAACCGAAGCGATGCTCCATTCGGGCGAAGTGATCGATTTCTCGGACATGCCGGGCGCAAAAGTAGACAAGCACTCCACGGGCGGTGTTGGCGACAAAACATCGCTGGTGCTCGCACCGATAGTCGCAGCGGGCGGGCTGAAAGTTCCGATGATATCGGGGCGCGGCCTCGGCCACACCGGTGGCACGCTCGACAAACTCGAATCCATACCCGGCTTCAATGTGAATCTCTCGTTGGGTGATTTTCGCCGCGTTCTCGATACATGCGGGACCGCGCTAATCGGCCAGACGCCTGAAATCGCGCCCGCTGACAAGAAGCTCTACGCATTGCGAGACGTGACGGCGACCGTCGAAAGCCCCTACCTTATCTGCGCTTCGATCATGAGCAAGAAAATGGCGGAAGGAATCGATGCGCTTGTGCTTGACGTAAAGACCGGCGACGGGGCTTTCATGAAGAAGCAGTCTGACGCCGAATATCTCGCGCAGTTGATGGTGGAGACCGGCACGCGCATGGGCAAGAAAGTTGTCGCGCTCATCACCGATATGGAGCAGCCGCTCGGCCGCAAGATTGGCAACGCACTCGAAGTAGAAGAGTGCGTGGAAGTGCTCCACGGCGAGGGTCCCGAAGACTTGCGGGAACTGTCGCTCGACCTTTCCGCCTGGATGTTCATGCTGGGTGGGCGCACGAAGACTGTCGCGGAAGGTAAAGCTCTCGCTGCGGAAATGATTGAATCGGGCCGGGCACGTGATACATTCCGCGAGGTTATCCAGCTGCAGGGCGGCGACCCAAAGGTTGTCGACGATACGGCCTATCTACCGAAGGCAAAGAGCCGCACGTACGTACAGGCTCCCCGTTCCGGTTTTGTCACCGCGATCCACTGCTACCATGTGGGCGTCGCCAGCATGATGCTGGGCGGCGGTCGCGAGAAAAAGGAAGATTCGATCGACCCGGGCGTTGGACTGGTGCTCGCGAAGAAAGTGGGTGATGCGGTGAAATCCGGCGAGCCGCTTTGCGAGGTGCACTACAATTCCGAAGCGCGGCTCGAAAATGCGATGGCGCTACTGGGAAAGAGTTTTGAGATCGGCGACAAAGCGCCGGCAGCGTCGCCTCTGATTCGCAAGATCATCGGCGCTCCGAGTCCCTAGTGAGGGTGTGCCGTACATAAGCGCGCACTACGTTATAAACCGGTTCCAGCAAGGGCCACGGATCCGCAAGGAGGCTCCATCGCATGCACCGCCTGGTTGGAATTCTGGGCATGGCCGTGATGATGGGCCTGGCTTTTCTCTTTTCCACTAACCGGCGCGCGATCCGAGTGAAAACCGTCGCCTGGGGACTTGGCCTTCAAATCGTATTTGCATTTCTCGTGATGCGCTGGGAGTACGGTCGCCTCCTGTTTCAGAAAGCCGGTGCGGCTGTGAACTGGTTGCTCGACTTCGCGTTTTATGGTTCTGAATTTGTTTTTGGCGGGCTCGGCAAGAAGGGTTCGCCGATGGGCTTTTTCTTCGCATTCCAGGTGCTCCCCACCATCATCTTTATCGCCGCCGTTTTTGCGCTCCTCTACTACTACGGAATCATGCAGTTCATCATCAAGCAAGCGGCGCGCGTGATGACGGCCCTGATGGGCGCGAGCGGCGCGGAATCCTTGAACGTCGCGGCCAGCATTTTCATGGGTCAGACGGAAGCGCCCCTAACGATTCGGCCGTTCTTGCCAGAGGTAACCCGCTCGGAACTGATGACCATTATGACTAGCGGGATGGCTCACGTTTCTGGCGGCATCATGGCTGCTTACATCGCATATGGAGTTGAAGCGAAGCATCTTCTCGCGGCCGTAATCATGACGGCGCCCGGAACGATCCTGCTCTCGAAGATGCTGGTGCCGGAGACCGAAACTCCGGTTACGTCCGGCCGCGTTCAAATGGCCGATCTTGAGCGGGACACAAATGCTCTAGGCGCAATTGCTCGCGGGACGATCGACGGCTTGCACCTCGCTCTCAACGTGGGCGCGATGCTGATTACGTTCATCGCGCTGATTTATCTGGTCGACGGCATTTTCGGCGGTGTTCACAACGGGCTCGCGCATTTCGGATGGACGCGATTCCCGACGAGCCTCGAGCAGGTTCTTGGTTGGCTCTTCGCGCCTATCGCGTGGGTTATTGGCATACCCTGGCACGACTGCCCAGCCGTCGGCAATCTCCTCGGCCTGCGCATGGTTACAAACGAACTGATTGCGTTCCAGCGTCTGGGCCCGATGAAGGACCAAATTCTCGCGGGCCCGATGGGCCACGTCCTTGATCCGCGCTCGTTTACGATTGCTACGTTTGCATTGTGTGGCTTTGCCAACTTCAGCTCCATCGGCATTCAGATTGGCGGCATTGGCGCACTCGCGCCTAACAAAAAATCGGAACTGGCCCGTCTCGGCATCCGCGCCATGATGGCTGGAACGATGGCCAATCTGATGTCCGCCTCGATTGTGGGAGTAATGCTGAAATGACTTCGCCGGGTTCGAAGTCTTCGGCACGCAGCACGGAATTTGCCCAAGCCGATCGCGCTGCAAAATATATTCTTTCGAAGGCGAGACTCCGTCCCAAGATTGGCCTCGTTTTAGGGTCTGGTCTGGGAGCTTTCGCCGACGAGCTAGACGGTGCCTCGCGAATTCCGTACGAAAGGATCCCCGGGTTCCCCCGTTCCACTGCCGCGGGTCACGCTGGACGGCTCGTTATCGGAAAAACCGGTGGCATCGCCGTTGTCGCGATGCAGGGCCGCGTCCATTCGTACGAAGGGTACTCGGCGAAAGAAGTGGTGTTCCCAATGCGCGTGTTTGGACGCATGGGAATTCAGTCGGCAATACTCACGAACGCCGCCGGTGGAATCAATCTCGAATTCAAGCAGGGAGCGCTCGTTGTGATCCGAGATCACATAAATTTGCAGGGTTCAAATCCATTGATTGGCGCGAATGACGGCCGCTTCGGTCCGCGTTTTCCCGATATGACGCAGGCTTACTGGAAATCCTATCTCGAAATCGCGCTTGCGGAAGCGAAGCGGCTCGACATCGAAATTCGCGAAGGCGTGTACGCAGCGCTTTCGGGACCGAGTTATGAAACCCCTGCGGAAATTCGCTACTTAAGAACGATCGGCGCCGATCTCGTGGGCATGTCCACTGTGCCCGAAGTGATCGTTGCGCGGCATATGGGAATTCGCGTGCTGGGAATTTCCTGCGTCACAAATATGGCCGCAGGAATTCTGGACCAGCCGATCGATCACGCGGAAGTGATGGAGACCGGCGAGCGCGTAAAGACGCAGTTCGTAGCGCTGCTTCGCGCTATTATCCCCCGGATCGCCGCCGACCCTCGGTGAACTTCGGCTCTGTGAGGTGCAAGGCGGCTCCGACCCAGGAGCGAGAGTTTTCTATGAGAATGAGGGATCGATGACCGACTACGACGCATTAATCACCGCCGCGAAGCAAGCCCGTGAAAACGCCCACGCGCCGTTCTCGAACTTCCGCGTCGGCGCGGCGCTCCGCGCAAAATCCGGACGCATCTTCACCGGATGCAACGTCGAAAACGCCACACTCGGCTTGACGTGCTGCGCCGAGCGAGTCGCGACCTTCAAAGCCGTCTCGGAAGGCGAGCGCGGATTTGACGCCATTGCGGTCGTTGCCGATACCGATGCGCTCACGCCGCCCTGCGGAGCCTGCCGCCAAATCCTATGGGAATTCTGCGGCGATGTGCCAGTGATTCTCGCAAACCTGACGGGGAACGTTGTGCATGAGACCACAGCGAAGTTGCTACCTCGCCCCTTCGATTCTTCGTTTCTATGAACGGAAACCGGCGACAGTCTTCGTCACAGCCGGCTCACGCACGGATCGGACCCCACTTTTGAAAGCCTCGAAAACGGTCGCTACGGCTGAACAGGTCATCGAAATGACAAATGGCGGTGCGCGCCCATCGTTAATCGCCCGATCTGGCAGCACTTCGCTGGCGATGGAGCTTCGTTGCGGTGGACTTCAGCGTCTCGGGAATATTCTTATTCGTGGTCAGAAGCTTCAAGTCTGGTGCCGTGAGCCTTTGCAGAAGCCGGAGGGAAACATCCAGTGGGGTCTTCGGATTTTTCGTGAGGTTTTTCACGACCACGTAGTTTTTCATGAATGCGCGGTTCATCGAAATAAGCCGCAGCACTTCCGCGGTTAGGTTCGTCATCGCGGCGAAGCTTTCCACTTCGGAGTCGGTGAGTCGTGCCGATTGCAGCACGCCCCGCTGCACAATCTTGTTCGAGTCGCGAATCAGAAGCATGCGCTCTTCGCGGCCGCCTTTGATTGCAAGCTGAATCCGGTCGACGACGGTCATCTTCGTAAGCCGTGCCAGAAGCGTCTGACGCTTCGCTTTTTCCGGCATCACCTCGGCCGCGGCCTCTTCCAATTCACTGGCCACGAGAAACGCACCTTTCTGCGTTTCTTCGAGCAACTCACGTTGCTCCGGTGTGGCGGCGTTCGAGAGGAGCAGAGCAGCGAGCAAGCGGGGATCGAGCGTGAGCCGGTCGAGGTCATCCAAGAGCGCGTGAATTCCAGCTGCTGTGAGATGCGGAGCCACTCCGGCAACAATCGCGCCCGCGCACTTGGAGTTTGCTGCCAGCGCGTCGGCAATGCCGCGATGCGCGGCGAGGTTTTCGGCGCAATAGGCGAAGAGCCGTGGGTCGGCATCAAAGCGACTGAGCGCGATTAAGATCGAATCGACAGGCTGAGTCAGCAGCGCGCCCTTGGCCCGCTCGGCGATACCAGCGTCGGAATCCGCAGCAAGCACTGCAAGCGCTTCAGCTCGATCCTCCGGGGACATCGACGCTCCGCCCGCGCATACCGCTATTTTTCGTTCCGGCTTCGCGCGGCCGGACCTAATTTCCTCACGCAATTCGGCGCTAATGGGCGCCTCCGCGGACGGGCCTCAAATCTCTCAATGTTGGCACCAAGTTTGCGGCTTCGCCCGGCGTTCCAGAACCATGTGCAGCAGAATGGGTGACGACGATGTCCGAGTAAGAACCGCCGTCAGCGCAGCAGTATTCGACGAAGCGCGTTGCCCGTGGAAGAACGCCCCGATCCGTGCGCCATACCGAGCGACTATAAACCACGAACCGGCGACCAGCGCTGCGAGCAGCACTCCAACGATCGCAATCGCGGCCCACGGTTTCCGCCGCGAAGCTCCGGAATACTCTGGCTCGATGCGAGGGGGCGCGGCGTCGCGGGTTTCTATGGCGTATTCAGCGACTAAACTATCCTCGTCGAGCCCCAAAAAACGCGCGATAGCCCGAATAAAGCCGCGATTAAACACTCCGCCGGGCAACTGGTCCCACTGTTCTCCCTCAATAGCTTCGAGAAAGCGTGTGCTGATGCGCGTAGCCGCGGAAATTTCTTCCAGGGATACACCGCGCATCTCGCGTTCGCGTCTTAGATGTTCGCCGAAAGGTGTCGAAGACATCCGCAGGATTCCAGAGCCAGTCAAAAATATAGGCGTCAGTCGTGGGAGTGTCAATGTCGCTCCAAGCGTCCCTAAGTCAAACCTCGAAAATGGCCTAGGGGATAGCCCATTGGCATATCAGCCATCGAGGCCCGGAGGGGCGTTGCAGCGAACGAAAGGGGTTCACTATAATTAAAATGAAGGCCTTGCCAAAAGAAACCCAAGAGTCCGCCCAGGAGCTCCTGGTCAGAGCCATGGAACGAGAGGACGAGCCCAAACCATTCACTGGCGTGGAGCGGCGCCGCAGTCCGGGCGCTGTGCCCGTCTCTGGTGGTATTGCGCTCGATCTCAGCGAGGGAAGCGAAGTTTCGGTCTTTCATGAGCTTGGAAAAGCACTCACGTCGTCCCTCCAGCTGGACCAAGTGCTCCGCACCATCATGGAAAAGATTAACGAAGTGCTGCGTCCAGACACGTGGTCTCTTCTGCTAATGGATGTCGACAAAGGCGAGCTTTTCTTTCAGATCGCAACGGGGAAGGGCGCCGAGGCTCTGAAGGACGTCCGCATCAAGATTGGTCAAGGTTTAGCGGGATGGGTAGCGCAGACAGGCCAAGCTGTCGTGGTACCCGATACGAGCCAGGATTCGCGGTTTTTTTCGAAGGTCGACGAACGTACGAAGATGGAAACGCGGTCGATTGTTGCCGTGCCGGTGCGCTTCCGTGATCATTGCCTAGGCGTCATCGAACTGATCAATTGTGTGGGTCCGGAGGGATTCAGCAAACGTGACCTGGTATTTCTGGAAGCGCTCGCAGACTATGCGGCCATCGCCATCGAAAACGCGCGGCATGTGCAGCGGATTCACGAGCTGACGATCACAGACGACTGCACCACGCTGTACAACGCCCGCCACTTGAATTTCATGCTCGACACCGAAATTTACCGCTCGCATCGCTATGCATTCGAGTTCTCTTTGATCTTCATCGACCTCGATCATTTCAAGAATGTGAATGATACTTACGGGCATCTGATGGGCTCGAAGCTGCTCTCAGAAATCGGGCAAGCCATCAAAGATAAATGCCGGCTGATCGACCTTGCATTCCGGTACGGCGGAGACGAATTCGTGCTCCTGCTGCCCCAGACTTCGAAGGAAAATGCGCAAGGCGTCGCTCGACGTCTCCACAAGCTGATCCGCGAAACGGTGTGGCTGAAGGAGCCGGACATCAACGTTCAGATTACCGCGAGCGTCGGCGTCGCGTCTTATCCCACGGATTCGCGAACGAAGGCAGAGCTGCTGCATCTGGCGGACGAAGCAATGTATCTAGTCAAGAATACCACGCGCGACAGCGTCGCCGTAGCTGGCATGGGCCTGCTCCAACTCGGCAGTTGAGCGCCATTCGAGATATTCGATTTCCACAGATTCCTCGCCTCACCTTGCTTCACCGGGAGCGGCGTGTTACGCTGCGCACGAATTTTGTTGTGTAAGTTACACTGTCTTTTGTGATTGACCCGCGAGGCCATAAAGAGTTATCGCGGAGGCGAGCGAGGATGCATGGCCAATGAAGCGCTAGGAATGATCGAGACCAAAGGACTTGTGGGCTCGATTGAAGCAGCCGATGCCATGGTGAAAGCCGCCAACGTGATTCTCATTGGCAAGGAATACATCGGCGCGGGATATGTGACGGTCATGGTGCGCGGAGACGTAGGCGCCGTGAAAGCGGCTACCGATGCCGGCGCGGCAGCTGCTCGGCGCGTGGGTGAACTGGTGGCCGTACACGTGATTCCGCGGCCGCATGAGCTGGTGGAAGATATCCTCCCCGGTCAGTCGCGCACCCTGAAGAAGTAGCTGGAATCCGGCGACGGGCAGACGATTTAACGCTGGGGCGTCAACAAGTGGTTCGCATCCTCCGAAAAGTTCTATCAGGTAAGTGCATTGATTCTGCGCGATCGCGACCTGATTTCCATCCAGGAAGCCCGGCAATCTGTTGAGCGGGCGAGTGAAGCTCAGAAGAAGTTTGCCGCATTTTCCCAGGAACAGATAGACGCAGTTGTCGAAGCCTGCGCGGACGCCGCCACAGCTGCGGGCGAGCAACTGGCGCGCGTCGCAGTGGAAGAGACTGGCTACGGAAATGTCCCCGACAAAATTCTGAAGAACCGCCTCGCCTCCGTGGATGTACCGCGCGCGATTCGTGGGATGAAAACCGTCGGTATCCTGCGCGAGGATCGCGAGAAGGGAATCATTGAGATTGGCGAACCAGTCGGCGTAGTTGCGGCGGTGATTCCTTCAACGAATCCAACTTCTACCACAATCTACAAGACCCTCATTTCCCTGAAGGCGCGCAATGCCGTGGTGCTAAGCCCGCACCCCACGGCGATGCGCTGCATCTGCGACACCGTGACGGTACTCGCCCGCGCAGCACTGAAAACGGGCGCGCCCGAAGGCCTGATCGAGTGCCTTCTGCACCCGACGATGCCAGGCACGCAGGAGTTGATGAAGAGTCGTTTGGTGGGTGCGATTCTTGCCACGGGCGGCACGGGATTGGTGCGCGCTGCGTACAGTTCAGGGCGGCCTGCTTATGGCGTGGGGCCGGGCAACGTCCCATCGCTAATCGAGCGAACGGCGAATGTAAAGAAAGCGGTCGCTGATATTTTCGCTGGCAAGACTTTTGACTATGGAACAATCTGCTCTTCCGAGCAGTCAATCGTCGCGGAAGAGGCGGTGCGCGAAAAGGCGCTCGAAGAATGCCGGCTGCAGGGCGGTTATTTTCTCTCAGAGGAAGAAATCCATCGGCTGGGCGGAATGGTTTTTAGCGGTGGGGCTGCCACACCAAATACCGGGATCGTGGGTCGAGCGGCAACGACGATCGCGGAAATGGCGGGTATCAAGGTTCCCCCTGCAACGCGTGTCCTGATCGCGAGGCTCGATGGAGTCGGACGCGACTTTCCGCTGTCTGCCGAGAAGCTCTCGCCGATCCTTTCATTCTATTCGGCCGCAAATCTCACGGCATGCATCGACCTTTGCGTGCGCCTGCTGCAATTCGGCGGTCTTGGACATACAGCATCGATACATTCGCAGAACGAAGCCGCGGTGAAGCGGTTCGGCCTCGCTGTGCCCGCGTTTCGCATTGTCGTGAATAGTTCGTCGGTGCACGGGTCGATCGGTTATTCGACGAACCTTTTCCCCGCGATGACGCTTGGCTGCGGATCGCCCGGCGGCAACATCACGTCGGACAACATCGGGCCGCAACACTTGATGAACGTGAAACGTGTTGCGTGGGAATCGCGCGCCGTCGAGCACCGCACGATCGCGGCTGACCAGCGAATGGCTGGCGCGTCGTTCCCCACCTCGCCAGCCAAGCCGGTGAAAGCTCTCGCCGCGGAATCGGCGTCAACGGTATCGGCGGCATCGGCCGTTGTTGCCGCCATCACTGCGCCGGAAGCGGAAACTGCATCCACGGCCGTACCGAACCGCGAAACAATTGCGCGTATCGTCGAGCGAGTATTTATGGCGCGGGGAATTCCTCGAGGCGGTGCGCTAAGCGCAGAAACGACGGTGACAATGCCAGCCACGCCTGCAATCGTGGCGCCGCCTCCCGAACAAACGAAGCACTCCCCCTCGCCAGCCAGTGCCCCGGATCCGGCACCCCTGGCCGCGGAAGCGGCCGAGCTTGCTTCGCCACAAGCGGCGCCTCCGGCCCGATTTGACGTGGTGGAATTCGTTAGCGAGAATGACGTGCGCATCGCCATGCAGCGCAACGACAAGATCTTCGTCGGCCCCAAGACAATCGTCACTCCCTCGGCGCGAGACCTCGGCAACTCGCACGATATGTTCGTCGTTACCGACGCCTTGCCCGGCCCATCGCAGAAATTACGCCGCACATCCTGAGCCGCACTGTTGTTCCCTGGAAACCCCTCGCCTATACTCGGCTTCTAACCGAATGGGGGGGAATTCCCATTGCGCAATAGGGAAGCCGCGCGGTACGCTCGCTGGTCGGTGATCGCCGCCGTCTCGATCGCTCTCGTCGTGGCCGGAGTGTACGCGCAACGCGCTTTTCGCGAAGCGCGCGCCCGCCGTGGAAATCCATTGCAAGTTCTGGCCACAATTGAGAAACAATCACACGAATTCTCGTTCTCGAAAATGGAGCAAGAGCGCACGATTTTCACCGTTCGCGCCTCGAACGCCACAGAGTTCAAGGACCAAAACCGCACCGTTCTCCAAGACGTGTGGATCACAATTTACGGGCGCGACGGAAGCCGCAACGACAATATTCATACCCGCGAGTGCAGCTACGATCCGAAATCGGGCGCGATCCTCTGCGAAGGCGACGTACAGATCGACATAGCGTCGGCCAATCCGCCCGCCGGACAGCCCGCGCAAAAGCAGCTCCAGATAACAACACGCAATTTATCTTTCAACCGGGACACAGGCGAAGCCTCGAGCCCGGCTCCCGTCGACTTTCGTTTTACTCACGGGCAGGGACACGGCGTCGGCGCGACGTACAGCAACCGCGATTCCGCGGTGCGGATCGAACATGACGTCCAATTGACGTTCACGCAGTCAGATCGCACCGGCGGGTTGCCCGTCGACGCGAAGGGTTCCAATCTCGAAATCAGCCGCGAGAACAGGACCGTTGTGCTCGGCGGCCCAGCACTCGTCAGACAAGGCGATCGAGAGCTCTTAGCTGGAAAAATCACGATTGAGCTCGATCCGGAATTTCACGCACAACACGTCGTGGTTGAAGACCATCCCGCAATCCGTGCCGGCGACCGAGGAGGAAAGCTCTCTGTCTCGGCAAATGAGTTCGAGGGATTTCTAAATCCCGATGGCTGGGTACAGCGTATTGCGGCCGATGGTGGCGTAGCTGGAACGCGGCAGACCTCGGCCGAGACCGACCATTTTTCAGCGGCGCACGTAGTGCTGGCCATGTCGCAGCAGCACAATATCGTCGAGAACCTGACGGCAACTGGAAGAGTAACGTTCGATTCCCGGCAGGGAGGCGATTCGCGTTCGATCAAAACCGACGCCCTTCGTGCAACGTTTGCATCGCCGGGCGCCCCCGATCGAAAACAGACGAGCTCGGAAAAGCCAGGCGAACGACAAATCGTACAGCGAAAAATCGAATCCGCTGAAACCCTCGCGCCCGGCACAATCGAAATCGGATCGAGCACAGAAAATGCAGTTCTGCGCGCCAAAAAGTTTGTGACGCAATTCAGCACGAATGGCCATCTAGTAAAACTTCTCGGGCACTCGGGTGTCGAAGTTCGCCGCCAACTTGGTGCGGCACCTCCCCAGACCAGCTCCTCCGCAGAACTTGTCGCTACCCTCGATCCCGCCGGACAGTGGGAGACGCTCGACCAGACCGGGAGCGTCCGCTTTCAACAGAACGATCGGCAAGCCAACGCGGCACACGCTCGGATCAATCGCTCGACGGAAATGGTCGCGCTCGACGGGTCTCCCGTGTTGGCCGATTCTCAAAGTCGCACTACCGCCGCGGGAGCGACCATCAACCAGAGAACCGGCGAACTCCTCGCAACGGGCGGCGTGGTCTCCACTTATCTATCATCCGCACAAAATGACGCCGTCAACCTCGGCTCCGGCCCCGCCCACATTTCAGCTCGAACGCTTTCTGGATCATCTACGTCCGGACACGTGGTTTACACCGGACACGCGCGGCTCTGGCAGGGAGAGTCGGTGCTCGATGCGGATCAAATCGAGATATGGCGTGACGAGAAAAAGCTCGTGGCCAACGGCCACGTGGTCGCAGTTTTCCCGCAAGAGTCGGGGCAACCTGGGACGCCAACGACCGGGGTGCCAGTCCGCACGCGAATCACAACTCCCGGAGTCAAGAAGGTCGCGGCATCTGGCCCGACGCTCTGGACGATTCACGCGCCTTTGCTGACCTATTGGAGCGACCAGGGCAAAGCACATCTTGAGGGCGGTGTGATGGCGCAATCGCAGCAAGGCTCGCTGGAGGCGCCCACTCTCGACGTTTTTCTGAACCGCTCCAGCGATGCCTCTCCAACCGGCAGCGCCCCACCGGGCACCCCTCGACGTCAGTTAAACCATGCGCTGGCTCTCGGAGGTGTAACAGTCCGTCAGGGCGACCGCCTGGGTACTTCTGAACAGGCCGAATACACCGCTTCGGATGGGAAATTCGTGCTCTCAGGCGGAAAACCTACCTTAACCGATGCTTCCAGCGACACCACCACGGGCCATTCGTTGACCTTCTTTGTTGCGAATGATACGATTTTGATTGATTCGCAGGAAGGTTCGCGCACGCTGACCAAGCACCGGGTTGAGAAATGATTCCGCATGTTGAAGCTCCAAGCCGACGATTTGACCAAGTCGTACCGAGGCCGTAAGGTCGTCGACGACATTAGTTTGGAGATTCGACAGGGTGAAGTGGTCGGGTTGCTCGGGCCGAACGGCGCAGGGAAGACTACGACGTTCTATATCCTGGTCGGGCTGGCGCGTCCGGATTACGGCCGAGTGCTGCTGGACGGCGAGGATATCACCGACCTCCCGATGTATCTGCGGGCTCGCAGCGGCATCAGTTACCTCCCCCAAGAGCCTTCGGTCTTCCGGAAATTGACAGTAGAGTCGAACCTTCTGGCCGTGCTCGAAACTCTCGAGTTGACGCCCGAACAGCGGCGCGACCGCGTGGAGGAGCTATTGTCGCAAATGGGTCTGGAAGGCGTTCGATACAGCCAGGCCTACGTCCTGTCTGGGGGGGAGCGGCGGCGGCTTGAAATCGCGCGATCTCTCGTGCTGTCCCCATCTTTCGTGCTTCTCGATGAGCCATTTTCGGGAATTGACCCGCTTACGGTAGTCGATATTCAGAAAATCATTGCGGATTTGAGCGCAGCAGGTATCGGAGTACTAGTGACCGATCACAACGTTCGTGAGACTCTGGCAGTGACAAATCGCGCCTACATCATTAACGACGGAAAGATTCTCTACGCGGGAACTCCCGCGGACTTGGCGGCGAACTCGGAAGTACGCCGGGTCTATCTCGGCGAAGGATTCCGGCTGAACTGATTTTATGAACTGGCTCCAGCCCAAACTGAATTTACGAGTGGCGCAGAAGCAAATTCTGACGCCGGGCCTCGTGCAGATGGTCAGCGTGCTGGCGCTGAATCGTCTCGAGCTCCGGGAAATGATCAATCAGGAAATCATGGAAAACCCGGTGCTCGAGGAGCTCGCCGAAGAATCCACTACCGCCGAAAGTTATACCGACGAAACATTTCTCAAAGCGGAAACGGAAAAAGTTCCTGAGACCCCCGCCGCTAATCCGTTTGATGAATTCGATTTCGGTTCCTTCTTCTCGCAATATCTCGATACAGGCGCCGAACGCGCTTCCAGCGGCGAGCACGAAGACATCGAGAAGCCTTCGTTCGACAAGTTCCTCTCGTCCCCGTCGAGCTTGACCGACCATCTCGCATGGCAGCTCAGCATGAGTATCTGCACCGAGACGGTCCGCAAAATCGCCGAAACGGTGATTGGCAACCTCGACGAGAATGGGTACCTCACTGCGACCCTCGAAGAAATTGGCCAATCCGGAAATTACTCGGCCGAAGATGTCGAAGAGGCTCTAGCAATGGTGCAGGAGTTCGATCCGCCCGGGGTCGGCGCCCGCACGCTTGAAGAGTGCTTGTTGATGCAACTCAAGGTCGTTGATCCCCAAAACACTTTGGCGCAACAGATCATTGCCGACCATCTGAAGCTTCTCCAGAACAATCAGATGAAGGAAGTGGCGCGAGCTTTGAACCGCCCGATTGAGTTGGTTAAGCGCGCCGTTGACGTGATCAAGCGCCTGGATCCTAAGCCGGGCCTGCGTTACAACAAA
>Ga0210394_10003355_pt1 | contig 20273 bp, 13 predicted proteins | sample IncBWC12MmetaG_FD_160121 | JGI IMG/M metagenome (GOLD analysis project Ga0210394, IMG submission 160121) | Forest soil microbial communities from Barre Woods Harvard Forest LTER site, Petersham, Massachusetts, United States - Inc-BW-C-12-M | ecosystem: Environmental > Terrestrial > Soil >...
GAAAAATCGCCGCGGCGATCAAGCAAATTTCAAACCAGCCCATCCGATTTATCGTGAATACGCACGTCCATCCGGACCATACAGGCGGAAACGAAAATTTTCAGAAGATGGGCGCGGTCCTGATTTCGCGCAATGAATTGCGCGACCGGCTGGCGCATCCGGTGCCCGCCGCGAATGGCACGCCGGGTACACCTGCTCCCGACGACGCGCTCCCACTGATCACCTACGAGGGACAGCTCACGTTCCACATGGATGGCGAAGACGTAAGGCTGATTCCCATTCCGCGCGCTCATACCGACGGCGATACCCTGGTCTATTTCCCGAAGGCCGACGTGATCATGACCGGCGATTTTTATCGTTCGATTCAGTATCCGAATATGGATCGCGCCAACGGCGGCAGTCTGAATGGCTTACTCGATGGGCTCGGCAGGCTTATCGGGATGGCGGGACCGAATACGAAGATCGTTCCAGGCCACGGCCCGGTAGTCAGCCGAGCGGACGTTATCGCGCATCGCGATATGGTGTTGGCAATTCGCGATAAAGTGTCGCAACTGGTGTCGCAAGGTAAGACACAGGACGAAGTCCTGGCCGCGCACCCGACCGCCGATTACGACGCGAAGGTACCCAATTCCAAGGAAACCACGGAACGTTTCGTCACCCAGCTTTACGCGGAACTGAAACCGGCGAAATAGATCGGCGCTTTGCCGTCATACGAATTTGCCGGAGGAGGAGTTTGCCCGTGAGACTTGCAACGTTTGCTCTGGAAGCATGTATTTTGCTGCTGGTGGTGGGCGCGGTCGCGGCGCAGGATCGCATGCCGCCTGTTCCAAAAGACAAGATGACCGAAGCACAAAAGAAATCCTTTGAGGAAGTGACGTCGGGTCCGCGCGGAGGAGGAGGAGCGGAGGGGCCCTTTGTTCCGCTTCTCCGAAGCCCCGAGTTGATGAGCCGCCTGCAAAAGACGGGCGAGTATCTGCGATTTCACAACACCATTGGCCCGAAGCTCACCGAGTTCGTCATTTTATTGACCGCGCGCCAATGGACGCAGCAATACGAATATGACGTACACCAGGTTAATGGAGCCAAAGCCGGCATCAAGCAAGACACCATCAACGCCATTACCGAAGGACGCCGCCCGGCGGGGATGGAACCGGACGAAGAGATTGTCTACGATTTCTGTTCGGAGTTGCAGCATAACCAGGGTGTCAGCGACGCGACTTATGCGCGCGCCGTCAGCAAGTTTGGCGAGCAAGGCGTGATCGATACGACGGCGCTCGTTGGGTATTACACGACCCTGGCCATGATCATGAACGTGGCGCGATCGCCCTTGCCGCAGGGGAAAAAAGCTCCGCTGGCTTCGTTCCCACACTGAGGCTTTTTAGCAAAGGACTTCCCACAGTGAGCGATTTTCTGCGAGGCAAACGGCAAAGTGCGCCTCGATTAGGCGATTTGCTTCGTGCGCACGAGCCGATTTTGGCGCCGGGTGCGTATGATGCGTTGACGGCGCGGCTGATCGAGCAGGCCGGCTTCCCGGCCGTTTATATGACGGGGTTCGGCACGTCGGCATCATTGCTCGGCAGGCCCGATGTTGGGTTGCTGACCCTGTCGCAAATGGTGGATAACGCGCGGCGCATCGCTCAAGCCGTCGATGTGCCCGTGATCGCCGATGCCGATACGGGCTACGGAAATCCCCTCAATGTGATTCGCACGGTACAGGAGCACGAACTGGCCGGCGTTTCGGCGATCCACATTGAAGACCAAGTGATGCCAAAAAAATGCGGGCATATGGAGAACAAGCAGGTGATTCATGCCGCGGAGATGACGGAAAAAATTCGCGCGGCGGTCGAGGCGCGCAGCTCCAGCGATTTTCTGATCATCGCGCGAACCGATGCGCGGGCGGTAGAGGGGCTCGATAACGCTTTGCGTCGGGTGCGCGCCTATCGTGAAGCCGGCGCAGACATTCTTTTTGTCGAAGCTCCGCAGAATGAAGATGAAGTCGCGCAGGTCGCTCGCGCTTTCCCGAATGTGCCCCTGCTCTTCAACTGGGCTGAGGGCGGCAAAACTCCGCCAATGCCGCTGGAACGTATCAAGGAACTCGGCTATCGCATTGTTATTTTCCCGATCAGCGCGCTGCTGACCGCCGCCAAAGCGGTCCGCGGGGTTCTCGCAGAAATCAAGGCGGAGGGTACGCCCGGGCGAATCTTTGCCGACGGAAGCTCCTTCCGGGAATTCAACGAGATGATCGGGCTTGGTGAGATTCAGCGGCTAGAGAAGCGATTCGCAACGCAAGCGGGACAACACGCGGGTAAGACAGATGACTGAGGCTTACGTCACCGCCCGATTGGCCCTTTAGGCATTTGAATCAAGGAATCACCGGCGGAACGTAGGCTAGCGTGCGAGCGAAGAACCAGACCAAGAAAAGCACCAGCACCGAATTCACCATCAGCTGAAGTGCCGTAAAGCCCACCAAATCGCGCGCACGCACTTTCAGAATCCCCAAAATCGGCAGCATCCAAAATGGATTGATCAGATTGGGCAGCGCTTCCGAAGCGTTGTAGACCTGGACCACCCAGCCGAGATGCACGTGTAGATCTTTGGCCGCCTGCAGAACGTACGGCGCCTCGATGATCCATTTGCTTCCACCCGAGGGCACAAACATTCCCAGGATCGCCGAATAGAGGGAAACCAGAAGCGGGAAAGTGCCGTGCGAGGAGATGCGCACAAAAAAATGAGCCATGTTTCGCGCGATAGGCGACATCGTCACGATGCCAAAGATTCCGCCATAGAATGGGAATTGGATCAGCACACCGGACGTGGCGGGCACGGCGCGATTCACTGCGCGAGTGAACGAGCGGGGCCGCCAATGCAGCAGCAATCCAGCCATAAGAAAGAGAAAGTTGTAGCTATTCAAATCGAGCGCGGCGAGTGGCCCCCGTGCGGCTAAAACACGCGCCAGGTAGCCGAATCCAATCAGGCCAATAACGATCGAGAGGAGCGGAAAATATTCGAGCCACTCGCCTTTCGTCGCGGGTCCCGCTTTATCTGGCGTCGTTTCCTCTTCCTGAGTCACCCCAAACCATTCCGCCGTTTTTGCCGAATGCGCGGGAGCGGAGAGATAGGCGACCAGGAGGCTGGAACAAATCAGCACCAGAGCCATGATCATACTTTGCGGAAGATAGAGCGTTTGGCTCAGCGGAATTACCCCACTGATTTTGAGCAGGTTCGTCGGAATCGCGGCGGGCGTTGCCATCAGCAACGCCGCGGACGAAGAAAACCCCAAAGCCCAAACGGTTCCCTGGCCAAGATAAGACGCCGCACCCATGGCGCGGTAATCGATGCCGCGCACGTTTTTGACGACTTCGCGCGCCAGCAGCGCCGCAAAAATTGTGCCGAGTCCCCAACTGATCAGCGAAGTAAGCATGGAGAAGAGGGCCACAAAAGCAATTGCGCCGCGAGGTGTGCTGGGAATGCGCGAAAGGCGGCAAATGATCCGCGAGACGGGCGGCGAAACGGCTACGACGTAGCCGCCCACGATGATCATGGCCATCTGTACGGTGAAGGGGATCAGGCTCCAGAAGCCCTGCCCGAAGTAATCGACCACGTCCCAGAATCGAGAGCCTGCGAGCATTCCGCCTATAAAAACTATGATCAATGCGAGTAATGCAAAGACGAATGCGTCGGGAAACCAGCGTTGGGACCAATCAGCGAGCGCCACGCCGAGCGATTCGAGTCTGCCGGCCTGCTGCTCGGTGCTGCTGTCGGTCTCAATCTTCATGGCGTCGCTGATCTTCTCATGAGAGGCTGCATTTTGACGTGCGACCGGGTATAAGATCGGTCGCAGTAAATGTCATAGGGAGAATCGCCACTATGTTCGCAAGAAAGACGCCGATGCTCGCACTCGCGGTGCTCGTCTGTTGCGCGGCGCAATTGGGAATGGCGCAACAGGCCGTGCCGCTCACTGCCGTGCCGCCGAAGGAAGGCGACTTCATGGCGAAGAATTTCAAGTTTGGCGATGGCGAATCGCTCCCCGAGATTCGCATGCATTACACCACAATCGGAACTCCGCAACACGATGCCGATGGTCACGTAACCAACGCCGTGCTCATCTTGCACGGAACCAATCGCAAGGGTGGCGTCTTCCTGGTGCCGTCGTTTGCCGGCGTTCTCTTTGGGCACGATCAGTTGCTCGACGCGTCCAGATATTACCTCATACTGCCCGATCAATTCGGCGCGGGATTGGGCAAATCAACCAAGCCGAGCGGGGGTTTGCGCGCGAAGTTCCCGCACTATGATTATGCGGACATGATCGCCGCCATCCGGCTGATGTTGCGGGATGGACTGCACGTCGACCATCTGCGTTTGCTCGTCGGCACCTCGATGGGCTGCATGCAGGGATTCATGTGGGCGGAATCCAATCCGGATGACGTCGACGCCTTGATGCTGCTCTCCTGCCTCCCGACCCAGGTCGCCGGCCGCAATCGCATGGTGCGCAAGCTCATGATCGACGATGTACGGCTCGATCCCGGATACAACCACGGAAATTACACGCAGCAGCCGTACGGCTTGCGCGCGGCGTTAGGGCACTTGCTCGTGGTTGCCAGCGCGCCTACGTTGTGGCAAGCGGAATATCCCACCGCGCCCGCCGCCGACAAATTCGTGGATGAATACATTGCCGAAAACATGAAAACCACCGATGCGAACGATTTCGTCTACCAATACGACGCATCGCGCAACTATGATCCGGAGGCCGGACTTGGCAAGATTCGCGCCCACGTCATGCTCGTGAATACCTTGGACGACTTCTGGAACCCGGGTGAGATGGGCGTCGCCGAGCGCGAGATGCCCAAATTAAAAAACAGTCATTTCGTCCTGCTGCCGATTACCAAGGAAACCCGCGGCCACTATACGTTTTTTCAGGCTGCACTGTGGCAAAAATATCTCGGTCAACTGCTCGACGAATTGAACCACTGAGGTGCGCCAGCAGAAATAGAACGGGCCGGACGATTAAGTCCGGCCCGCTGTTCGCATTCAGTTTTTTTAGAAGGACAGTTTCAGGCCTAGCTGCATTGCCCGGGACCCGCCCGATCCAAGCTGCGGGTTGGAGCTGTAGGTATCGGGCGTGAGGCCGGAGAACCCAAACGGCGCGCCCGCCGAAGGATCTGCAATAGCGCCGCCCGGACCGCCAGACGGATTAGAGAAGATCGGGTGGTTGAGGACGTTGAAGAACTCCACCCGGAACTCGGCCCCGAACCGCTCCTTGAACTTGAACTGCTTGGTCACCGACAGATCCCAGTTTTTGAAGCCGGCGTCTCGAAACATGTTCTGGGTCGTGTTGCCATAGCTTCCGTACGGGGGAGGAACCAGAACAGAATTGCCCACTGCGTAGCAGCCAAAGGCATTGAGGGAAGCCATAGCCAGAGCTTGCTGCGAGCCCTGGAAATGGCTGGTGATCGCGTTCAGGCAGGCAGCCGGGATCGTTGGATTACAAGGACTGCCTCCGAAACCAAAACAAGGAAGGCCACCTTTTCCGCCGCTGAGGGCTCCCCCATTGGTATCGGTAAATCCGTGGACCGGAGTGAAATCACTGGGATTGCCATAGAAATTCCATTGCTCGCCCGCGTTGCTCAATGAGGAGGCGGCAATCTCGTTGGTTCCAGTGAAGTCGTTGGAAACGTCAGCCAAGCCCCAGGGGGCGCCGCTCTGGATGAGCACAATGGAATTGATTCCCCAGCCTTCCAGCATCTGCCCGAAGCCTTTTCTTCCCGGAAGGACGTAGTTCATGGACAAAGTGAAACGGTGCCGGATGTCGAAGTCGGTGCTCGCATACATCTGGCGCGCGGCTCCATAAGAGTTATAGGTCAGGGGCAGGTTGCCACTGGTCCCTTGATCGGAACCTTCGCCGAGGGCATGAGAATAAGTGTAACCGGCGGTGAAAGAGACCCCGTGATAATTCCGACCCGTCAGAGTTGCCTGCAAACCGTCGTAGTTGGAAGTGTAGGAATTGTTAATGAGGGTGACGTAGCTGAGGTACGAGAAGCAAGCGTTGCTGGGGTTAAATGGTCCACCCGAGCCGTTGGCGACTCCGAGGCCCACAACAGACGCTGCGCAAGGGGCCGTGAACGGCAGAGCTGCCTGTTCGGCGAACGTGTTAACCCCGCAACTGCCAAACGTGACGCAAATTTGCGCGGAGGTGAGACCGGTGGCCTGGCCCGGGGTTGGCCCTGTGGTAAAGGCCTGAGCGGCCTCCGCAGCCGTCCACGGAGTGTTCCAGCCCGTTCCTTGCGGGGCCTCATTGTGGTCTAGCTTCCCTAACAATCTTGTGCCGTGATTGCCGACGTAGCCGACATCCAAGCTCAGGTTGGTGGTGATGGCCCGTTGGATGTCCAGATTCCAATTTTCCACGTAAGGGGTTTTCAGATTGCGCTCCACGCCGTAGATTTCGCACGGCCCGGGAGCTACCAGGTAAGGAGCCCCAGGGAATGTAGAGCCATCGCCGCAGGCCGGGTTGGCAACAGCCGCGTAGAGAGTTGTTTGGCCGCTCACCGGCGAGGCGGGATTGAAGTTTTGCCAGGCAGTATCAATCGGAGCGAGCGTCGCGCTGTTGTTGAACACTAGTGCCTGGAGTTGGATATTTCCGCTTGTGGGAAGCGGCGTGGTGCTGCCGGCGTTGAAGCGAGGAATACCCGTGGGCATTGTTCGCAGCCCGAGCAAATTGCCTTCGCCATTGAGCACATCGAAGCTCATCTGCTCATAGAGGATTCCGGCTGCCGCACGGACTACCGTCTTCCCGTTGCCGCTAACATCCCAAGCCACGCCGAGCCGTGGCCCGAAATCTTTGTGATCGCCGTTATAGGGCGTGCCTTGGACCAGCCCGGTGGCGGAGCTAGGATCGAAGTTCGCCAACTGATTGTTTTTATCCTTGACCACCGTGTTGTACTCGTAACGCAGACCCAAATTGACAATCACCCTCGGTGTGACACGCCAGTCATCCTGGACAAAGGCGCCATACCCTTGGCTGGTCAAAGTGCGTATTGGATCTCCGAGAAACAGGTTCGCGCGGCTTAGTGTTCCGGTGAAGAAGTCGGTCAGGTTATTGAAGCGAACGGGCCCCTTGGCATTCGACGTTTCATTCTCGATGGACTTATTGTCGAGGATCTCGACACCAAACTTGAAGGCATGCTTGCCACGCAAATAGGAGACGTGATCGAGGATGGTTAGGACGCCGTCGGGTCCTATGATCTTGGGCCAGCCGCCGCCGATAAAACCGCCGCCGCCGCCGCTAAAGCCGCCGTGGTTGAATCCAAGTCCCGGAAAACCACCATAGAGTGGATTCGTGATGCCAGTAGGCATCTCATAGGTGACGCCGTTAAACGTGTAGCTTGAGGCACTCGCATTGTGATCTTCGGTTTCGAAGAGCTGGTAGTAGTGTGCATATCCAGCCCGGAGCTCATTGACCCAGTTGGAACTCGGGGTCCATGTCCAGTCTCCAGTAGCCGTCTGCGACCTCGCGTGTTCGATGCTCAGCCAGTTGGTGGTGACCTGCGCAGCGGCATTATCCACAGCAAGGTCATCGCCCTGACTGATGAAATACATCCCCTCGAATGAGTTTTTGTCATTCAGGTGGTAGTTTATCTTCCCCAGGCCGCCGTTCACTCCATTGTTATTCGCCAAGTCGGTGAGGTAAGTGCCGGTCGTGCTGACGGGGAAGAGGCCCATGAAGCCCCCGCTGGGTTGCCCGCTGACAGGCGTGCAGGGTGCGGCGCTGCCAGGTCCGTTCAGACCTGCCAAAGATGCGCTGAGACGTGTCAACCCTCCCCCTGCGGCGAGGCATGCATCGATGAGGCTGTGCCCCGCATCGCCCGTCGAGACCGTGGCTGGGACGCTGTGCAGGCTCGGATTTCCAATGGAGTACCGCTGACCCTCGAAGTTCACAAAATAAAAGAGCTTGTCTTTCTTGATGGGCCCGCCAAAGGTGGCGCCAAATTGCTCCAGTGCCACGGGCTGCTGCGTCGTGACGCAAGGAGCTGACGAGGGGCAGTAAGGCGGGTTGAAGTAGTTGCGCGCATCGAAAGCCGTATCGCGGCCATAAGCGTAGCCTGTGCCATGAATATTGTTGGTGCCCGATTTGATCCCTATATTGACGATGGCACCGGGCTTCCAACCGTATTCCGCCCGCGGATTTTCTTCCGTCTTGAATTCGTCAATGGCATCGACGGGTAAGATCGTCCCCGCATCGCCCGAGGCCATGACCGCATTCATAACGCTTTGGCCCATCCAGGGATCATTGGCCACGACTCCGTTCACCAGATACATGTTGTCGTGGGCGCGCTGGCCGTTTGTGCTCTGGGCCCAGCCTGAGCCACCCGGATAGATCGATACGCCCGGCCGTAGTTGCAGCAGGTTTTCAAAATTACGGCCATTCAAGGGCAGGTTGTCGATGATCTGAGCTTGCAGCGTGCCGCCGAGTTCCGCGTTGGTGGTTTCCACCAACGGGACTTCGCCGGTGACCGTAATCTTCTCCGATTGCTCCCCCGGCTGCAGTGTGAGGTCAACGCGCAATTCGGCATTGACTTCGAGCACGATACCGTCATGCTCCGCCGTCTTAAAACCTTTGACCTCGGCACGGACCGAATATGTTCCCGGAATTAAGTTGGGAGCGTTGTACTCTCCCGAGCTGTCCGTCATCAATGTCCGCGAAATACCTCTGGCGGTATCCGTGACGGTGACAACAGCCCCGGACATTGCGCCGCCGCTTTGGTCGGTAACGCCGCCCAGAATTCTCCCGGCGTTGCCCTGAGAGAACGCAGAAAAAGAGATCAGCAAAATCGCGATGCTCGCGCCTAATATCCGAATAGCATTCTTAAGACTGAAAGACACGTGTACTGAATGGCCCGCCCTTGGGAGATTCATAGCGCACACCCTCCAAAAGAAAGAACGATTGGGAGCCCGGTAAGGCGACGACGAAAACTAAGTTTTAAGGAACCCTGTCCTGCGTGGCCGTAACTGATGGGCGTCTGATATCACCCAGGGTTCGGCGATGTCAAGGAGTTTCGCTTGTGGTGGAAAGTTCGGAACACATTAAAGACAACGGTGATGCGGACCAATTTTGTGGCGCACTAACGTCGCGCCGAGCCCACTTTACCCTTTCGGGCGGTTCAGTTTATCTCGCAAGCTCGGCAGCGCGCGGCTGCGTCTGCTTGGCCGCGCCCAAATACCACTCGAGAATCTGTTCGCCGGTCCAGAACACCACGCCAGGCCGCACATGGATATGTTCGAGCGCCTCGCGTAAGTAGCGAAGCCGGTGCGGCGCGCCCATGATGTACGGGTGTATGACTAGAGCCATGACCCTCGCCGAATCCGCCGCATCCGCGTACAACTGCTCGAATTGATCGATTGCCCGCTGTTTGTATTCACCCGCGGGGTGATGCTGAATCAGCATCATGGCCACGTCATTGCATTCCTGCGTATAGGGAACATTGACCAGCGGCTTCGTGCGTGTCTTGAGGAGAACAGGCTGGTCGTCGAGCACCCAGTCGCAAACGTAATCGTATCCTTGCTCGGCCAGAATATCCGGAGTGTCCCAAGTCTCAGTCAGCCCGGGGCCCAGCCATCCACGCGGTTTTTTGCCGGTAAAGTTCCGAATCACCTCTGTCGTCTTGGCGATATCGGCGCGTTCATCGGGAACCTTCTGCATGTTTTTCTGGCCGAAGCCGTGGCCAATGAACTCCCATCCGCGTTCGAGGGCAGCGCGCGCAATTGGCTGATAGGTTTGAATGGCGGAGCCGTTGATGGCCAGTACGGCGGGAATATGAAAGTGATCCAGAACGTCGACGAATCGCCAGAAACCTACGCGATTTCCATATTCATGCCATGCCCAGTTCGGAATGTCAGGAATTGGAGAGCCGCCCGCAGGCGGACTAAGAACGGTTCTTGGCAGCGGCTCCTGCGGATTCCATTCTTCGACATTGACGATTACCCATACCACCAGACGCGCACCGCCCGGCAAGACGAGCCGGGGACGTTCTTTTATCGGCGAATAAGCGATGCGTTCACTGGGTAACATCGTTCCTCCGCGGTGCTTAGACAGAGTGAAAACCTGGAGATCAGTGCAAAAAGCCGCGTGCATTTTGTGTTTGCGGCGAATTCGATGTCAAGCGCCAAAAGATTGCTCAAACCACGCGGACGGTCAACTCCGCGACACCTTCGACGGAGCCGTGCAGGACATCGCCTCGTTGGACGGGCCCGACGCCCGCCGGAGTCCCCGTGAAGACGAGGTCGCCCGGAGTCAACGCGAAAAGATTCGAGAGCTGGGAAATGATTTCGGGCACCTTCCAGATCAAGGCTGCAAGATCCGAGCTCTGGACGCGCTTGCCATTGCATTCCAGCCAGAGCGCGCCCTTTTTCGGATGGCCGATCTTACTGGCGGGCACCACGGCGGAACAGGGAGCCGAGAAGTCGAAAGCCTTTCCGGGTTCCCACGGGCGTGCCAACTTCTGGGCCTGCAATTGAAGATCGCGCCTTGTCATATCGAGGCCCACTGCGTATCCGTAAATGTGATTCAGCGCGTCCTCAACGCCAATGTCGGCGCCGCCTTTCCCGATCGCCGCAACCAACTCGAACTCGTAATGCACGTTTTGCGAGGACGATGGATAGGGGAAATCGCGCCCTTGCGGGAGCAAGGCGTGGCCTGGCTTAAGGAAAAAGAAAGGAGGCTCGCGGTCGGGATCGTGCCCCATTTCACGCGCATGGTCGGCATAATTGCGGCCCACGCAGAAGATTCGATTTACCGGAAACAGATCCGCCGTCCCTACTACCGGGAGGGCTGGGATAGGTTCGGGCGTAACGACATAGGCCATCGGTTTCCTCACTTTGTGAAGCCGTACTTGACGGCGCGCCGCCAGATTGCGTCATAATCCGCGGCGCCACCCGCGATTACAACCGCGTGCCACCGCGTATCTTCCGAATCAGGCAAATCGGGCGAATCGGCGCGGTATGACGCTCGATAAAAGAAAAGGAGAATAGCATGAACCGTTTGCTCATTGGATTGCTCGCCATTACCGCGGCAGCCGTGTGGCTGCTGACGGGGTCTAATCTTCACTCCGCTCAGCAGCAAAAATCATCGGCACCGCAATTCCTGGAAGGCGATGCTTACCAAAAGGCTCGCGCCTTTTCGCCCGCAGTAATCACGAAGGGCGGCAGAATCATCTGGTTAGCCGGCCAAACCGCCACGCAAGACGTGAACGGTAAACCACTCCCCGGCGACTTTCAGGGACAGGCGCGAACCGTCTTCCAACTCATGGACCGCACTTTGAAGCGCGATGGAGCTAGCCTGAAGAACGTGGTGAACATGACGGTCTTCATCAACGATCCTCGTAATGGAGATCAGCTCGTCAAGCTGCGCCAGGAGTTTTTCCCCGACGGCAAATACCCGGCAAGCACGATGATCACTGTCTCAGATTTTGCACAGCCTGGAATGATGATTGAAATCGAAGGTATAGCTGTCGTTCCCGAGTGAATTCCCTGCGATTCACTCGGGGGCGACGCCAAATTCCCTAGTTGAAGCGAGCAGCCTAGATTTAGAAAGTTAATTTCAGGCCCAATTGAATCGACCGCGCGGCGCCCGAGCCCAGCACGGAGTTGGTGAATCCAGTGGCATCGGGAGTCGTGCAGCCGCAGCCGAAGGTACCGCCAGCCGACGGATCGGTACCCGTCTTGAAAGCGACCGGAAGCGCCAAATCGGTGCGGTTGAAGAGATTAAATATCTCCGCTCGGAATTGCGCTCCGAACCGCTCCTTGAACTTCCAGTCTTTAGCAATGGAAAGATCCACGTTGTAGAAGGGCTGTCCGCGGAAGATATTGCGTCGCGCATTGCCTTGGGTTCCATATGCGGGCGGAGTCAGAATGCCACCACCCTGCACGTAACATCCCAGGTCGTTTAACGATGCGAGTGCGAGCTGCGTTAGTTGGGCATTGCCGGCGTATGGAGCTGTCGCAGCCGTTACGCACGCTTGCGGGGGGACGCCACCGACGTAGGGCGTGCAGCCTGGGAGATTACCGAAGCACGGAATGCTCGTCGGTCCGGAGTTAAACGCTGACGTCGGCCCGGTAAAGTTCCAGAATTGGAATGGCGTGCTCGCGTTATTAAGCTCATTTGTCCCGGTGATATCCGTTGAGAGATCGTCAACCGACCAAGGCGTCGCTGAATAGAGGGCAATGATCGGGCTGAGCGACCAGCCCTGCAGCATCTGCCCCGGCGATTTGATACCTGGGACGTTATACGTCGTGGACAGCGTGAATCGGTGCCGACTGTCGTTGTCGCTATTCGCATAGAGGAAATTCGGGTCGGCATTGTTTCCAGAAATCCCATTGTCAAAGGTCCCGCTCGAGAGCATGTCCAAGGCATGCGAATAGGTATAACCCATAAGAAACGTCAGCCCATGCGAAGCTCGCTCTGTCAGGGTGACTTGCAAGGAGTTGTAGTTGGAATGGTCGAGATTTCCGATCACGTTGATGTTCTGCAGATATGGGAACCGGGCAAAAGGGGCCGCCGCCGCTTCCGCGGCAGGATCTGGCGCGCAATTGCTATAGCCCGTCGCCGCGCTCCCGATGCATGTGCTAATCGCCGCTGGCGTCCATCCAGCACCGAGCGGAGGCTGGTTGAGATCGGTCTTGCTTGCCTCTCGTCCGTGGTTCGCTACATAGGCGATATCGACGGTCATGTTGTTCGTGATGGCGCGCTGGATGTCAACATTCCATTCCACGGTCCAGGGTGTCCGGTAATTTTGATCGACTCCAGCAATCAATGAACACGGTGTGGGAGTGTAATTCGCAGGTAAACCCGGCTCGCCTGGATATGTGCAGGAGGTCCCAGTGTAAGTCTGCCCATTAATTGCGACCGACGTGTTGGCGGGGAATACAGGACCTGCGAGATTCCAGCCGAGCTGAGTTGAATCGAGATTCAGCTGACTGGGCGTATGGGCATTGATTTGCGTGCCGCTGTTATTTACTCCAATGCTGGGGAAATTCGCTCCAAAGGGATTGAGATCAACCGTTTCGCCGAGCAGGGCGGCATTATAAAAGACTCCGGCCCCGGCGCGGACAACGGTCTTTCCATTGCCTTTGACGTCCCAGGCCAGGCCCACGCGCGGCGCGAAATCCTTATAGTCGGCTTTCCACATCGGAGGAAATCCGCCACCCCCCACCTGGGTAATAGCTGGCGTCGTCAATGGGTCAGCATTCGGGTTGAAGTTGGCAATGTAATTATTGCGCTCGTGCGGACGCCCAGCATATTCGTAGCGCAAGCCAAGATTCAAAGTAAGTCTTGGCTTCACGCGCCAGTCGTCTTGGACAAATCCGGCGAAAGAGTTACTTCGCGATACAGACGTAGGATCCCCGACCAGGATAATTCCATTCTGTGGCTTGCCCAGCAGGAAACTCTGCAAAGTCTTGAAGCTGATCGAACCGTTGCCAAAATTATAAGGATCGTTGTCGGCGATACCGAGGAGGTATTCGAAGCCAAACTTGAAAGCGTGTTTACCACGCAAGTACGAAACGTGGTCCACGAAATCGGCCGTTCCTTCCGGACCGCGGTTCCCTTCGCGTTGGCCCTGACCCAGAAAGCCTGTGAAGGCCTTGATCGCAAGCTTGGGCATGCCGAAATAGAGCGGATTTGTTATGCCGGTCGGAATCCCGTAGCCAGTCGGCCATGGGTCAGCCGGATTCACGTTGTGATCGACAGCCTGAGCCCTGAAGTGTAACAAGGCCACCCCGCCCCTGAATTCGTTCACCCAGGTGGAGTTTGGCGTCCAGACCCAAGTGCCGTCTTCATCGTAGACTCGCGTGTTACTTTGGTTTTGCCATTGGGGCGCGAGTTGGTTCTGGTCCAACTGAACTACGGCGTTTGCATAGCCGATGAAAAACATGCCGCTCAGGTGATTGGTGGCATTCAGGTTGTAATCCACTTTGGCGATGCCGTTGTGAATCGGGTTTACCGTGGTTAAAGGCGGGTTGAAGCTGGTTGTTCCCGTGGCATTGAAGGGGAAGAGATTTTCAAATGTCGATGAAGCAGGAGAAACCGTGCACGCCGCAGTATCGCCGAGTTGGAAATGGCTTAAACCTGCGATTTGCGCACTAAGCGGATTGATGGTTTTGCCAGACGTCTTTACCGCGTTGCATGCATCGGCCATGCTTAAAGCCGCGTTCCCCACCGGAACGCTGATCGGAATCGTTGGTGTGGATGAGTCTCCGACCGTGTAGTTCAAGTCTTCGTAGCCCAAAAACCAGAAGAGCTTGTCCTTGATGATCTTTCCGCCAGCGGTCGCGCCGTACTGTTCCAGGCTGATCGGTACCGCCTTGCCGACGAAAAAATTAGCGGCGTCCCACGGCGTATCGCGCCCAAACGCGTATGCCGTTCCGTGTAGGCTATTGGTTCCGGACTTTACGCCGATGTTTTGGACCGCGCCGTCTCTCCAGCCGTATTCCGCCTTTGGATTTTGCTCGATATTGAATTCCTGAATCGCATCCACCGGCAGAAGGCTCGTGGAGTCGCCCTGGTGGTAAGACGTATTCAGCACGCTGCCGCCGCTTTGCTGCGCCATCGTGACCAAGCCGTCGATCAGGGTTACGTTTTCGCCCCCTCGAAGCCCGTTACTGCTCTCCTCGCCAGTGCCCTCTCCAATCGCACCCACAACCCCAGGGCGCAGTTGAAGCAGTCGTTGGTAATTGCGTCCATTAAGGGGTAAGGCGTTGATCGCCTGGTTGCTGACCGTGCCGCCCAAGGTAGCGTCGGTAGCATCAACGGCAGGCACTTCACCGGTCACCGTAATCGTCTGAGTTTGCGTGCCTGGCTGCAGCACCAAATCCACGCGGGTATTCCGCCCGACCTCGACGCCGACATTTGTGTGCTCCACTACCTGGAATCCCTTGGCCTCGCCCCGAACCGTATATGTACCCGGAGTCAAATCCACGGCCACGTATTCGCCGGCGCTGTCGGCGGTCAGCACCTTCGAAGTGCCTCTGGCTACGTCCGTAACCGTCACCATAGCCCCCGGGATTGCGCCTCCGGACTGATCGAAGACGCTTCCCTGGATCGTCCCCTGCACTCCCTGCGGCGATGCTGGAACTGAAAACAGAAGCGTCGCAAGCACCACCGCTGCGATTGGGAGGTACTTCCCGATCCAACGGCGCAGTGATGCGGTCGGCACGGACAAAGCTCTCATAGACAACTCCTTCCGGGTTTATGGTCCCGAGGCTACGCCTGAGGTTGAAAACTACGCGGACACACCCAGTGGTTCCCCAGTTCAACTACACGAAATCTTTTCGCCGCGCCGCTGATAACACACACTTCGAACGCATGTCAAGAAAAAGCGCCCGAATTTACAGAAAAGCGACACGGCCCCGATTGCGCGACTGAATCCAATGAACCACGAAGGTTACGCGCAGCCCTGGATAAGCTTCATCCAGCTGCTTCTTCCCACAAAAGCAACAGCAAGAATTTGGGATACGATGAACTCTATTTCTGGCCGGCGAGTTCATCCTGGCCGGCAGGAATGGCAATCGTATTCAGGTAATCGATCGCCTGCGAAGGAACGCAAAGCTGTTCGTCCTCTTGTTGCTGGGGTGTAAACCTGAATTTATTGGTTACGTCCACAAACGGCTTCGTGTACATCTTCGGATCGTCAATGGTTACGGTAAGTTCCAGGTCATTGCGGTCCACGCGCGTGTAACGCTCCTCCACGTGCATATCCACGCTATGCGGATATCCGCGGCGATCGATCCAGGTCGAATCGTCCACGCCGGTGGTCTCGACAACCAGGGTGTTATCGCCATCCCAATGCCCTATGGAATAGCCGTACCACCTCGAACTTGGTCCGCCCTTGGTTCCAAAGTTCTTTGGAAGTTGGCGCCCATCCATCCAAACCATGCGCCAAATTTTTGAGTACTGGGTCATTATCACGATGCCCTGGGGCATGGGCGCGAACGCCAGGCCCCTGGTTTCATTGGTCGCGCTGCGTGGGAAGCCGAAGGGATCGCACGTTCTCCACGGATCGTTCGAATGGGCGCTAAAGGGATCCGGAATATTCATCTTGAATTTGGATTGCCCCAGAGGCGTCAGAGAAGGTTTGTCGGCGAATTTCGGTTCCAGCGGGCCATTCCAAAAGCCCGTCAGGTCATGGACCGGAGCGGTGCCGCCCGGCCCGGAATTGGCCAACTTCTCGTAGACGCTGGGAGGGCGCTGATCAACCTGTCCGGGCCCCCTGGTAGGCGTGTCCTGCGACCGGGCAGCGGACGAGAAAGCGAGTGCCGCGGTCAAAATGCCAACGGAAGCGATTAGAAAATGTTTCATATGCACACTCCTCGGCTAGCGTCGAGTCCTTCTCTGCAAGATGACGAGGTAAGGTGACGTGTCGCGGTTTACTGTTCTCGATATCCCAACGCGCTGTCTTTTAGTGCTGTGCCGTCGGCCAGGACAATTCGATTCAACCGTCCAACGGGACGCCCTGTCTTCGATTGGTATATATAGACTGTAACCACATCGCCGGGCTGCACGGAATCCTTGGTCCATCCCAATAAGCCGAGCGACGAAGGGCTTCCGGCCTCACCCGCCCAATGCACGACGTTGCCCTTGTCGTCTTTGACGTCGAACATGAGAAAGGTATGTGGGTTGCCCCACACGAATTTGGTAACCGTCGCTCCCTTCAACTCTACTGCTTTGCTGGTCTCATAAGCCGCGTTGCCATGATGTGCGAATACCGTGCCGGTTGCCGACAAAATAGCCACAACTAAAAGAAGATATAAGGCGATCCTGGGCCGCATTGGACTCCTCCCTGGGAGGTTCGATAGCACAAATTCCGTCGTTGACGCAATGATTTCCATTGCGTCCCTGGGGAAACGCTTCCTTGCGCCTGCATCCCATAGACGCGGCGCAAGCACGCAGCGTTTCCTTGATGGCCAACGTCTTCATTATTGTATTCATAGGCTCCCCGTTGTATTTTGCCCATCGCTCTTGATCGAAAACGCATCCGGTTCGCGGTCACATGGGAGGCCACACGTGCGGGCGAAGATGACAGGCTGCCTTTCAGCAGTGCTGGGTTTAGTCTTGGTTCTGAGCATCACGGGCCACCCTGCGCAGAATCGTGAGGCCCACCAGGCGAATGCTAAAGCTCCGCTTAAGCTTCTCGGAGTTATCGCGATTCCCGGTAATCCGCTGGTGAGTTCCGATATTGCCTGGGTCGATACCGGAACGAAGCGATTTTATCTTTCCGACCGTTCGAATTTGGGCATCGATATTATCGACGCCGAGAACAATTTGTTTGTGGGGCGAGTGACTGGCTTCGCGGGGCCCGGCAATGCCACACCGCCGCCTCCGAACGGCCAGGGCCCGAATGGCGTGCTTGTCACGCCGAACAAGAAAGTCTGGGCTGGCGACGGCAACAGCATGGTGCAGGTGGCGGACGTGGACCCTGCCTCGCCGACTTATCTGAAAATCATCCAGTCCATCAGCACGGCAATTTCCGAATGCGGCTCGCACTGCGATCGTGCTGACGAAATCGGGTACGACGACGCGGATCACTTGATTTTGATCGCGAATAACCAGCCTCTTACGGCCAGTCCAACAACTCCGCCGACCCGATCCAATCCCTATGCGACTTTCATTTCAGCTGACAGCTACAAAGTGTTGGGCCGCGTTGTATTCGAAGGCGCCACCGGATTAGAGCAGCCGTTGTGGGTTCCCGAAAAGCACCGCTTTTTCATTACGGTGCCCGGCTACCGCAATAACGGTGGGAGCAACGGTGGAAATGGGGAAATTGCAGTCATCGATCCAAAGAGCATGAAAGCCGAAAAGACACTAAAGCCGGGCGAATGTCATTCCAGTGGTGAGGCCCTAGGGCCGTCAAATCACGTGCTGGTCACTTGCGGAGGCCCGGTCGTCTTGAATGCATCCGACGGCACAATTATCTCGAGGATTACTCAAATTGGCGGAGGAGATGAGGACTGGTACAACCCGGGAGACGGCCGCTTCTACTTCACCTCGGAAGATAAGAGCACACCTCCGGTAGAGTCGCTCGGCGTTGTCGATGCTCAATCGGGAATGTGGTTGCAAAACGTTCCGGACCCGGGCGGGCGGCAGGCAGTGGCTTTTGCTGAAAACAATCGCATCTTTACCCCGGTGCGAGTCACGCCAGCGATTACCAAAGATCCGTCGACCGACAACACCACCTGTGCGCAGTTTGGCTTCAAGGGGACGGGTTGCGTCGCTGTCTTCGCTCACTCAGCCGAGGGGACAAACCAGAAGAAGTAATAAGGGGACGTGCTACGCTTTTGAATCGTTGATTACTCTTGTGATGGTTGCGAATCCCACTATCTTGCCATTCGCATCTCTTACCTGAGACAACGACATCGACACGCGTATGCTTTTTCCATCTTTGCGGATATGGGTAGTTTCGCAAGGTGGAATTATCTCTTCTTTTACGAGATCTTTGGATAATCTGCCGAATTCATCCGCTTGGTCCGGAGCCATCAGCATAGATCTCGACCGCCCAAGAACGTCCTTCTCCGAATAACCATAAATTCTCTCCGCACATTTGTTCCAGCTGACGATAGTGCCGCCAAGCGTGTAAAGCACAATCGCGTCATTCGCATATTCCACAATTGACGCCAATTGAGTGAGCCTTTCATGAAGGCGCTTACGTTCGGCGACTACGCTTTTCAGTTCCTGGCTCTGGCGCAAAAGTTCTCGCGTGCGGCCAACAATCTTTTCCTTGGACTCTCCTGTGAATTCCACATACTTCAGCGCCCTTACATACTCGACGAAGGCTTTCCAGGAGGCATGATCCAATGAAAGAGGCAACAACACGCTAGTCATTTCTGCCCCGGCCTCGGCGAAAGCCTGTCCATCCACTATTTGCCGAAGAAGTTCTCCGTAATTCTCGCTGAAGCTCCACCGCGGGCAGGCCGTATCCAGTAACCGCATTTCCTCTTCCGATTCGGCCAGTTCTCTAAGTTGTTGAGTCAGGATCGCAATTTCCGCACTGTTTTCCGCTCGTTTTGCGAGCAACGATTCAATATTCTCGGGGACGCGAATCCAGATCTGCATGGTGAGTTGAAGGTTATACGTGCAATAGGAGAGAACCTTCTCGGCCATTTCCAGCTTGGCCTCCACCGCGCTATAAGACTGGTTTAGCTGCTGCACTGGTTTACTGCTCCGTCGCTAGCGGCTGTCAAAGCCGCAACTTCCAGGGTTCGTTTAAGGGTCACGAATAGCGGAAAAACACACTTCCGCATTCTTTGATAGCCTTAACAGTTTTATGACGTTTAGGGGTAGGTCGGAATGGGACATTAGTACCTTTTATGGCCTAACCAACCGGCCTAGTATTAACGTCTTAGCTACAAGATTCACTGGGCGATACGTCCACGTACTCGACCTCACCTCACTTTTGCAGGGGATCTGAAGTCCCTGGAATCTGAAGCCCTGGAAAAGGTGGAAGTTGTATACTGGCCGGGGTTGAGTCACGAAATGGCTCTCTCTTAGTTAACAGGCGCAAATGGAGCGGAAATCCTTCGCTCTCAAAACAACGCGCCGCGTCGGAGGTCGCAATGGAAAAGGCTAATCAACCAAATACTGAGGAATTGTCACGCGAAACTGCAACACGAAAGGGCCGGCTTGATCGGCGAACACTGTTACGTGCCAGCGCTCTTGCCGCGGGCATGGCTGGCATGGGCGCAGGAATAGCTCGAGCCGCTGAGACCATTGGCGCCGATGCGCCCGACTGGATGAAGACGCCGGGGCGCTCTTTGTCGGCCTACGGGATGCCTTCCAAGTACCAGGAAAAGGTGCAGCGCGCCTTTGCGATACTTCCCGGACGAGCGGGAACGGGCGCGTCGCGAACTCCACTGCATCTGCTCGAAGGCACAATCACGCCTAATGGATTGCATTTCGAACGCCACCATAACGGCGTTCCTGATATCGATCCGAGCCGTCACGAATTGGTGATTCATGGGCTCGTCAAGCGCCAGCTCGCGTTTTCCGTGGAAACGCTTATGCGCTATCCGATGGAATCGCAAATCCGGTTTCTCGAATGCTCCGGCAATAGTGGCTCCTTCAATCAGCCGGAGCCGCAGCAAACTACAGCCGGTGGGCTCAACGGCCTTCTCTCCTGTTCGGAGTGGACTGGCGTGCCGTTGGCGGCACTCCTCGACGAAGCGGAAGTAGCACGCGATGGCAAATGGGTGGTTGCCGAGGGCGCGGATGCGGCTGCCATGAGCCGTAGCGT
>Ga0210394_10003356_pt1 | contig 20272 bp, 14 predicted proteins | sample IncBWC12MmetaG_FD_160121 | JGI IMG/M metagenome (GOLD analysis project Ga0210394, IMG submission 160121) | Forest soil microbial communities from Barre Woods Harvard Forest LTER site, Petersham, Massachusetts, United States - Inc-BW-C-12-M | ecosystem: Environmental > Terrestrial > Soil >...
GACGCACTACACTAGCCCCCGCTTCCTTCCTGATCAACGGAACACAGTATGCGTTGGCGGTATCGGCCCAGGATGCTTATTATATTCTTGGATACTGAATGAAAGTGATCATTCCCATTGCCGAAAATCCCATGGCGCGCGGCAGGCGCAGCTACTGCGCCAGCACCTTCCCGATGCCCCAAAACTGGTATGTGTACTGGAAGGTCCCGGCGCCGAGGCTGAGAGCGGTATATTCGGTCCCCGTCGCGCTGTTGTAGAGCACAACGTCGATCTTTCCGTCGCCGTTTACATCTTCCGCAACTACGTTGTCGTAGCCGGGGCTCCAGAACAGGGATTGGAAGTTGAACGTCCCCGTTCCCGTACCTGTCCCGAAGTAAGCCGCCGCGGTGTTCTTGTTGTACACCGTCACGTCCGCCAGCCCATCCCCGGTGAAGTCGGCCAGGAGCACCGATGTAAATCCCGGGCTGAAGGCCAATGGCGTAAAATTGAACCCGTTGCTGAGGTTGCTGATGCCCGTCGCGGCATTGCCATTCGTGCTGTTGTAAAGAATCACATCCGCCTTACCGTCGCCATTTAAGTCACCGACATCGGCGATGTTGTAACCCGGCGATATGAATAGCGGGTTGAACGTGAACGTGCCGGTGCCGCTCCCAATTCCGAGGTTGGCGGTGCCGTTTGTCGCATTGTACGCGAAGAGGTCGGCCTTCCCGTCGCCGTTGAAGTCGGCCAGCTTCAGGTAGGTGTAGCCCGCACTGATCAGCGTATAGCGGTAAGTGAAGCCGCCGGCGCCATTGCTGATAGCGGTATACATCGTTCCGGTCGAGCTGTTGTACAGCGCGAAATCGGTCTTGCCGTCACCGTCGAGGTCGCCGGCCACGACATAGTTGTAGCCGGGACTCCAGAACAACGACTGGAAGGCGAATGTCCCATCGCCATTTCCGAGGCCGATATAAGCCAGGGCGTTATGCGAATTATACACGACCAGGTCCGCCTTGCCGTCGCCGTTGTAATCGCCATAGCGAAGGATGTCGAAGCCGGGGGTGAAGAGCGAGGGAACATAGCTATAGGTTCCGTTGCTATTACTCAATGCTGCGTAGGCTTGGCCGGCCGGATCGTATAAGAAGACATCCTGATTGCCGTCTCTGTTGAGGTCGAGTCCGGGAGGCGACAGCGGCGGATGATCGCCCAACAACAGCACAATGGCATCTTGGGGAACGGCGCCGCCCCCGTTCGCGCGTTGAATCGGGTTCACAACGGGAAAATCCGTCGAAGTGCTCTCCCCGGCGATGTGAATATTCCCCACTCGGTCCACCGCAATACCGCGCCCCGACTCACTTCCGCTGCCTCCAATAAATGTCGAAAACAACCTGGTCCCGCCGGTCGCGTCGATTTCGGTTACAAACATGTCAAATGCGAACCTGGTGGTCTGAATGGCGTTGGTCAAAGGAAAGTCGCTCGAGTTGGTGCGCCCCGTTACGTAGGCGTTGCCGGCTTGATCAATCGCCAACGCATAAGCGTCGTCGACGGAACCGCCTCCTAAATATGTGGAATACACAAGGGCCGCGCCGCTTAAAGCGAATTTAGTTATGAATGCATCGTCCCCGCCGCCGAAGGTCGGCTGCATAGCGTTTACGATGGGGAAGTCGTTCGAAGTCGTGATGCCAGTAACATAGGCACTCCCCGACGAGTCCACGGCAATGCCAGTCCCATAATCCGTACCGCTGCCGCCCAGGTAGGTGGAGTAAACCAGCGCGGAACCTGCCGGATTCAGCTTGGTGACGAATCCGTCCACGGTGGTGCCATTGGAGGTCCGGATAGGACCCTGAAGGGGAAAATTAGTGGACGCCGTATAACCAGTGACATACGCATTTCCGCTAGTATCCGCCGCAATTGCATATCCTTCATCCACGGCGTTACCCCCCAGATAAGTGGAGTATACCCACGCCGTTCCGCCCGGATTGATCTTCGCGACAAATGCATCCTGCTGGGAACCTTTCGCGGCCTGGAACGGATTTGCGGTAGGAAAATTCGTGGAGAAGGTGACTCCCACGATGTACGCGTTGCCGGCAGGATCGATCGCGACCGCGGTGCCGTAGTCCGAGGAGCTGCCGCCCAGGTAAGTGGAGTACACCAGCGCTGAACCGCTAGAGTTAAGCTTGGTCAGGAAGGCGTCTCCCGATCCGCCCCAGGTGCCCTGAATGGCGCCCATCATCGGAAAGTCAAACGATCCCGCGCTTCCCGTGACATAGACGTTGCCTAAACTGTCCACTGCGATTCCATTGCCCCCGTCCGGGCCGCCCCCGCCCAAAAAAGTAGAGTACACTCTTGCGGAGCCTTGGGCGTTGATCTTGGTCACAAACACGTCCGTCGCGCCTTTGAGGCTGGCTTGTAACGGGTTCCTAGTCGGGAAATCGGTCGAGCCCGCGGTGCCGGTGACATAGGTGTTGCCCTGCCGGTCGACCGCAATCGCATAGGCGTAGTCGAGGCCACTCCCGCCATGGTAGGTCGAGTAGATTAGCACCGGATCGATCACCAATGCTTGTCCATGGTCGTAAGCCCCGATGCGGAAACCGGCTTCCTTGCCGCGGAGAGTCCAATTGCCGGCAACCTGGACGCGCTTGCCGGCGACTTCCTGATAAACCAGGGGTTTCCTGTGGCGGTATTCATTCTTGCCCAGCTTGACGATGAGGTCGCCCTGTTTGTCGATTCGTATCTGCTGGGCGCCGTCGAAGATCATCCGAATGCTTTGTGGATCCGCACCAGGCGAGACGAGCCAGTCGTATTCCAGGTTTCCGTCGTTTCCATAGTAGATGAGATCGATTCCCTGATAGAGGCCAGCGTACCGGACTCTTCCATAGTTCGGAACGGAACTGCGCCACCTGCTCGCGTCGTTGCCAAGGAAATAGTTGCTGGTGGAGGCTTGCGGGGCTTCGCCTATGATCGGAGCCGAAGGGTTCGCACCACGCAATTTCATCCGCAGTGGCGACTGGTTCTTTCCCGCCAGCACCGCCTCCCCGTCGGCCAGGAATAAGGTGTAGGCATTGCCCCTGGCGAGGTAACGCACTTCCGTGACTGCTTGCCCGGTATTAGGTTCGAAGCTCAATGGGATCTCGCTCCACTTGACGCCAGGCGCCGCCATGGCGATGCAGGCAGTGAGAAGAAACAGAATGCGCATGTTGGCCTCCTCCAAATGACGTTCGACTCGCCGGGTTAGGCTGGGCCGAACCGGCCAGCCCGGCCGGACATATCAAGTTTCAATTCCATACGCACGAAAAACGAACGGACTGGGTCAGGATGGGAGAGCTTTTTTGATCCCGCAAGCGCTGGCAATAGTCTACCGTGTTCCTGCGCCGAGCGGGTGTTTGGAAAACACATGTTTTTCGCATGGTAAACCATTGGCAGATAAAGGGGTGTGTTTGGGCCATTACGCCTTCCGCCCGTTGAGAGGGTTTTCCGAACACCCCCGAGCAGGCGTCAATAACCGTGGACATGGGCATCCTAGCTCAGTCCGTAACGCGAGGCGATCGGTGAGCGTACGCGCGACGCTGAAAGGGGGCGAGTCGGCAACATCGAGTATGGCTATCGATTGTCGGTTGATGGCGTCCATATCGAGCCGGACCCTAGCGAGTAAGCGGCTCTCGCCGCAATTCGCAGGCAACGATCGGTGGCCATAGCCTGCGGGCAGTTGCCGGTGCTCTCAACACGAGTGGCCATCGCACCAGACGCGGCACTAAATGGCGTCTCGAATCTGTCGTGCGCGCCATCAATCGGGACGCCGCAAAGGGCAGCCGCAGGTGGCATGATTTCCAGCGGGAGGATGCGAACCCTTCTCCGAAACGCTCCGCCGTCCATTTGGGCGGGTTGGGCGTTTCCAGCCAAGTGGACCTGCGATAAGTTCTGCTGGATTTCTGAACGCCAATAATTGGCCTGCGCGTCTCTCTTGGACCGGTGATCCGAGGCCGTCCGACTCCTGCGGTCTTTTTCCACGTTTGGCCACTCTCGCAATTGGCGATTCACCCTTAACATGTACACATGCCACTGAATAAGTATTCGACTGAATACGACCAAATCGTCGAGACGATGCAAAAGTACATCGACGCGGGCAGGCAAGGGAAGAGCGAAGTGATGCGTCCTGTGTTTCACGCGGACGCCTCCTTCTTTGGCTATGCCGGCGGGAATCTCGCGGTGGGCCTGCCGTTCCTCTTCGACTGGATCGATAAGAACGGCCCCGCGCCGGACATCCAGCCTCGCTTCGTCAGCGTCGACGTTCTGGAGTCGATTGCGGTCGTCCGGCTTGAAGTCGACGGCTGGTCGGGCGTGCTCAGCGGCTCTGGAGTCCGCATGTCAGATGTCTTCACGCTGCTGAAGACGCCCGATGGTTGGAGGATCATTCAAAAAGCGTTTCACTGGCACGCCTGAACAGCCCCTGTGGCGTTGGTTGATCCGGGAGGCCGTGATATGCTCGTCCTCAACATGGCTACACAGGAGAAGAGGCCGCCGGGAGAAGCTCTGGAATCGTGGAAGCAAATTGCAGCTCACCTCAATCGTAGCGAACGTACAGTTCGGCGGTGGGAAACGACGGAAGGCCTGCCGGTCCGCCGCCGCGAACATCAAAAACAGGATACAGTTTTCGCGTACTCACACGAGATTGACGAGTGGAGCAGGCGTCGCACGCGGAAGCAGCTCCGGGCGGCACAGTATGCACCAGATCCAGAATCCGCTCGTTCGATCCCAGTTCTATCTAACGGTGTTGGAGCGGAGAATCCGCTTCGTAACATGTACTTGACCGAGCACGATGCGATCACCCGTACGATTGACCTCTACATTGCAGCTGGACGCGCTGGCATAGGCGACCTAATGCGCCCGGCGTTTCATCCCGAGGCCACGATCGCTGGTTACTGTTTCGGCGTCGAGTACAGCGGATCTATTGAACACCTGTTTCGGTGGATCGATGAGAACGGGCCAGCGCCGAACATCGAGCCCCGGTTCGCGCGCATTGAGCTCTTCGAAACGATCGCGATCGTACACCTGGAAGTGCAGGGCTGGTCGGGGAAACTAGCCGGACTCAGCGCCCGCATCTCTGAGGTCTTCACGCTGCTCAAACGGGACGCTGAATGGCTGATCACTCAAAAGACGTTCCATTGGCATCAGTCGTAAGGTTGCCGGACGTTAATCGGCGGCGCATTTCGGACTGAGCCGATAGGACACCACCGACGCTGCAGTATTTACAAACGCAGGTTGACGCACGGTCGGCAAACTGCCAAATGGAACTTGAGCACTGCTGCCCGCCTACAATCGGAGCAAATGGGCCCAGCGTGACGCGACCGGTCCGTCACCTCAACATACACCGTCGGGCCATTGAAGTGAGGATCGCGGGAACGGAGCATAACCCTCCTTATGGGCTGTTGACCACGTTTTCGCGGTTGTCCCATTCATCCCTCGGGTTCGGAGGAACAACAAGCAGAATCTTTCGCGATTATGGAGGGGGAGAAGAGGCGAACGGTCGGAACAAGGCTCTTTTTTTGGCCGACAAATCGGGCGGGAACCGGGCTGACGCGAGCAGTTCAACAGTCCGGACAAATCGTAACCGTAGTCCCGTCGAATTTCGTCAGCGTGAACCCCGCGAACTGCTCATGGACGATCGTCGCTACGTCCCTCAGCATCGAGATCGCGACCGCCTCTCCCAGCTTTAGCCCCTCAATCCCGTCCGACCGGTAATGAACCCCTCCCGCATTCCGGCCCATCGACATGTTTGAGGCGAGCTTATTCAACTCGTCTCCCACCGTCAGCGTCGCGCCGGTATAAGGGATCAGGCTCAGCCCGTCGTCGGAGGCAGTCACCGGACTTGGGATCACAAAGGAGGGGTTATACACCGCTTTGAGAACCGTGACGCAGGCGCCTGCAACCGCCGCGTGGGCCGCCGGATAGGACGGATGCATGGGCGATCCCTCCGGGTATGGCATTGGCAGCAGGTAGGAGCCGGTGGCATTGAAAACCCCGGGTAGCGCCGCGGAATTCAGCACGTCCGCATGGATCGGATACTTCGCCGTTCCCATCATGGCGCTGTGAATGCGCCCGCCAAACGCTTCGGGACGGATCCGCCGGTGCACCAGCCATTTCTGATACCACACCGCGCGAAGTGCGTAAATGGCGGCCCGCGCCACCAGGTCCAGATTGAAATGCATACCAAAGGTAATCGTTCCCGACTGCGTAGTGGAGCTGAGGTAATAGTTGTTCGGCGCCAAGGCGGGGTTCCCGTAGCTGGTCAGCAGAAGGGTCGCCAAGGAGTAGGCCTGGTAGGTGAAATCGCGGTGCAGGTATTCGGACATATCGCGATTGTTTCGGATGTAGCGCGGCGTCGTGTCGAAAACGTTCGAGACAGACGCCGCTCCGCGCTGAATTGCGAGCCAAGCCGGAAAGCTGGTCATGTAGTCGTCGCTCGCCACCGAAGTGCGGTAAGTCTGGGTGAACGTCGCCGCGCCGAATGGCACCGGTTTCCATAGGAACTGCGAGATATATGGACCGTTCAAGTCTCCCGGCGTAGGGCCGCGGAAGATGTTGCCGGTAGTAACCTGTCCGTTTACTTTGGGACCGCGGTAATCGGAGAGCTTATTCAGATCGGCTACCGCCTGGTTTATCGTAGGGTCAGATCCATATTGTCCAAACGGTACATTGCGGGAGAGGGCAGCCCAGTAATCCTCCACCATCTCCCCCGCCGTTTGCGCGCTGCTGAACGTCGGCGCCGGCGGTGATGCGATCGCATGGCTGTCCGCCCCTTCCATGCCGAAGCAATAGGCAGCCTGTGGGGTCTGTAACTTGACCGTGCCCCCTAACGGAATCGCCTCAAAATCGCTTCCGACCCCGCTTCCGAGCGCCTTCAGGTACGCGTTGTAAGCATTGAGATCCACCTCGCCGATGGCGCTGTGCGGTAAACCCTTCGTAAAACTCGCGATGCGGCTCGGATAAAGCTGTTCGTCTCCATTGTCCATGGATGCCGCGCTCTCGCGGTCCCGCTGAAAGATCGCCGCGTCCCTGCGAATGGTGAAGGCTCGCTGCCGGCGCTGGTTTGCATCCAGCGGACCGGTATCGCCGAATGCCAGAGGCACGTCCAGCGCCGATAACAGCGCGGCTCCCCCGATCCCTGTCAGACCGAAGAATCCTCTCCTGCTTGGACCCGGTCGTAATGACTCATTGCGTCGTCTTGCCATATCGTTCTCCTCCTCGTCCTGTGTCGAAGGTCTGCTCGGCCCTGCTTACCGTAATTGGGCTGACGGGCGCGACCAAGTCTCGTTAATCAAAAGGGGCAAGTCGTGTATCCAATCGTCTTTGCTCACCCCGCCAGGGTAGATAACATGGGCCAAATTGTCTTTGGTGTACGCCACAACGAAATTGGCGTGCATAACTGAGTAATTGCCGTTGCGGGACTCTGTTTTGCGAGCCGGAGGAACCCCCGCAGCCTTCTGGACAGCCTCGAGAGCAGCTTCAGTTCCCGTGAGGCCGACGAAATGTTTGTCAAAGTTGTCGAGCCACCGGCGCAGTTCCATCGGAGTATCCCGTGCGGGATCGGTGGTAACAAAAACGAGCTTGACTTGATCGGTGATGCGTGACGGCAATTTCTTCAGAGCCACTCCTATATTCGCCATGTGCATAGGACACTGATCCGGGCAATTGGTAAATCCGAAAAAGAGAAGCGTGACCGACCCCTGGGTTCTGCTCCGGAAATCAAACGGAGCCCCCGAGGTGTCAGTGAGGACAAATGCCGGTTTGGGCAAGGGCGGCGCGACCAGACCGCCCCGGTATGTTGCTTCTGGAGGTCCGGCATGGGCCGGGTCGCGTTTCGCTTCCTGCCCCGACACGACAGAGCCATGATCACCAAATGAGACGGCGACGATATACAAACAGAACCAGCGCAGATTCATTGAACGATGACCGTCCCTTTCATCCCGAGTTGGTCATGAACGGCACAAATGTAATTGAAGGTGCCTGGAGATGTGAACGTCACAAGAAAACGCGTTATTCCTGGAGCCGACTGAGCCAGGTTCGCTCTATCTTGAGGCGCAGGAGACAGGAATCCCGAATTCACATTGGTTGCGGGCGAACCGATCACCGCCTGTCTGTCGCCATCGGAATTCAACGAGACATTCACCGAAGGCGGCCTTGGATCCGCGGGTTCAGTCCCAAACGTCACGGTGTGATTGATCGACGGGTCGAGACTGGTCCACTCGACTGTGTCTCCCACGCGCACTACAATTGTGCCCCTTAAGAATTGCATGAGAGATGCAGTTTGGGAACCGGCTCCAGTGGTCGTTATAACTTCGCCAACGCCGACCGCCACGGAGTTGCTTTCCGGTCCACCCCCAGGCGTGCCGCGTCCACGCAAGCGCGAGGCGTCTCCAAGCAACAGCGCTTGCTCGCCCGATGCCTCCGCATCATAGAACAACTGGTCATGCGGAAGAGTCACAGCCGGGCTGACGACATGGACAATTCCCGTCATGTCCGCATGAACCAGGCATACGAATTTGAAGTTCCCAGTAGCGGGAAATACCACGGAATAGGTCGGCGCCGGCTCGAACTGGCTTGCATCTTCAGGCAATAGCAAGACCCCCGAACTGACACAGGAAATGCCAGCAAAGCTGGACCCATCGGGCGTAACGCCGACGCCTGGACATGCGATCGGAATGCCGAAGGTCGTGCCGAAAGCGGCTGGCCGTACCTCGCCCGGTGTCAGAAACGTGAGCGTATGGCGCTCGTGAGTGGGAAACGTCCAACGGATGCTATCGCCGGTTTGAATCCAGAGTTCATTCGGCAAGAAGGCCAGTGCCTGGCTTGCCCGATCGGGCGTTTCTGCTCCGGCGGTCACCTGCCACTCTTTGGCCTGAAGCCTGGTTGTTCCAACCCCTGCCATCATCAAGCCTACGACCGCGAACGACAGTAGTGGTTTCGGAATCTTTGTTGAAGTGTGGGTCATTTCCCCTCCGTTGCTCTTCCTGAGTTCCCTCTGCGGGTGTAGAACATAAAGCGGGAAAATACTGGCAGAACCGTAATCGAGTTTGTGATTTTTTTTGCGTAAATCCCCGCAGCGAATTTCGGAATAGATGTTATAATCCAGTCCCGTACTGCACGCCACAGAGCACGGGAATGGAGGCACTGACTGATGACGGCCCCTTCGCCCCAAAGCGTCACGCAGTTGCTTAAGGCGTGGGGCGACGGCGAACAACAAGCGCTGGATCAACTCATCTCCCTGGTATATGCCGAGTTGCACCGGCTCGCCCATCGGTACATGCGGCGCGAGCGAAGCGGTCACACACTGCAGCCCACAGCCTTGGTTCACGAAGTGTACGAGCGGCTGGTCGATCTGAAAAATGTGAGCTGGCAGAATCGCGCCCATTTCTTCGGCGTCTCGGCTCACTTGATGCGCCGCATCCTGGTGGATTACGCCCGTTCGCGCCGCTACACGAAACGCGAAGGCCAATGGCGTCAGGTTCCGCTCAACGAAGCTGTCGCACTATTTCCTGACCGGCAGACGGACATTGTCGCCCTGGACGATGCACTGCGCGCACTAGCCGATATCGATCCCAGGAAAAGCCGCGTAGTAGAGATGCGGTTCTTTGGAGGCCTCAGCATCAGGGAAGTCGCCGAAGTTCTCAATATCTCCGAGGAGTCCGTCCAGCGCGATTGGCGATTGGCGAAGGTATGGCTTCTCCGGGAACTCAGCCACGGAACCTCCCATGAAGGCTGATCACTGGCGCCAGATCGAGCAGCTGTATCACGACGCGCGAGAGCGCTCGCCCGAGGAGCGGAGCCGTTTTCTCGAAGAGGCCTGCGCGGATGAAGCGATGCGCGCTGAAGTGGAATCGCTGCTCGGATGCGAGGCTCGGGCGGAAGGCTACCTGGAGACACCCGCGCTCGAAGTGACCGCCGAGGCGCTGGCTGAAGGCCGTGCACGCACCATGTTGGGACGAGTGCTCGGGCAGTACGAGATCGTGGCCTTTCTAGGCGCGGGCGGCATGGGGGAAGTTTATCGCGCCAGTGATTCCCGCATCGGACGCGATGTGGCGATCAAGGTTCTGCCGCCCGGCATCGCCGCGCACTCCGAGCGGCTGCGTCTTTTCGAGCAGGAGGCCCGTGCCGTCGGCGCTCTCAATCACCCGAACATCCTGACGATTTATGATGTCGGCATTCAGGATGGCGCGCCCTACGTGGTGTACGAGCTGCTGGAGGGCGTCACCCTGCGTGACACCCTCCGCAAGGGAGCGATATCACGGCGTAAGGCGCTGGAATACGGGCGCCAGATCGCGAATGGCCTGGCGGCGGCTCATGACAAGGGGATCGTCCACCGGGACCTCAAGCCGGAGAACCTGTTCGTCACTCGCGACGGCAGGATCAAGATTCTCGATTTCGGTCTGGCGAAGCTCACATGTCAAACCTCAACTTGCGGCCCCGAGAACCGCGAAGCCGCAGACTCGAATCAAAACGGATCCTGGACCGTTCTGGGCACTCCTGGATATATGGCTCCGGAGCAACTCCGCGGTGGGGTTGTCGACCAACGTACCGACCTTTTCAATGTGGGTGCGATCCTCTACGAGATGCTCACCGGTCAGCGCCCGTTTCGCGGCAGCTCTACCACCGAGATTCTCAATGCGGTTCTGAACGACGATCCCATTGAGTTGCAGGAAATTGGCGTCAAATTTGATGCGCCCATCGCTCGCCTCCTGCGCCGCTGCCTGGAAAAGAACCCAGCCGAAAGGTTCCAATCTGCGCTGGACCTGAGTTTCGACCTCGAAGGCCTTCTGATTCCCTATGACGGACCGCCGCGCCCACGGTGGAAAAAGCCGCGGATCGCGGTCGCAGTGGCAGCGGCAGTGGCGTTACTGATCGCTGCCTCGGCTTTCCGCAGGTTCGACAGCATTCAGTCATATCCCAAGCCAACGTTTCGCCGGTTGACCTACCGCGCGGGCGTGATCACTGGAGCCAGATTTTCTCCCGACGGCCAAAGCGTGATCTATTCCGCCGCCTGGGACGGCAAGCCAGTGGAGCCCTTCACCACGCGGATCGGAGGACCTGAGTCGCGGCCGCTCGGTTTGACCTCGGCGGGTGTCTTGGCAGTATCGTCTGCCGGCGAGCTGGCACTTTCGCTCGGGTGCGAATTGAATTGGGCGGAATGCCGGGGCACCCTGGCCCGCATGCCCCTGGCCGGGGGCGCGCCTCGCGAGGTTCTCGAAGACGTTTTCTATGCCGACTGGTCGCCTGATGCAAAGAACCTCGCTTTAGTCCGGGCGGTCGACGGGCGCTTTCGCCTGGAATATCCGATCGGGAAGGTGCTCTATGAAGCACCCGGTTGGATCACGCACCCTCGCATATCACCAAAGGGTGACCGGATTGCCTTCCTGGATCATCCGGCTCTCGGCGAGGATGACGGTTCGGTTGCAGTCGTGGATCTCAGCGGTCGTAAAACCACCCTATCCAGTGGTTGGAAGAACCTGAAAGGTCTGGCCTGGTCGCCTGGCGGCGATGAAGTCTGGTTTTCCGCGGACCGCATGAGGCGATCGCAGCTCGTCTACGCACTGACGCTCTCCGGCAAGGAGCGTCTCGTTCTTCAGGCTGCGGGTTGGATGCGCCTCGAAGAGATCTCGCGCGACGGACGTGTATTGCTCCTCCAAGCCAGCCCTCGCAGCCGTATTATGTGCCAGCCGCCCGGTGCGTCTGCCCAACGGGACCTCTCCTGGTTCGACTGGTCGACTGCCGCCGACCTCTCGCCCGACGGCAAGAAGGTTCTCTTTTATGAATGGGGAGAAGGAGTAGCGGGAAATCCGACTGTGTACCTTCGGGATACTGATGGAGGCAATGCCATTCGTCTGGGCGAAGGCCGGGCATTGGCTTTGTCGCCCGATGGGAAGTTCGCGCTTGCACTCCAAACAGGGCCGCCGCCAAGACTTGTTCTGTTGCCGACGGGCCCCGGCGAGGAGAAACGCCTCCCGCCTTCCGATCTCACGGAGTACTATTCGGCGACGTGGTTCCCTGGCGGGCACCGAATCCTATTTGTCGGCGCGGGTTCTGACGCTCACCCCCGTTCTTACATTCAGGATGTTGATGGCGGCGCTGCCCGCCCGATTGCTGACGAGGGGATGCAGGCCCTACTGGTTTCACCGGATGAGAAGCTGCTGGCCGGCATCGGACCCACGGGAGGTTACTTCTTAAGTTCCACCGATGGCGGCGTGACGCGGCCCATTCGCGGCGTCTTGCCTGGTGACGACCTGATCCAATGGAGCGCCGACGGCCGCTTCCTCTTTGTGCGGGCGCCGGGCGATTCGCCGCTGGAGTTCTTTCGAGTGAATCTGGCGACAGGACGCCGCGAGTTGTGGAAGAGGATTGACCCGGCCGATCCGGTCGGACTGATTGGCATTCAGCCGGCAGCCGTCCACATGACGCCGGATGGGAGATCGTATGCGTACTCGTATTGGAAAACGCTTACGGAGCTGTATCTGGTAGACAATCTAAAATAGCGAAATGCAGGGGGGACGATATGCAAAGGTTGACCGTTAGTGCTTTGATTGTTGCGGCAGCGGCGTTGAGCGCAACCGCGGCCCTGGCCTGTGGCGACAAACTTCTGGCGGTTGGCCGCGGAGTGCGTTTTCAACGAGCCAACGCGGCACGTGAAGCCAACCTGGTGATCTACTCCGCTACGGCCCGCAGCGGCGCGCCGCTCGGCAACTCCAAACTGCAGATCGCACTTAAAAGCGTCGTACACAAGCTGCAAGTCGTGCAGGGCGGCTCACAACTCGATCAGGCGTTGAAGTCGGGAAGAGTGGACGTGGTGCTGGTCGAATTCGGGGACCTCGCCGGAATAGCGCGGGAGTTGCAGTCGGCGCCCTCAAAGCCGGCGATCCTCCCCATCCTGGTCAAACCTTCGAAAGCCGAACTTGCCGCGGTGCAAAAGGAGTATAGGTTCGCTTTGAAAGCCGGCGCCGATGATTTCGAGTACCTGACGTCGATTAATGAAGCGATGAAGGTGAAGTTAAGAAGCAATGGCAAGTCCTGATCCACGGCGCCGGCCATGAAATGCCATTCCTATGTCGTAGCCACGGCGTTATCGCTGATAGCCGCGAATGACGCCAAGGCGCAGGCATGGGTACTCCCCGCGGGAGAAGGCGACGTCAGCTTCACCTGGCAACGAATCGACAATACGGGCCATCGCCGGACAGACGGTTTTCTAGTCCCGCACGGCGCCAGTCTGGACATGTCCCTATACGTGGAAGCCGAATACGCCTTCACCAACCGTTTCTCAGTGACCGCCGGCCTCCCTTATGTATTCGCCAAATACACCGATCCTAATCCGCCTGTGTCACCGATTCCCTTTCTTCCTGTAGACCAGTGCCGTTGCTGGCAATCAGGGTGGCAGGATTTCGGTGTTACCGCCCGCTACAATCTTGTCGGTGGCGCATCCGGCGCTTTTGTGCTCACGCCATCCGTGTCGCTCGGAGTGCCCAGCCACGACTACAATTTCCGCGGCGAGGCCGCGCTGGGCCGGGACCTGAGAGAGGGGCGGATTGGAGTGGATGTGGGCCGTCGCTTAAAGGAAATATCAAGCAGCCTCTCCGTTCAGGGCGGGTATTCTTACGCCATTGTCGAGAAGGTCATGGGCATCTCCACCAACCGCAGTAATGCTCGCGCCGAAGCCGCCTACGTCATCAAGCGAACGCTGCAGGTACGTAGTCTTGCTTCTTGGCAGCGCACACATGGCGGGCTCCGGTTCGGATCTCCGAATTCGACCGAACTTCCGTTTCCCGGTGAAGTCAACACCCCAGATCTGTTATACCAGCACGACCGTCTTCTGCGGGATAACTACTGGCATGCCGGCGGCGGCCTCGCGTACTCATTCCCTCAGTTCGACGTCCTCGCTACCTACGTTGCATTCGTTAGCGGCACCGATACGCACGCCGGCCGCGCCCTTACGATCAGTTTTGTGATGCCGTTCCGATTAGGCGGCCATCACCCCTGAAAGGCAGGCAATCTGGGGCCGGCGAGGCTGCAGGCGACCACCCGCGATTACCCCCCAGACGACTACGCCTTAACCGAGAGGATTGACGAAGCTTTTTCCGGTCGGGACGGCTGACCAAGCCGCACCCGCGCGACTCTTTCGGGGTTCATGGTCGAGAAGCATGCACAGGCCGCGGCCCAGTTCCGGGCTGCCCGCTGCGTACTTAGCGCGCGCCGACTCGTTTCGGTTCGAGGACCTGCGGAATCTCCTCCGTGACTATCTGGCGATGGTCACAAAAGCCGGAGTTTCAGCAGCGATACCGGAAGGTACTACGCGAGTCACACTCCAGTGCAATGGAGATCATGCAGCAAGGGGCAAGTGCTGCCATATCGTTTCAGAAACGCATGCTGACCGACAAAGCACCGGCCGCGGTCCGCGTGCACGCCGCAGAGTTCATCCTGGATTTGGCCTCCCAAGGCGCGCAAGAGGATTTGCAAGCGCGGATCAATGGTCCTCAAGTCTGGCGGGCCTTCGATCGGAGGCGCTCGACAAGGCACAGTTCGGCCTGCCTCTTGCGCCACGGACCGCCCGGAATTTCGTCATACCGAAATCATTCTCGAAGCATTTCTTACGAGCCCGATGTCGCTGCTTTTGGGCGACCTGGCTGGGATATGTTCTAAAATAAGGCTCTCATGTCGACGCTTCCCGGCGCGAGCGCCATCTTGTTCCTCAACATCTTTTTGGAGGCCCAGCAGCTTCCTTACCCTACGAGCCTAAACCCCAAACTCCTCTACGTCGGGGGCGTGGCAACCAATATCACGGCCTATAATCAAACCTACTCTGCGGGCTTAACGGCTTTTTGGAACGGCTCCGCGCGCCCGGCACTATGGAATTCTAATAACGTTTACACAGTGGCTCTAACCGCAGCCGATCTGGCCGTGCCGCAACTGGGCCAGCTCACGATGGTCGATCCGACGTCGGGCGCGGTAATCGATACCATCAACTGCCCGGTTGCCTATAACGTGGCGCCTTTGGGTATCGCGCTCGATCAAACGCGCGGCCGTCTTTATGTCGCGACTCCCTCGCAGACCAGCGATCCGAAGTTTCCGCCAAACTCACTGGTCGCATTGGACATCACTTCAGGCGCTGTGGGTCCCGCAATTCAAATCGGCAGCGCATTGGGAGACATCGCATTGTCCGATGACGGAAGCGCGCTCTATGTCGTGGTCGAGGGTCAGAATGTGGTGCGCAGGTTCGATCCGGCAACGTTTGCGGCGCTTGTGGACTTCCCTTTTCGTACCGCAGGATCGGCACCCGGGTATGCCGACAGAGTCGCAGTGATGCCGGGTAAGCCCGGGACGGTAGCGGTCAGCGGCACACAAGTGGCGATTTACGATAGCGGCGTCAAACGTCCGAACGGGATCGCAATCGGATGCTGCGGCTATGCGAGCCTTCTGTTCTCGCCCGACGGCAAGTATCTTTTTCAAGACGGCGCCATGTCGGTCTCATCGTCGCCAAACGCCGCCGACAATCACTCTGTGATATTGCGCTACGCCGTCGATTCAACCGGTATACCCGTTCAAACGCCTCCCTTCGCGGTGGGCGCGGGCGCATCGGCGATCGCCAGCGGGACGCTCTTTACCTCGCTGGGGACTGCGATTGATTATCAATCGATGAAGGCCACGGGGAGCTTTGGAATCGGCGGTCCGATCGCCGTCGATCCCGCGGCGGCACGCGCATTCATCGTGTACAGCCCGCCGGCAATCAACAGCAGCGGATTCGGGCCCCCGATCGAGATCGCCGCTTTCGGGCTCCCCGGAATCGAGCCGCTCGGGACCGTGGCAATTGGAGTTGCGGCGAATCCAAACTTGAAGAGTTCAGCGCAACTCCTACGTTTTGGCGTCGACGGTTTCGTTATTCCGGCAACAGACGGGCTGTTGCTCTTCCACACACCGTTGGCAGGTCCCTCGCCAGCCATTGCTCCGAACGCGGTAGTCAACGCCGCGAGCCAGCAGCCAGGACCGATTGCACCCGGAGAGATCCTGACGCTTTACGGAACAAATCTCGGTCCTCCCATTCCCCAACCCGCCACCAATTCGAATGGTGCCTATCCTCTTGAGCTGAGTAACGTTCAGGTGTTCTTCGGCCGGACTCCCGGCACGCCGCTTGTGGCCTATCAGGGGCAAATCAACGTCGTCGCCCCTTTTGAGCTGGAGCCTGGAACCAACACCGATCTTCAGGTTTGGTATTACGGCAATCCTTCGGCGAAGCTCTCTTTGCCGGTGGCATCGGCGGCGCCTGCATTGTTCACGCAGAACGGATCGGGCTCTGGTCCGGTCGCTGTCGTCAATCAGGATGGAAGCATTAATGCTCCCGCCCCCGCTGGCGGCATCGTCACCTTATACGGGACCGGTGGAGGCGGTAGTGGGACGGATGGCGCCATCGCCCGGCGCCCTGGTAGCCTTGCGGCTTCCGTCCATGTATCGATCGCGGGCCGCGACGCTCCGGTGCTTTATGCCGGAGCAGCTCCTGGATTGGTGAACGGCGCCTTTCAGCTCAACGTCATGGTTCCAACCGACGCCCCGTCCGGCCAAGCCGCCATCGTCGTCAATGTGAGCGGTCAAGACAGTCCCCAAGGAGCGACCCTTGCGATTCGCTAGCACTTTTCTTCTGGGTGGCCTGCTGTCCTACGCAGGCGTATATTTCGAACCGATTCGCGGACAAGCTTCAGGAGCCGGATTCATCGCCAGGACCTCCGCTGGTGTGGTCGACGCGGACGCTTCGTCGATTGGATTCCACCACAGCGACGGCTCCCGTACTTCGATTCGCTTCGAAGGCGCGAGGCGGCGAGCGCTCGCGCAGGTGGAGCAGCCCCTCGCCGGTGTCAGCCACTTCGCCTTCGGCACGGACCCCTCCCGCTGGCTGTGGGATGTCCCTCACTACGGCGGCGTTCGCTACCGGGGGATCTACCGCGGCATCGATCTTCGATATCGCACGTCTCGTAGTGACGTGGAATTCGACTTCCTGCTCGACCCCGGTGCGGACCCCTCGCAAATTCGGCTGCGTGTCCCGGAGGGTGCGCATATCGAACCGTCCGGAGCATTGATCTTCGATCGGATGCGGTTTCGCGCTCCCGCTGCCTGGCAGGACGTCGACGGTAAGCGACTGCGGGTACCTGTCCGATTTGTGCAGGCGGGCCGGAGAGTTACCTTTCGACTGGGCGCCTACGATCATGTCCGGGCGCTGGTGATCGATCCGGTTGTTCAGTTCGCCACCTTCCTGGGAGGCTCCGCCGGCGACATCGGTGTGCGCGTTCTCTCCGGCCCGGACGGACCGATTTACACCGCGGGAAACACGCTATCCGCCGACTTCCCGGCATCGCTCCCCTCGGGTGATCCCCTTGACCGGCCGGATATTTTGTTCCGTCAGACGGCCTATCTGACGCGCCTCAAGCCGGATGCCTCCGCGATGGATTGGTCGCTATTCATCGGCGGGTCCAGCCGGCAGGCGGTTTTTGCGTTGAAGCAGGATCCGTTTGGAAACATCTTCTTGCTGGGCGGCACCACATCGCCCAATTTTCCCGTGACACAGGGTGCGTGGCATACCTCGATCGATCCGAGCTTGACGGACCTGTTCCTGGTAAAATTTGACGCTCAAACCGGCCATATCAAAGCAAGCACCTTTCTGGGAATCGCGCTCTATCCGAATACGATCGATGCAGGCGCGTCGCTTGCCATCGATGCCGCGGGAGGCGTATATGTCGGCGGGTTCAGGCTCTATGGGGGCAATTTCGCCCCGACGCCGGGGGCGTTTCAGACCACCACGCCGTCGTCTGCATTTGTGCTGCGGCTAAACTCCGCCTTGAGCGCCCCTGTCTACGCGACGTATTGGAGCCTGGGTTCGATTGCAGCCATGGAAGTGGATAGCGGAGGAAACCTCATCGTCGGTGGCGTGGCATCCGGCAGCCCACAATCCGGCATGCCTCCCTTTCCGGCCGTCAATCCCTTACCCGGTGTAAACCAAACACCGTCATTTCCTGCTCAAGCCTATCTCGCGATCCTTAACCCGACCGGAACGAATGTGAGCCTGGCGACACTGCTGAACGGCGACGGCAGGGAGTCCGGCATCAGCGATCTCAAGCTCGCTCCCGATGGCAGCCTTCACATCGCGGGGTGGTCTGCGGGCTCGAAATTTCCGGTGATCAATCCCCTTATCCTGAACCCTCAGCCGTCGATCCCAACCGATGACATTTGGCCATCGCCTTTTCTCGCCAGGCTGGCAGCCGACGGAAAAAGTTTGGTTCAATCGACACTATTCTCCGGGTCGCCCTACACGCCCCCGGGCGGCGAGGTATTAAACGAAAGCCTGCGTCTCGTTCTGCAACCCAATGGATCGCCTTGCCTGCTGGGCCTGAATATGCTCGTCACCCAACAGAGCCCCGGTGGTATCGTCGGCCTCCCCCCGAACTCTTATTCAAACGCCATCGGCGGGTCCCTGAACTGCGAAGATCCAGCCGGTACTACCTTCAGCGTCAGAACAGGGATGCCCCCCACGGCAGGTTCTGGATACACCGACGTCACATCGACTGCCGACGGAGCTCTTCTGTTTACAGGAAGCGCCGCCCTGGGCTTCGCGACGACGCCCGGCGTTGTCCAGCCGAAATTTGGGGGCTACGGAACCTACAGTTACGATTACTCCAGCGCGGATCAGATCTACCCGGGAGACGCGCTCGTGATGAGGGTCGCGATGGCGAATCCGGCGCCGAATATCCAGAGCGTGCTCCCGGACAGTTATCTGCTCGATACCGCTATCTCCGGCAGTTGCTCCGCTGCCCTTTCCGGTTCCGGCTTTGCCTATGGCGCCGTCACGACTCTGAACGGCCTGCCGGCGACACTCTCGTTTGCGGACGCGGCGCACGCCGGAATTTCGTTTGACTGCGGCGCCTTGAACGCGGGCGAAAACGATATCGCGATGAGCCTGCCCGCTCCCGGCGGCGGGACTTCGACCGCGATTCTGACGGGAATCAACGCCCCTCCTTCCGCAATCTCCATCTCGCCATCTTCGGTGACCCAAGGTGCGGCCGAAACCAAGCTGGTGATTCGCGCGACGAATCTCACTTCCGCATCGGTCCTCACCTGGAGTGGATCGCCTCGCACGGCGACGTTCGTGCTCGATGGCGCTGCTCCTTCCCGGACAGGCCACTTAGAACTGCTACTCGAGCCGACTGAGTTAGCGCAGCCGTTCACCGCGCATCTTACTGTGACGAATCCCGGGCCCGGAGGAGGCGTGTCGCCCACGGTGCCATTCGCGGTTCAGTCGTCAGGTTCAGGCGCGCCCAGTGTCGCCGCATATACGCTCTTGGTCTTCGGCGGAACAGCAAAACTCGGACCTCAGATCGGGATCGGGGGCTCGGGCTTCACGGCGTCGACCCAGGCTTTTTGGGATGGCGCCCAGGTCCCCGTTTCCGCAGTCACCGCAACCAGTATCACTATCCAGCCGCCCTCTGGCGACCTCGCCCATTGGGGCGCTCACGACTTCTACGTTTCGAATGGCGCGCCGCAATCGCTCACGGGAAAGGTTTTTGTTAGCCTTGCGATCCCCGCCGCCAACTCGGCCTATGATCCGGTTCAAAACAAGCTTTACGTGTTGGGTTCCGCCACTTTCAATCAAGCCACCACTGATCTTACGGTTCTCGATGCGGCGACGGGCGCCGTTCTCCATTCTCTTCCCACTATCCCTTTAACCTTGCACTCGGCGGTCGTGAGCGCGGATGGAAATTATCTCTACATGGCGGGCTATAAACCGCAATCGCCCGCGCAAATTGTACGGTATAACACTGCGACCAATGCGATCGATCTACAGTGGCCCGTCTCGCCTGTGGGTGAGTTTACATCGGCCGATATCAATTCGCTCGCCACGCCTCCCGATTCTCCCGAAACGCTCATCGCTTCCACCGGCTCCGGCCAAGTGCTTGTTTTCGACCGCGACCGGCAGCGTACCTACGATTCGATTTCCGCCGGATTTCAGACAAACTACTTCACCTCCGGCTACCCCATTTTTTTTGCCTCGGCAACTCGAATTTACGGGGGAACGCCGGTCCCCACGAATGGAACACCTTGCTGGATCTGGCTCGATTACGACGCTTTTGGAATATCCGGAGGGCAGTCGGCGTGCGGCGCGGCGCCGCCGGAAACGCAACACGATCACGGTCTCACGTATCTGACCGACGGAGCGCGTGTCAGTGCGATTTCTCTTCCGCCGCCTTTGACGCAAACCTATGCTGCAAGCCTGGCG
>Ga0210394_10003357_pt1 | contig 20263 bp, 19 predicted proteins | sample IncBWC12MmetaG_FD_160121 | JGI IMG/M metagenome (GOLD analysis project Ga0210394, IMG submission 160121) | Forest soil microbial communities from Barre Woods Harvard Forest LTER site, Petersham, Massachusetts, United States - Inc-BW-C-12-M | ecosystem: Environmental > Terrestrial > Soil >...
CTGTGGCATTGCCTGGGGTCCCAACGGCATCCGAACGGTGTTTCTGCCGGAGGCCAGCGAGGAGCAAACCCAGGCGCGCCTGCTGCGCCGGCTGCCGACCGCGCGCCGCGCCGCCGCCCCAACGGCGGTCCAGCAGGTCATTGACGACATCGTCGCGCTGCTGCGCGGCGAGCCGCGGCATCTGCGGCAGGCTCCGCTCGACTTGCAGGGCATACCGGCCTTTGCGCAGCGCGTGTACGAGGTTGCGCGCACGATTGAGCCGGGCTGCACGCTATCCTACGGCGAAGTGGCCGCTCTCTGCGGCGACCGCAATGAGGCACGCGCGGTCGGGCAGGCGCTCGGCAGCAATCCGTTTCCGATCATCGTGCCCTGTCACCGCGTGCTCGCGGCCGGTGGCCGCAGCGGTGGCTTCTCCGCGCCCGGCGGCATCGTGACCAAGCTGCGCTTGCTGCAACTCGAGGGCTGGCCGCGCTCACCGCAGTCAGGCGTCCCCGCCAGCGGAAATCTCGCCCTGCCGTTCTGACCACGGTGCTAATAAATTGTGCTGCCGCACTGCGGCGGCATAAGATCCGCCTTCATTCCCAGCAGGAGCAGATTGATGAACCCGATGCGAACCGCGCTTGCGGCACTGGGCTGGACCGTTGTCGCCAGCACTTCGGCACTGGCTGCGCCGACCACCTTCATTCCAAACGCGAATCACACATTTGTACGCTTTTCGTACGATCACATGGGTTTCTCGACCCAGGAGTCGCGCTTCGACAAGACCACGGGCACGGTGACCTTAGATCCCGCGGCCAAGAGCGGCGCGGTGGATCTGGTGATCGACACGAAATCGGTCGATACCGGTTCGGAGCTTTTCAACGGCCACATCCAGGGCACCGACTATCTCGATACCGCTCAGTACCCCACTGCGACCTTTCGCTCGAACTCGGTCAAGTTCGACGGCGATAAGCCGGTCAGCATCGCAGGCACCCTGACGCTCAAGGGAATCTCCAAGCCGGTGACGCTGACTGTCACCTCGTTCAAGCACGCCCCGGACATGACGAAGAAGGACGCCATCGGCGCCAATGCCACGGGCACCATCAAGCGCACTGACTTCAACATGGGGAAATACGCGCCCATGGTCGGCGACGACGTCACGCTCACCATCACCATTGAGGCCGCGACGCCCTAAGACCCGTCCGCTCCGATCGGCTCGAGGTGTGACGCGCTTCGCATCACACCCTGGGCTGTCGCGGTGACGATGGCGCCGGTCGCACCCTCAAGGACGCGCAGTTCCGGCTGACCACCGTGGCAGCGCCGGTGCGGCGGCGCATGCAACCCCGAAATTGTTCACAGGCACTGACTGACAGCGCGGCACGCTACGCAGGCTCTATGCGAATCCTCTACCAGCGGCCTCCGGGCTGCCTCCGTCGCATGCTTGCCGCGGCGCTTCTGGTCGCGTGCCCGCGGCTGCCCGCGGCCGACCTCGAAATCTCGGTGCTCGACAGCACGGGTCACGGCGTCGCCGGCATCGTACTGATCGCCGAACCTCAATTCGAACTGCCCGCATCCAAACATCCGGCGGCGCGCACCGTGATCATGGATCAGCGACAGAAGCAGTTCGTACCGAACATCCTGATCATCCAGACCGGCACCGGCATCGAGTTTCCCAACAGCGACCAGATCGAGCACCAGGTGTATTCGTTTTCGCCGGCGAAACCGTTCCAACTATCGCTCTACGCCGGGCACAAATATCCGCCGATCGTATTCGACAAGGCCGGGCTCGTGGTGGTCGGCTGCAATATCCACGACCAGATGATCGGATACATCTACGTCACCGATTCGCCCTACTTCGGTCGCAGCGACGCCTCCGGCAGCTGGTCGCAACACGATGTGCCCGCCGGCAGCTATCGCATCACGGCCTGGCATCCGCGCCTGCAGGAACCCGCCGGCGCGTCGGTGCAAATACCGCTGACCGTCACGGACGGCTCACCGGCTTCCGCCGCGTTCAAGCTGGCGAAACCGCTGCGCCCCTCGAGTGAACATGGCGGAGACCAGCGATGGGTCGATTACTGAGCGGCCGTGGTCAGGCGCCGCTGCTCGCGTGCGCGCTCCTGCTGGCAGCGCTTGCGGCACTGTTGCAGCCATTGCGAGCCGCTGCCGACGGAATCGAAGCGGGCGCCGATGTGCTCGCAGTCTCGTCCAACGGCACGACCTCCTTTCTCAACAATGGTCTCGGCGCAGTGCGATTCGACTCCGACCATCAGGGCCTGCAGCTCGACAACGTGCGTCTGGGCTATCGCGGTACGGCCGCCGAGATCGTGCATTTCACTGTCGAGGCCGTCAGCTACGGCGATCGGGACGCCAATCCGATCGATCTGACCGAAGCCTTCGCCGAAATCCGGCCGTTTCCGCATGGGCCGTGGCGCTCACGGCTCAAGATCGGCGCCTTCTATGCGCCGATCTCGCTCGAGAACCGTTTGCCTGGCTGGCGCAGCGCCTATTCGCTGTCGCCATCGGCAATCAATACCTGGGTCGGCGAGGAGCTGCGCACCTTCGGGGCCGAATACGATCTCGACTGGCTCGGTCGTCAGCGCGGACATGATTGGGAGCTCAGTCTCGGCGGCAGCGTCTATGGTTGGAACGAGTCGGCCGGCGAGTTGATGTCCGAGCGCGGCTGGGCGATCCACGATCGGCAGTCCACGCTGTTTGCCAAATTCGGTACTGCCGAACCGGGCGCGATCGCCGATGAGCGCCTGCTGACCGATGCGGGCGCGAATCGCGCCGGCTACTATGTCGACGGCGCCGCCAAGTACCTCGATGCGTTGGAATTGCGTGCATTGCATTACGACAATCGCGCCAATCCGGGTGCTTATTCGGAGGAGGCCAACAACTACCCCTGGCAGACGCAGTTCAACAGCGCGGGCGTTCGCTGGACGCCGTCGACACATTGGACCCTGATCTCGCAATGGCTTCACGGCAGCACCTGCTCGGATGCGGAGGACGAGGAATACTATTGCTGGTCGTTCGAGTCGGAATTCCTGTTGCTGAGCTGGCAACTCGGGCCCACCCGGCTCAGCGGACGATACGAGCGCTTCGACATGCATCAGTCGGTGCCTTCCGGTGCGCCGGATGGATACCGCGACCAAGGTCATGCCTGGACCTTCGCCTGCGAACGCGCGTTCAATCGCTACCTCAGCGTGGCGCTGGAATTCATCCAGGCCGACACCAGCCTCAACGAGCGCCTCGAATTCGGATTGCCGCAAGGCGCCACGGAGCGCGAGCTCGAACTGGCCCTACGCCTGCACCTCTGACATACAATCCTCATTGGACCGTGGAGGCATCCAGTGATCGATCTGTATTTCTGGCCGACCCCGAATGGCTTGAAGCTCAAGCTGTTCCTGGAGGAAGCCGCGCTTCCCTATCGCGCGATTCCAGTGAACATCGGCCAGGGCGAGCAGTTTCAGCCGGCGTTTCTGGCGATCTCGCCCAACAATCGGATACCGGCGCTCGTCGATCACGATCCGCCCGGCGGTGGCGCGCCGGTTTCGGTGTTCGAATCCGGTGCGATGCTGCTCTACCTGGGTGAAAAGACGGGTAAATTCATTCCGCGCGATCTGCGCGCCAGGGTCGAAGTGCTGGAGTGGCTGTTCTGGCAGGTTGGCGGCCTTGGGCCCATGGCGGGGCAAAACGGGCATTTCAAGGTCTACGCGCCCGAAAAGCTGCCGTATGCCATCGAGCGCTACGAGAAGGAGACCAACCGCTTGTACGGCGTGCTGAACCAGCGGCTTGCGGGACGTGAATTCATCGCCGGAATTTTTTCGATCGCCGATATGGCCTGCTACCCGTGGATCGTGCCGCACGCAGCCCACGGCCAGGATCTCGGCCAATTTCCCGAGCTCAAGCGCTGGTTCGACAGCATGGCGGCACGACCGGCCACGATCGCCACCTACCGGGACGTGGCCGCGCCGTACCAGCGCAGTACGCCGATATCGGACGAGGAACGCAAAGTGCTGTTCGGACAGACGGCTGCCACTCGTGCGGCGAGCAATGCGGCTTCCTGACCCCAATCACAGCATGCGCTGGATACGCGCGGCCGCTCTGATCTGCGCCGCTGCCGCAGTCCTGTGCGTCCCTGCGGGGCGCACCGCCGAACCGGCGACGGGTGCTGCGGCGAGCAGCTGGAATTTTCGCGTCTTCCTGAACGAGGATCCGATCGGCTTTCACAACTTCACGCTGACGTCACAGGGGGATACGCGCGAGCTCAAGAGCGTGGCGCATTACCAGGTGAAGATCCTCTTCATCAACGCCTACCACTACGATCATCAGGCCACCGAGACCTGGCACGGCGACTGCCTCACGCACCTCGACTCGAGTTCCGACGATGATGGCAAGCAGTACACCGTGCATGCGCTCGGTGACGGACATCAGATCAGTGTCGATGCGCCCGCGGCACACTATGAGCTCGATGGCTGCGCCATGACCTTCGCCTATTGGAACCCCGTCATGCTGCAGCAGTCGCACCTCATCAACCCGGAAACCGGCGAGGACGTGCCGGTCGCCATACACCCGGTCGGCGATGAGGACATCGCGGTCCGCGGCGCAACGGTGCATGCGCGGCGCTATCATCTGCATTCCGCCAAGCTCGAAATCGACCTGTGGTATTCGCCCGAGGGCGAGTGGCTGGCGCTCGAGTCGCCGAGCGAGAAAGGGCGACGTCTCCGCTACGTGCTCAACTGATCACTCATGCTGTATCGCCTGTACTACTGGCCTGGCGTTCAGGGACGCGGAGAATTCGTCCGGCTTGCGCTCGAGGAAGCCAATGCCGATTACGTCGACTATGCTTTGTTGTCCCCCAAGCGTGGCGGAGGAGTTCCGGCGCTGGAACGATTTCTCGTAGACACCGATATCGCGCGGCCGCCGTTCGTGCCGCCCTTTCTGCAGGCCGGACGGCAACTGATCGGCCAGACGGCCAACATTCTTCTCTTCCTTGGAGCACGACTGCGGCTGGCGCCGCGCGACCAAGCGGGCAGACTCTGGGTGCATCAATTGCAGCTGACGATGGCCGACCTGATCTCCGAGATTCACGACACTCACCACCCGATCGCAGGCGCTCTCTACTATGAACAGCAGAAACCGGCAGCAAAGCGACGTTCAAAGGATTTTATTGCGCACCGCATGCCGAAGTACCTGCAATACTTCGAGACGGTTGCCGAGCGCAACCGATCCGCAGGCCCCTGGCTGGTCGGACGCAGCCTGAGCTATGCGGATTTGTCGATGGCCCAGGTCCTCGCCGGACTGCACTATGCCTTTCCGCAGGCTACGCGTACCCGAATGCGGCGCTTGCCGCGGCTGCGCGCATTGCATGAAGCCGTGTTCGCGCGACCGAGAATCGTGCGTTACGTCAACTCCGGCCGCCGCCTGGCCTTCAACCAGGAAGGTATTTTCCGCCGCTACCCGGAGCTGGATCGTTGAGGCAGCGGTTCAGTCCACGCGCAATACGATCTTGCCGATGTGATCGCTGCTCTCCATGAGCCGATGCGCTTCGGCCGCGATTGCCAGCGGCAGCACCTGATGGATGATCGGAGCACAACGTCCGGCATCCAGTACCGGCCATACCTTTGACCGCAGCTCGCTGGCGATCGCGGCTTTCTCCGCCGGCGAGCGCGGCCGCATGGTCGAACCCATGATCGACAGGCGCTTTGCCTGCACGCGACCGAGGTTGAACTTCTCGACCACATTGCCGCCCATCGTGCCGATGATCACGAGCCGCCCATCCTTCGCCAGCGCGGCGAGATTCTGCTCGAAATACTTGGCACCGATGATGTCGACCACGACATCGACGCCGCGCCCGCCGGTGTGCTCCGAGACCGCGGTCTCGAAAGGCTGCTCGCGATAGTTGATGGCCAGCTCGGCACCGAGCTTGAGGCAGGCTTCGGCCTTCGATGCACTTCCGACGGTCACGAACACGTGCGCACCGAACTCGCGACCGAGCTGCAGCGCGGTACTGCCGATACCGCTGGTGCCACCATGGATCAACACCGTCTCACCGGCGCGCAGCCGGCCCATCTGGAACACGTTGGCCCAGACCGTAAAGAAAGTCTCGGGTAGAGCGGCCGCGCGAATCGCGTCGTACCCCTTGGGCCACGGGAGCATCTGGCCCACCGGCACGCGGCAATACTGCGCGTATCCGCCGCCGTTGGTGAGTGCGCAGACTTTGTCTCCCACGGAAAAACCCGGCGCGTCCGGTCCGAGTGCCACCACTTCGCCCGCCACTTCGAGGCCGATGATCGGACTTGCATCCGCCGGGACCGGATAGCGGCCGAGCCGCTGCAGCACATCGGGCCGATTGACGCCGGCGGCCTGGACGCGGATCAGCACTTCCTGAGGCGCCGGCTGCGGCACCGGTCCCTGCACCAGGTGCAGCACCTCCGGGCCCCCGGCGCCCGTGGCTTCGATCAGGTTCATCTGGCTCGGCAATGACATGGCATTCCTCAGTCGGCTGTCGACTGGTGCAGGTTGAATACGACCCCGAAGGGGTCGCGAATATAGCATCGCGGCAGTGAGCTGTTCTCCTCCTGCACGGTGCAACCCGCGGCCAGCAGCCGGCTGCGCGCCTGCGCCAGATCCGGCACCAGGAACTCGAACACCGGACCGTGCTCGCTGCCAGGCTCCACATACAGTCGGAAGGCACCGGTCTCGAAACCCACGAGCGTCTCGCCGCGATGCACGACCGGCAGGCCGAGCACCGAGCCATAGAATTCGATTGCGCGCTGCCAATCGGCCGTCCGAATGATGATGTCGCGCGTGGACTCGAAGCCGCGGCTCATCGTGTCGCGCAGCACTCCGTCCAGATGCTCGAGCACGCGCGGCCATGCATCCTCGTGGCGGCGGCGGGATTCCTCGTCGGGAAAGCCCGAGTGCGTCAGACGTAGCGCGGTACCTGCGCCTTTCGGCACGAGCTCGACGCGCACCACGGTCTCGGCACCGCATGTGCCGGCGGCCGTGAGCCAGGTCAGTTCGATCAGCCGCTCCGGCTCGAGCCGCAGAAAACGTCCATAGTGCGGATGCCGCTCGCCCTCGTGCTCGGTCTCGAAGAAAAACGGCGCATCGACCTCGGGTTTCATGAGCACGCTGCCGGAAACCGCGAACCAAAGATCGAACTGCTGCGTCCAGGCCCGATAGAGCACCGACGGCGGCACACTCATGCTGCGCTCGACGCTGAGCCGATAGGGTCTGGAGGCAAGATCGGGTTGAGTGACGGACTTGGGCCGCTTCATGGCGCGCGGTATAACCTTGCCCGTGATACAGCGCAAGTGCCTGCCCTGCGCAATCATGCGATCGTCTTCAACGAGCAGAACGCGCATTGCCGCCCGAGGCCGGCATGAGCTCGCGCAATGCAACGACTTCGGCCGCTATCGCCGCCTTGATGGTCGGCTCGCGCTCGGGCACGAACCGGGCCGAGTGCAGCGATGGCACCGGCGTTCCCGAGCGCGCGGCCGCATCGAGCGCCGCCTGGCTCGTGGCGCCGATTCGAAGCATCAGGGTCGGCACGCCGGCACGCTGAAAATCCGAGAAGTCCTCGCTGATCATCTCGGGCGCGATGTCCTTGACCCGATCGGCGCCGAATTGGCGCAGCAGCGCCACCGACACGCGCTGTGTGAGCGCCGGATCGTTGATCAGCGCGTAACCGCGATCCGATGACACCTCGATCAATGGCGCCTGCGGCGCGCCGGCCGCGGCTGCCTCGCCCTTGGCGACGCGCGCGATCGCATCGAGCAGGTGCTGCCGATTGGCGTCGCTGAAGGAGCGCACGCTGAGCTGCAGAGTCACCTGGTCCGGAATGATGTTCGGCCTGGTGCCGCCGTGAATCGAGCCGACCGTGATCACCGCCGGATCGAACGGGGAGTTCTCGCGCGACACGATGGTCTGCAATGCCAGCACGGTGCGCGCCGCGAGCACGATCGGATCCACCGTGGTTTCTGGCCGCGCGCCGTGACCACCGCGACCGATGATCGTGAGCTCGACGCTGTCGACATTGCTCATGACGGGGCCCGCGTGATAGCCGATCAGGCCCGCGGGATAGCGGGGATCATCGTGCACCGCGAGCGCGAAGTCCGGATGCGGAAAGCGCGTGAACAGACCATCCGCCAGCATGGCGGCGGCGCCCCCGCCGCCTTCTTCGGTCGGCTGCCCGATCAGCACCAGCGTGCCGCGCCAGCGATCGCGCGAGCCTGCCATGATGCGGGCCGTGGCGGTCCAGGCCGCCATGTGCGCGTCGTGCCCGCAGGCGTGCATGACGCCGACATCGTTGCCGCTGCCGTCGATGGCGCGCACCGTGCTCGCGAACGGCAGACCGGTCTTCTCCTCCACCGGCAGTGCGTCCAGCTCGGTACGCAGCAGCACCACCGGGCCTTTGCCGTTTTTCATCACACCGACTACGCCGGTGTGGCCGACTGCCTCGGTCACTTCAAACCCGAGCTCACGCAGCACGGCCGCGAGCGTCGCGGCCGTGCGCTCCTCGTGCAACGAGAGCTCGGGATGCCGATGCAAGTCCAGATACAGTGTCTCGGCCGCAGGGTAGGCGGCATCGACTTCCGCGCGGACATCACTCGCGCTGCCCGCGGCGGCGACGGCGGCCGGAAGCAGCAGCGTGGCGATGAGCGGCAGGATCGCGGCTGACATCGATCTCATGGCGCGTCCACCGGGCGATACGCTGCGTTGTGCAGCCTGTGTACGTCTCCGGTCAGCAGCCGCGCGCCGCGACCGTAGGTGAAGAATGCCCAGGACCAGTTCCAATACACCGCCACGCGGCTGCGAAAATCCACCAGCAGCATCAGATGCACCAGCGACCAGGTCAGCCAGGCGAGAAAGCCGGTGAGCCGGATTCGGCCGAATTCGGCGATCGCATGCGAGCGACCGATGACGGCAAGCGCGCCCCAATTCCTGTATCTGAAGGGCCCCGGCGCGGACCTGCCTTCGATCCGCGCGCGAATGACTTGCCCGACGTAACGGCCCTGCTGCTTCGCCACCGGCGCGAGCCCCGGCAGCGGTGCACTGAGGCCCGCGCTGAAGCTGGCGACATCGCCGATGGCGAAGATCTCCGGCCACTGCGGCACCGAGCAATCGGCCGAAACCTGCACGGCGCCATTGCGCGCGGCACTGGCAGCGATCCATTGGGCCGCGGGACGCGCCGCGGTGCCGGCGCACCAGAGCACCAGCGCGGCCTCGATGCGAGTCTCGCCGACCAGCAGTCCGCGCTCGTCGATGGCCCTGACCGCTTCGCCGAGCCGTACCTCGACGCCGAGCGCGCGCAGGGCCGTGAGTGAATACTCAGACAAGCGCGGTGGAAAAGCCGACAGCAATCGCGGCCCCGCCTCACACAGCACGATGCGGGCGGATCTGGGATCGATGCGCTTGAAGTCCCGCGCCAGCGTCGAGCGCGCGAGCTCCGCCATCGTGCCTGCGAGCTCGACGCCGGTCGGTCCGCCGCCGATCACCGCGAAGGTCATCAGGCGCTTGACCTGCGCAGGATCGTTCGATTCCTCGGCCCATTCAAATGCGCTCAGCAGGCGCTCGCGGATCGAGAGCGCATCGTCGAGTGTCTTGAGCACGTGAGTGTAGGGCGCCCATTCGTCGTGACCGAAGAAGCTGTAGGCCGCTCCGGTGGCCAGCACCAGGAAGTCATATGCCAGCTCGATGCCGTTGACGAGGTGCACCATGCGGCGTGCGGGGTCGACGCCGGTGACTTCGGCCATCAGCACGGTGGCATTGCGACAACCCCGCAGCAGCACGCGACTCGCAGTGGCGATCTCGGCCGGCGACAGCGCCGCCGTCGCGACCTGGTACAACAGCGGCTGGAACAGGTGATGATTGGTGCGATCGACCAGCGTGATGTCGGCGTCCACTCCCTTCAGAGCCTGCACTGCAGCCATGCCGCCGAAGCCGGCCCCGACCACGACAATTTTCTTTCTGACCGAAGTACTCACTGCGGTGACACCTCCACGCTGCTTGCCGCAGCGCGTGACATGATGCAACTTGTAGCGTCAATGATCGAGCATCCGCAATACACTGCAGCACCGCGGTGATCGCGCCCACCGTGATCCGCGCGGATGAACTGCCCGCGCAGTCCTGGCGCAACGGCGGCGGCCGCACGCGCGAGTTGCTGACACGGTCCGCGGGCGAACGCGACTGGCGGCTGCGGATCAGTCTCGCCGAAGTCGATAGAAACGGCCCATTCTCCGCGTTCCCAGGCATCGAACGCTGGTTCGCGGTCATAGACGGCGCCGGCGTGCGTCTGTCGCTCGATGGCCGGGAACAATCGCTGCGCCCCGGACATGAGCCGATCCATTTCCGCGGCGAGTTGCCGGTGTTCTGCTCGCTGCTCGATGGGCCCACGACCGATCTGAATCTGATGCACGCCGGCGGCAGAGCAGCGATGGCGCGGGCGCAATCGGGCGTGCCGTGGAGCTCGCCCTTGCCGCAACGAGGCCTGTTCACGCGCACACCGGGCCGATGGCACGTGGCCGGAAGGCCGTCCGTGCCGTTGGCCGCGCACTGCTTGTTGTGGCTGGATCGCGCGACCGATGCCGCTTGGGACTTCATCGCCGATAGTCCGAGCGCAACTGCACCGGCGCTATGGCTCGGGTTCGAACCTTAGACTGACTTGCCGCCGGACACGACGCCAACGCCCGGATTTGAGCCCAGGCTGTAGCACAGCTCCGCCGGTTGCGCGATACGCCACAATGCGAGATCGGCGCGCTTACCGACCTCGAGCGTGCCGCGATCCTCGAGCAATCCGAGCGCCTGTGCGCCGACCCGAGTCACGCCCGCCAGGGCTTCCTCCGCGGTCAATCCGAACAGCGTGCACGCCATGTTCAGCATCAGCAGGATCGAAGTGCAGGGCGAGGTTCCGGGATTGCAGTCGGTGGCGACCGCCATCGGCACGCCCAGCTCTCGCAGCAGCGCCACCGGCGGCGGATGCGTCTGGCGCAAGGTGTAGTACGCGCCGGGCAGCAGCACTGCGACCGTACCCGCGCGCGCCAGCGCGCGCGCGCCCTCGGCATCGATGTATTCGAGGTGATCGGCCGACAGCGCGCCGAATTCGGCGGCCAGCTGCGCCGCGCCCATGTCGCTGAGCTGGCCCGCATGCAGGTGTATCGGCAACTTGCGGGCGCGCGCGGCACGAAGGTATTGAGTCGTCTCCGGCACCGAGAATCCAATCGAGTCGCAGAATGCATCAACCGCGTCGGCGAGTCCCGCGGTCGCGATCGCCTCGAGCCATGGCCCGCAGACTCGATCGACGAAAGCCTGCCGATCCTGCGCAAACTCGCGCGGCAATGCATGCAGGCCGAGAAAAGTGGTCCGCACGGAGATCGGCACGCGCGTGGCGAGCTCGCGCGCCACCCCGAGCATGCGCGCTTCGGTATCCAGGTCCAGTCCGTAGCCCGACTTGATCTCGACGGTCGTGACCCCTTCGGCGCTCAGGCAGCGCGCGCGCGCCGCGGCACTCACGAGCATTGCCTCGCTGGCCGCGGTGCGCGTGGCATCGACGGTCGCTTGAATACCGCCGCCGGCGCGCGCGATCTGCTCGTACGAGACACCGAGCAGCCGCTGCTCGAACTCACCGGCGCGGTTGCCGGCGTAGACCAAGTGTGTGTGGCAATCGACCAATCCCGGGGTGATCCACATGCCGGTGGCATCGAAGGACGGAACGCTGTGCGTCGCCACGCGGCTGCGCGCCTCGACCGCGGAGCCGATCCAGGCAATGCGGTCGCCCTTGACCGCGAGTGCCGCATCGCGCACTGCACCGTACGCGCCGGCACCGGCGCGCATCGTGGCCAGATCTGCACCGATCCAGACGTAATCCCAATCGAAAGACTCGTTGCTCAATGGCAGCCCGCAAAAGCTCGAATTGCACCGCAAGGGCGATTGCGACAAACTAGCCGCCCTATACAGGTATAGTCAACCATGACAACGTACCAGATCGATTCGGTGCTTACGGCTGGCGGCTGGCTGCGCGACGCCGCGGTCAGCGTCTCGGAACAGGGCTTCATCACGGCCATTACCGGCGCGGCCGCTGCGGGCACGGCCGCGGCAGGCACGCAGCGCCTGCACGGCACCGTGGTGCCCGGGATTCCCAATGCGCACAGTCACGCATTTCAGCGCGCCATGGCGGGCGATACCGAGTTCCGCATTGGCGCGCAGCAGAGCTTCTGGACCTGGCGCAAAGCGATGTACGCGCTCGCCAACAGCGTCGAGCCTGCCGATCTCGAGCTCATCGCCACGCAGCTGTACATCGAGATGCTCAAGGCCGGTTACACCTCGGTCGCCGAATTCCACTATCTGCATCGCCCGACGGACGGCGGCGCGTACCAGGGGACCAATGCGCTCTGGCAGGCGATCGACGCCGCGGCCGACACGGCCGGCATTGCGCTGACGCTGCTGCCGACGCTCTATCTTAGCAGCGACTTCGGCGCCCGCCCGCTGCTGCCGGAACAGCAGCGCTTCCGATTGAGCGTCGCGGAGTTCCTCGACGCCACCGAGCGGCGCCGCAGTGCGCTCAAGCACCACACGGGCCTGGCGCACTTCACCGGCGCCGCGCTGCACAGTTTGCGCGCCGTGCCGCTCGAAAGCCTGCGCGAAGCGGTCTCGGGACTGCGCGCCATCGACGCCGATGGCGTCATTCACATTCATATTGCCGAGCAATTGCGCGAAGTGCGCGCCTGCCAGGAATTGACCGGACGACGACCGATCGAGTTGCTGCTCGATACCGGCCAGGTGGATGCGCATTGGTGCCTGGTGCACGCCACGCACGCCACCGCCGCCGAGATCGCGGCAGTCGCGGCCAGCCGTGCCAGCATCTGCGTCTGTCCGAGCACCGAGGGCAATCTCGGCGACGGCTTTTTTGACGCCTCGCGGGTGCTGCGCGCAACCGGCGGTCTCTGCATCGGCTCGGACAGCCAGGCCAGCGTGTGCCCGGCCGAAGAACTGCGCTGGCTCGAATACCAGCAGCGCCTCAAAGGGCGCCGCCGCTCGGTACTCGCCACGCGTCGCGAGCCGCATGTGGGCGCGCGACTGTGGCGCGAAAGCGCCCGTACCGGTGCGCGTGCCTTGGGACAGCCCGTGGGTGTGATCGAGGTCGGACGCCGGGCCGACTGGCTGGTGCTGGACAGCGATCATCCGGGGCTCGCAGGCGCGAGCGAGGATCGGGTGCTCGACCGTCTGGTGTTCGGTGCCGCGGGTGCCGCCATCCGGGACGTCATGGTGGCCGGCCGTTGGGTGATCCGCGACCGGCATCACGCGGCCGAGGAGCCGGCCGCGCGCCGCTTCAGTGCCTGGCTGGCCCGCCGCCACACTTGACTGTACCTGTCTATACAGCCTAGACTCAGCATCCTCAGCCGCAGCAACCGCCGATGCCAAAACCAGCCACAGCCATGCAGCCGCTGTACCTCAAGGTCAAGAACCACATTCTTACCAACATTGATTCGGGGCGCTGGGCGGCGGCCGCACGCGTACCGTCGGAGAACGAGATCGTCCGGGAGTTCGGCGTCTCGCGCATGACGGCGAATCGCGCACTGCGCGAACTGTCGGACGAGGGCGTGCTGGTACGCATCGCCGGCGTCGGCAGCTTTGTGGCCGACCGTCAGCCGACCACGCACCCGCTCGAGATTCGCGACATCGCCGAGGAGATCCGCGCTCGCGGCCACGTGCACCGCGCCGAGCTGGTCGCGCTGGAGCGGGTAAGGGCCGTGGCCGCGCTGGCGCAGGACTTCGGTGTGGCGCCAAGGACCGAACTGTTCTATTCCGCCATCGTGCATTACGAGAACGATGTGCCGATCCTGCTCGAGGACCGTCACGTCTTGCCGAAGATCGGTCCGGACTATCTGAAACTCGATTTCGCGCTTACCACCGCGCATGACTACCTGATGCGAGTCGCGCCGTTGCAGGCAGCCGAACATGTGCTGCGCGCCGTGATGCCCGATGAACGCACGCGCCGGCTGCTCAGAATGAAGCAGCGGGAACCCTGCCTGCTGGTGATTCGCCGTACCTGGACTGCCGGGGTCATCGCCTCGGTGGCTCGTCTGCACTATCCCGGTTCCCGCTACGAGATGTCGGGCCGGGCACAACCCGGAGGCCCGCCCCATGCTTAGCCCGTTGCCCTCGAGAACGATTCGCGCCGCGCGCGGCCGCGGCTTGAGCGCGCGCCATTGGACCACCGAGGCGCCGCTGCGCATGCTCATGAACAATCTCGATCCCGAGGTCGCGGAGAACCCGGCCGAGCTCGTGGTCTACGGCGGCATCGGTCGCGCGGCACGCGACTGGGACTGCTTCGACCGCATCGTCGAGACGCTCAAGCGCCTGGAGCAGGATGAAACGCTGCTGATTCAATCCGGCAAGCCGGTCGGCGTGTTCAAGACGCACGCCGATGCCCCGCGCGTGCTGATCGCCAATTCGAACCTGGTACCGCACTGGGCCACCTGGCAACACTTCAACGAACTCGATCGGCGCGGCCTGGCGATGTTCGGGCAAATGACCGCAGGCTCGTGGATCTACATCGGCAGCCAGGGCATCGTACAGGGCACTTACGAGACCTTTGCCGAGATGGGCCGGCGTCATTTCAAAGGGCAGCTCGGCGACAAGTGGATACTGACCGCGGGTCTCGGCGGCATGGGCGGCGCGCAGCCGCTGGCCTCGACCATGGCCGGCGCGAGCATGCTGGCGGTCGAGTGCCGACCGAGCAGCATCGCCAAGCGGCTCGAGACCGGGTATGTCGACGTGCAGGCGCCATCGCTCGATGAAGCGCTCGAGATCATCGCGCGCGCGTGCCGCGCGCAGCGTCCCGTGTCGGTGGCGCTGCTGGCGAACATCAACGACGTGCTCGATGCACTGCTGGCGCGCGGCATCAAGCCCGATGCCGTTACCGATCAGACCTCAGCGCACGACCCGGTCAACGGTTACCTGCCCCAGGGTTGGAGCGTGCAGCAGTGGGATGAACGCCGCGTATCGGATCCGGTCGCGACCGCGGCGGCGGCGAGCCACTCGATGGCGCACCATGTCGAGTGTCTGCTGCGCTTCAAGGACTTGGGCCTTCCGGTATTCGACTACGGCAACAACATCCGCCAGGTGGCGCGGGATCAGGGTGTGCAGCGCGCCTTCGATGTTCCCGGTTTCGTGCCCGAATACATCCGGCCCCTGTTCTGCCGCGGCATCGGTCCATTCCGTTGGGCAGCACTGTCCGGCGATCCGGCCGACATTGCCAAGACCGACGCCAAGGTCAAGGAATTGATCCCGGACGATCCGCACCTACACCACTGGCTCGACCTGGCGCAGACCCGTATCCAGTACCAGGGCCTGCCGGCGCGCATCTGCTGGGTCGGTTTGGGCCAGCGCGATCGACTCGGCCTCGCCTTCAACCAGATGGTTGCGAGCGGCGAGCTGTCGGCGCCGATCGTCATCGGCCGCGACCATCTTGATTCCGGTTCGGTCGCGAGCCCGAATCGCGAGACCGAGGCCATGCGCGACGGTTCGGATGCGGTATCGGATTGGCCCCTGCTCAATGCGCTGCTCAACACCGCCAGCGGCGCGACCTGGGTATCGATTCATCACGGCGGCGGCGTTGGCATGGGCTTCTCGCAGCATGCAGGCGTGGTCATCGTCTGCGACGGCACGGAGGCGGCGGCGCGGCGCATTGCGCGGGTACTCTGGAACGATCCGGCCACCGGCGTGATGCGCCACGCCGATGCCGGCTACGAGATCGCCATCGAGTGTGCGCGCACGAACGGACTGAATCTGCCGATGATCGGCACGACCTGAACGCTTGAAATCGGGTATGGAATTCAAGGCCGGTCAGCTCTCGCTGCACACGTTGCGGCAGATCCACGCACAGCCGAGCGCGATTGCGGTATCGGCGCCGGATCGCGAGCGCGTCGCGGCCGCGGCCGCGCTGGTCGATGCGATCGTGGAGCGCGGCGATGCCGCCTACGGCATCAACACCGGCTTCGGTCTGCTGGCGCAGACCCGCATACCGATCGATCAACTCGACCTGCTGCAGCGTAACCTGCTGCTCTCGCACGCCGCCGGAGTGGGCGAGCCACTACCCGATGCGATCGTGCGGCTGATTCTCGCGCTCAAGATCAACTCGCTCGCGCGTGGCCACTCCGGTATCAGTCTCGAGGTTATCGATGCGCTGCAGACGCTGCTTGCGCATGAGATCTACCCGCTGATTCCAGGCCAGGGATCGGTCGGCGCCTCCGGCGACCTGGCACCGCTGGCCCATCTGAGTGCCGCGCTGCTCGGCGTCGGCGAGGTCCGAATCCAGGGCGTGCGTGCTCCCGCCGCCGAAGGCCTCAAGCGTGCCGGTCTGGCACCGCTCCGGCTGCGTCCCAAGGAAGGCCTTGCTCTGATCAACGGCACACAGGTCTCAACCGCATTGGCGCTCGCCGGACTGTTCGGCGCCGAGAACCTGTGGGCCGCAGCGGTGCTGGCTGGCGCCATGTCGGTCGATGCGCTCAAGGGCAGCGACGTGCCATTCGATGAACGCATTCAACAGACCCGTGGCCAGCCGGGTCAGATCGAGGTCGCGCGTCTCTATCGAGCGCTGATCGCCGGCAGCGCCATCCGGGCCTCGCACCTGGAGTGCTCGCGCGTGCAGGACCCCTATTCATTTCGCTGCCAGCCGCAGGTCATGGGCGCCTGCCTCGATCTGATCCGCAACTGCGCGGCCACCATCCAGATCGAAGCCAATGCCGTCACTGACAATCCGTTGCTGTTTGTCGAACAGGCCGAGGTGCTCTCGGGCGGCAACTTTCACGCCGAGCCGATCGCTTTTGCCGCCGATACCCTGGCGCTCGCGATCGCCGAGATCGGCAGTCTGTCGGAGCGCCGCACGGCGGTCCTGGTCGATCCAAAGATGAGTGGACTGCCGGCCTTCCTGGTCGAAAACAGCGGGCTGAATTCGGGCTTCATGCTGGCTCAGGTCACCGCCGCGGCGCTGGTGTCGGAGAACAAGGCGCTGGCCTCACCGTGCAGTGTCGATTCGATTCCGACCTCCGCCAATCAGGAAGATCACGTCAGCATGGCCACGCATGCGGCGCGCCGTCTCACACCCATGCTCGACAACGCCGCCGCCGTGGTGGGGATCGAGCTGCTGGCTGCGGCACAGGGCATCGAGTTTCACCGGCCATGGCGCTCGTCGGTGCCGCTCGAGCTCGCGCACGCGGCGATCCGCGCCGAAGTGCCCTACTACGCCGTCGATCGGTACTTCGCGCCGGACATCGCACGCGCGCAGCACTGGGTGCAGACCGGCAAGCTGGCAGCCGACATCGCGCGCGCGCTGCCCTCGAGAGGCGCGGCGTGACGCCGTCGCTGTTCGAGCAGCGCCGCGGATCGCTGCCGGTCCTCATCAGCTTTCCGCACTCGGGAACCTTCGTACCCGGAGCCTTGCGCGAACGATTCACCGCCGCGGGACGCGCATTGCCGGATACGGATTGGTTCGTGCCGGAGCTCTACCGGCCTTGTCTCGAGCGGCTCGATGTCCACAGCTTGATCGCAACCCACTCGCGCTACGTCGTCGACCTCAATCGTCCCGCGGACGGCTCGGCGCTCTATCCGGGAAGGATCGAATCGGGCGTCTGCCCGACCGAGACATTCGCCGGGGATGCAATCTACCAGCCCGGGCATGAACTCACGCTCGCTGAGATGCCGGAACGCATCGAGCGGCACTGGCGGCCGTATCATGCGGCCCTGGCTGCGGCACGAGACGAAATACTGGCTTCGCACGGACACTGCCTGCTCTGGGATGCACACTCGATTCGCTCGCAGGAGCCGCGGCTGTTCGAGGGGCTGCTGCCGGAACTCAATCTCGGCACCTTCAGTGGCCGCAGCGCCGGGACCGATCGCATCGAGCGCGTGGCGGGTCTGCTGAAATCGCAGCCGCGCTTCTCGCATGTGGTGGACGGGCGCTTCAAGGGCGGTTACATCACGCGCCATTACGGCGACCCCGCAGGCAACGTGCACGCGATGCAGCTCGAAATCGCGCAGCGCGCCTATCTGTCGGAAGCCGATTCGCCCTACTTCGATTCCAGGTTTTCCGCGCCGCTGTCCGCGCTCATCGAGCGGCTCATCAGCACCCTCCTGCAAGGGAATTTCAGATGACGCAACCGCTGCGTGTGCACGAGCTCTCTGCGACGCGTAGCGCGCTGCTGCGGGACTAGACGCGCGGCAGCCCGCGCGAGACGGCTGCATGACCCTACTCGCCCAACTGGTTGCGGTGTCGCAGCGCGTCGGCGCCACCACCGCCCGACTCACCAAGGTGCGTGAGCTCGCCGAGTTCCTGCGCAATTTGCCGGCCGAGGAGATCGTCATCGCCGTGCACTACCTGTCGGGCGAGACCCCACAGGGACGCAGCGGCATCGGCTATGCGCTGCTGCAGCAGGCCGCGGCGACGAGCGCGGCGAGCGAAGGCAGTCTCTCGATCGCCGAAACCGACCGCAGCCTGAATGCGCTCGCCGAGCTGCGCGGCGCCGGGTCGGCCGCGCGACGTGCGCAGGCGCTGCAGGCACTGTTCGCACGCGCCAGCTCTGCCGAACGGCAGTTCCTGACGGCACTGCTCGTCGGCGAGCTGCGGCAGGGCGCGCTCTCCGGCGTCATGACCGATGCGATCGCCGCGGCCGCGCGGCTGCCGGCCGAGCAGGTGCGGCAGGCCGCCATGTACGCCCACGATCTCGGGGCGGTCGCTTTCGCCGCGCTGCGCGAAGGGGCGGATGCGCTCGAGAAGTTCCGCTTCGAATTGTTCTCGCCCGTGGCGCCGATGCTGGCGCAGACCGCCGCAGACGTCGCCGAAGCGTTGCAGGATTTGCCGGGCGAGCTGGCGTTCGAATGGAAGATGGATGGTGCGCGCATCCAGGTTCACAAGCGCGCCGAGGAAGTGCGCATCTTCACGCGCACTTTGCATGAGGTCACGGCCGCACTGCCGGAGATCGTCGAGTCGGTGCGCGCGCTCGAGGCCGATGAGCTCGCCCTCGACGGCGAGGCGATCGTATTCAACTCCTCTGGCCGGCCAGTGCCATTCCAGATCACGATGCGCCGGTTCGGCCGCAAGCTCAATGTGGAGCGACTACGCCGCGAGCTTCCCATCGGTGCCTACTATTTCGATTGCCTCTATCTCGAAGGCCGCGGGCTCACGACGCTCACGACGCAGCAGCGATTCGAGGCGCTGGCACAGGCCGTGCCGCCGCCGATGCGGATGCCTCGTTTGATCACGGCATCCGCGGCCGATGCGCAGACTTTTTATGAATCCGCGCTGGCCGCCGGCCACGAGGGAGTCATGGCCAAGTCGCTCAATGCACCATACCAGGCGGGCAATCGCGACGCGCGCTGGCTCAAGATCAAGCGCGCCCACACGCTCGACCTGGTGGTGCTCGCGGCCGAGTGGGGTCATGGCCGGCGCACCGGCAAACTGTCCAACCTGCACCTCGGCGCGCTCGATCCGGCTACTGGCGCATACGTCATGCTCGGAAAGACATTCAAGGGTCTCACGGATGCCATGCTGGAGTGGCAGACACAACAATTCCTGCAGCGCGAAACCCACCGCGATCGCTGGACCGTATACGTGCGCCCCGAACTCGTGGTCGAGATCGCCTTCAGCGATCTGCAGAGCAGCACGCGCTATCCGGGGCAGCTGGCATTGCGGCTCGCGCGCGTCAAACGCTATCGAGATGACAAGCGGGCCGAGGACGCCGACACCATGGACTCGGTGCGACGACTCTATGCCGCGCAGTCAGGGGAACGCCCGGTCACCCGGCCGTGACTGACAACAAACCATAACGGCACGGTCGCAATGCTGTCATGAGCAGCGATCACGCTGACCTCGCCGAACAGAGCGAGGATCCCACCGTGTCAATCGAAATGGAATTTGACGACGATCTGGAGCAACGCCGGCTGCAACGCCTGGAGCACCGGTTCCGGCGCGCGCAAAACGCGCTCGCGGGGGCCCGCGCCGTTTACGGCGCGCTGCGTGAGCTGCCGAGCGCCAGCGAGACGAAAGTGCATCAGGCCCTGCAGCAGGTGCAGCGCTCGCAGCGCCACCTGGCGGACGTCCAGTTCGATTTGGAGATCGCCGAAGCGCTGGCGGCGAGGCCCAAGGGACGATCGGACACCGATCATTCGCACGACGTCGGGCGCTGATCTCACAAATCGCGCGCGATCTAGGCCCGGCAGCTGGTCGCGCGGATAGGCGCTGTCGCTGCGCGCCCCCTTATGTCACCCGCCCCCGCCACCA
>Ga0210394_10003359_pt1 | contig 20258 bp, 24 predicted proteins | sample IncBWC12MmetaG_FD_160121 | JGI IMG/M metagenome (GOLD analysis project Ga0210394, IMG submission 160121) | Forest soil microbial communities from Barre Woods Harvard Forest LTER site, Petersham, Massachusetts, United States - Inc-BW-C-12-M | ecosystem: Environmental > Terrestrial > Soil >...
CCTTCGCACGCGGTTTACGGGCATATCTTAGCGCCGGACGGGATGACAGAATCTCCTCGGACGAGTGGCTGGCTTCTACGGCGGGAATTGCGATGATCGTCGGTGGAATGTTGATGGCTCGAGCGGTAGTTGCCAAGGACCCGGAACTCGCGACGGCCATCGTAAATGCCGTGGGCGATCACATAGAGGACGTCAATTAGCCGGCGACCTTTCGCGTTGAGCGAGCAAGTTGAAACTCTGCTCTGATATAAGCGATGGCAAGGAAGGTGCCGCTCACAATAACTGCCAATAAAACATCGTCAATCAACATTTTGCGCCTCCGCATGCAGGATGCGAGACTGCAGATCTGCACTCACTTAAATACCTACTGCCACGCCGCGAGAGTCGCGGGGATGCACAGCATCCGCGCTTACTAAAAGCTGTCTAAGCTCTCCGCTCTTGTAGAGTTGAATTGCAATATCTGCGTCACCCACCAATTCACCGTCAACATACAACTGCGGAAACGTTGGCCAACCGGAGTGTAACTTGACCGCCTCGCGTGCCTCGATATCATCGAGGACGTTCACATAGGCAAACGCCGCGTTGCAGGCGCGCAGTGCAGCCACTACTTTCTCTGAAAATCCGCATTGTGGGAAATTCGGCGTTCCTTTCATATAAAGGACCACGGGTGCACTGGACATTTGTTTCAGAACCCGGTCGGTCGTCGGTGTTTTTCGCTGTGTGCCGGCATCGCGTGTTGTTGTCAGTTGATTAAACATCCGAAGTCCCTCCTCATGATGCGACCGCCATAGTCTGGATCTCCGCTATCGTTATATGACGTATATCATGTTTATTTAATGAGCACCAAGACCGGAAGAGATGCTAAATACACGATGCGCCGCACCAAATGGCTTCGGCACCGGCTAAAAGGTATCTTGATTCGAGGCTAAGATTTTCTACAACTGACGATCTGCTTTACGGTTATATGATGTATCTCATGCATTTCGCTATACTGCGGGTCGACGAGTTGTCAATAGCGCCTTTGAGATGTTCGGGGCAACACGGATCGGAAGCGTTCGCACTCGCTGCAAAAGAAAACGGCCACGCATTTGGCCGCTGGCGCGAAACGTTGAGGAGGACGCTTTTATGACGAGACGTAACATGAGGGTGCGTGGTGGCTACTAAACCGCGACTGTGGGCGGCCGTTCAGCGAAAATTGGACCAACTGGCTAGGATGGCCGATGTCTCGAGTTTCGATTATCTGTGCGAGCGCATTGACTACCTTGAGCAGGAAGTATCTAGGTTACGGACCGAGATCGCTCCGAAGCAGCCGTTGCGGAATGGTGACCGCATCGGATTGCGATCTTCGGAATCGATTCGCTGAGGCGCGCTGTGGCGGTTGGCAATAGCCCTGCTAACTCCTCTACTCGCCTCTTCTGGAGTACTACATGAGCGCAACCTTTGGACTGACCGAGGCGAGGGACAACGGCGGGGATGATGTGTCCAGGATGGTCGGGGATTTGCAGCGATTGGCGGACAGTCACGAAACAGTGCAGCTTGCGGCTCAGGCAATTCGGCGACTGCGCATTCTGTTCGTCGTCGGCAGTTCATTGCCTTGGCGCGCAGTTGAGTACGATCGCGAGGTACCCACTAGGCGCATGATGTACTTTCGGGAATTCAAGCAGCTACAGCGCTTCGTGCTAGAACTATTCGCTTGGGAGCGCGCGTACGAGAAATTCGTGAGCGAGCAGATGGCAACGCCGGAAGGCCTTCTGGCAATCACAACCGACTGGCTGCCGAGTTATTCCTTCGATGCCGCGCTCGAAGGTTATCGCTACGCCATTGGCGATCGCAGCTACCGGGCCGCGGCGGACCGTATTGTCATTCTTCCTCACGCGCTTGCGATACCGGCGTAACTTTGTGGAGAATCCGGAGAGTTACCTGTCAACGACAACATTTTCTGACGTTCTCGCGTCGCTTTCTCCGAACGCCGGCGCGTTTCGCGTGGAACCGTCGGAAGATTGGCGGCAAGGAAGGACACTCTTCGGAGGACTCTCGGCTTGCCTTGCGGTCGCCGCCGCAAGAATGGCGTTTCCAGACCTCCCACCGCTTCGCTCGGCCCAGTTGACTTTCATCGCACCTGTGACCGGGGAGTTGGTCATCAGGCCCAGGATTCTTCGTGCCGGGAAATCGACAACCTTCGTCGCGGCGGATGGGACAACTGAGACGGGAACCGCACTGCAGGCGACCTTGGTTTGCGGACATGCTCGTGGATCGAGTCATTCTTATCGGGCGCTGCCGATGCCCCGTGTCGAACCGCCCAACGCGCTCCCGGATTTCTTCAGGGAGTCATTTGCGCCACGCTTTGCTAGCCACTTTGAGGCGCGGATCGCTGGCGGGGCGCCGCCTGTGTCGGGTGCCGCGAAGCCTGAATACCTGGCGTGGCTGCGCCATCGGGACCAGTCCGCGCGCAACGACATCGCCAGTTTAATCGCATTGGGCGATGCTGTGCCGCCAGCGGCGCTGGCAATGTTCGCAAACTTCGCGCCAATTTCGACGATAACGTGGTTCATTGATATCTTCAGCAATGAAATCTCTGGAGCCGGAGGCACCTAATGCAGGTTGAGGCGGAGACCATCAGCGACGGATACAGCAGTCAACGCATGGTGCTTTGGGACACAAGCGGTACACCTGTTCTCATTGCGCGACAGAACATTGCCATTTTTGGGTAATCGCCCGACCACAGGATTCAGTGCTGCGCACGCCTGGTTGTCGCCCGCGCCGTGCTATGCGCTCCTGGCTTCCTCGGCAGAAAACTCTCATCGCCGGCGACGTCGTCTTTAACGACATGCACGTTTACACCGCAGAGACGGACATGAGCGCACGAACCCAATGGTTAAACTCATTGAAGAGAATCCGCGAGTTGAATCCTGCTATCGTTATTCCTGGACATAGCAAGAATGGAGCCCCGCTTGACGCAACCTCGGCCGTAACATTTACTGAAAGATATCTGTTGGTCTTTGAACAAGAGCTCAAAAAGGCCGAGGACCCGGATGGCCTTATCACGGCGATGAAAGAACAATTCCCCTGCGCTGATTTGGTGTTAGCAATCGAAAGAGGTGCCAAGGCCAATGTTAAGCACTAGCCTTGTTATTGGGGGTGCCATACCTCCACAGACTATGGAGCTGTGTTGATGACGAGCCTGTTTGATCCCATTACAGTCGGTGCGATCGATGCACCCAACCGAATCATGATGGCGCCACTCACCCGTGGGCGCGCGACCCGTAGCCATGTCCCAACGCCGCTGATGGGCGAATACTACAGTCAACGCGCATCGGCCGGGCTGATCATCTCGGAGGCTACCGGAATTACACAGCAAGGCTTGGGCTGGCCCAACGCACCGGGACTCTGGTCCGAGGAACAGGTAAACGGCTGGAAGCCAGTGGTACGTGCTGTCCATGAGGCGGGCGGCCACATCGTTGCACAGCTCTGGCACATGGGTCGGCTCGTTCACCCGGACTATCTCGGGGGCGCCCCGCCCGTATCGGCCTCGGCAACCACCGCTCCCGGAAATGCTCATACTTACGAGGGCAGTAAACCCTATGCGGAATCGCGAGCGCTCCAGCCGCGCGAGATCAAGCAAATCATCGACGACTACGGAGTCGCTGCCGGGCACGCGATGAGCGCCGGCTTCGACGGCGTGCAATTGCACGCGGCGAACGGATACCTGATCGATCAGTTTCTGAGGGACGGAACCAACCGCCGCGCGGACAGCTACGGTGGCCCCGTGGAAAACCGTATCCGCTTGTTGATCGAAGTGACCCAGATGCTCATCAATGCAGCTGGCGCAGAACGGACGGGCGTAAGGCTTTCTCCCAACGACGATCCGCAAGGGTGTGGCGACAGCGAATCGGAGACCCTGTTCACGAAAGCGGCCGAAGCCTTGGACAAGCTCGGAATAGCGTTCCTAGAGATGCGCGCCTCGCGTCCCGAAAGCACCTTCCGTCCCGCAACGCGACAGCTCGTTCCGGCCATTCGCCGGGTGTTCAAGGGAACGTTGATTCTGAATTCCGATTATTCGCTTGATGATGCCTCGCAAGCCCTGCGCCTGGGCGAAGCCGACGCGATCGCGTTTGGCCGGCCGTTTCTGGCAAATCCTGATTTGCCGGCACGGCTCGCAAAGCGCGCCGCGCTCAACCCGCCGAATACCAAAACCTTTTACACACCGGGACCTTCGGGATACACGGACTATCCGGCGCTCATGTAGCTAAGGCGATTGATATGGCGGTCTGAAGGGTCCGCACATATCTGCACAGCCGATGAATGCTATCGAGAAATACTGGATTCCCCAAAGGTTTCCGCTCAACTAGTCTGATCCCAGGAAGTCACACGAACTTGCGAGATTTCTCCACGTTGCAGGAGTGCTTGAATGAACAAAATCACTTTCAAGATAGTAAAGCATGACGACGGATGGGCGTATGAAGCAAACGGCGCGCATTCGCAATACTTCCGGACTCGTGAAGCGGCTCGCACAGCCGCGAGATTGGCTGCCGGCGCGGTCAGCGAGACAACGCCACGCTCCCACGAGGACAAAGGACGCGATTGGTATGACAACAGTGGCTGAGGGCCGCAGCAAACGTTGCAGATCAATCAATCAATAAATTTAGGAGTGTTCTATGCGCGACCTACTGACTAAATTTTTGCGCGAGGATGCCATGCAAGAAATTTTCACTCGGAATTTGCCCGAGGAGAGCGCATCGGAGGGTACTTGGACCGCAGTTGAGCGGATAGAGGCATATTTGGGATCGAGCCCCATAGTGCTCTTCATGAAGGGCACTCCAGACTTCCCACAATGCGGATTCTCCGCTCAGGTGGTGAGTGCGCTTCGCGCATGCCGGGCGACCTTCACGCATGTCAACGTCCTCGAGGATCCGGAGCTTCGCCAAACGCTAAAGTCATATTCGAATTGGCCGACGATCCCACAGCTGTACATTGAGGAAGAACTGGTGGGCGGTTGCGACATCGTGATCGACATGTACCGAAGCGGCGATCTGTCACGGATGGTGAAGCAGGCGGCCGCAGTCCTTACCGAGTAGCGCGGTTTTTTGAGGTTCATCGTCTGATCTTCATTGGATCAGTTCGATTTAATTATTCGAATCCCTCAGCCTTCACCGGATCGCGTGTTCCAGGAGTATCTCCGCCATGGCGCGCGCGGCAGCCGGCGCGGTGTTGGTTTTGTCAACGTGTGCCGACAGCGCCGCGCCGTCGTACAGCAGCCTGAGCTGTTGCGCCACCCGATCCGGATCGGCAGCGCCGGCTTGTTTGGCAAGGTCGGCAAACAGCTCGAGGTTCCAAGCGCGCGACGTGTCGCACATGGCCTTCACGCTGCTGCCTGGCCGTGCCTCCGCGCTGGCCCTGGCAAAGGCGCAGCCGCGGAAATCCGGTTTCGCTGCGGCTTCCGCCATAAAATCGAAAACCGCGAGGATTTTTTCCCTGGGCGTGGCACACAGGGAGAGCCGCTCACGCAACCGAACTTGGCGTGCCTCATGCCGCTGTTGCAGGTAGGAGCGGATCAGCTCCTCCTTGCTGCCGAAGCAATCATAAAGAGAGGCCTTGGCCACCCCGGCGCGTTCGATCACGCGGTCGATGCCGACGAGGTTCACTCCTTCTTCATAAAACAGCTCGTCGGCGGCGGCGAGCAAGCGCTCCCGTGCCGGGCGGCGATCCTGGGACGTAGATTTCATGTTCATGTATTGACTTTAACAGACAGGTCTGTATGATGCAACGAACAGACCGATCTGTCTGTTCATACAGGACACGAGCCACCGCTATGACGCCGCTTTCCACTGGTTCCATTGGCACGCAGATCATTGATAGAAATCACTATTTATCTAAGCACGCAGCCTTCTACCTGCTGGCTTCGATCACCATTTCGTTTCTCGCCGGCTCCATCGCGCCGACGCCGCTCTACGCCCTCTACCAGGCGCAGTGGGGGTTTTCTCCGATTACCGTGACGATCATCTTCGGCATTTACGCCATCTCCGTGTTGACAGCATTGCTCTTCGTCGGAAGGTTGTCCGATCACCTCGGCCGCCGCCCCGTGCTGATTGCGGCGACCGCGGCGCAGGCAATAACCATGGTGATATTTGCGACGGCGAGCGGGGTAGGAGATCTGGTGCTGGCGCGGATCATTCAGGGGCTGGCAACGGGCGCGGCCCTGGGCGCCGTCGGTGCCGGGATGATCGACTTGAACAAGGAACGAGGCGCTACCGCCAATGCGGTAGCACCTGCATTCGGCACGGCGACGGGCGGCATGCTCGCCGGCTTTCTGGTGCAGTACCTGCCGGCGCCAACCCATCTGGTCTACGCAGTACTCGGAGTGACATTCGTACTGCAAGGCATCGCCGTAGCCTTGATGGCGGATACCATCGCGCCTGCGCCCGGAGCGCTCGCCTCGCTCAGGCCACAGCTAGATTTACCCGCCGCAACACGCGGGCCGTTGCTGCTGGCGCTGCCGGTACTGGTGGCCTCGTGGGCGCTGGCCGGCTTCTATGCTTCTCTAGGCCCGATGCTGCTGCGAGGCATGCTCGGCGTCGGTTCGGCGCTTCTCGGCGGCCTGGCTTTATTCGTCCTAGCTGCCAGCGCTGGCCTGGCAGTGCTGGTGCTGAAAGACCGCAAGCCGCGCGAGCTGATGACATTCGGCGCAGCGATGTTGGCTGCCGGCGTCGGCCTCACCGTCTGGTCGCTGCCGCATCACGCAATCGCCGCGTTTTTCGCCGGTACTTCCATCGCGGGCATGGGCTTCGGCACCGGCTTCCAAGGCGCCGTGCGCAGCATCGTGCCCTTCGCGGCGCCTCACGAGCGGGCCGGCGTGCTCTCCGTTGTCTTCGTCGTTTCCTATTTGTCCATGGGCCTGCCGGCGATCGCCGCCGGAGTGCTGGTTGCTCGGCACGGAAACATCCTCGCCACCGGCAAGGAATTTGGCCTTGTGGTCATGACGCTAGCGTCGGTCGCAGTTCTGGCCGCTGGTCTGCGTATGGCGACGGGCCGCGCCTCGATAGCAGGGCGGTGAACTCATGCAAGTAACAACGATGGGTAGGTTGCAGGGCAAGGTGGCCGTAATCACCGGCGGTAGCGCAGGAATAGGATTTGCCGCGGCGGATTTATTCGTCAAAGAGGGAGCATTCGTATTTATCACGGGCCGACGTCGGAAGGAACTCGACGAGGCGGTGAAATCTATCGGTAAAAACGTCGCCGGTGTTCAGGGGGATGTCGCCAAACTATCTGACCTCGATCGTCTTTACGAAACCGTCAAGGCCACGGGTCGACGAATCGATATTGTGTTCGCTAATGCCGGCCTCGGTGAATTCCTTGCTCTGGGAAAGATCACAGAAGAGCACTTCGACAAGCTCTTCAACATCAATGTGAAGGGGGCACTGTTCACGGTGCAGAAAGCACTTCCCCTATTGAATGACGGCGCCTCGATCATTCTCACGGGCTCCGTCGCGAGCGTCAAAGGGACTCCGGGCTTCTGGGTTTACGGTGCGACCAAGGCCGCCATACGCAATTTCGTGCGCGGATGGACCGTCGAACTGAAGGATCGTCGTATCCGCTCCAACGTACTGAGTCCGGGTCCGACCGATACTCCGCTGATGAATCGGCAGTCCCCGGAGGTTATTGCGCGAATTGTGTCGACCATCCCCATCGGGCGGATTGGCACATCCGAGGAGATCGCCAAGGCGGCGCTGTTTCTCGCCTCGGATGACTCAAGTTTCGTCACCGGAATCGAACTCTTTGTCGACGGCGGCAGAGGACAGATCTAGTTAGCGAAGGATGGGCTGCATCATGTTCGAAGACCATATCTTGCCCGATTGGAGTGGGTCATGTGGATTGTAAAAGTAGCGCTGCGGCGACCCTATACCTTCATTGTGCTGGCAATCATGATCATGCTGCTGGGTGGTTACGCGATAACCAAGACCGCGACCGATATTTTCCCCAACATCAAGATTCCAGTGGCCGCCGTCATATGGCGCTACACCGGCCTGCTGCCCGAGGAGATTGCCAATCGCATCGTGCTGTTCTCCGAGCGCATAGCGCAAACAACCGTTAACGACGTCGAACACACCGAGTCCCAGTCCGTCAATGGCACCGCGGTGGTGAAATACTTCTTTCAACCCGACGTCGACCCGGACTTGTCCTTCGCGCAGATTACCGCCGTCTCTCAGACCCAGTTGTTTTACTCGCCGCCCGGCACCCCACCGCCGTTCGTGCTTGCCTACAACGCCTCAAGCGTTCCGATCCTACAGCTCGCATTGTCGAGCGAGAGCTTGCCGGAAGCCAAGCTCTACGACCTTGGCAACACGATTCTTCGCACACAACTAGCGACAATTGCAGGTGCGTCGATCCCGTTTCCATATGGTGGCAAACAGCGCCAGGTGCAGGTGGATCTCGAGCCTCAGCAACTGCGCGCGAATGGACTGTCCGGGAACGACGTGGTCAGGGCCATTGGCGAGCAAAACCTGATCCTACCCGCGGGGACGCAAAAAATAGACTCATTCGAGTATTACATCAAGCTCAACGCAAGTCCGACGCAAATTGATGACCTCAACAATATGCCGGTGCGCGCACAAAACGGCACCGTAACGTACGTGCGCGACGTCGCACACGTGCGCGACGGCTATGCACCGCAAACCAACATGGTGAGAGTCGACGGCCGGCGCGCCGTGTTGATGAACGTGCTGAAGACCGGTAACGCGTCGACGATAGACATCATCGACGGCATCAAGCAGAAATTGCCGCAGATTAGCGCCTCGCTGCCGCCGGAACTCAAGATTGCCGCGACCAGCGATCAGTCGGTGTTCGTACGCTCAGCCATCAGTGGCGTAATCCGCGAAGCCGTGATCGCCGCGGCATTGACCGGGTTACTGATTTTATTGTTTTTGGGCAGCTGGCGGAGCACCTCGATAATCACGATCTCGATTCCGCTGTCGATTCTCGCGTCCATCGCGTGTCTGTCCGCCATCGGTCAAACGATCAACATTATGACGCTGGGGGGTTTGGCCCTTGCCGTCGGTATTCTGGTGGACGATGCGACAGTGACGATCGAGAACATCAACTACCATCTCGAGAGCGGCAAGGATGTGGAAACGGCTATTCTCGATGGCGCGCAGCAGATCGCGCTTCCAGCTCTCGTCTCAACGCTGTGCATTTGCATCGTGTTCATTCCGATGTTTTTGCTCGCGGGCATCGCGAAGTACCTATTCATACCGTTGGCCGAAGCCGTCGTATTTGCCATGCTCGCCTCCTATCTGCTGTCGCGCACCTTGGTGCCAACGCTCGCCAAGTTCTGGCTCAAGCCCCACGACCATGAGGCGAGCAAGAGGGCGACCAGCATTCTCTCGCGTTGGCAGAGCGCCTTCGAACGCGGTTTCGCCGCGGCCCGCGATCGCTACAAGCAACTCCTTCAAACCGCACTGCGGGGCGGGCCGCGCTTCGCCATCGTCTTCTTGGCCTGCATGGCGGCGACCGCTCTGCTGGCATTCCCGCTGGGTCCCCTCCCGGGACTTGGGCAAGATTTCTTTCCGAGCGTCGACGGTGGCCAGATCAAGCTTCACATGCGGGCACGTACCGGCACGCGGATCGAGGAGACGGCGGCGCTGTGCGACGCGGTAGAGACGACGATCCGAGAGACGATTCCGGCATCCGAGATCGTCAACGTCGTGGACAATATCGGACTGCCGTACAGTGGCATCAATCTTGCGTACAGCACTTCCGCACCGACAGGTCCCGCGGACGCCGATATCTACGTCAACCTGACGCCGCACCACAAACCGACCGCCGGCTACGTACAGGCGCTGCGCACCAAACTGGCGGCCACTTACCCGTCATCGACCTTTGCGTTCTTGCCGGCGGACATGATCGGTCAAATATTGAATTTCGGGCTACCCTCGCCTATTGACGTACAAATCGTCGGGTTCAACACGCAAGCCAATCGCGAGGTTGCGAACCAGCTGCTGCAGAAGTTGCGCAGTGTGCCGGGCGCCGTGGATCTGCATATTCACCAAATGAGCGACTACCCGCAGTTCAATGTCGATGTTGATCGAAGCAAGGCGGAGCTGGTGGGCGTTACCGAGCAGGCGGTGGCGAGCAACGTGCTCGTCTCCTTGTCCGGGAGCTTTCAAACCTCGCCCTCCTTTTGGGTGGATCCGAAGGGCGGCACGCAGTACCAAGTCGTTGCGCAGACTCCTCAATACCAGTTGCAGAATCTCAACGATCTCGGCAACACGCCGCTGAACGGTGCCCGCAATTCTTCGCAGATATTATCCAACCTCATCAGCATCCACCGTGGCGTCGCTCCGGCAGTCGTGAACCATTACAACGCGACACCCTCGATCGACATATACGGCTCGGTGCAAGGAGCGGACTTGGGGTCTGTATCCAGCCAGATCGAAAAGGTAGTCGCGCAGGCCAAAAAAGACCTGCCTCGCGGATCCAACATCGTCATACGCGGTCAGGTGCAAACGATGAAGGCGTCCTTCAGCGGCCTGCTGATCGGGCTCGTCGGGGCAATTGTGCTCGTCTACCTGTTAATCGTGGTCAACTTTCAGTCGTGGGTCGACCCATTCATCATCATTACAGCACTGCCCGCCGCGCTTGCCGGAATCGTATGGATGTTGTTTCTCACAGATACCACGGTCAGCGTGCCGGCGCTGATGGGTGCGATCATGTGCATGGGGGTCGCCACGGCGAACAGCGTGCTTGTTATCAGCTTTGCGCGCGAGCGCATGGACGCCGGCGCGACCGCATTCGAGGCGGCCCTTCAGGCAGGATATACGCGCCTGCGGCCGGTCGTGATGACGGCGACAGCGATGATTATCGGCATGATTCCGATGGCACTGGGTCTTGGCGAAGGCGGCGAGCAGAACGCGCCCCTCGGGCGCGCCGTGATCGGAGGGCTGATCTTCGCGACCGCGGCGACGCTGTTTTTTGTGCCAACAGTCTTCTCGATTATCCACGGCCGCAGATTGATGCACCCCGCACACCCAGTTGAGGTTCCACATGGCTAAATCCTTACCGAATACTCCACAGCTACCGGCGCCGCGCAGCAGGAATCGTCAGCTTTGGGGATTGCTCGTTGTTGCCCTCACCCTCGCGACATGGGGTGAAGTCCATCGTGTGATGGCGCGCACTACCCTGCGCCAAAAGACCGCGGCCGATGCCACGCTGATCGTGATGACCGTAGCGCCAACCCGCGCCGCCTCGGGCGAAGAACTGGTGCTGCCGGGTACCGTACAGGCTTTCACAGAAGCGCCGATCTATGCGCGCACCAATGGGTATCTTAAGTCGTGGCTGGTAGACATAGGGAGCACCGTGAAGAAGGGGCAGCTACTCGCCGAAATCGATACTCCCGAAGTGGATCAGCAACTCGCCCAGGCGGTTGCGGATCTCGGCACCGCTCGCGCAAACGAGGCCCTCTCGAACACAACCAACACGCGCTGGAAAGAACTCCTCACCACCGAATCGGTATCGAAACAAGATGCGGACGAAAAGGCCGGCGATGCAGCCGCCAAGAAGGCAATCACCGAGTCGGCCGCCGCCAATGTGTCGAGGCTGCGGCAGTTGGAATCATTCAAGCGCGTCGTCGCCCCATTCGACGGCATCATCACCGCACGCAATACCGACATCGGGGCCCTGATCAATGCGGGTGAAAGTGCGGGCTCCGAGTTATTTCGGCTCGCGGATACTCATAAGTTGCGGATATATGTGCAGGTCCCCGAACCCTACGCGGCGGCTGCGAAGCCCGGGCTCGAGGCGGAACTCAAGTTCAGCGAGCAGGCGGGGAAAGGCTATGCGGCAACCGCCGTGCGTACTGCGAACGCGCTGGATCCGGTCTTGCGCACCTTGCAAGTAGAACTGGAACTCGACAATACGCAGCACGAACTCTTTCCCGGCGCATACGCCGAAGTCCACTTCAAACTGGCCGGAAACGCATCGTCCGTGCGCCTCCCGGCCAACACAGTTCTATTTCGCGCGCCCGGACCGCAGGTCGCCACAGTCGATGCCCAGCACAGGATTCAACTGAAGAGCATTGTCCAGGGCCGAGATTTTGGCGGCACCATCGAAGTGCTGTCGGGTTTAAGTGCCGATGATGCTGTCGTGGTCAATCCGCCGGACTCCATCATCGACGGAGTGACGGTGCGCGTGGCTGCTCCGCCATCCATACAGGCGCCGAAGAGTCCAGCAAAATCGACCTAAAGAGATCCGATATGCAAGCGACATGGCAAGCGGCGACCTTTGCGTTCTTAGGGTTTCTAGGCGGATGCTCTTTCGCGCCGACCTACAGGACCCCGAGCAGCCCGCCACCTGCGGAAGTCTACGCGGAAGCCGGCGATTGGCGCACGGCAGAACCCCTGGACAATCGAGCAAGGGGCGCGTGGTGGGCGCTCTTTCAAGACCCGCAGCTTGATGCCCTCGAATTCAAGGTTGGCGAAGCGAATCAAAACATCAAGGCCGCATTTGCGCGCTTGCAGGAGGCGCGAGCGGCAACGCGCATTGCACGCTCCGACCTTTTTCCGACCCTGAATGTGGGGTCTTCTGCGTCGCGACAGCGCGTCTCCCAGAACTCGCCGACTTACGTGCTGGGCCACAATCCGACGTTCAACAATTTTGATATCGAGGCCGATCTGTCCTATGAGGTGGATCTGTGGGGACGAGTACGCAATACGGTGAACTCGGCGAAGGCGAATCAGCAAGCGAGCGCGGCCGATCTCGCGGCGCTGGATCTCGAGCAACATGCGGAATTGGCCACCGACTACTACACCTTAAGGAGCGAGGACGCCGAACAAGTGTTGCTCGAGAACACAGTGAATGACTACGCGAGGTCGCTCGAACTCACCGAACATCTCTACCAAGGCGGTGCGGCGGCGGTCGCCGACGTGGACCAGGCGCGAGCCCAACTCGAAGGTGCCCGCACCCAAGCAGCCGAGGTTGCATTGCAGCGCGCGCAGACCGAACACGCGATCGCCGTGCTGATCGGCGAGAATCCTTCTCGATTTCATCTCGCTCCGAATCCCCTACCTCAAGATACCGCGCCGCCACTGATCGATCTTGGATTGCCGTCGACCTTACTCGAGCGACGACCCGATGTGGCCGCGGCAGAGCGACGAGTCGCCGCCGCCAACGCACAGATCGGGGTTGCGCGAGCTGCGTATTTTCCCGTGTTCAGCCTCGCCGCCGCCACCGGATTCGACAGCACGCAGACCTCTACATGGTTGAATGCGCCGAGTCGGCTCTGGTCGGTCGGCCCGGCGGGACTGTTTACCGTCTTCGATGCCGGGCGGCACCGCGCTCAATCTGCGCAGGCTCACGCACAGTACGATGAACAAGTGGCCGATTATCGCACTACCGTGCTCGTTGCTTACCAAGAAGTGGAGGATAATTTGGCCGCCCTGCGTCGGCTCGAACAAGAGAGCCTCAGCGAGGCCGCTGCCGTAACGGCCACCGGCAAGGCGCTCGAGCAGGCGCGCTATCGCTACAAAGCGGGACTGGTCACGTATCTTGAAGTCGCGACCACCGAGACCATCGCGCTGCAGGCGCAACAATCCCGCGTCAACATTTTGAACCGGCGCATGGATGCCAGCGTGCTGTTGGTCAAAGCCCTGGGCGGCGGCTGGCGCATCAATACGCTTGCACAAAATCAATCGTCGGCCGCAGCGACTGCTGCGTTGGGCGTTGCGGGTGTCCCTCGCGCTTCTAACTAGGAGAAAATACATGTTTGACGGCGTTTCACTCGACCAACTCCGCACCTTCATCGCGGCCGCGGATGAAGGCAGCTTCTCAGCCGCTAGCCGTCGTCTGAGGCGGGCTCAGTCGGTGGTGAGCCAGACGCTGGCGAATTTGGAAGGACAGCTTAGGGTGAAGCTCTTCGATCGCAGCGGGCATCTTCCAGTGCTGACCGATCAGGGTCGCGCGCTTCTCGCCGATGCGCGCGCGGTGGCGGGTGACGTAGACCTCCTCAAGGCTCGAGCGAAGCGTCTGGCCGGAGGGCTCGAGCCGGAAGTGAGCGTGGCCGTTGACGTTGCATTTCCGCTCGCGCCGTTCACTGCTGCAGTGGCCGCGTTCCAAACGGAATTCCCTGCAACCCTGCTAAGGTTCGATATTGAGTCGAGCGCCGTGATCGAGCCGGTGCTCGACCGGCGCTGCGCGGTCGGAGTTATGGCGTCTTTGAAAGCTGCGCCGCCAGAGCTCACCCGAGAGCCACTGCTGACGTTCAGGACGCCCATGGTTGTCTCGCCACAGCACCCTCTGGCAACCCATGGTGCGCCAATTCCCGCGGCCATCCTCTCGGAGCACATCCAACTCGTCCACGCCGATCCTTCGGATCTATCGCGACCCGGTGGAATCGGGTTGCTGTCGCCGAGAGTGTGGCGTCTTTCACATGTCGGAGCCAAGCTCGCCTTCCTGCGTGCAGGCCTTGGATTTGGACTCATGCCGCTTCACATGGTTGAGGCGGACTTGGCAAGCGGCGCGCTCATTCAGATTACTGGCGAGTCCGTACCGCCCGAGGGCCACACCATCACGATGTCAGCCGTGTATCGGACCGATACCCCTCCCGGACCGGCGGGGCGCTGGTTCATCGACCGACTCATACAGGAAGACGCACACTGGCTAAAAGAGAGACCGCCCCTGTCGGCGGCATCGGCCGCTGAGTACGGGCGAACCTCCAGTCGTCCGATTGCAATGATCCAATCGTTATCCGACCATGGGCCGAGAACCGCAATGGCGTTTGCCGCCCGCGCCGGCTAACCGGACTACACATGCCGTTAGCCAGAATAGACATCAACAAGACGGCATCGGCCGAACTCGTCCGGATCGTGAGCGACGCGATTTACCGCGCAATGGTAGATATCGCCAAAGTACCGGTGCACGACAAGTTTCAGGTCATTCACCGCCACGCAGACGATGAGATCATTTACCCGCCAGAGGGATATCTAGGCCTTGGATATACCCGCGATCTCATCATTATCCAAGTTACCTGGGTCAGGGGCAGATCGACCGAGGTGAAAAAGAAATTCTTTCATCAAATTGCCAGCGAGATCCATGAGAGAGCAGGTGTGAGAAAGGAGGACGTGTGGATAAATCTCGTCGAGACCGGCCGCGAAGATTGGTCCTTTGGTAATGGCGAGATGCAATACGATCCCGCGCCGTGACTGCGACACTTGTATGCACCAACCCTGCGCACCCGATCGTTTCGAACAATCTGATGCATTGAGTAGTATTGGCCCCTTTGCTATTCCAGGCGGCGCGGTACACGTTCGTCTCATTCGCGCCGCAATGACCTCGACTTACCGTGCATTTGTAGACAAGCTGTCTGTGATCAGCCGCTTCAACCGATTTCACTCCCTTGGATCTTTAAATCACGATTCCCTAATAAAACGCCTCACTGATGTGGATCAGATCAGTCATGTCGCGTTTGCCGCATTCGTTGACCAGCTTCCGGGACTCATGATTGCAGAAGCTCGGTACATCATCGATGAGAGGTTTCACGCTGAATGGGCGGTCGCCGTGGCTGACGATTGGCAGCGAAAGGGTATTGGCCGCAGACTCTCATCGATTCTTTTAAGGTACGCGCAATCCCATCACGTTGTGCGCGCCTGGGGACTGGTGCAAAGGGAAAACCGATCGATGAGATCGATGGCGCGTCGACTGGGGTTCACTCAACGTTATTACCCCAGGGACAGCAGGTTGCTCTTGGTGGAACGCGTGCTCTGAGCCTATTTATTCACGGCTTGATTGGAATAAGCCATATCCCTTGCCGCGCCTTCTGCTGGCGCGGAGGAATAGATAACTTAGCTCTACCGAAACGCCGTCGGTCCATCGGCGATCTAACCAAGGAGATCATAGAATGAGCAGTCAAGTGGTTTTGGTTACAGGTGCACTCACCGGCATCGGGCGCGCCGCCGCCATCGCCTTCGCAAAGAAGGGCGCAAAGGTAGTCGTTGCTGGTCGGCGTGATGAGGTCGGCAAGGTTCCGATGGCTCGTCTCGGCGTCTCGGAGGAGCAAGCCCACGCGATCGACTTCATTGCGTCCGACGAAGCGTCGTTCATCATTGGTCACATCCTCAACGTCGACGGCGGAATGACCATCAGTTGATCCTGCCGGGCGCAGCAATTTAATCCAGAAGGATATTAATCATGTCTAACAGGCCGATGAAGATTCCAGGGCCCGACCACCCGATTTCGATCGATGCGAACCCGACTCGCGTTGTAGTCACCGTCGGCGGCAAGGTTATCGCCGACAGCCGCGATGCATTGACTCTTCGCGAGGCCACCTATCCCGCGGTTCAATATATCCCTCGTCCTGATGTCGATATGCTCGCGCTCAAGCGTAGCAAACACACGAGCTATTGCCCCTACAAGGGCGAGGCTTCCTACTACGATATTCCGGCTGGCGGGGATCGTTCCCTCAATGCGGTGTGGACTTACGAAGCGCCATTTGAAGCGATGGCGCAGATCAAGGACTACGTCGCCTTCTATACGGACCGTGTCGATAAGATCAGTTAAGCTGCTAGAGCCTCACGCGTTCCCGCGTCCATGCATGCCGCAGAGAGCCGTGACGAGTTGTCCGCAGTGAAGTCGATTCCGATAGTCGACATCGACCGCGCCCAGAACAATCGTACCGTTCGGGCTGCGATGCATTCCGGCGATGGTGGCGGAGCAATGGCGACTACGTGCCCGCCGGCAGCACGAATATCGTCGTGTGCTGCAGCTAGGTCGGTCAGGTAGCGATGTTGCGCGATATATGCTCTGCTATGAATAAAGGGGGACCATGTGGAACAACAAACTTGGCTGACCCGCATTGCGTTGCGCTGCTGCGACTGGTCGGAACGGTGGTTTCCGGATGCCTACATTTTTGCCGCTCTCGGCGTCATCGTGGTGGGGTTGCTGGCAGTTGTGAGCGGGGTCTCCCCCGCCGCGACGGCCTATGCCTTTGGCGACGGCTTCTGGAGTCTGATCCCGTTCACCATGCAAATGTGTTTCATCATCATTGGTGGTTACGTGGTCGCGTCGTCGCCGCCGGTGGCGCGAGTTATCGAGATGCTGGCGCGGTTGCCGCGCAGCGGGCGCGGCGCGGTGGCGTTTGTGGCGCTGGTCAGCACGCTGGTCTCGTTGCTGCACTGGGGATTGAGCCTGATCTTCGGCGGCCTTTTGGTCCGCGCACTGGCGCGACGCGAGGATTTGCGCATGGACTATCGTGCCGCCGGCGCGGCGGCCTACTTGGGATTGGGCGCCGTGTGGGCGCTCGGTCTGTCTTCTTCGGCCGCACAATTGCAGGCGAATCCCGGCAGCATGACGCCGGCGCTGCTCGCGATCACCGGCATCATCCCCTTCACGGAGACCATTTTTCTACCGCAATCGCTGCTGCTTGCGGCGATTCTCATCGTCGTGTCGGTCGGCATCGCCTGGCTGTCGGCCCCGACGGGACCTACCGCACGCACGGCGGAGGCGCTCGGCGTAGATCCCCGTGTCGTGCAGACACAGCTGCCGCCGCGGACACGGCCAGGGGATTGGCTCGAGCGCAGTCCGGTGCTGAATCTGCTGCTGCTGGCACTCGGTGGCCTCTGGCTCATACACGAGATATCTGGCAAGGGACTGGCGCTGGCCATCTCGAGCCTCAACACCTACAACTTCCTGTTTCTGACATTGGGTTTGCTGTTGAATTGGAATCCTCGGAGGTTCCTCGATGCCGTTGCCCGCGCTGTTCCGAGTGCCACCGGGGTGTTGATCCAGTTTCCGCTCTACGGCGGCATCGCTTCCATCCTCACCTCCGCGAAGGCTGCCGACGGGCATAGCCTGGCGCATCAGCTTTCGGCATTTTTTACTCACATCGCCACGGCGGATAGTTTTCCCGTGGTGATGGGCGTCTATTCTGCGGTGCTCGGCTTCTTCGTACCTTCCGGCGGCGGCAAATGGTTGATCGAAGCGCCGTATCTGATGCAGTCGGCAAATCAGCTTCACGCCCACCTTGGATGGGCCGTGCAGGTCTACAATGCCGCTGAAGCCTTGCCGAATCTGATCAACCCATTCTGGATGCTGCCGCTCTTAGGGATAGTCGGTCTCAAGGCGCGAGATGTGATTGGATTCAGCTTCCTGCAGTTCGCCGTACATTTGCCGATGGTGCTGTTTTTGCTTTGGTTGCTGGGGCTATCCCTCACCTATCATCCACCTGTGATACCTGCACTGTAATCAGTGCACTATTTCTCGCAGCACAGCGCCGATTTCAGCGTGGATGACGACATCCGCCCTGCCGTCCATGTCGGTCGGTTCGCGGTTGACAATGGCGAGCGCGGCGCCGTTCGACTTTGCGACCATCGGTAGTGCCGCAGCGGGATAGACCACCAACGACGAGCCGAGCACGATGAACAGGTCGCAGTCACGCGAAGCGGCTTCGGCCCGTCGCATCGCTTCGACGGGCATCGGCTGACCGAACGAGATTGTCGCCGACTTGACGATGCCGCCGCACGCTCGGCAGGCTGGCAGCGTGCCTTGCTCGAGAAACGAGTCGCGCAAGTCCGCCAGCTGGTGTCGCAGCCCGCAAATTAGGCACGTGGCGTAGCCGGCATTGCCATGAAGCTCGATCACCTGATGCGCAGGCACGCCCGCATCCTGGTGCAGATTGTCCACATTCTGCGTGATCACATGGCCGACCTTGCCGTTGTCGACCAGGCGCGCGATGGCAAAATGACCTTCATTTGGTTGGGCGCCAACCCAGCCGGCCGCCCCGGAAAAGGTGCGCCGCCAAGCCTCGCGCCGCGCGTCTTCGTTGTGCATGAATGTGTCGAAGTCGATCGGTTTCATCCGGCTCCAGACGCCGCCCGGGCTGCGGAAATCTGGAATGCCGGATTCAGTCGAGATGCCGGCGCCGGTGAAGACGACGGTTCGCGCCGAACCGGCAAGAAGGGCCGCGAGGCGGGAGATCGCCGGCATGGAGGCATTCTCGCACATCATCCTCATTAGGATTCTGGTTGATGGCAAACCGCCTCGATGTTGTGGCCATCCGGGCCAACGACGAAGGCCGCGTGCACACCGAACCAAAATTCTGGTTTGCCGCCCTTACCCATGCCGGCCCAGTGGTCTATGGCGCATTTTTGGATGGCCGATTGACCAGCCAGCAGTGTCTTGTGCGGTGCTGCTGCGCTCGGCAGTTCAGGGGCTCAAGGATTCGAGATAGCTCGCGACCGCGCGCATCTGATCCTGCGAAAGGTTCTTGATCACGCCGTGCATAACCGGCGAGGCGCGCAAATCGCGCTGAATCACCAGCGCCTGCTTTACCAAATAGTCGGCGTGCTGCCCCGCGAGCCGCGGAAAGATGTCGTTGCCACGAGCCTCTGGGCCGTGGCAGGTCGCGCAAGCGGGGACACCCTGCGAGGTGATGCCTTCTTCGAAGATCTCCTTACCGCGGCCCACCAGCTTCTCAATGCCGGCCTTGGGCCGCGATGCTGGTTGCGCGGCATAGTAGTTCGAGATGGCGTCGATCGTCGCATCGCTAAGCTGCGATGCCATGCCCCACATGTACGACTGCGCGTCCGGGTCGGCCCTCGATTGATCGCGAAACGCGCGCAATTGGGCTTGCAGGTAGGGGATGGTCTGCGCGGAAAGATTCGGAAACATCGGCGAAATGCTGTTGCCAGTGACCCCATGACAGTATGCGCAGGTCGTATGAGCCAGCTCGTGGGCCAAGCGCTCAAGTCCGGGGGAATCCGCCGCGCGCACTGCGCCGCTCGACACACCGCAAGCCGCAAGTGCCATGGCGAGCTGCAGGAGCGCCGTGAAGAACGCACTTACTCTCATGTGATGTCAATACCAAAAAGAATGGAAGTTAGGAGTTAGTTGCGAGACACGTAGGAATTGTTTAATGCGCGGCGCAAAATTCCAATATCAATGCCAGGCGCCCTGCTGGGGTCAGCGCCGCCTTTGTTGAGGCAACTCCTAATTCGCCTCGGCCGGTCGCCGCGAACATGAGCAGATTTTGACGTGCTTCATATATTTCGATATATTTGGAACTATGAAATCAAAGGATGTTATTGAAAGCCTGTCAGCCCTGGCTCAGGAATCCCGTCTTTCGGTGTTCCGCATGCTGGTGAAGCGAGGTCCGGAGGGGTACACCCCGACCCAACTCGGTGAAAAACTCGATGTGGCCTCACCGACACTGTCGTTTCACCTCAAGGAATTACAACGAGCGGGGCTCGTCGATGTGCGTCGTGATGGTAGGTTTCTTT
>Ga0210394_10003360_pt1 | contig 20258 bp, 13 predicted proteins | sample IncBWC12MmetaG_FD_160121 | JGI IMG/M metagenome (GOLD analysis project Ga0210394, IMG submission 160121) | Forest soil microbial communities from Barre Woods Harvard Forest LTER site, Petersham, Massachusetts, United States - Inc-BW-C-12-M | ecosystem: Environmental > Terrestrial > Soil >...
ACTCCTTTCTCTCTGACAGCCGGGACATGACGGTGAGCGGAGGAGATTTGCCAGAAAACGTCCAGGCGGCGTCCATGAGTTCAAACGCCTTCGAGTTCCTGGGTGTTGCCCCGGCGCTTGGCCGAAACCTGCAACCCTCTGATTCCATAGACGGGCAGGACCCGCAACCGGTGGCCGAACTCGGCCACAAATTCTGGCAGCGGCATTTCAACGCCAGCCCCGCCGTCGTGGGAAAGACGATCCGACTGGATCATAAGAGCTATTTGATCGTGGGAGTGGCGGCGCCGCGGTTTACCTGGCAAGACGGAGACGTGTACCTTCCGTTGAAAACAGATTCCGATCAGGCGCTGTCCTACTTCACCGAGATTCGCCTCAAGCCGGGCGTGACCCACGCCCAGGCGGACGCCGCCCTGCAACCGCTGATTAACCAGTTCGCGAAGGAGACGCCCAAACACTTTCCGCCGAATGCGTTCCGCCTGCATGTGATGGGGATCAACGAAGACTTCGTGCACCAATTGGGTGGAACGCTGTATCTGCTCTTCGGCGCCGTAACCCTGCTGCTGCTGATCGGATGCGGAAACGTTTCGATTCTCCTGTTGGCGCGCGCAACGGCGCGGCGGCACGAGTTCGCGGTGCGCGCAGCCATTGGAGCCAGCCGCCGCCGGATCGTTCGCCAGTTGCTTACCGAATCGTCGTTGCTCTCGGTGAGCGGAGCTGTCGCCGGAGTGGTTCTGGCCGCCCGGTCTCTGAATACCATTGTGGCCAACCTGCCGGAGAGTTCGTTTCCGCATGAGGCTTCAATTCATATCAACCTGGCGGTGCTGTTGTTTTCGATCGCCGCGGCGATGGGCACGGGCGTCCTCTTTGGCCTTTGGCCGGCCCTGCAACTGTCGCGGACAGAAGTGAGTCAGGTGATCCAGACAAGCGCTCGCAAGATGACCGGCGGTGTGAGCGGGCGGCGCGCGCACGGCGCGTTGATCGCGGGGCAAATCGCGCTCACGCTGATTCTGCTGTCCGGAGCCGGCGCCGCAATCGAGGGATTCTTGCGCCTGGCTCATATTCCCCTGGGCTACGATCCGCGCAACGTTATGGCGGTGGGCATTCCCTTGCGCGATGGGGTATACACCACCTGGGCCGGACGCGCCGCTTATTTCGATCAGTTGCGAGAGAAGGTGGCAGAGGTTCCTGGGGTGACGATGGCGGCGCTATCCACCAACGCTACGCCGCCATCGAACGGCTTCGAGACCAAATTCGAGATCCTTGGCAAGCCTTCGGGGCACGATCAAGCCGCGCGTTTGAACATGGTCAGCCAGGAGTACTTCCCTTTGCTGCGCATTCCGCTTCTCGAGGGCCGAATTTGGGATCAGGCGGAGGACTATCGCGGCGCCTTGGTCGCGGTGGTGAATCAAACGCTGGCTCGCCGATATTTTCCCGGAGAGGATGCCGTGGGTCATTCGATCAAGTGGCCCGGGCTGCGGGTGCAGCCCCCTTTCAGCATCTTGGCGCCTGGAGCGGATGGCTGGCTGCGGATTGTCGGCGTGGCCGAGGACAAGCTCGATGACGGTCTCTCCAAGCCGGTGCAGTCGGAAGTGTTCGTTCCCGAAACGCTGATCGAGGTAATGGGAACGCAGATGCTGGTCCGGTCCCAGGTCCCGCCGCTTCGATTGCTCCATGCGGTGCAGCTTGCGGTGAACTCGGTGGACCGCGATCAGCAGACCGGTAACGATGTCCGCGACCTGGAAGGCTGGATTCAGGAACAGCCCGAGTGGGCGCGAGGCCACCTGATCTCCTGGCTCTTCGGCGCATTTGCCGCCTTGGCTCTGGCGCTGGCCGCTGTGGGGCTGTTCAGCGTGGTCTCCTATACGGTCGTCCAGCGCACAAATGAGTTCGGCATTCGCATTGCGCTGGGCGCCCCCCGAAGCCATGTGCTGGGTCTTGTTTTCAGCTCAACGGTCCTAAGTGTGGGCGCCGGAATTCTCGCCGGTGTCTTACTCACTCTGGCGCTCAATAGGGTGCTGGCGGGCTGGGATGCCGAGAGTTCGCGCAACCCCCTTCTGTTGCTCGCCGCCACCGGGGTGCTGGCATTGTTGGCCGCCGTGGCGTGCGCGCTGCCTGCCTGGCGCGCGGCAGCATCGAATCCGATGCGGGCAATGCGATACGACTGATCAAATAGTAATTGACGAATAGAGGGAATATTCCCACATTGTTCAAAGCAGAGAGACGAGACATTCAGACGTTCGACTCGCGTCTGACGTTCACTCTTGGAGGAACCCTCAGATCTGGGGTGGTTGTGTGATCCACTCCTGAGTAAATGTCCCTGCGTCTCCGTCGAACCGCGGTAACTTTCGTTCATTCGGCGAGCTTGCTACGTCGTTCATCGGTTGGAACAGTTCCCCAAAGTGCGCAAGCCGCTCCGATCAGGTATGGAAGGCGCATGAGGATCGTCCAGACTCCGAAATTGGTAATCACGCCTGAGAGAGTCAGCGTTCTCCAGTCCACAACATGGGTCCTGACCACTCGTATGCGAGGCGAAGAGATTATCGTGACGCTGTCACGACAATTGAGCTGGTCCCACTCCAGCGCTCTTTTGCCTATCAGTCAGCCCTTCCAAGGTGAATTTTACGCGGAGATGTGCCGCAATCGAGGGCATGTGAACTTGACAAACATTGTTGAGGAACGCTTGGGTTGTTTTCGACCGTACGATGGTCGTGTATTGGTCGTGCCACCCCCAAAAAATTGATTCCGACTATTTCATGCCATGGCGTGGTCCACCGCCGATTTTAAACGCAACAGGAGGTATGAACCATTCTCGGGGTGACGTCTGAGCATCCGGATTAGACGCACTAATATTCCGAAGTGGACGCACTTATAATCCGGATAAGCGGTACAACAATCCGAGTTGGCCGAGTTCTCATTTCAGATGTTCGAATGATTTTCAGCAGAGCGTGTAGCCACTGCGCTCACGGACACCCCTGTTGTCATGCTGATCGGTCCCCGCCAATGCGGCAAGACTACACTCGTCCGTCAGTTTGTCGCCGCTATCCCAGGGCTCGTGAAAGGCCATGTAGTTGCCGGGTTGCAGTTGGACCACCATGAGTCGTCGTCCGCTTCCGGCGCCCGCGAAACGAGCCCAAACGTCGTACCAAATCGCTCTATTGCAAAAGGCTGCTCTTCAATACGCCCGTAATCAATTGGCCCCAACTCCGCTATCCGCTTATCGAGTAGACGCTGTGTCTCCTCACGGTTTACTGCGGGGCGGGGGCCGAGATAATCAATTCGAGCCTCACTAGACCTACCGTTTGAATCAAAAAGAAATACAGCAAGGAACTCGCCCAGCCTCGTCTCCTAAGGCCGCAATAAACGGCATCGTTACGAAGAACTGCATGCCGTCCTCTGTGGTACCGACACGGTCTGCATGGTAGTCGTCGTGGTCTATCGCAATCAGAGTTGGAGGTTCGCTCGGCATGGCGTAGCCAGTATAGCGGGCAGGCCAATTCCGGTCGGATCGTGGCCTATGGGAAATTTCCCGATACGCGGTGATGCGGGCGCAACTCAAAGCCGCGTGGAACAATTTTGATTTTTCCTCAACCGAACGAATGCTATACTTCGGCTTCTCCTCAGGAGGTCCTCATGGCGCGGCGGTCATTTCTTCGCCAGTTAGTTGCGTTACCCTTTGCCGGAGTGGCGTCTGCGTTGGGTCAAGAAACTCCGCACAAATTCCTGAGAATCATGATGAAAAGTGCCTGGGGATCTGATGATCCGACCAAGGCAGCGTTTCCTTTTCTTCACGGCCTCGCACTTTCTGAAGCGGGACATTCGGTGCAGATCTTCCTGCTTGGTGAAGCAGTTTCGCTGATGCGGAAATCAGTTGCCGCCGCGGTCGTGCCAGTGGGCTGGCCACCGATAGAGCAGACCATGACGAAAGTTGCTGAAAGACATGTTCAGATTTATGCCTGCGGTGCCTGCAGCCGTGCACGCTCGGTTCAGCAAACGGACCTGGACCAGTGGGGGGCGAAATTCGGCAACCCAACGATATTCGTGTCGCTCGTGGAATGGGCCGACCGCGTCATAACGGAATAACGGGCTACTTCCACAATGACGGTAGCTTCCCCGGAACCCCAAATCAGCAGCAATTGTTGGCTGAGTGCCTCGCGATTTGCGCTTAGTGAGATCGTGCGGCCTGAGCGGCTCCCTCCAATGCCCCTCGCCGACCAGGGGCATTGACCAACGCATTCTCGAATGCCTTGTAGGCTGAAGTGGGATCGCCCTGCACAAGAAGCAACGCTCCGAGCTGTTCGCGAGCGGGAATGATCGGGCCAGGAGTCACTGGGAGTTTCTCAATTGCGTCTTCGTCATCGGCTGCGCTGCGCAGAATGGAAGCGGCTTCATCGGGTTTATTCGATGCCTGGGCCGACCATGCCAATACTTCGAGCCTCATGATCTCTACCTGAGTTGCCCAGTAGCCGTTCCCAGATGTCCGAAGTTGGTCTTCAATTTGGCGTAGCGTCTCGGATTCTTTGCCAGCTTCATGGGCACGGCCGTTTCGGGCCAAGCCGATGCCGCGCGCCCAGACGGCGATTGCGAAAACCTGCGGTTGAGCAGAATCTGACGGATTGACGACCTTTTCCGCGTCGCTCCACTGATGCCGTTCGACTATGCAGCGTATGGGCATTACGGTTGCAGAGTATCCAATTTTGAAATCCCCCATCTCGAGATTCTTCATTGCTCTGAGTTGCTCGATTACCTGAACCGCCTCCCGATAGCGTCCCCTCTGCAGGTAGGCGTAGACCAGGTAGTCCATTGCATGCAATTCTTCGCCCGTGTCGCCCTGATGTTGTGCGGCACCTCTTGCGGCAAGATTGGAGGCAATTGAATCGTCCCATAGACCGAGCCGCGTAAAGATATGGGACGGCATGTGAAGGGCATGCGGAGCTGATGGAGCGATGTTGGCATAGGCCCTGGCCGCTGGGAGACCCCTTGCTGCCATTTCCTGGTTGTCGCACGCATGGATAAGGTAATGAGGGATTCCGGGGTGATCCGGGAATTCACGATAAAGAGGTTCAAGCAGATCGGCGGCTTGCTTCTGGTTCCGACGTTCCTTGTCAGATGGAGGCGCGTTTGCGATCAGGGCGAGCGCGTAAAACACCTGGGTCTCAACGTCCTTGGGGTTCGCAGCCGCAAGCTCATGCATCGCTAGCTCATAGTTCAATGCGCGCGTTCTATACGGAACACTGACAGCATCGTTGAATACCAGGCTGAGCGCATGGATGAATCCTCGCTCGCGTGCGGAGGCCTCTTCGAGTGTTGCGGCTTGCGTGATTTCTTTTTGAGCGGCGGAGATGCCTCCAGGAGGAAGAGGCGGTTCCCATAGCTGGTGGAAGTGTGTCATCGCGATGCCCCAGTGCGCGATGGCACATTGAGGGTCCTGCTCAGCCACGCTTCGGAACGATTTTTCGGCAGTTTTGTAGGCGAAGGAGTGAAGGAGCGCGACCGCTCGGTCGAATTCCTGCTGCGTTTCAGGTTTGCAGGAACTGTGGAACGAAACTTTGCCTAGTTTATCAGGCGCCGGATGGTCATGTTCGTCCTGCGCAAGTGATAGCGCTGGGGAGAGCAAAGCCAAAATCAGGACCGCTCGTGTCATCTCGGTCTCCCGGAGTCTTCAATCATGGTCCGGCTCCACACATTTTACGATGGTGCCGCGCCGCGCGGATGCGGTTCTCGAATGCAGGTTAGCTGCGCCGCGTGCTCGAGCCGAGCTGTGGGTCTCTTTTCTGATTTCCGGGCGAGTCGTGGACTACTCGGACCCTTGACGCGTCTTCGCCCCAGTCCTGGCAGGACCGAGTGGGGTTGGGGAAGAGTCAGCGGTGATTCAGGAACGACCTGCCGCAAAAGCAATGGACCAGTTCGACAGGCCTGCATATAGAAATCACGCCATCTCTTCTGTTGAAGCCCAATCTATGCTGGCGGAGAGGTAGGCAAGCCGATGTCCGAGAAGTGCCCCTTGAACAGTACTTCCAGTTCGACGACGTCGACACCCATTACGCGGGTGCCATCCAACCCCCGGCATTCTACTTGGAATTGGCCTATCCGATGTTGGTTTACCAACTGCCCAAGATTTTCTCGCGCCTTCTTTCGAGCCAGCTCTTTGTATTGTTCTTTTTGCTCCGGTGTCATCGACCGTTCGAGCTTGGCGAGATACCTACTCACCTCTGTATCAAGTTGGTCGGCTTCGAGCGGAATCTTCACGTAGAAATCAACCCATTCCGGTTCCGAGTCCGGTCCGAACCCACCACCAATGACATTGACTTCTGAAGCTACCAACGACTTGGTTCCATTCGCCCAGATTTCATAGGCGGTCGTTTCAGCTCGAAGACCATTTCGGAACTCACCAGGTTTGGTCGGGAATGGCCGCTGTGGGACGCGGCATCTTATCCGGATGCTACCCAAGTTGCTGACCTGAAAGAGCCCGAAGGAAGACCGACTTAAAATGTTTTCCTTCGCGAGCTCACAGAAAGGACGTGCGTCGCTGGCAGAAACGACCGAGACAGAAAGTAGCATTTGCGCCAGAATGATGTACCGCAAGCACCACCATCCGGGGTAGAGATGCTCAATTCGCACGACGACCTCCGACCGAAGACCAGGAAAGTTTAAATACGAACGGGCGCCTGGCGGTAGACATGTCCGTTCAGGTCGAGTCGTAGCTAGCCAAGATCGGAAGCGCCTCGCGCCGATAGCTTCGCCGTGCACGACCTTGATCGCGAGGTGCTTTCGATTTGGACACAAGAGGGAAGCCGCAGGCGTTTGCCGCGGATGCGGTGAGTCGATGGATTTTGAATCGCAGCCTGCTGATAATTAATGAGTTGGCACTTTACGACGCAAAGCCGATAATGGGAACTTTTCGGGCCCATGCGGTCTCAGTATGGCACAATTCAGCGTCCGCGGCGCCTGCGGCTTCGTTCTTGTGGGCGATCCGGAAATTCCGGTTTCGCCGTTTCGGGGTTATTTCCTCATGGGCGGTGAGAACCGGGCGTTGGCTACTTTCGACCTCTGCGCGGCCAATCGGCGAAAGAGAGGATAAGGTAGACCAGGCCGGCATAGAAGAGTATGTCGACTCCGCAGGCCATCGAACCGGAAGGTGTAGGGCCGACTCGACTTCACCGGCCAAGGCTGTTACTTCGTTCGCCGTAACGGCGACGATGTAACTGAGAAGAGATTCGAGGGCACGAGAAATGGGAAAATGCAGGCGTTCTCCGAGGGCCGGAAACAGAAGGCAATGAGACCGACTGGCCTCACGGGATTGCCGATGCCATTCACGATGCGTGTCGGTCGGGTTGGCTGTGCTTCGCTCGAAGCGATATGGGCCCGTACCTCCCTTGCGCTGTTGGGTACGCATGGTTTGGAGGACGGCTTCAAACGTTCATGGAGCAGTCGGATTTGTCGAACTCGGAGTCTCGTAGAGCCGATACCGTTTCTTGGCTTTCTGGTCATCATCGGTTTTTGATCGAAGTTCAATGAGCCTCTTCAAGAGAGCGGGAATCTGATCTTTCTGGTCCGACTTGCGTAGCGCCACGATCAAGTGGTAAACAGCCTGCTGGTCGTTCGCATCTAGAGCCAGTGCGTCGCGGCTCTGCTTTATCGCCTGATCTATGTGTCCATCGTCGAGATACAATGAACTGAGCAGGTCGTGTGCGGCAACCAATCGCGGGTCCAGTTTCACTGCACGTGTGGCAGCCTCCACTTCCTCTGTGTACTCAGGACTTCGCTCTGGCTTGCCTTGTTCCTGCAATGACTCCGCAAGCAGGTATTGCGCATACGCATCATTGGGGCGGGCCCTGACAGCCGCGCGAAACTCGGATAACGCCTCTACCGACTTGTGCTGCTGCGATTTGACAAGACCTTCGGCAACTCCAAGAAACTGAAGTTGTGGATCGATTCGGCTCGCCGACTCGAAATCCTCCGCGGCGCGCGTGAATTCGCCGAGTTGCGTGAGCAATATGCCTCTGACCAAATAGAACCTTGGCTCATTCGGCAACTGGCTGAGGCCCGAATTCACAATGTCGATTCCCACTTTCGGAGACGCGTGATCGTATGACAAAGCAGCAAACTTCAGGTATGCATCTACATCCTTTGGATTCGCTAGAATTGCATTCCGCAGCAGTTCGATGGCGCGGGCGGTATCGCCTTTCGACTCATGGATTTCGGCGGCAAGCGTCAATGCGTGCCCATCGATTGGCGTTGCTTCAATCACCGGTTGGAGTGTCGCTAGCGCATCGTCCGCATGGTTCGCATTCCACTGCGCAAGGGCGAGATTGTAACGGGCTTGGCCCTTTGTAGGGTCTAGCGCTAGTGCTTCAGCAAAGACACCGGTCGCCTCCTCATCGCGCTTCAGAGTAACAAGGCACGATCCATATTGGGCGAGGGCCTCGGGCTGGGAGACAATGACACCGGTTGCATTTTGAAAATGAGTAACGGCGTCGGAACAATTCCCGTTCCTGTATTCAAGAACGCCCAACATTGCGTGAGAAACAGGATCTCCAGGACGCTGAGCCAAGACCTTCAAAAGCAGCGGCCTCGCAGCATCGTGACCCATTTGAAACTCGGCTTGGGCTGAGCCTTCAAGCGCAGGCAAATAGGTTGGATCCAGTTTCAACGCATGCTGGTATGCCGATAGCGCCAGAGGGAGATCGCCCGTCCCGCTAATGGCCATTCCACGCAGAGTCCAGATTTTGTAGTCTTCTGGCCGCTTTCCCAATGCAGCCTGACTCAAAGTCAACGCCTGTTCGAAATTGCGGCTTCGCAGTGCGTCGGAAATCCTGCCGACTTCGTCCGGCGCAGGCTGTCCTTGCGCAAGACAGAATGGCACACATGCCGATAGAAGGCAAAGCGAGAGCGCGAAGCAAGAGTTTTTATCCATCTTTGGAGACCGTAATCGAATGAAAGCGGTCAATTCCATTCTCGTCTGCTCATCCAAGATCGATTGCCGCCGCCTCATCATCAAATTAAGGTTTAAGAGACTTCGTGAAGTGAGGGGTAGAATTGCCACGTAATATTCCGTGCAATTGTCTCAATGCCACCTGTATGCCGCACAGACGACATCCTCGATCGTCAGAAATCAGGCATTTCACACAAACCGCGCTTTCGATCCTGATTGGATATCCTCTGCAGACACTACGCCATTCGGTGCGAGCTACGCAATTGTTGTAGCATCCTTAATTTGAGATTCTTAGCGCGAGCAACAAGAGGCGAAGGCATACACCGAGAAACACGGCTCAACGAGGCTCGATGCGTACCTGACATAACGCCCCTATAGGGGTGATTTCGGAGAGATTCCATTTAGCGTCTCTTGACACTCTTGCGCGATACTTCTCAATTTCTCTAGATCCATACGCAGACATGAGACCAAATACCTCGCTCGAGAGTATTCATCTTCTAGCGAACGCAATCGTCCTCTCTGCCGACTCCCACTTTGCGCATCAGTTTCTGGAGCAGAATTCAGCTTTGCCTTTACGCTAGTCGAAGTCCGCAAATGATTATTGCGCTTCCTCCGAAGCCCACCATTCGCCCTTCCCAATTCGGCCGCATGCGCGTTCGCGCGATACTGCAAACTTGAGATAGCATCCAAGACTTTGGCTCTTGTCTCGCTGGTCACCTCGCTGGCGACGTTCACGACACGAGAAACCGTCGCCGTTGAAGCCCCTGCCAGCCGGGCAACGTCTTTTAGCGTGGGAGGTCGGGTATTCATCGTCGCTCATCGCTCGAGGGCATCAGGCAGTCAGCCGTCCTCGTTCTTGAGATGCGACAGAGGCGGTGCCCGCCTCTGTCAACTCAATTATGTTAAAGGGTCCAGGAGCTCCGGGGGCGACGGAAAGGTCGCGTTTGCCATCGCCCCATCCTAAGCGAAACAGTACTTCAGGAGACCCCAGGTTGACGCCACACAGGAGGCGATCAGCGTTGATAACTGGCGGGCTCCTGTGCGGCGTGGCGATTAAATCACAATGGATCCTCGCTTTACTCGTGACAACCCGTACGATCTGTATGAATCCGGTTGTGTCGATGTTCATCCATCTGTGTTCAATAACGCTTAGAAGCTGAGTTTGGCGCCAAGCTGCATGTTACGCGGAGGTTGGTTGCTGTTCGTCGTACCGAAGTTTGCACTTTGGTCATTGTAGTTACTGTCTACACCGTTAAGATTGACCCGGTTGAACAGGTTGAACACATCCAGTCGAAACTCGATTTGAAGGCGTTCGGTGATGGCCGTGCTCTTTTTCACGGCGAGATCCATATCAGCGTACCCAGGGTTGCGGAATACGTTTATCTTCTCGTTTCCTTCAGTACCCCCGGCAACAAACGCCGGCTGTGTAAATTGAGCATGGGTGAAGATGCCGGAGTCAACAGCGCCTGTGTACTGGTACGACTTCCGGTCGTGTTTCTGCTTGTAGCTGGCCACGTTCGGAACATCGCTGCCGTTGTCGCCATCCGCGGGGTAGTTGCCGCTATTGGGCGCGTAGGCGAAGTGACCTGCCGCCAGTTCGCTCGCGTAGTTAGCTGCGGTAACCGTCACATCGGCGGTATCGACCAGGGCCAGCGGGTTTTGGCTGGTCACATAGAACGGAGTGCCCGACTGCAGGATGGTTGTCGAGCCCAGGTTGAAGCCCGTAGTCAGTCTGCGCACAAAGCCGCCGTCCTTCGTTACGCCGGGAATGTCATAGCTCCAGCCAAGCGACACCCGGTTGGGCACATCCCACCCCGAAGGGCTGTAAAACTGATTGACGTTGTACGAAGTTCCACCGGTGGCTGTGTATCCGCTTGGATAGTTGGCCGAGTCGTCCTTGGAGGCAGAGCGCGTATAGGACGCAGTCAGGAACCCGTGCTTTCCGAAGCGCCCTTTCACTGCTGCAATCAACGCATAATAGTTCTGCCGGGCACCGTTTTGTTCGTAGCCGATGGAGCCAAAGCTCGTATTGAGACGCGTCTGACTTCCGTTTCCCGTCCATACGCCATTGGAGCCGAACACCGGGTGCTGGATCAGGTCGCCAGGGAAAATGTTCATGTCCACCGTATAGCTGGTATCGCCCGTGTTACCGCCAACGATAACCAGGTTGGACGAATGCGTTCCGGAATATCCAAAACTGGCCGTCATGTTCGAGGTGAGCTGACGCTCCAAGGCACCCGACCAGGTCACCGTATCTGGAGCAGTTAAGTTCTGTTGAACTGCGCCCACCCCGATCTGTGAGCCGGCAAGGCCGCCTTTAGCGTCGAGCGGCTGTCCCCCGAACGCCGGATACTGGAAGCCGAACGGAAAAGTGTTCTGTGTGCCATAGCTGAAAATTGGCGCCGACGTGGATCCGTTGCTAAAGAAGTTCGGCTTCACGGGCCCCGGCGGATTGCCCCCCAATAGGTTCTCAGCATTCCCCAGCGTGAAGTAGTCGTGGAAAAGCCCAATACCGCCCCGGACCACCCACTTGCCACTTCCGAAAGGATCGTATGCAAAACCTCCGCGCGGGCTGAAGATATAGTTGAGATCGTGGGGGAGAACATGCGATTGTACTGTCATAACCCCGCCCGCAATCTGCTGCGCGATGTTCGATCCCGCCGGAAGAACCATGTTCGCAAGGGTCGTACCTGCCAGAGCTACGTATGGATTCCCGCCATTGTCGTAGCGTAGGCCATAGTTGACGGTCAGTTTGTGGTTTACCTTCCAGGTGTCCTCCGCAAAGATGCCGAATGTCGTTTCCTTGAAGCCATAGTTGTATGGCTTTGGCTGACCGGTTAGAGGATTGTACGAGAGATTGTTTTCTTCATATATGTTGTCGTTGATCAGGTCGATCATGTTGGTGTACGAGATATCGGGCTGTCCAATGGCCCCGGCGAAGAGGGCGATGTCATCTCCGCGCCACGCCTCGAAGCCGGCCTTGACGCTATGTGAACCGACAACCCGGGTCAGTACATCGCGCCAGTGATAGCTGTGCTGGATGTAGTCTCCATCTGCGAAGCCGTCTCCCCAGCCGTTGTTCAGGCCAGTCACGCTGACGATCGGAACGGTGAAAAGGCCGGAATTGGGCGAGATGCCCTCAATCCGGCCATAGCCGAATACCGCCTCGTTCAACATGTTCGGCGAGAACGTGTGCGTCTCGTTCACTTGGATGTTGAACGTGTAGTAGGCGCTGGTGGTCGCAAATGCGGGACGAATGTTCGGCCCGCCGGTGGAAATAGCGTCCCGGAAGAACTGACCATAGATACGGTCCTTGCTGAAGTACTTGTCCAGGCGAATGTTGTACTGCTTTGCATTGTAGAAGCTGGAGGAGTTGAAATGTCCGCTGTCGAACACCGGCATGGCGCATGGAATGTTGTCATAAGCGGCGGTAAGGTTTCCAACGCCCGCCGCGCAAGAAGCCTGATTCGCAATTGGGAGAGTATTGCCCCACAACTGGCCGGCCGTCGATGCAACGCCTACAGTCGTCCCGCCAGTCGGTTTGTACTTGGTCATCAATTGAACCTCGGGGCTGTTCGGTTTCACCGACTGAGCGAATGACACGAACGCTGGGTCCTCGTAATTTGTCAGCGAGCTCCCATTTGACGCCAGTGAAAGGTATGGCTCATAGCCGACAAAAAAGAAGAACTGCTTGTGGGGAATGACCGGCCCACCCCCGGTAAACGACATGTTGCTGACGTGATATGGATTCAGCGCGGTCGGCTGCGGGATGCCAAACTCGCCGCGGGCCGTCAACTGCTGGGATGAGTAGTAATCGCTGGCCATGGCATGATACTCGTTGGATCCGGATTTGCTGGTCATCACCGTCTGGATCGAACTGGCGCGGCCATAATCGACGGTGTAAGTGTTGGTCTGAACGCTGATTTCCTGCACTGCATCCGCATTCGGAGTCAGGTTGTTCACACCGGGGCGAATGCTGCTCGTCACGTCCATGCCATCCACAACATACTGGTTGCCGTTCGCGCCGCGTCCATTGGCGCTGGCGTTCACCCAGTTTTCAGGAGCAAAGTTGGTGGATGTGCTCGATCCTGGGGAGTTTTGCCCTCCCGTGCCGGTAACGCCGGGGGCCATCGTAATCACATTGGTTGGATTGCGGCCCGGCAAAGGCAAATCCTCCAGCGCCGTGGTGTCCAGAGTCTGCTCGAAGCGGCTGTCTGAAGTGTCGATCAGCGGAGCCTGCGTGGTCACTCTGATCGTGGACGTAGCTTTCTCCACGGTTAGAGCCAGCGGAACGTCGCGCGTCTGATCGGTCGCCAGATTGAACGATACCGAGGTTGGCGAGAATCCCTGCACGGTCGTTGAAACGGTGTAGTTGCCGGGCGCCAGGCTGGTGAAGCGGTACACACCACTGGCGTTGCTGGCCGCCGTCTGCTTGACGTCGGTGTCGGCATTAATCAGAGTAACGGTTGCGCTTGGAACAACAGCCCCTTTCGAATCCTGCACAGTTCCCTGGACTCCAGCAGTGAATTGTGCATAGCAGCTGGCTGTTGACATGAGCAACACCAGCATTAGGATTTGGAAGAATCTCCGGATGGTTTTCTTCATTGTGGCCTCTCAAAAGAAGTTTGGTCTGGATGCGAGGTGACGACCTATGCCCGCTCTCCCCGACGGCCGCGTGGATCAAGGTCGCAACGAGTTCAATTCCCGCGTCCTGAAAACGTTTAGCAAAACCCCTGATCTTCGGAACACAGCGAGACTACTCACGGAGGATGAGGCGCGCATGAGCTAGGAAGACCACACCGACATAGTACGTATGAACTAGAAGGCACATTCAGCTTGCTGAGCACGATGTCTGCGGCGTAGACTCCAGCCTGCCCGAAGATGGAGAAACCCTTAAAATATCGACTCCTCCAGCGGCGACGGTGCCAACGCCTCGCGTTGGTCGGCTTGGTCTGCGCACTTGCTCTCTGGGTGATTGCCTGCCGTTCTCGTCCGCAGGTGAAGATTGCCGTCATTCCACAGACGGAAGGTAACCCGCTTTGGGATCCCGCACAGCAGGGAGCGGAGAACGCAGCCATCCCAGCTGGGATATCGATCTATTGGAACGCCCCCGCGCGAGAAGATGATGTTGAGGCACAGATTGCACTGGTCGATCGTGTTGTGGATGGCAACTATCAGGGATTAGTCCTTGCTCCGGATCAGGCCCTGTCTCTCATCGCGCCCGTTCGCCGCGTCTTGGCGCGCGATATCCCAACCGTCGTCATTGGATCTCCGCTGCCAATTCCCGCCGGGGGGAATCTTATGTATATCCTCAACGACGATGTAGAAGGTGGACGGATTGCCGCTCATCGCGTCGCTGGATTGCTCGATGGCCATGGAACAGTTGCCCTGTTGGGCATCGATCCTGACATTACCGGGATCATGATTCGCTCACGCGCTTTCGAGGAGTTTCTGGCCCAGAATGATCCCGGCATTCATATCGTAGAGAAGCGGCTCGGGACATTTAATGTCGCTCACGAAGAGCAGGTGGCCGAGGAAACACTTAGAGCCGATCCGAATCTTGATGTCATTGTAACCCTCATGTGGCCCACGATCGATGGCACTTTGTCTGCGCTTGATTCCTCGCCCGAGAACCATCACGTCAGAATCATTGGTTTCGATCCTTTTGGGTTCCCTCCTCCCTTTGAGCAGAGGCCAAACCTCGATTCCGTGATCCGGGAGGACACTCGATCCATGGGACGCCAAGCGATCGAGCAAATTCATGCCAAGATTAACCGGCAGACTGTGCCAGCACTGGTGCATCTCCCCCCGAAGCTCATCACACGCGAGAACGTCAACACGCCTGAAGTCCGATTTATGGTCACTCCTAGAAGTTGGCGCTGGACTCCGGCTCAATGACACTCCCACCCGTTATGCGCCGCTGGGCCTTGGCTGGGCTGGTTGCGAGCCTTATTCTGGCGCTGGCGCTTATTGGGTTGCGAACTTATCTACTCAGCCCGAGCCGCGGTCTGCCCTATCGTGATTCTTTTGCTAGAGCCAAGGCGGACGAGTGGAAAGCATTTGGCGGCACCTGGGAACTAGTGAATGGGATGATGCACAACGACTCCGATGAGCGCGGCGCAAAACTGGTAACGGGGTCATCCTATTGGCGAAACTACTCGATCGAAGCCGATATTTCGTTGCTAGGAACCAACGGAGACGCAGGTCTGATCATACGATCAGGAGACGAAGAAGAAGGTGTAAACGCCTACAGTGGCTATTATGCCGGAGTTCGCACGATCGACAATTCCCTTGTTCTCGGCCGCGCAGAGCACGGTTGGATGGAGGTCAACAGACAGATCCAAGACCCAAACAGCATTCGAACGGCTAATTGGTACCACTTGAAACTGCTGTCCTACGATTGCCAGATCGCCGCCACTGCCGTCACGGTTTCGCAAGCGACTCCAACATCCCTAGCCATCACTGACCCCGATTGCATTCATTCAGGCCGCGTTGGACTACGTTCCTATTCTTCGGGTGGCATCTGGCGCAATGTCGTCGTCCGTCCCGCAACACATCAGGATTTGATTGAGATGCTCGCAAGTGCTCGAGCCTCGGGGGAATCCAAGCCGCGGAATGCTGCCACACATGACAGTGATTTCCCCGGACTGCACCGTCTCCAGGAGCAAGAGGAGACAAGAGGCCGTTCCAACGCGCGTGCGCAGAGCATCGAGAGTCTGCGCATGACTTCTTTCTCAAAGCCTACGACCGCCACGGTTCGTGGTGTGGTAATTCTGACCGAGCCTCGGCTCTTCGTCCAGGACTCGACAGGCGGAGTCTATGTGCCGCAGCCTAAGGCGCCGTTGCTCAAAGTGGGCGACGAAGTTGAGGTTACGGGCGAGGTGCACCCCGGCGACTTTAGCTCAACGATGGAGCATGCGACAGTTCAGGTGCTTTGGGCGCGCACGCCAGTGCCGCCTATTTCCGTAACGGCATTCCAGGCATCCAGCGGCAAATTCGACGCAACATTCATCGAGGTCCAGGGGCATCTGGCGGGAAAACTGCACGGACCGGACAACACGCTGATCCTCGATCTCGATGAAGGACCACAATCGTTCCGCGCCATCTTGAATCCAGGACGCAGCGACTATCTTTTCAACAACCTCAAACTGAACAGCAGTCTACGCCTGCGCGGCATCTGTGTTGTCGATGCCGAGTTCACCAAGAACCTTACTCCTTTCGTCCTTTTGCTGCGTTCCAATGAGGATCTGGAAGTCCTTGCCGGTCCGCCATGGTGGAGTACGGGACATGTCGTCGCCATTGTTGTCGCCTCCCTCCTGCTCGCGCTGATCGTCAACTTCGTTTACCACCGCATCGCGCACTGGCGCCTCCAGGGCGTACTTGAGGAGCGCCAGCGCCTGGCGCATGAAATGCACGACACCCTTGCGCAGAGTTTTGCCGGCATTGGATTCCAGTTGCAGGCGATTCGCAACGGGGTCCCCGAGGAAAATTCGGCTGTGCTTCAACAACTCGATATGGCGATGAACCTAGTTCGTCACAGCCACGAGGAAGCGCGTCGCAGCATAGCGACGCTCCGGCCCGAGTCATTGGAGTCTGAGGATATACTCCTCGCCCTGGACCTCTCTGCACGGCGAATGGTAGAAGGTGGTTCGGTTCAGGTTGTCTCACGCAGAGTAGGCGACCAAAGACCCTTACCCTTGCGAATCGCAGATACTCTCTACCGTATTGGACAGGAGGCTGTTGCCAATGCTGTAAGGCACGCGAATCCGACCGTACTGACTCTCCAGCTCAAGTGCAGCGAGAACCTTGCCTGCCTGCAAATAGAAGACAACGGGGCAGGCTTCGTACAGGACACGGGCCTCCTAGGGTTCGGCATTCGCGGCATGCGGAGACGGGCCCACAGCATCTCCGCGGCCTTCCAAGTCCAAAGTAAGCCGGGCGAGGGAACCCGTGTCCAGATCGACGCGCCTTTGCCGCCTCGCGTTACACTCGCCACTCTGCCACGGCTTGTCTTGAGATATGTAAAGGAGAACTTGAACGATGCCCGACCGAAACAGACCGATTCGCATTCTTATCGTGGATGACCACCCGGTTGTGCTTGCAGGCCTCACCAGTATGCTCGGAACACAGGGCGGCATAGAGGTCGCCGGCTCAGCATCGAGCGGCGAAGAGGCCATGGAGATGCTCCGGGGCAAGCCTACGGACCTTGTACTGCTCGATCTACGCATGCCGGGAATGAGCGGAATCGACACACTCCATGCTCTCAAGAGGACCAAGAGCACTGTCCGCGTAATCATTCTAACGAGCTTTGAGACTGACGAGGACATCTACCGTGCCGTGCAGGCGGGTGCGCAAGGATACCTATTAAAGGACGCGCCGCAATCGGACATGCTCGATGCCATCCGTGCGGTTCATGCAGGCAAACGATATTTTCCACGCCACATCGCTGCGCGCCTTGCAGAGCGTATGATGCGCACAAATCTTACGGCCCGCGAACTCGAGGTTCTCAACATGCTCGCACGGGGACTCACCAACAAACAGATTGGCTCCGCCCTCGACATCAGCGACAACACAGTCCGTAATCATGTCAACAGCATAATCGAGAAATTGGAGGTTTCCGACCGTACAGAGGCCGCCACCACCGCAATCCATCGAGGCATTATCGAAGTCAATAGTTGATATCTGCACCATGCACCGCTTCGCCTCGGCGGATTCGATTCATCGGGTGCACCGATTTTCCGACAAAATACGAACCCAGTGACTAGGCTCCCTTTCATATTTTCTCCGTAAACTTGCTGGAATAGAACATCTGTACCATGCGCAGGAAAAACGCTTTATGTACTATAGCGGCAAAGTGACTCAGGAGTTGAACGTGCTGCCTTCATCGAGAGCCCTCTCCACACGCCGCCATTTTCTAAGCGGGCTTGGCTTTTTCAGTCTGGCATCCTCCCTTCCCATCGGTCGATTTCTCTCCTCTACCGCGACGCCCGTAGGTACTTCCGAGCAAACACTCTCGGGAACAACGTCCGTGATCAGGAACCGCGCGCCGCTAGCTCCGAGCGCGTTTTACTTTTTGCCAATGGGTTCCATCCGCCCCGCTGGCTGGCTTAAGGAGCAACTCCTGATTCAGGCCAACGGACTGAGCGGACACCTTGACGAAACCTGGGCGGACGTCGGGCCCAATAGCGGATGGCTGGGCGGAAAGGGCGAATCGTGGGAACGGGGCCCGTACTTTCTCGACGGCCTGGTGCCGCTCGCCTACCTGCTTGACGACGCCCGCCTGAAGGCAAAGGCGCAGCGGTACATCGATTGGACCCTCGATCACCAAGCGGCCAGCGGAATGATTGGGCCCGCGTCAAATGACGATTGGTGGCCGCGCATTGTGATGTTGAAGGCGCTCACTCAATACCACGAATTTACAGGCGATCCGCGCGTGATTCCGGTGATGGATAAGTATTTCAAGTATCAAATTGGCATGTTGCCGATTCGTCCCCTGCATGACTGGAGCAAGTTCCGCTGGCAGGACGAGTTACTGAGCGTGATTTGGCTGTACAACCGGACGGGCGCCGCCTACCTGCTGGATCTTGCGCACCTGTTGCATGCGCAGAGCTACGACTGGGAGGCAGACTTTGCCGATTTCAAGTACACCGGGCGCGTGACCGCGGAATATCTCAAGCTCGACAAGGGTGACGGGCTCAAGGATCTCGCGCTTGCCACGCATGGGGTGAACAACGGTCAGGCAGTCAAGGCCGGGCCCGTCTGGTCGCAGGTCTCCGCGTCGGATACCAACCGCAATGCGGCGCTCAAAATGATCTCCGAGTTGAACAAGTATCACGGCCTGCCGAACGGCATGTTCTCCTGCGATGAGCACCTTGCGGGCCTGAATCCGACGCAGGGCTCGGAACTCTGCACGGTTGTCGAATACATGTTTTCGCTGGAGCAATCGCTTGCGATTGTTGGCGATCCAGCCTTCGGCGACCGGCTTGAACAACTTGCCTTCAACGCGCTGCCCGGCACGTTCACTGACGATATGTGGGCCCACCAATACAACCAGGAACCAAATCAGGTGGAGTGCAGTCTTCACCAGAAGCCCTGGACCACCGATGGTCCGGAATCCAATCTCTATGGACTGGAGCCCAACTTCGGTTGCTGCACCGCCAACTATCATCAGGGATGGCCCAAGTTTGCCACCAGCCTCTTCATGCTTTCCGGCGCGCAGGACAGTGACGCGCACGATGGCCTGGTGGCCACAGCCTACGCGCCCTGTGAGGTGCACACCGCGTTGCGCGGCACGCCGGTTCACGTCGTTGAAGAGACAGACTATCCATTCCGCGGCGCCATTCGGCTCACCATCAATCCAGCCGCACCTCAAAGCTTTCCGCTCCAGTTGCGTATCCCTGCATGGGCTTCGGGAGCGGCCATCAAGGTGAATGGGGAATCCGTCCCGGCCCCCACACCCGGCTCCTTTGCCCGCGTCGAGCGCACTTGGAAGGCCGGCGACCGCGTCGAGATTGTCTTCCCCATGAATCCCCGCGTATCACGTTGGTTCAATGATTCCATCGCCATCGAGCGCGGTCCGCTTGTCTTTTCTTACGGCATCGGCGAGGACTGGGTAAAGCTGCGCGACCGCGGCATGACTGCCGATTGGCAGGTGTTTCCCACCGGCCAGTGGAACTATTCACTCGATGTCGACGCGGATTCGCCCGCGAAAAGTGTGGTTGTCACAGAGGCGGAGGTTGGCAGAAGCCCCTTCTCGCGCCATCATCCTCCCGTCCGGCTTGCAGTCAAGGCGCGCAGACTTGACCAGTGGCGCGCCGAAGACGGGGCCGCCAACATTCTGCCGAAAAGTCCTGTGACAAGCGACCAGCCGGAAGAGACTGTCACGCTGATTCCCTATGCGGCCGCCAAGCTGCGCATTACCGCATTTCCGCAATGCAAGTCGTAACGAGCCCAAGTAGAGTTGCGGATAAGCGGCATTGCGACAAGCTGCATCATCGGAGTGTTGATCGCAGGTCGAGGGTTCGCATATACCCGCCTCAAAACTACTCGAAGGATATTTGGCTTGGTTGCCTGAGCTCCAGGGGCATTGTTTGTCAACGGCTCATAACCTATTGAAAACGCATGGTTAGCCCTGTGTTGGAGTGAGCCCTCCGCGATTTGTTTCATATGCGTCTCTGAACCCGTTATTCGCGGTACAGTCGGGAGACATAGAAGTGTAGTCAAGCAGCACGCCGGTCCTCCCAATAGTCCTCGAATCGGCCATTGAGATGGCAGCAGCGGAGGGCGATGATAGCGTTCGCCCCGCGGACAGACCAGAACATACCGG
>Ga0210394_10003361_pt1 | contig 20257 bp, 16 predicted proteins | sample IncBWC12MmetaG_FD_160121 | JGI IMG/M metagenome (GOLD analysis project Ga0210394, IMG submission 160121) | Forest soil microbial communities from Barre Woods Harvard Forest LTER site, Petersham, Massachusetts, United States - Inc-BW-C-12-M | ecosystem: Environmental > Terrestrial > Soil >...
GGCCATGGTCAGCGCCTCGAGCTCGGGCAGCTTCTTGCCGCCGGCCATCACGATCGGCACCGGGCACGATGCGGTGATGGTCTCGAAGCCTTCGTCGACGTAATAGGTCTTGACGTATTGGGCGCCGAGCTCGGCGATGATGCGGCAGGCGAGCCGGAAATATTTTGCATCGCGCACCATGTTTTTGCCGACCGCGGTGATGCCCATCACCGGAATGCCCATGCGCAGCCCGGCATCGACCAGCTTGGTCATATTGTGCACCGAGCGGGTCTCGAACTCGCCGCCGATGAAGACCTGGATGCCGACGCCGGCGGCGTTGAGCCGCATCGCGTCGTCCATGTCCATGGCGATCTGCTCGTCGGACAATTCCTCGCGCAAGATGCTCGGGCCGCCGCTCGCCCGCAGCACCATCGGCTTCTGGCACTCCGCCGGGATGACGCTGCGCAAAATGCCGCGCGTGCAGAACAGCGCGTCGCAATTCGGCAATAGCGGCACGATGGAGAGATCGATGCGCTCAAGCCCGGTGGTCGGACCCTGGAAATAGCCGTGATCGATGGCGAGCATGACGGTGCGGCCGGAAACCGGATCGAACACCCGCGCCATGCGGTTCTTCATGCCCCAGTCGAGCTGATGGGTGCCTTTGAGGAAAAAGCCCGGCGTCTGCTGCGGCTGGTCGACGGCGTAGCGTTCACCTTCCTTGTCGGCTTCCGGCATGATGCACCTTCCTGATTGCGCTATCCGCGCTCGTGCCCGCGCGAGTCCGCAGACGTATGCGCCATCGTCCGCGCACCATCAAGGGTGCGGTCGGGCGTTCGGTTTTTCGGCGATGGGTTACTGCTGGGCGCGGTGCTTGTGCTGCTTGTGCGCCTCGGCCGGCGCGGCGGCTGACACGCCGGGACCATCGGGATTGGGGCCACAGGTGCCCCGGATGCCACCGATGACGTTGGGGTAGCACTCCTCGAACGTGCGATAACTGCAATCCACGGTGACGTCGTCATATTCGAAGAACGCGCACCAGGGTTCGTGCCGCCAGCCGGCCGCGTGACCGGCGGGGATATTGAAGCTCATGGCCGCCGCCAGCGCGGCCGCCGCAAAGATCGATTTCGAGGTTTTCCGCACGGCCATCTCCCATTGCGCCGCCATCAGCGCGCGGCAAACGACAAACACCGGCAACGGGTCATTCTTTCTTCTGTCCGCGAGCAAAAGGCTGGAAGCGACAGCTTTTTCGCCTGGCCGTGCAAGCCATTGATTGCTGAAGATAATAACCATTGGACCAATTCCGGCCTTGGCATTGTTCATGTTTTGTTCTATACACACGAGCAAGAACATACAGCGAATATCCAAGTGAATATCCATGGGCTTTGCACAGCCAAATCCGGCGCCCATCGCTGCCTTGGCGCGCAACCGCGCCGCCGTGATGGCGGAACTGCGCCGCCTCATGCCCCGGATGGCGGAGCAGCGCGCCCCCCTGCCCTTCGGCTTGGCGGCAATCGATTCCCACTTGCCGGACGGCGGCCTCGCCTGCGGCGCCCTGCATGAGATCGTGCCCGCAGCGGAAAGCTGCATCGCCGCCGCCTTCGGCTTCATCGCGGCGGTTCTCGCCGGCCTGGCCGACCCGCTCCTCTTCGTCATGCCCACTTATGGGCTGCGCCCCTACCGCCCCCACGGCCGGCTACACGGCCATGGCCTCAACGCGCTTGGTCTCGATCCGAACCGCCTGATCCGGGTGGAAACCGCGCATCGCAAGGAAACCTTGTGGGCCATGGAAGAGGCGGTGCGGTCGGCAGCGCCGGCCGCAGTCGTGGGCATCATCGACACGCTTGATCTGAAATTGAGCCAACGGCTGCATCTCGCCGCTACCGACGCGGGGGTGCCGCTGTTTCTGCTGCGGCCGGCGGCGACGCTGGAATCGAGCGCGGCGGCGACGCGCTGGCGTGTCGGCACGGCAGCGGCTGCGCGCGACCGCTTCGGCCTCGTCACGCAGCCGCGCTGGCATTTGCAACTCGAGCGTTGCCGCAACGGACGGCCGGGTGAATGGGTAGTGGAGTACGATCATGTCGCGCGTCGTTTCAGTTTGGCTGCCGCGCTGGCCGATTTTTCGCGCGCTCGCGGCGCAGGCGAAAAATCCATCAAGCAAGCCAGTTGATCCGGACCGTCCGTTCGTCCTTGTCGTTGTCGCACCGGGCGGCCCGCGCATCGCCGCCTTGAACGAAGCGGCGGAGACCGCGGGGCTCGCGACCGGCGACCTGTTGGCGGACGCCCGGGCCAAAGCGGAATTTTTGCAGGTGCGCGACGCAGATCCCGTCGCCGACGATGCCGCGTTGCGGCGCCTGGCGTTGTGGGCGACGCGCTATACGCCGACCGCTTCGCCGTGGAGCGAGGACAATGGCGCCGACGGCTTTTTCCTCGACATCACGGGCGCCGCGCATCTGTTCGGCGGCGAGGAGAAATTGCTCGCCGATCTTGCCGCACGACTGCGAAAAAATTTCGGGCTGCCGGCGCGGCTTGCCGTCGCCGACACCCCGGGCGCGGCCTGGGCGCTGTCGCGCTTTCACAAGACGCCTGCGTGCGTTTTGCCTTCGGGCCAGGAAGCCACGGCCCTGGCGCCGCTGCCCATCGCGGCATTGCGGCTTAAGCCCGACACCCGCGCGACGCTGCGCCGGCTCGGCTTCAAGACCGTCGGCATGTTGCTCGACAAACCGCGCGCGCCGTTCGCCGCGCGGTTTCCCACCGAGCTCCTTCGCCGCGTCGATCAGGCGCTCGGCCGCGTCGACGAGCCGCTGGCGCCGGTCGTCGCGCCGCCGGTCTATCACTCGTTGCGTTATCTGATCGAGCCGATCTTCACCCATGACGCGATCATCGCCCATGCCAATCGCCTCATGGCGACGCTCATTCACGTGCTCACCCGCGACGATGTCGGCGCCCGCGCATTGCGGCTTTGTCTCTACAACGTCGACGGCGCGGTCGAGACAATCGATATCGGACTGACGCTGCCGACGCGCAACGTCAGCCACGCGGCGCGGCTCATCGAACTGAAGCTCGATGCCCTGGCGGCGACATGCGATGCCGGTTTTGGTTTCGAAGCCATCGGCCTTGCGGTGACCTGCGCCGAGCCGATGCCGGCACGGCAGACGGAGTTCACTTCCGTCAGCGAAGACGACAATCGCACCGAGCGTTGCGCAGCTTTGATCGATGCGCTGCGCCAGCGGCTCGGACCACACAGCGTGCGGCGCTTCGAACCGGTGGCCAGTCATCTGCCCGAGCGCGCCGAAGTACTGCCGCCGATCGACGGCGAGGCGCCCGCGTGGCCTGAAGCCGAGCAAAAACCGCGCCCGCTCCTGCTGCTACCCCATGCCGAGCCGGCCGAGGATGTCACAGCCCTCGTCCCCGACGGACCGCCGCGGCGTTTCAGTTGGCGCGGCGTGACCTATGACGTCACCGGCGCGCAAGGGCCGGAGCGCATCGGGGCCGAGTGGTGGCGGCGCCCCCTCCCTACCCTCCCCCGCAAGCGGGGGAGGGAAATGGAGGGAGCGACGCGCGACTACTACCTCGTCGAGGATTCCACCGGCCACCGCTTCTGGCTGTTCCGCGAAGGCCTTTATGGACGCGAGACGGCGCAAGCGCAGTGGTTCGTGCACGGCCTGTTTGCGTGAGTGAGACCGATGAGCGCCTATGCCGAGCTTGCCGTCACCACCAACTTTTCCTTCCTGCGCGGCGCCTCGCATCCGGCGGAGATGGTCGCGACGGCCGATGCGCTCGGCCTTACCGCCATCGGCGTCGCCGACCGCAACAGCTTTGCCGGCGTGGTGCGCGCCTATGACGAAGCCAAGGACAGAACCATAAAGCTGCTGGTCGGCACACGGCTCGTCACCATCGATGGTTTCGAGGTGCTGACCTATCCGACCGATCGTCCGGCGTATGGGCGGCTCTGCCAGCTTCTGACCCAGGGCAACCTCAAGGCCAAGAAAGGCAAATGTCATCTGACCTTCGAGCAGGTGCTGGATGCCAGCGAAGGCCAGATTTTTATTGCTTTGCCGCCGGAAGAGCTTTCACACGCTTTCGCCGCGCGCCTCTCCGCTCTGGTCCGCGCAGCACCGGGCCGCACGTTCCTTGCCGGCGTGCATTACCACCGCGGCGACGAACCGCGCCGGCTCGGTTTGTTGGCCGAGCTCGGCGAGCGGCACGGCGTGCCGCTCGTCGCCGTCAACGATGTGCATTATCACGCGCCGGAGCGCCGGCCGCTCCTCGACGTCGTCACCTGCATCCGCGAGAAATGCACCATTGCGGAAGCCGGCTTCCGGCTCGCCGTCAATGCCGAGCGGCATCTGAAAGCCCCGGACGAAATGGCGCGGCTGTTCAAAAATTTTCCCGACGCTATCGCCCGCACCGTCGCCATCGCAAATGCCTGCACCTTCTCGCTCGGCCAATTGAAATACGAATATCCCGACGAGCCGGTGCCGCCGGGCAAGACCGCCCAGCAGCATCTCGAAGATCTGACCTGGGCCGGCGCCGCGGACCGTTATCCCAAGGACCGGTTCCCGAACGGCATTCCGACCGAAGTGCAAACGCGGCTCAACGAGGAACTGGCGCTGATCGCCAAGCTCGACTACGCCCGCTATTTCCTCACCGTGCACGACGTCGTCGCCTATGCGCGCAAAGTAAAAAATATTCTTTGCCAAGGCCGCGGCTCGGCGGCGAACAGCGCGGTGTGCTTTTGCCTCGGCATCACCGAGGTCAATCCGAACGAGAGCAAGCTTCTCTTCGCCCGCTTCATTTCGGCAAACCGCAACGAGCCGCCCGATATCGACGTCGATTTCGAGCACGAGCGGCGCGAAGAGGTGATTCAGTATATTTACGAACGCTATGGCCGCCATCGCGCCGCGATCTGCTCGACCGTCGTGCATTACCGCTCGCGCCGCGCCATCCGCGAAGTCGGCAAGGCGCTTGGTTTGACCGAGGACATCACTTCTGCACTTGCCAAAACCGTGTGGGGCTCCGGCGATGAATTGCCCGACGATCACATCCGCCAGGCCGGCCTCGATCCGAAAAATCCGGCGATCCGGCAGGCCGTCGCGCTCGCCGACGAGTTGACCGGTTTCCCGCGCCACCTCTCGCAACATGTCGGCGGCTTCGTGCTCACCCGCGAACGGCTCGACGCAACGGTGCCGATCGGCAATGCCGCCATGGTCGAGCGCACCTTCATCGAATGGGACAAGGACGACATCGACACGCTTCACCTGATGAAGGTCGACGTGCTCGCGCTCGGCATGCTGAGCTGCCTGCGCCGCGGACTCGATCTCCTGAAATCCCATTACGGCAAGGATTATTCGCTGGCGAGCATTCCGAAAGACGGTACGGACGATGCGCCGGAAGTCTACGCCATGCTGTCGCGCGCCGATTCGATCGGCGTGTTCCAGGTCGAGAGCCGGGCGCAGATGTCGATGCTGCCGCGGCTCAAGCCGCAATGCTTCTACGACCTTGTGATTGAAGTCGCGATCGTGCGCCCGGGCCCGATCCAGGGCGATATGGTGCATCCCTATCTGCGCCGCCGCGACAAGATCGATCCCGAACATTATCCGTCGCCCGACCCCGCGCAGGGCCCCGCCGACGAACTGAAAAACGTCTTGAAGCGAACGCTGGGCGTGCCGCTGTTTCAGGAGCAGGCGATGCAGATCGCCATCGACGCCGCCAAATTCACGCCCGATGAGGCCGACGGGCTGCGCCGCGCCATGGCGACCTTCCGCCACAACGGCACGGTTCATCTGTTCGAAGACAAGTTCATCCACGGCATGGTGCGCCGCGGCTACGAGCGCGCTTTTGCCGAACGCTGTTTCGAGCAGATCAAGGGCTTTGGCGAATACGGCTTCCCGGAAAGCCATGCCGCCAGCTTCGCGCTCCTGGTCTATGCCTCGGCATGGATCAAATGCCGCTATCCCGACGTGTTCTGCGCCGCCATCCTCAACAGCCAGCCGATGGGCTTTTATCAGCCGGCCCAGCTGGTGCGCGATGCGCGGGCGCACGGCGTCGAAATCCGCGAAGCCGACGTCAATTTCAGCGCATGGGATTGCACGCTGGAACAAGCCCCCTCCCTACCCTCCCCCGCAAGCGGGGGAGGAAACGGGGCACCCCGCGACGCTTGCGTCGCGGGGACCCCGGGAGGGGGCCACGCCGTGCGACTCGGTTTCCGCATCATCGGCGGGCTTGCGGAAAAAGAACTGGAAAAACTCATCGCCGCGCGCGGCAACGGCTTTTCCTCGATCGAGCGGCTCGCGGCGATTGCCGGCGTGTCGCGCTTCACCATCGAGCGCTTAGCGGAAGCCGATGCGTTCCGCTCGCTCGGTCTCGACCGCCGCGCCGCATTGTGGGCAGCGCGCCGCCTCGACGTGATCGACATCAGCACAAAACCGCGGCGCGCGGCCAACGGCAAAATCGAGGGCCCGCTGCCGCTCTTGGCGCCGCATTTGAGCGACGAGCTTTTTCCCGAGCAGGCCGTGGCGCTGCCGGCAATGCCGCTCTCCGAACACGTGGTGGAGGATTACGTGGCGACCGGCCTGTCGCTGAAAGCGCATCCCGTGGGCTTCTTCCGCGACCGCCTCGACGCGCTCGGCGCGTTGCGCAACGCGGCGCTGCGCGGCGATGAATTACGGCAGGACCAGACGGTCACCGTCGCCGGCCTCGTCCTGGTGCGGCAACGGCCGGGCACCTCCAAAGGCGTCGTGTTCATGACCCTGGAGGACGAGACCGACATCGCCAACATCATCGTCTGGCCGAAGGTATTTGCCAAAAACCGCCGCACGGTGATGACGGCGCGTTTCCTCGCCGTGCGCGGCCGCCTGCAGCGCGCCGGGTTGGTGATCCACGTGGTCGCGGAAAGTTTCGTCGATCTGTCCACGGAGCTGCCAATGTTACGTGAAGATCGGCTGCGCGAGGGCGGCGACCTGTTCGCGCCGAAACTTGCCGGCGGCCCGTTGCCGGACGACGAGGCGCTGCCGCTCAAGAGCCGCGACTTTCATTGAGTCCGATACCCAAGCATATCCCGAGGAATTCACGGCTTTTTGGTCCCGTCCGGCCGGCGCGTCGGCGCTATCCACAACAGGCAGTTCGAGCTATCCGCGCCGTTCCGCACCGCAACTTGACCAGCGGTCGTTTACGACAAAACGCCACAACCGTGGGTGATCGCCGGGTTATTCAAGGGGAGTTGCGCCTGTTGCCAGCGCCCTATATCGTCTACCGCCTGATAAGTTCGGGGTCTCCGCGCGTTGATTGAACGCGGTGGGGGTGCGACAGGAGACCCGCGACACCGCGTCATCGCGGAACCTGTTGGCATATGCGGTAGTTCCTCGGACTCGAAGAAATCGGGCCGACGGACAAAACGGCCCAGAGACGGCCGGGAGGAAATTGTGCAGCCTGCTACCAGCCTTCTGCGCGGCCTCGTGCGAAAGCGCGACTTTTACGCGGGCGGACTGATGCTGTTGCTCGGCTTGGGGGTCGCGCTCAAGGGCTCGACCTACCGTGCCGGCACGCTCATGCATATGGGGCCCGGCTTCCTGCCGACGGCGCTCGGCATCCTTCTCGTGTTGCTCGGCATTGCCATCGCCGCAGCCTCGCTGGCGCCGGGAGAACCGGGCCACGCAGAGGACCAGAGCATCCTGCCGGCGCAGCCGCAATGGTTGGCCTGGTTCTGCATCCTCATGAGCCCGGTCTGCTTCATCTTCTTTGGACGTTATTTCGGGATGGCCCCGGGGACATTCGCCTGCGTCTTTATCGCCGCGCTCGGTGACAAGGGAGCGACGTGGCGGGGCACGACCGTCCTTGCCACCGTCGTCACCATCTTCGGCGTCGGACTGTTCTCGTATTTCCTGCAAGTGCCAATGCCGATATTCACATGGAGGGGCGGCCTGTGATCACGACCGCACTGACGGACCTCTGGTACGGCTTCGGCGTCGCGCTCGAGCCGCACAATCTGATGTTCTGCTTCATCGGCGTGCTGGTCGGCAACATGGTCGGCGTGCTGCCCGGCATGGGCCCGCTCGCCACCATCTCGATCCTCTTGCCGCTGACCTTCGGCATGAAGCCGGTCGCCGCCATCCTGATGCTGGGCGGCGTGATGTACGGCGCCCAATATGGCGGCGCCATCTGCTCCATCCTGCTCAATTTGCCGTGCCACCCGCCGCACGCGGTGACCTGTCTCGACGGCTTCCCGATGACCAAGCAGGGCCGCGGCGGCGTCGCGCTCGGCTTGACGGTGTTCGCCTCCTTCGTCGGCGCCTCCTGGGGCATCACCGAGATGATCTTCCTGTCGCCGCTATTGGTGCGCGCGGCGCTGCAATTCGGTCCCGCCGAAGTCTGTTCGCTGATGCTGCTCGGGCTACTGGCCGGCTCGACCTTGGCGCGCGGCTCGCCGATCAAGGGCGTGGCCATGACCGTGCTGGGGCTGTTCCTCGGCTCGGTCGGCACCGATCTCGAAACCGGCTCGGAGCGCTACACTTTTGGCATGACCGAGCTCGATGACGGCATCGAGCTGATCGCGCTGGCGCTGGGGCTGTTCGGCATCGCCGAGTTCATGAACAGCGTCAATCAGGTGGCGCCGATCAACACCAAATATACCAACGTCACCTTCAAGGACATGCGGCCGACCAAAGCCGACATGAAACGCGCCTTCTTCCCGATGTGGCGCGGCACCATCATCGGCAGCCTGTGCGCGCTCATTCCCGGCACCGGCCCGACCATCGCCTCCTTCGTCGCTTACGCCACCGAAAAGAAGATCTCGAAACATCCGGAACTGTTCGGCACCGGCCTGATCGAAGGCGTGGTCTGCCCGGAAGCCTCGACCCACTCCTCGGTGCAGGGCGACTTCATCCCGACCATGAGTCTGGGCATCCCCGGCGACGCGGTGATGGCGCTCCTCCTCGGCGCGCTGATGATTCAGGGCATCGTGCCCGGCCCGCAGCTGATCTCGCAGCATCCGGACATTTTCTGGGGCCTGGTTGCCAGCTTCTGGATCGGCAACATCATGCTGGTGCTGCTCAACGTGCCGCTGATCGGCATCTGGGTGAAGATGCTGGCGATCCCCTACAAGTACCTCTACCCGAGCGCGATGTTCTTCGTCTGCATCGGCGTCTATGCCGCCAACAACGACTTCTTCCAGGTCGGCGAAGTGGTGGCCATCGGCCTGTTCGGCTACATCCTGCTCCGGCTGGGCTTCCATCCCGCGCCGATTCTGCTCGGCTTCGTGCTCGGCCCGCGGTTCGAGGAGAATTTCCGCCGCGCCATGCTGATCTCGCGCGGCGACATCCTGGTGTTCGTCGAGCGGCCGATCAGCGCGGTGTTCATCACGCTGTGCGCGGTTCTGATCGGCAGCCAGATCTACTTCCGGCTCAAGGGCGGAAAGACGCCCGATCTCGAACCTGCCGACGAGAACAAGGCCGTGGAAATCCCGGCGGAGCTTGCGCCGCAACGCGTGCCGGCGACGCCGGCGGAATAATCAGCGCAGGCCACGTCCGAGCACGCGGCCGAGCCGATCGGAAAATTGCCGCGGGTCCGCAGGCCGCTCGCCGTCGAGTACGCGCGCCTCGTCGAACAACAGATGCGCGGCGTCTTCCTTGAAGGCGCGGTCGCCGTCGCCGAGCTTGGCCAGCGCGACCACGATGTCGTGCCGCGGGTTGACCTCGAGGATCGGCTTCGATGCCGAGTTCAACCGCCCTGCCCCGGCAAGAATTCGTTCCAACGCCCGATCCGGCCCCGAATCCGGCGCCACCAGGCAGACCGCGCTGTCGGTGAGCCGCTCCGAAGCGCGCACTTCGGCTACCGCATCGCCGAGCGTCGTCTTCACGAAAGCGAGGAATTCCTTCACCGCTTCCGCAACATCGGCCGGCGGCGCGGCTTCCGTGTCGGTGCGCGGGATCAGCGCCAGATCGGCGGCGCCTTGGGTCACCGATTTGAACGGCTTGCCGTCGAAGCCGACACCCGGCATGACCCAGAAACTGTCGACCGGATCGGGCAGCAACAACACCTCGATGCCGCGGGCGCGAAAACCTTCGAGATGCGGCGAGGATTCGAGGCGCGCCAGATCGTCGCCGGCGAGATAATAGATCGCGGTCTGGTTGGTCTTCAGCGCGGCGACATAGTCTTTCAGGCTGCGCCAACCGCCGCCCGACGCCCCCGACGGCCCCGACGCCGTGGTCTTGAACCGCGCCAGCGCCAGCATGGCGTCGCGGCGCTCGAAATCCTCGTAGATGCCTTCCTTGAGCACCGCGCCGAAGGTTTCCCAGATTTTCGTGTAGGTCTCCGGCTCCTTGTCGGCGAGCCGTTCGAGCTCGGTGAGCACGCGATGCGTCACACCCTTGCGGATCGCGGCAAGGAGCGGGCTCTCCTGGATTTTCTCGCGCGAGACGTTGAGCGGCAGGTCGGCGCTGTCGACCAGGCCGCGCACGAAACGCAGATAGCGCGGCAGGATATCGGCGTCGTCGGTGATGAAGACGCGCTTGACGTAGAGTTTGATGCGGCCCTTGCGGTCCGGATCGAACAGGTCGAACGGCCGCGAGCCGGGGATGAACAAGAGCGTCGTGTAATCCTGCCGGCCCTCGGCGCGGTAATGGATGGTGGCGGCCGGCTCGTCGAACTGGCCGGCGATGCTGCGGTAGAAATCGGTGTAGTCGGCGGCGCCGATCTCCGACTTCGGCTTGGCCCACAACGCCGCGCCATCGCTGATCTCGGCCGGCTCGCTGCCGGCCTTCTCGACGATCGCGATCGGCACCGGCACGTGGCCCGACTGCGCCTTGATGAGCCGCTCAATGGTGAAGCGCTCGGCATAGGTTTTGGCGTCATCCATCAGATTCAGCACGACGCGGGTGCCGCGCGCTGGCGCGTCGGCAAGAGCCGCGGGTGAAACGGCAAACGTGCCCTTGCCGTCCGACGACCACAGCCAGGCCGCCTCCGTGCCGGCGCGGCGCGACAGCACCTCGACCCGCTCCGCCACCATGAAGGCCGAATAGAAGCCGACGCCGAACCGGCCGATCAGCGCGGTCTCGTCGTCGGGCTGTTTGGCCTCGATGCCGTCGAGGAACGCCTTGGTGCCCGAGCGCGCGATGGTGCCGAGCGCTTCCGCAAGCTCGTCGCGGCTCATGCCGATGCCGTTGTCCTCGACGGTCAGGCGTTTCTGCTCGGCGTCGAGCGAGAGCGTGATGCGCGGCTTGACGTCGTCGCCAATGAGCGCCGGGTCGGCGATCGCCTCGTAGCGCAGCCGCTCGCAGGCGTCGGCAGCATTGGCGATCAATTCGCGCAAGAATACCGATTTATCGGAATAGACCGAGTGCACCATCAGGTGCAAAAGCTTGGCGACGTCAGCCTCGAACGGCCGGCTTTCCGATACTTTCTCCTCGGCAGTTGTCATGACCAAATCCCCAATTGTTTCTTATTTGCTCCGAGATGGAGGGGAGTAGCCGCAGATTCAAGACCGCGGGGACGGTGCGCGTCCCAAAATAGCTTCGAGCCCGCCCGCCGCGATGTAACATGCCCGCACAACCAATGGCTATCCGGGCAAGTCGGACTGCCTCAAGGCAGTCCTCTATCGCGCGGCAGCGCCGGTCGCAAAGATCGCGTCGCGTGCCTCGGTCGCGAGCAACATCTTTTTCTCGTCGTGGCCGGCGCCGTGCACGATGGCATGTTTCAACAATGGCGCCATGCCGCTCGCGGTCATCGCGTCCAGGTAATTTCGGCCGCGCTCGAGCCGATTGCGCCCTTGGGCCTGTGCCGCACAGGACTGATCCAAGATACCGTTGGATTTTCTGTCCTCTGCCCCCAGTAACAAAGTGATGTCCCGCGCCGCAAAGTCATGCAGGATCTTGCCGGCGTCGCCGACATAGGGCGGCGGATTGTCGAAGCCGTATTTCCATTTGTTGAAATCTTGACAATCGGGCGGCTGGGGACGCGCTGTCGTGGGATACAGATATGTTCCCGCATTGGCGATCACAAAGCTGATCGCGGGGCCCGATTGCGGCCGCATCACGACGGCATAACGGGCGAGCATTTGCGCACCGCCGCCATGACCGACAAACACGATCCTCTGCAGTTGCGGAAACGACGCCTTGTTCGAAAGCTTCGCCACCACGTCGTCGAGAACGTCATAGGAGCTGGCGGGAGGATTGTTAGGATTGGCCGCGGCGGGGCTTTGTGCAGGCCTGCCCTCGGCCCAATCGGCATTCCAGCGCAGATAGCGATCGGCGAGACGATGCGCCGTCACGTCCGCCGGATCCAGAAATTGCGGCGCCACGACAATGGTCGCTTCGCCTAAGGGCCCCGCTGCTTTGGCCAGTGCGAGCCCAGTCGCGAAATAGTCCGCTGCGTTGCGAAGCCTGCCGTGAATGATGACGAGCGCTTGACGAGCGCTCGCGGACCCTGCCCGAAGATCCGCCGACGCGTACACCGGATAATCCCCGCGGCCACGAGCTGGATCGAGAGTCACGATTGTGGAGCCGACCTGTTCGACTGGCGGGGTTGGTGCCGCTTGGGCGGGGACCGGCATATTGCCGAAAGCGCCGGCTACGAAGAGCAAGGCCGCAAGGGCACACGCCGACAAGCCGCGCGGCCGTCGAACATGTCCGGCGTTTCCCATCACCCTGCTCCGTCTTCCGACATTCCGCGACTTCCGAGGTCGGCGGGAATGCGTATCCGGCTTTTCCTGACGGCCGGTTACCGGCTCGCAGCGAAAAATCTTAATTTGCCGATCGGTCGGCCGATGTTGCTCGCCAATCGCGATTGAACAGTGCCGGCCCTAGACCGGCACCTTCACGGTCGCCCTTAACCCGCCCATCGGGCTTGCGCCGAGCGTGATGTCGCCGCCATGGGAGCGGGCGATGTCGCGGGCGATGGCCAAGCCAAGCCCGGTGCCGCCTTCGTCCTGGTTGCGGGCGTCGTCAAGCCGCAGGAACGGCTTGAACACGTCCTCGCGCATTTGCTGCGGGATGCCGGGGCCGTCGTCGTCGACCGTCACCGTGAGCCAGCGATGGTCGCGATGGCCGGTGATCGCCACCGTCGAGGCAAAGCGCGCGGCGTTGGAAACAAGATTGGCGAGGCAGCGCTTGAACGCCGCCGGCCGCACGGTCACTTCTGGAGGACCATGGAAGGCGACGGTGGCGCGATGGCCGTTGCGCTCGGTATCGAGCCGCAGCTCTTCGAGCAAAGCGGCGATGTCGGTCGGCGCCGACTGCTCGCCGGTGTCGCCGCGGGCAAAGGCGAGATAGGCCTCGAGCATGGCCGCCATCTCGTCGACGTCCTTCTTGATGGCCTCGACCTCGGGGCTGTCGCCGAGCAAAGCGAGCTCGAGCTTGAAGCGTGTCAGCACCGTGCGCAGATCGTGCGACACGCCGGCGAGCATGGTGGTGCGCTGCTCGATGGCGCGCTCGATGCGGATTTTCATTTCCAAAAACGCCGCCGCCGCGCGCCGCACCTCGCGCGCGCCGCGCGGCCGGAAATTCGGCGCCTCGCGGCCCTTGCCGAACGCTTCGGCGGCGTCGGCCAGCCGCACGATCGGCTTGATCTGGTTGCGCAGGAACAAAATGGCGATGGTCAGCACCACCACCGAGGTGAGCACCATCCACATCAGGAAGACCAGCGAATTGGAATTGTAGGCGTCGGCGCGCGGCGCGAAGACGCGCATGATGGTGTCGTCGAGCTTGATGCGGATTTCCACGATCGAGGAGCGGCCGACGGTGTCGATCCAGAACGGCAGGCCGATCTGCTTGCGGATCTCGTTCGACAGCTCCTGGTCGAGCGAGGAGAAGAACGGTTTCGGGCCGGGCGGCGGCAAATCCGTGCCAGGCAGGAAATCGACCACCAGGCCGAGCCGGTCCTGGGCGATGCGGCGCAACTGCGTGCGATTGGCGCCCGGCGGGAAGGTTTTATAGACGTCGATGAGGGTAGCGATCTCCCGGGTCACCGCCGACGACAGATAAAAATTGACCACGCTCGACTGCCGCTCGACGAACAGGAAGGCGACGATCGACTGCAGCACCACGAGCGGCATGATGACGATCAACAGCGCGCGGGCATAAAGGCCGTGCGGCATCACCGAGCGCAGCCAGCGGGTGAAGCGGTCCCACGGCCCGGTGATATAGCCCGCGGCGCCGGCGACCGCGTTGGCAGCCGTCACCACGTGCCCTGCCGCGACCCGCAGACGCCCCATTCCATCGTCGAAACTGGCCATGGCTCAAAGCGCCGCGACGAGCCGGTAGCCCACGCCGCGCACGGTCTGCACGATCAGCGGATTGGTCGGATCGCGCTCGATCTTGCGGCGCAGCCGGTTGACCTGCACGTCCACGGTGCGCTCGCTGACATTATCGCCGTTGCCGGCGAGCGCCTGACGCGGCACGGTCTCGCCGACGCTCGACGTCAAGACGCGCAGCATGTCGCGCTCGCGATCGGTGAGCCGGATCGCTTCCTCGCCGCGGCGCAGTTCGCCGCTGGTGAGATGAAACACGAATTGGCCGAAGCGCACCGATTCCACCGGCGCCGCCACCGGCGGCCGCGCGCGTTTCAAAATATTGGCGATACGCAGCGAGAGCTCGCGCGGCTCGAATGGTTTGGCCAGATAATCGTCGGCGCCGATTTCGAGCCCCATGATCCGGCTCTCCTTCTCATCGCGCGCGGTGAGCATCAGGATCGGCACCGCGGACGAGGTCCGGATGGCTTTGACGAGGTCGAAACCGTTCTCGCCCGGCATCATGACGTCGAGGACGAGGAGATCGAATTTCAGGCCCAAAAGCTTGGCACGCGCCTCCTGCGCCGTCTCGGCGGTGGAGACGCGATAGCCTTCGGCGACCAGAAAACGCAGCAGCAGTGCACGGATGCGGCGATCGTCGTCGACGACGAGCAGATGCGGCGCGTCGTCGGGGGGGATCGCTACTGCCGGCGCTGTCATGAGCCGCGGTCCCGGCCGCGCGGCCGCGCCCGGTCGGCATCGGCGATCAGGCGCAGCACGTGGTCGCGGTCGTCGGCGTCGATCATGCCGGCGAGAAAGCGGCGCGCCGCCTCGCGCGCACTGGGGCCGAGCTCGGCGAGCACGCGGGCGATGCGCTCGGTCTGCAGGCCGGCAAGCTTAAGCGCCAGCGCCTCGCCCGCCGCGCTGACATGGAGCAGCCGCTGGCGGCGGTCGTGGGCGCCCTCGCGCTGCACGACATAGCCCTGGTCGATGAGCTGCTTGAGCACGCGGCCGAGCGATTGCTTGGTGATTTTCAGGATATCGAGGAGGTCGGCGACCTTGATGCCGGGATTGCGGTTGACGAAGTGCAGCACGCGATGGTGGGCGCGGCCGAAGCCGAGTTTTGCCAGCACCTCGTCGGGATCGCCGACGAAATCGCGATAGGCGAAGAACAGAAGCTCGATGAGGTCCCAGTATGGCTCCTGCGCCGGTGCCGCCTCGGCCGGCTCGGCGGCAGAGCGGAGTTTCCTGGCCGTGGTGATGCTGATGTCAGCCATTTAGGTAAGCACTATTGACATATTTTCGGCGGCTTGTTAAACCAAAGCTGCGACCGCGACATCGGACCGCGCCGTTCCGGCTTAACGTTGCGCCGGGCTATAAAGGGCGCTCCTATAGAGCGGCTGCGACCATAACGGGAGTCCCGCCCCGAAGCAAAAGCCGGCACTGCCGGCCGGTTTCGGGTGGGGTGAGACATAAGGGAGGCAATGCCATGGCAGTGCCCTTCGACCAACGCTCCGATCTCATCTGGCTCGACGGCAAGCTCATTGCCACGGCAGAGTGCAAGATCAGCGTACTCACCCACGGCCTGCATTATGCGAGCTGCGTGTTCGAGGGCGAACGCGCCTATGGCGGCGTTGTGTTTGAGAGCACCAAGCACTCCGAGCGGCTGAAACGCTCGGCGGAAATCCTCGATTTCGAAATCCCCTATTCGGTGGTCGAGATCGACGCCGCCAAGCGGCTTGTGCTCGAAAAGAACAATCAGAAAGACGCCTATGTGCGGCCGATCGCCTGGCGCGGCTCGGAAGCGCTCGGCGTCTCGGCGCAAGCCAACAAGATCCACCTCGCCGTCGCCACCTGGGAATGGCCGAGCTATTTCGACCCGGTGCAGCGGCTCAAAGGAATCCGGCTCGATCTCGCCGAATACCGGCGGCCCGATCCCAAAACCGCGCCCTGCCTGGCCAAAGCCGCAGGCCTCTACATGATCTGCACGGTGTCAAAGCATCGCGCCGAAAAGCGCGGCTATGCCGACGCCATGATGCTCGACTGGCAGGGCCGCGTCGCCGAATGCACCGGCGCCAATATCTTCTTCATCAAGGACGGCAAGATCCACACCCCGATCGCCGACTGCTTCCTGGCCGGCATCACGCGCGCCACCGCGATCGCGATCGCGCACCGCCACGGCATCGAGGTGATCGAGCGCCGCATCATGCCCGAGGAGCTTTCCGGCTTCTCCGAGTGCTTCATCACCGGCACTGCGGCCGAAGTGACGGCAGTGTCCGAGATCGCCGACTGGAAATTCACCCCCGGCCGCATCACCCAGACATTGATGGGCGACTACACCGCCGAGGTGCAGCCCAAGGGCAAGGCCGCCGCGGCGTAGCCGGAAGCGCGGCCGTTCAAAGCCGGCGGTAGGCGCGTAGACCGGCGCCGCATCGCTCGATCTTGGCAATCAGCGACAGATCAAAAAGCGGATGACCTGTGACGTACGTCACAGGCGCGGCCGGACAGGCGCAATTTCGTGTTGCCGGTCACATGCGCCGCGGCATCGCAGGTTTATTTTCTGGGCACGCTACGTTTTTGAGCTTCGGAGACAGCCATGGACAAGAGGAACCATCTTTCGCTTCGCCTGTGGCGCCATGTGCGGCAGAGTTTTATCGCATGGCAGGATCGCGCGAATTCGCGCGTCGAGCTGACTGGTCTCACCGACCGCACTTTGGAGGACATCGGGCTGTGGCGCGGCCATGAGCGATTTGGGGCCACCAAGCTATTCTGGATTCCCTAAGACCGTCCGGCATCGAGCGACCGGCGCCGTCGACCGTAATTCGCACGCGCTTTATTTCGCCGCTTCGCGCCGCGGCGGCGGCGCCGACCAGCGCTCGGCCGCGGCATCGTCGGTGGCCTTGGCATCGACCCAGATCTTGCCCAACACCCTCTCCACCTGTTTCCAGAACGGCGCGCGGGTTTTCAGATAATCCATCAGGAACGACGCCGCGGCGAAGGCCGCCTCGCGATGGCTCGAGGCGGTGACCACCAGCACGATGACCTCGCCCGGCGCGATGCGGCCGTAGCGATGGATCACGGAGACGCCCATGAGCGGCCAGCGGGCGCGTGCCTCCTCGACGTGGCGGGCGATCTCGGCTTCCGCCATGTCGGGATAGTGTTCCAACGTCAGCGCCGCAATCGGCTCGCCGTTCTCGTCGGCGCGACACAGTCCAGTAAATGTCACCACGGCGCCGATATCGGTGCGGCCGCGCGTCAGCAGCGCGACTTCGGCGGCGACGTCGAAGGCTTCACGTTGCAGGCGGATGGTCGTGGTCATGACAACGCCCACATCACCCGCCGGTCATCGGCGGGAAGAAGGCGATCTCGTGGGCGCCATCGATCCGCGTGTCGGCGCGCACGTGGTTGCGATCGATCGCGGCACGGATCACTTTCGGATTTTCGAAGGCGTAGGCGTAACCCTCGCCGCGCTTGGTAAGCCAGGCGACCAGTTCGCCGACGGTGGCTACGCCTGTCGGCGGATCGACTTCCTCCTCCGCCAAGCCTATGCGCTCGCGCACCCACGCAAAATACAAAAGCTTCACGCATCCTCCCGGGTGAGGTGGTGCACCCCGGCCTGCAGATAATCCCAACCCGTATAGAGCGTCAGTATGGCCGAGAGCCACAGCAGCGTGATGCCGATCCGGGTGACCACCGGCACGATGGCGTCGCCGGCCTCGCCGCAGATCAAAAAGCCGACGGCGACGAGCTGCAGCGTGGTCTTCCATTTGGCAAGCCGTGTCACCGGCACGCTCACCCGCAGCTCGGCGAGATATTCGCGAAGCCCCGAAACCAGCACCTCGCGGCAGAGAATGACCACGGCAGCGAGCAGCGCCCAGCCGTGGATGGTGGTTTCCGCCGCCAGCATCAACAGGCACGAGGCGACCAGTAGCTTGTCGGCGATCGGATCGAGCATGCGGCCGAGCGAGGATTGCTGGCCCCAGATGCGGGCGAAATAGCCGTCAAAAAAGTCGGTGACGCCGGCGGCGATGAAAATCGTCAGCGCCACCCAGCGCAGCCACAGCCCGCCGTCGAGAATGCTCTGCCAATACATGCAGCCGACCACGACGGGCACGGCGGCGATCCGGGCATAGGTGAGGATGTTGGGCAGCGCGCCGGCGTGAGCGCGAGGCCGTGCCGCGTTAGTCGTCGTCGAATTCATGGCCGCACCCTAGCGCCGCCCAATGACGGCTGCGAGACCCGAGGCGCGCATGCCAGCGCGTCGCTCTGCGACGCCCCTAATGGAACCTTACTCTTCCGCATGGCCGCCGTCCGATCTTTTAAGCCGCTCCCTCGTGAAAAAATTCGTAAATCCGCCGCGCCGTTTCGGCGCTGATGCCTTCGACCTGCATCAGGTCGGTGACCGAGGCGCGCTCGATGGCTTTCAGCGTGCCGAAGTGGTGCAGCAGCGCGCGTTTGCGCGTCGGCCCGATGCCGGCGATCTCCTGCAGGCCGGCCTCGCGCATATCGCGCGCCCGGCGCGTCCGGTGCGAGCCGACGGCAAAACGATGGGCCTCGTCGCGTAGCCGCTCGACGAAATAGAGCACCGGGTCGCGCGGCGGCCGCTTGAATGAGTCGCGGCCCGGGAGGAAGAAGGTTTCGCGGCCGGCGTCGCGGTCCGGCCCCTTGGCGATGGCGACCAGCGGCACCTCGGCGCCGAGGTCGGCGAGCACATTGCGGGCGGCGTTGAGCTGGCCGAGGCCGCCGTCTATGAGTACGAGATCCGGCCAAGGCGAGTCGTCGCCCTCATCTTCCCTCCCCCCTTGCGGGGGAGGAAGACCGAGCAAAGCGAGGTCAGGTGAGGGTTCGAGAATCCCTGCCTCTACCGGGATTCCCGGACCCTCACCCGGCGCACCGCTTTGCGGCACACCGCCCTCTCCCGCAAGGGGAGAGGGCAATCGCGGTGCCTCGTTCATCAATCGCTTGAAGCGGCGCTCCAAAACTTCGCGCATCATGGCGAAATCGTCGCCGGGGGTGAGCTCGGTCGAGCGGATGTTGAACTTGCGGTAGTCCTTTTTGCGAAAGCCTTCCGGCCCGGCGACGATCATGGCGCCGACGGCGTTGGTACCCTGGATGTGGCTGTTGTCGTAAACCTCGATGCGGCGCGGCGGGCGCGGCAGAGCGAAAGTTTCGGCGAGCTGATCGAGCAATTTCTGCTGCGACGAGGTTTCCGCAAGCTTGCGGCCGAGCGCCTCGCGCGCATTGGCGAGCGCATGCGCCATCAAATCCTTCTTCTCGCCGCGCTGCGGCAGCGAGATTTCGACCTTGTGGCCGCTCTTGGTGGCGAGCGCTTCGGCAAGCAGCGCCCGGTCCTCGATGGCATGTGAGATCAGGATCAGGCGCGGCGGCGGCTTGTCGTCGTAAAATTGCGCCAGGAACGCCGACAGCACCTCGCCCGGCCCGAGCGATTTGTCGGCCTTGGGAAAATAGGCGCGGTTGCCCCAGTTCTGGCCGGTGCGGAAGAAGAACACTTCGACGCAGGTGAAGCCGCCCTGCTGATGCACCGCAAAGACGTCGGCCTCCTCGACGGTGCGCGGATTGATGCCCTGCTGCGACTGGATCGCCGACAGCGCGGCGAGACGATCGCGGTAGATCGCGGCGTGCTCGAAGTCGAGCGCCGTGGACGCATTCTCCATGGCCGCGGCGAGCTGGTCCTTGACGGTCTTGCTGCGGCCGGAGAGGAACGCATTGGCCTCGCGCACCAAAGCCGCATAATCGCTGAACTCGATCTCCTTGGTGCACGGCGCCGAGCAGCGCTTGATCTGGTAGAGCAAACACGGCCGGGTGCGGCTTTCGAAGAACGGATCGCTGCATGAGCGCAACAGGAACGCGCGCTGCAGCGCATTGACGGTGCGGTTGACCGCCCACACCGAGGCGAACGGGCCGTAATATTGGCCAGGCCGCGAGCGCGCGCCGCGATGCTTCAGGATTTGCGGCGCCCAGTGGTCCGAAGTGATCAGGATATAGGGGAACGATTTGTCGTCGCGCAGCGTGACATTGAAGCGCGGCCGGAGCCGCTTG
>Ga0210394_10003362_pt1 | contig 20257 bp, 12 predicted proteins | sample IncBWC12MmetaG_FD_160121 | JGI IMG/M metagenome (GOLD analysis project Ga0210394, IMG submission 160121) | Forest soil microbial communities from Barre Woods Harvard Forest LTER site, Petersham, Massachusetts, United States - Inc-BW-C-12-M | ecosystem: Environmental > Terrestrial > Soil >...
GTTGAGTGATCCGCCGGTGGCTCGCACACCGTTCACGGTCTGATATTCGCGCACGGTGTCGAAATCCCACAGTACTTTGCCTTCTTCGGAAGAATAAGCGCGCAGGTGGCCGTCGATGGAGCCGGAGAAGACTACGCCGGGGATGGCAGTAACGGCCTGGGGCTGCGCAGGGCTACACCCGGGTTTCGCAGTTGGGCCGCAGGGAATTGGCCGCGCGAACCAGACCTTCTCGCCGGTGGCAATGCGCAGAGCAGTGAGACCGCCTCCGATTTTTGGATCGACAATCTGCGGATTCAGATTGAGGGGATCGGCGCTGGTGGATTGAGTACGGACAAGATCCGAAGTCGCCGCGTAGACTTGCCGGCCATCGCTGGCCATTCCCCACTCCACACCTCCGAGCGTACCTCCCTGACCCACACGCGTCTGCCACAAGATTGCACCTTTGTCATCGGGATCGAGTGCGTACACAATTCCTGACTTCTGGCCAGCAAGAAGCACATCGCGGCCATCGTCGACTTTTTCAAGAATCGCCGAGGATCCGTAATCGTAGTCGGGGCCGGGGCAATCCCCCTTGGTGCTGCACAACGTGTTCCAGACGTCGCCGGGCGTGGTCTGCTTGGACCAGATGATTTTGCCCGTGGACACTTCTAATGCCAGGACGGCATCGCTCAGGGGAGTAGCAACGTCAGAGTAGTTGTCGCCGGTCGTAACGTAGATGACGCCTCGCTTGTTATCGAGCGTCGGTGTGGCCCACACTGCCGCGCCAGATGGCCCCCACTCGTGTTCGCTCGTCTTCTTGGCCTTTTCGGCGATCATGTACGTTTTCCAGACCTCCGAGCCATCCTTGATGCGCAGGGCCACCACGCTTCCCCGAAAGGTGCAGCACGCATAGTCGGGGTTGGTGCTGCGGGTTTCTTCCCAGGAAGCGACTGGGATGAACACGGTGTCCTGATAGACCAGAGGAGCAGCTGTCAAGCGAGTCGCCTCGTGCGGTTCAGCACGCTTCTTCCAGAGCAGGTGTCCGGTCTCCGCCTCGACCGAATAAAACCACCCAACGGTATCGCCGAACAGAAGAGCGTGCTTATTTCCCAAGGCGACGGCTAGAATCGCCGAGCGCACGGGGCCGATCGCCTGAAACGCCCATTGGACGCATCCGGTTTCGGCATTAAGGGCTTGCACCAAGCCGCTGGCGCTTCCCACGAACAGGTGACCGTTGAGGACCGTTGGCTGGGCGAAGGCGATGATGTCGCCATCAAAGCCATACGCCCACTTCAACTTGAGCCGCTGTACTTGGCGGGGAGCGATCCCCGCCGCATCGCCGGGCTGAAAGCGGGTGTTGGTGGGCTTGGAGCTCCACCCGTTCCACTCTGTCCTGCTGTGGCCAGTTAGCGTCACGGTACGGTCCGCGCAGTAGGCTTTCGCATGAACCTCGCCGCTGTCTCCTGGGACGCCGAGATAAGAGGCGACCGCTTCACGCTCATCCTGTCGCAGCTTGGAGGCGACATTTTGCATTTCTCCGAAGTCCAAGACGCGCAGGATGCGGGAGACCGAGAGCTTCTTCAACTCACCGCGCGGCGGAACCCGGGAATTGCCGGATTCGTGGCAGACGGCGCAGCGCTGCTGATAAACGGCTTCGCCAGAGACTTGGGCGGTGGCCATCGCCGGGGCCAGCATGCCTAACGCAAAGGTCACAGTTATGACGGCTCTCATTGTGTTCGGCCTTTCTCGTGGTCAGAAGCGCATTGCATCGGGATTTCCGTCCGGATGGGTATCGTTATACACCCGACCCACTCCGATTCTCAACGCGGGGTGCAGCAAGCCACCTGTCATCGGAGCTCGGATTCTCCAAAGAGCTCCACGAACTAAACATCCGTGGTTTTGTGCTGGCCCACATAGAAAGTGTTTGCGTATCTCGAGCGCGAATGGTTTGTTTTGCGGCAAAAGTCAGCCGCAGCGGCGAATTGAATACGGAAACTGCTCTAGGAATGGGTGACCAAGGCCTCAGAGTTGTTAGCTAGAACGCGATCAAACCGTCGTGTTCACAACTTTTCGCGCGTTTGAACGCGCCGCCAAATAGGAAGCGAGTCCCTCCTGCCATGCTTTCATCGCAATTCTGAGTTGGCTGAGCTTTCGTTTGCTGAGGACCGAGTAAGCCGGGCGCTGCACAGGACTCGAAAATTCAGTGCTGCTGACAGGCCTGAGGTCCACTTTGAGTTTTTCGAACTCGAAAATCTTGCGGGCAAATTCATACCAGGAGCATTCACCTTCGGCGCTGACGTGATACAACCCATAAGCCTCGGTGCGAATGAGTTTGCTCACGGCTTCGGCCAGGTCTCCGGTGAAGGTGGGTGTTAGCACCTGATCGTTGACGACGCGGACGGGGGCGGCTTCACTGGCTTTCTTCAGCATCGTCTCCACGAAATTGCCTCCCTTGCCGGCGCTGCCCGCCACACCATAGAGACCGCATGTGCGAATGACGAAGTGGCGTTCCCAAGTGAGCCTCACCATATGCTCGCCCGCGAGCTTGGAGACGCCGTAGACATTCAACGGTCTCGGCAAATCGGGTTCTGCGTAGGGACGGCGCTCTCCGCCATCAAAAACGTAGTCCGTGCTGAAGTGAACGAGCACAGCGTTATTTTGACGACAAGCTAGAGCTAGGTTCCGTGGACCCGCGGCATTAACAGCGAATGATTGCGCGGGCTGCTTCTCGCACTCCTCGACTTTGTGAAAGGCGGCGGTGCTGATCACGACGTCAGCCTGCAATGGGCCTAGAACGCGGTCAACCTGCGTGGAATCGGAGACGTCAATTTCACGGCGCGTCAGTGGCACAACCGAAACCTTCTGACCCGCGAGTATCCGGCAAAGGTCAGTTCCTAGTTGGCCATTGGCCCCGATAACCGCAACCTTCATTAGCAAGCCTCAGTTTTTGTGATTCGCAAAACGATTGTTGTTCAGGATTTTGGGAATTGGAAATGGTTCGAAGCCGGCGATGCCAGCCATTCATCGAGCGTTTGGGCCTGACGATCCTTCCCCGAAAGCTCCGGTTCTTTGACCGGCCACTGGATGCCTATTTTGGGATCGTTCCAGCGGATTCCTGATTCGCACTTGGGGTTGTAAATTCCGGTGCACTTGTATTGGACTTCGGCGAAGTCGGAAACCACGCAGAAACCGCGTGCAAACCCGGCAGGCGCCCACACCTGCTTCTTGTCTTTGGCGGAAACTTCCACACCGAACCATTGCCCCAACGTGGGGGATCCTTTGCGAATATCCACGGCGATCAAAAAAGCAGAACCATAGGTAACTCTCATTAATTTGCCCATGGGTGGATCCCACTGAAAGTGAAGCCCTCGCAAAACTCCCCGCTTCGATCGGGAATGATTGTCCTGAACGAACTCAATCGGCAAACCCAGCGCCTTGTATTGGTCCGCGCGATAGACCTCCATGAAAAATCCCCGCTCATCCTCAAAAACTTCAGAAGCCAGGACGGCTACATCACCTAGGTGCCGCGATTCTATCCGGATTTGCATGACGAGTTTCCCGCTGATTTTTGGCGCGCGTGCTCCCGTTGAGATTTTAGGTGCTGATGCTAACGAAAGGCTAAGAGAATAACAGCAAAAAATAAACCCAAAATGTGCCCAGTTCGGAAGGTGTGCTCTGATGCTTAGCGGAGACAGATTCTATCGAATGCCCCGCTTGCCTCCGGTGCTCGCGGGCACCGCATAACGCTGAACGATCTCTTCCACGATCCTTCCGATCCGATACTCTTGGCGCCAGTTCGGAAAATGAGCGCGAATTTTGTCAGATCGGGAAAGTAGCAAATTTGGTCGCCAATTCGATTGGCACGGCAAAAATCCCGCGCCGCCAGGAGCAGATCCTGGCATTTTCATTTCATTCTGGCAGTAGAGCTCGGATGGGCCTTGGCTGATCCGGGAATTAAGTCGATCGCGACTTGGACAGGTTAGGGCGATTTAGCGTCCGTCATTCCGCTCCCAGACTGTGACGGTCCAATCCGCAAACGATCCTGTATTTCGCGTGAGTGGCCCGACACGGTGGTAGTGAGATCGAAAATACTCTCCGATTTGCTGGTCAAAATCTCTGCCAAAGATCGGTACGCCGTATTCCCAAAACAGGCGGTTCGACCAAAGGAGATACCGCACGTCCTTGCTCTCGATTTCCTGGATAAGTTCGGCTGTCATCTTGCCAGGAGCCATAATCCCGGGAAGGAACATGAAAACCCGAGTCGGACAGTAGGTGTCCGAAAGAAAATACAGACTGGTATCTTCGGGCACGGAAAGAACATATTCGCCTAAGGCGCCCTTCTCCTTCATGAAGCTGATCGCCGTCAGATAGCTCTCTTTCATCTGTGGAGAAACCAGGATGGTACCGCGGTCAGTCGTGAGAGGTACGAAGGATTTAGTCATGGGCCTTATTTGGTGTGTGTATAACCCGGCACTCGCAAGGCACGCCAGGCAGAAGACCGACTCGATCTTCCAAATAAGGGCTGGCGTGCGAACGTTTTGACGAATCAGCGCCAGTACCAACAATAAGAAACACAGAACCACCGGTCCGTTATAGTAGATGGGATATTCTGCCGGCATCATCCTGAACATTATGCGAAAGGCCTGCAGCCCGGAAAACGTCAAAATGAGGGGAATGATTGGTTCTTGCGGATTGGCAGATTGTCTTCGCCAGAAAATCCACCAAGACCACGCAGCTGCAATCAACACGTAAAATACCATGTCACGCGGGAAAACGAGTGATGCCAGGGCCGTTTGGGGATCCAGGTGCATGAACTTGTACCAGATGGCTAGTGCTCCAAACAGAACCACCTTCATTGCAATTGCTCGGGCATCCGACCTCTTCCATTTGAATAGGCAATACCAACCGAGTAAAAAAACAGCGGGGAAGAGGGACCGAATAAGAGCGTCCGTGAGAGACGCCGGAGCAATCGAAAATCCATTGGCCTGTAGGAGTTTACTGGCATAGTTCTTCATAAAGAACGACGTGGGCCAATTATCAATGTTTTCTTGAGTCATGAATTCCACGCCACGGATGGAAACCATCCACAAAACTGTTGCAGCGCAAATAGCGATACCTGGCAAAAGCGCAGCAATATCCTGAAGAACGGGTTTCGCCAATTTTCTTTGCAAACCGCGGATCACGATCAGCACGAAAAGCATTAGGTAGCATGCCATTCCGAACTCAGGTTTCAGCAACAATGCAATTGCCGCTGCGGTTCCGGCAGCGAACATCCATCCCCATCCCGCAGATGCGGATGCCTTGATGAAGAGATACAGTGATAGACAAACTATCAAACAGCCGTAGAGGGCCGAGAAACTGTAAGGCAAAGGAAAACAAAAAAGCGACGGCTGAAAACCTTCCACCAGCATCACAGCTCCTGCTGTCCAGCCGATTGGCCACGCGGAAAGCTGCATGCCTGCAAGGTACAGAAACACAGCAGCACCTAATGCCGCAAAGGAACCGGCCCAATAGAGCACACTTAAGTGAATGCCAAACAAGCGAAATAAATAACTATTGAAGTAGGGGGCCAAGGGACCAAAGTTGAACCAAACATCCCGATAAAGCATCTTCCCTTGGGCTAAAAGCGCCGGTATATACATTTCATGGCCAGAGTCTATGGTCAGATTGCCCCATGCTCCCCATGTCGAGTAAACCTGCCAGCCCCAGAGCAAAAACAGAGAGACGAGAGCACCGCCAGTTACTAAATTCCAGCGATCTGGTGTTCCGACTTCGAGCAGGCTGATGTCTCGATTGGAACTACGCATCGAAACGGAATCCAACTCGAGTGTGGCGGGCTGAACGGCTACTTCCCATCGTGCCATACGCACGATGTTAGCAAAGAATCCTGGCTGGACTTCGTGAACCTAGGCAGTCATTTTCTAGGATGTAACGTCATAAGGAGCTGCCCAGTGGAGAGTTCAAAGACCAAATCGAGTGCGCGCAGGAAGCAAACGCGACCTACGCCACAATGTGGGGATTGGGTAACGGCAGGATAAATTTCCCTCGAAAACCCCGCGAGACTAGTTTGGGCATCAGTTCCTCGCCGATGTGCCAAGAAAGCAGGAGCGCGTACTCTGGCTGATCCTCGAAAAGGAGAGATTCCCCCAAGACCGGGATCAATGTCCCAGGAATATATTTCCCAACCTTATATGATCCCTCAATCTCCAACACGTAATTCAGAATCTGCTCGTCGAGCCCAACATAGTTGGTCAGCGTGCTCGCCCGAGATGGAGCGCCTATACCGTAAATGCGCTGTCCACGAGCTTTGATTTCTCTCAGGAGTACATAAAGATCGAGCTTCGTCTGCACGACCCTGGACCGGAAAGAACGAAGTTTCTCCACGGTTAACTGCGTAGACTCCAGGCTTAGAATTTCGCCAACACTTTTGCAAACAGGATACTTTCCCACGCGGGCAGCGTAGACGCGGATGGAACCGCCATGCGTGGGAATACGCCTCGCGTGGATCACCTCTAGGCCATGCATCTCCAGCAATCGTTTGAGACTCGTGAGCGAGTAATGACGCAGGTGTTCGTGGTAGATCGTGTCGTATTGTAAAGTTTCAATGAGAGACAGCAAGTAGTGTGACTCGGAGATGAAGATCCCATCATCCGTCAATAGTTCCAGAATGCACTCCACAATCTCGTGGATATCTTCTATATGAGCGAAGACATTGGCGGCGGTAACGATCTTGGCTTTACCATGCCGGCGGATTGTGATCGCAACAGCCTGGCGATTCATGAAGGAGGTCAAAGTGGGAATGCCGCGCCGGTTGGCGAGTTCGCCGGCTTGCGTGGGTTCAATCCCGAAAACCGGACCACGGGAGGAGAAGTTGCTCAAGAGCGTCCCGTCATTGGAGCCGATGTCCACAACCAGACCGGACAAGGTGAGCGGGTAAAGAGAGGCAACCTCGCGCGCAAGATCGGCGAAATTATCGCGCAGAATTTTCGTCGTGCCGCTCGTGTAAGGATACTCAGGCGGAAAAAGGATTGCGGGATCCACGATTAGGCCTAGCTGCACGAGTTGGCAATCGGCGCAGCGGAGCACCTGCGCTGGATACGCGGGCTGTTCTGCAGGGTGCGTGCCGATGGCCGGCATCGCATTTACCGGAGGCAGATAGCCGATGAAAATCACCGGATCGAGCCGGGGAGAATCACAGATCTGACAGCGATCCACAACGATACTGCCGCCGGAACCCGCGGCCAACTTCTTGCTTTGGACCTCTATCTTTCCTTGCATCCGGTTAGTTCCTTCGCCTCGACATTCTCGTGCTATCTTGAGCGAAATGCTGTCACTTCCGTGCCGAGTTTTCAAGAACGCTGGCGCGGTTATCAACCAATTCGCGACGATACCAATCTACAGTTGCCGCCAAACCCTCCGCCAAAGTCACGCGCGGGCGGTAGCCCAAACCTCGCATTCGCGTTATGTCCGGACATCTCCTCAATGGGCCACCGGACCGCAGATCGCCTGGAACCACACGGATCTTGCGGCCGAAGCAATGGGCAACCGAGACCGCCAGGTCCGCGATGCTCGTCTCCACATCGGTTCCGATGTGGTAGATTCCCAGATGCTCGCCCTTCTCCAGCACACGCACTACGCCCTCAATTAAATCGCTGATGTAAACGAATGCGCGAGTTTCGCTGCCCATACCTTGTATCGGAAAATCGATGACATCTGACCTGCCGCGTGACTCTTCAATCAGAGCCGCCATTCGCATTATGAATTGTGGGATTACGTGCTCTTGACCCATATCTGGACCGTAAGCGTTGTGCGGGCGAAATATCACAGCGCGCTTAAAAAACTTGCGGCCATAGTTGACGACCATTACTTCGCTGATTAGCTTGCCGCCGCCATAGGAATAACGCGGATTTAGAACATCAGGGACGCACAAGGGTACGTTTTCTGGCGTCGGAATAGTGGGAGGAGTTTGATACACCTCGGAGCTCGACGCCAGCACCAATTCATGCACGCCGTGTTCTACGCAAGCGTCCAAAACATTGATCATGCCTTTGACCGCAATATCCAGTACCAGTTCCGGCTTGGAATAGAAATACTCGGTACCGTTCACGTACGCTAAATGGCAAACGCAATCGGCGCCGCGTATCGCGTCCTTGACTGATCGAGAATCGCGGACGTCACCGCTGAGAAGTTCGACGGTCCCAGCAGCGTCGCCCAGCTTTCGGGCCGCACCGCGAGAATTGTCATCCAACACGCGTACGTGGTGACCCTCCTGGACCAAGCGCCGTACCAGGGCGCTTCCGATGAATCCCGTCCCTCCGGTCACCAGATAAGTCTTCAAGGGCATAGCCGTTTCACACGACAAACGATTGACCCGAATTATTCTTCAATTGAAAACGCACGCCACGAAGCTGCGAAAAGCCTTAGACCACCCGGCCCTGCGCATCATCACTATTCGTCTCTAACCGTTGCTGGAAAATGGCAACGTAGTGGCGCGGATGCGTACAAAAGGCCTTTCGGAGCGGGGCACACGGCGCAGATGCCGCCAGCCCCAAATGAACCAACGCAAATACTCACCGGTCCAGGGACCCAGGCGAAAGGTGGATCTGCCGCCGTACAGGCGATCGATCGATATGATGGGGACTTCGCCCAGTTTCCACCCGGCAAACTGCGCTTTCATCGCCATTTCAAAAGTAACTGCCCAACCTATTGGTTTGGCCTCTAGATGCAGTGTGGGGAATAGTGAACGACGAAATAATTTGATGCCCGTCGTAGCGTCACTTAGGACGCATCCCGCCAGTCGGTGAAAAAGCCGGTTGGCCACCCGTGAAAGCACGCCGCCGATTAATGATCCGCCCAGCCGTCGGCCGCCGTGTGCGTACCGCGAGCAGCTCACGAGATCGCACCCTTCCCCCATCAGAGCGAGCATATCTTCAATCGCCAGTAGGGGCCCCACCTCATCCGCGGCAAACAACAGGACATAATCTCCCACCGCGGCATCTACCCCCGCCTGTATGGCATTGACCACTCCGCGGCCTCTCTGATTGTGCACAAGCCGCAGATTCGCCCATCGTTTCTGCATAGTGCGGGTTATCCCAATGCTGTCGTCGTCTGGAGAATCGTAAACAATCAACACTTCATGCGGGACCTCAAGCATGGCTTTCAGCAGTTTCACCATAATGCGCAGGTTGATGCCTTCATTCCGAACTGGAAGCAAAATCGAAAGGGTTACTGTTTCCGATTTTGGTGCCTGCGCCTTATGTGGCGGCTCAACGGCAGTTATTGCTCCGGTGTCTTGGATGGTCATGAGCTAATCCCGCTAAGATCTTCGGGAATGAAAGAGGATCGGAGCTCTGTCCAAGACCCGGGCAGCGCGGCCGGTTTTTCCTGTTCCACTTTACGCACCTTTCCCACGTGCTTGGAGCGATTTATCGAGCCTGCGGACTTGTTCCATAACGCTCTCTCGATTTCTTTCCCGCAGGAAACGAATAGGGATGCCGGCGTAGACGCTCCAGGAGCGAAATTCAAAAGCCACGGGTACAAAGCTGAGTGCGCCCACTACCGTGCCCTCGGGGACGAGATTATTGGGCATAACCACAGAGTTCGATCCTATCGCTGTGTAGTCATCGAGTATGACGTCGCCACGGATCAGGTGTTTTTTCACCGGCTCTATGCCAGACGGAATAATCGTAATAATGTCGTTCACAAAATCGTCACTCGTGCACCAGATCTTTACGCCGGAAGACAGGCTACAGAACTGGCCGATCTGAAAATGCATGTCTGGTCCACCAGCAATGCTGCATCCTGATGCGATATGAGTACAGCGTCCGATGCGCACGCTTGTTGAAAAATAACAGTAGTCATCAACGATCGAGTCCTCTCCGATCACGAAATGTTCTGGATGCCGAATTCGGGAATTGGGTGAGATGATTGCTTTCATCGTCTCAGACGGTGCTTTCTACTGGCTGCCTTCCGGCAGGTACGTGAGCCAAGAATTCGCGGATCTCATCGCAAACGGTTACAACGTCTGCATCCGACAACGTAAAAGCAGAAGGCAACCACATGGCACGCGGAATGTATTTCAGGCTGTTTGGGAAACGGTCATTAGGCATTCGATAGGGTTTCTGCGTATGCAGCGGGTGCCAGAACCGCCTGCCACGGATACCTTTGGACGCAAGATGATCGTATAATTCGTGGCAGTGGTCCGCGAGCACATCATTCCATTGAGGAACTTCCCCATCTTCTATGCGGAAAGCTAGCGTCGAGATGCCCTTCAGGTCCCGCAGGCCCTCCGCATAGCCTCTGTAAATACTCCGCATTCTGCTGAGCCTGCGTTCCACGTCCTTGAGCTGTGCCAGCCCCACCGCAGCCTGTAAATTCGTGAATTTGAAATTGAAGCCGATGCTGCTATGGACGTCGTCTCCTCCCGTACCACGTACGGGACGTCCCTGATCTTTGAGTTCACGAAGGCGGCTCTGTAATCGATCGTCGTCGGTTGCAATCAAGCCGCCTTGACCTGTTGTGAGAGTCTTGTTTGGTGATAGGGAGAAGCAGCCGGCAATCCCGAATGTTCCCAAAGCTTTTCCATTGTGCTTGGAAAATAATGCTTCGGCCGCGTCTTCAACTACAAAAAGATCATGGCGATTGGCAATATCAAGGATCGCATCGAGATCGGCGGCCCGCCCGCTGACGTGCACCGGAACTATGGCCTTTGTCCGTGCCGTGATTGCATCCTCGGTGCGCTGGGGATCAAGTGTGAGTTTTTTAGGTTCGATATCCACCAGAATCGGTTTCGCGCCCGTCAGAGTCACAGCGTTCGCGGTGGCAATAAAGGTCACATCGGGAACGATTACTTCGTCACCCACCCCAACACCAACGCCTGCCAGAGCCAAAAAAATCGCCGTGGTGCCGCTCGTTGTGGCTATGACATGTTTACAGCCGAGCGACTCGGCCATCCGTTTTTCAAATTGCCCGGTCACCTCTCCATCATTTATGAATCCGCTGTCGATGACACGTGCAACCAGGGCCTTTTCTTCGGCCCCGAACTGTGGAACCCAGAACTCGAGTCTTCGAGACAAGTTATCCTGCCTGCGTGACGTCACAGACGGCACGTTCTCGTGTGATGAGGCTTCCTTTTCCCCAGAAATTCCAGATATCAACGATTACATCGTGGTCCAGCTTCAAATCTCGATAGACATGGTGGGGGGCACAGAGGATGAGGACATCACTTCTTCGCATCACTTCATTCAGCGGCAACAAATCCGGATCGTCTTGTACGTAAGGATCGGTGGTTAAAACAGCTTTGGCTCGAAATGCTAGGATCTTCTTCAGCTTGTAGCTGAGCGAAAAGCGCGCATCGTCGCTTTCCGCCTTAAACGCCATTCCGAGTAAGCCTACGGTCATCTCTTCCAGAGGATGCGTAGCGTCCAATTGATCGACGATAAATTGAGGGAGGCCTTCGTTAACCAGCATGGCCTGGAAACCCAGGCCAAACTGGTTACGGTAGAAACTGGCCAGCTGCATGGTGTCCTTGAATAGGCACGGTCCAGCAGTCAAACCCGCGTGGGGAAAGTCTTTGGATCGCGGATAGTTACGCTTCATGCCATTCAGAATCTTGTAGTAGTCGACGTTGGCCGCGCTGGCAATCATATAAAACTGATTTGTTACCGCAAATTGAATGTATCGATAGGCGTTGCTGAACATCTTCACCAACTCGGCTTCGATTGGAGCCAGTCGCACAACTTCCGGAGCGATCAGCAGAAACAATCTCGCCGCGTCCTCTTCCGCTTCGGCCGTGTTGCCGCTCACAATCTGAGGCAGGGTTTGCAGCTCTTCGATGGCATGCCCCTCTACGATCCGTTCGGGACAAAAGGCCAGCTTGAGTCGCTTGCCTTTCGATTGCATATAGTTTCCTAGCGTGTCCGTCACGCCGGGGTACACCGTTGAACGGATCACGATGAGTTGCTCTTCGGAAAGATAAGGAAACAGTTCGTCAAAGCACCGCGTTATTACACGCAGTGAAGGAGTCAGAAACTCATCTACTGGGGTACCGATTGTGATAACCACTGTCCTGGCGGCGGCGACTTGCTCTGGGCAGCTGGTGAACGTCAAGTAACCTTTGGATAAAGCCTTCTTTAGCAGGGGTTCCGCGCCGTGCTCCATAAACGGCATTCGCCCGCTTCCTATTAAGTCGAGTGAGTTCTGATTCACGTCATAGATCAAGACCCGCTGGTTTTTGCCTGCGAACACGATGGATAGCGGCAGGCCCACATGCCCGGCTCCTCCCACAACGCAGATGTCTACCGGAGGTTGCATTGGAGGAACGAGGGAACCGATGTCATCTTTATCAAATCTCTTGGTCATGAGCTCCCCCAGCTTAGACGTCATACCCGGTAAACCGGTAAAGATGTTTGTATGCGGCCGCGTTGATTGATGTTCGTTGCGCTCAGCGCGTAATAGATGTAGCTGTGAAAATGATAATTGACACGTTGAATCCTTTCTATGCGTGAGTATCGTCCAATGTCTTTTTCGGCACCTGTGCGCCACACGCAGGAAGGTCACACCAAACGGACAGCGTTTGCTGCAAACTAGCTCTGTTGGATTTGGATGAACGCCGAGGGGGCGGCGTCACGAGTGGGATAAGCTTTCGAACGAGCCCAAGGTAATCTCATGCATTTAGCGATGCCGTGTACGTTTCGATTCAGTCACCAAAGAAACCGTTCTTGGAATAGCCAGCAGTGAACCAGCCGTCGGCCGCCGTCTAGTGACCTAAAGATGCAGCCGGGCCAACGCCGTAGAAGCTGGAAGAGCCGTTCTGGTTGTTGTACTCGGTGGCGATCCAGTCCGCCGAGCGGGCCACGTTCGAGATCCTGGCTTCGTCGATGATCCCGTTGAAGTTATATCCAGAATACACCGGGTGTCCGCCGAGCGAGTACGGCCGCATCAGCAAATCCAAGTTATAGAAGCTCTGGGAGGCATTGCTGCTCAGTGCTCCGTTCACATACAGCTTCACATTTCCTGAGCTGTCAGAAGTCCCCACGATGTAGGTCCAACTGCCGGTGGGCACGGGAACTGACGACGCCAGATCGCTCCCGCTCCCGTTGATCTCAAACCCAGCATTCCCCGAGTTCACATCCAGAACGTAGGCTCCTTCCAGTGAAACCACCTGGCTGATCCCCGACGTGGACACCGGCTTCACCCACGCCGATAGCGTTAAGCCGCTGCTGCTAAACGTGCTGCTCGGGTACGGGTTGTTGCCCGTATTGATCTGATGACCTGCTCCTCCATCTCCTGCGGCGGCCCCGTCTATCAACCCCGCTGTCGCGGCCATGCCGGAGTTGATTCCATTCACCCCATTGGCACTGGAGTCCGCACCCGACAGCGTCGTCCCGTTCGCCAGGTGCCATACCGCTTTGAAATTGCTGTCCCACGTCCCACTGTGGTTGGTCTGGTCGCTGGTCACAGACGAGTTGCCGTAGAACATGTAAATGACGGTATCGCTGGTATGCGACACTACCGGCACCTGCACCCACAATTCCACAACTCCGGTGGAAGCACTGTAGCTCTCCCGCTCGTACGGCAGTGGAGTATTGCCGCTGGCATCGGAGGTGAACACGATGTCGTAGCCATTGGCATTGGTCACACACCCGCCGTTCGCGGTATTGGCCAGATACGCATACGTTCCGGAAATCAGCACAGGGAAATTTAGCTGATCGGTGTTGGGCACCTGGGTATGAGCAATGGTGATCGCACGCCTATACCCATAGCCGTTCGTCCAGGCCGGGGGTGCCGATGGCGTGGCCGAGACCTGATTCGAATTCCCGCTCGTGCCCGCCGCAGTGACGGCCTGGACCACATAGTAGTAGGTGGTGCCGTTCGTCAGGCCGGTGTCGGTGTAAGTTGTGGCCGTCAAACCCGTGACCACTGAGTTGTATGCCCCGCCCCCGGTCGTGGAGCGCAGAACCGTGTAGCTGGTTGCTCCGGTCGAGGAATTCCACGACAGGGTAACCTGAGCGTTGCCGGCCGTTGCGGTGAGCCCCGTCGGCGCAAACGGAACGCCACCCGTGGTCGCTGCTGCGCCTATGCCGTAGAAGCTGGAAGAGCCGTTCTGGTTGTTGTACTCGGTGGCGATCCAGTCCGCCGAGCGGGCCACGTTCGAGATCCTGGCTTCGTCGATGATCCCGTTGAAGTTATATCCAGAATACACCGGGTGTCCGCCGAGCGAGTACGGCCGCATCAGCAAATCCAAGTTATAGAAGCTCTGGGAGGCATTGCTGCTCAGTGCTCCGTTCACATACAGCTTCACATTTCCTGAGCTGTCAGAAGTCCCCACGATGTAGGTCCAACTGCCGGTGGGCACGGGAACTGACGACGCCAGATCGCTCCCGCTCCCGTTGATCTCAAACCCAGCATTCCCCGAGTTCACATCCAGAACGTAGGCTCCTTCCAGTGAAACCACCTGGCTGATCCCCGACGTGGACACCGGCTTCACCCACGCCGATAGCGTTAAGCCGCTGCTGCTAAACGTGCTGCTCGGGTACGGGTTGTTGCCCGTATTGATCTGATGACCTGCTCCTCCATCTCCTGCGGCGGCCCCGTCTATCAACCCCGCTGTCGCGGCCATGCCGGAGTTGATTCCATTCACCCCATTGGCACTGGAGTCCGCACCCGACAGCGTCGTCCCGTTCGCCAGGTGCCATACCGCTTTGAAATTGCTGTCCCACGTCCCACTGTGGTTGGTCTGGTCGCTGGTCACAGACGAGTTGCCGTAGAACATGTAAATGACGGTATCGCTGGTATGCGACACTACCGGCACCTGCACCCACAATTCCACAACTCCGGTGGAAGCACTGTAGCTCTCCCGCTCGTACGGCAGTGGAGTATTGCCGCTGGCATCGGAGGTGAACACGATGTCGTAGCCGTTGGCATTGGTCACACACCCGCCGTTCGCGGTATTGGCCAGATACGCATACGTTCCGGAAATCAGCACAGGGAAATTCAGCTGATCGGTGTTGGGCACCTGGGTATGAGCAATGGTGATCGCACGCCTATACCCATAGCCGTTGGGCCACGAGAAGAGTACGGACGGAGTCGCTGAAACCTGACTTGATTGCCCGCTCGTGCCCGCCACATTGACGGCTTGAACGACATAATAGTAAGTCGTGCCGTTGGTCACCGCTCGATCCGTGTAGCTTGTCGAAGTTAAGCCTTTGGCGATCGAGATATAGGAACTGCCGCTAGTGGTGGAGCGCAGCACCGTGTAGCTTGTCGCTCCGCTCGAGGAATTCCATGACAGTGTGACCTGACCGCTAAAGGACGCGGTTGACAATCCCGTTGGCGCGGTCGGAGGGCCAATAATTGTAGTTGAATCGGTTGCGCTTGCAGTTGCAGCACCACCACCTGAAACGCTTACCTGATTGACCTGTGGCGAGCTCGCGTTAGCCCCAACATTGACTGTCACCGTAATGGCCGGGTAGCTCACGCCCCGATTCAGGACATCGCCACGCGAGCAACTATTCGTCGCGCAGGTCCAGCCCGTTCCCGTCATCGACACCAGCGTCAGTCCTGAAGGCAGAGTTTCCGTCACCGTCACCGTTCCGTTCGTCGGCCCCGCAACCCCTCCATTCGACACCGTCACTGTGTAGATCGCCTGCTGCTGCCCTTGCGAGAAGCTGCCTATATGCGTCTTCGTGATCATCAGCACCGGTGAACTCGAGGACGTCGGCCAGCTGTTGACCAGATTCGCCGCGTTAATACTTCCGATGCCCGTTGCGAAGTCCCACCCTATACCTGTGCCATAAGCGGGGTTATACGCCTGATTAGAAGTAGAGAGCACACCCTGATAGCAATTCGGGCCGGTGCAGTTTACATCCATGTCGCCCTGAGTTATGTCATTGAAAATACAGGCGCTCCCGATGCCGGAACCATTGCTCGAATTGCAGGAAGTACCGTTCGACCAATACTCTGTAGCTGCAAGGCCGTAATATACAGGATTGGGGTTGCCCTGGCGCGAGCCTGCCTTTTGATTGATTAGGGCTTGGACGCCGGCCATGATCGGCGACGCGAATGACGTTCCGCCCGCACCCGACCAACCACTGGGAGCACCGGTGCAAGCGGCTCCTCCATTCGCTGTATCGGACCAACAAAACACGTAATAGTGACCCCACAGTCCGTCTGCCGCAAACAGCGACACGTCTGGAGTGTCGCGCACGCCGTCGTTTGGATTGCCCAAAATAGACTGCCAGGAAGGTTTCGGCCACCCCGCACAGCTTCCACTCACCACGCCCGTGATCGAAGGATTACCCGTAGCGCAGCCGCTCGGGCTTCCGCCACCCGCAACCGTCGTCTGCAAAAATGCGCCAACATCGCTACTGCAAAAGCCACTTGGACCGTAGGGTGTGGTATAGCCTTCGTAGTTTGAGATCAGTTGGCCGGCACAAGAATTGTTCCACGGAATTTCCGGAATATAAGAGAGTGCTGAACCGAATGTCGAATTATTCGTTGTATTCCAATAGATGTTGTTGGTACCGGAATACGTATCGCTGAAGTCCGTACCGCCTACGGCTACGTTGTACGGCGTGGACGCAAAAGCGTTGGCGCCGATGCCATTCGTAGCTTCGGAAGCGCTGTTGTCGCATCCCGCCGCGCCGCTATCGCCGGCCGCGACAAAGACCGAAATGCCTTCGGCCACAGCCTGCTGATAAGCCGTGTAGTACGCTGCGTTGGCTGATGCGCCGTTCTGAGTCTCACATTGACCATAGCTGATGCTCATGATGGCCGGTGGTTGACTGCTGCTGTTGATCAAATTCTCGAGGGCAATTAAACCCCCAAAGGTGGTGGTGGTGTCCGCGCAGGACGCCATCTTCAGAGTCGCGCCAGGAGCCGAGGCGCTGGCCCATTCCGCATCCAATATCGCTTCCGCATCATTGGGAGGGATGACGCCCGGATTGCTGCAGTTGTTCGGGCCGCTGGAAGGCGCCGGATGGACGGTCGTGAAGGAAGCTGACGAATAGCCGGAGAGCCCAAACGTCGACCGGAATTTCGTCCAGTCCGCAGCGCTGTATACGTTTGTATCTTCGATCAGTACGATCGTCTGACCTTGGCCTGCGTAGCCTGCCCGAAAGAGAGGATTCAGGTTGTATATGGTCGCCAGGTCCGAGGGCACCATCGCATACGTAGGGCCAGAAGAATCAAATGTGTACTTACCCCGAAACTTGTGCATTTTGTGCAGGGCGACCGGCTTGACATCGTTCAGGGAGACGACACCTACAATCGCCGGAGCCAAGGCAGCGGGGATCTGAGGGTCGTTCACGTTGCCGATGTGCTGCTCCCCTCTAAAGTCATAATGATGAATGGGCGTATGAAACGCCAGTCGCACCTGGCGCGCTGTTCCCGAAAAATCGATTACCATCCCACTCGAATAGACCACGTTGATCTGAAACCCGCGAGATCTGAGCCAGCCCGTGATTGTCTCAAGGTCTTGGCTCGACAAGCCGTAGCTTTCTCCGAATTGTTGAGCGGTCATCCATCGATGGAAGTTCGGCGAACCCTCTGTGTGCAGCTCGTCGATGAAGCCTTGAAGTGCGCTCTCTTGTTCTGGAGAGCGGCGCAACTGCAGCAGCATGTGCTGCATGGGCAAGGCGTCATCTACATCGCCGCGATCGTTGTCTGAATCAAGTTCGTGGCGAGTAGAGCCCTGGAGAGTGACGCGGTTCCTCTCGTCTATTCTTTGCGTGATGACAGCAGGTCCGTCGCCGCCGCGTCGGCCCTGCGCATGAGCACCCCCGAACGCGAACAGGCTTGCCAAAACGCAAAGATAGAAGGGGGACGCCTTCAGTTGTCGCGACATAGGTCTCCTTAGAGAACGAACACAACTTGAAAAAACGAAGCGACTCGGCGGATGACAGGGGGACGCAACGGCCGATAGGCCGTACAAAGACCTTGCTGTTACGTAAGTCTCAGATAGTTGCCAGGCCGGGTTTCACAGTTGAGCTCTCCTGACCACACTTCCTACAGTGAGCACTACCCTCAGTGAGAACTACCCTTGGCGAGTTGACCGGAAGTTACATGGCCCGTATTAACACCCGAAACGGTCTTCAAAATCTACCGTACAGAAGGACAGCTTTCTCACACTGTCCTTTTGTTCAGGTATTCGGCGGGTATTCGCCGATCAGGCTTGCTAAAACCGAGGCAGGATTAAATCTGTGTAGCGGAGTTATTTCACGTTCGCGTCGAAAACGCCCGTTTGGATCTGACCGGCGCGTTTGACCTGAACGAAAACGCGGTAAAGACCCGCTTTGGGAAAGCCATAGGGGATGGAAATTTCCGGGGCAGCTTTATCGGCACCCATTTGCGCCATGTTCATTGAGCTGTGTCCGCTCTGTTCTAAAGTCGCGGGCAAACTCGCCTGGGCCAGCTCAAACGAAGCCATCGGCACGGATCCAGTCGGATGGACGTGTGCAAACACGGACCCGTCCGAGCGAACGATGGCGGCATGCGCCGCCATGCCCATGTAGGGTTGCAGATCCTGCGCCGGATTTCCCGCACGATCGATCACACGAAACCTCAGAATCAGCGGAACGCCAGCTTGGAGCGGCTGTCCCGCGTGTTCCCATACCATGCGACTGCCATCGGAAAGCGAATATTCTGCAGTTGAGGCCCCTTCGGACGGGCTGCCGTTCCTATCGATCCCGCTATCATCGCCCGTGAGCGGGTGTCCCATGATCGCCGACGGAAGATCGATTTGCCCGATCATCGTCACGGGAAAACCGCTGCTCAAGACCACGTCCGCAAAAATCTGATAGTGGCCGGCCGGCATCGCGGGCAAATTCTGAGTGAAACCACTGGCAGCCCGCTCCGGGTGCAAATGCCAGAAAACGGCCATGCCAGGACTGCGAACGAGGAAAAGGTGCATCAGGTGCTCGTGATCCAGAATGAGATCGCGGAAGTCGATCCAATCTTCCGGACGGCGAGGGTTTCCCGAGGTCATCCGCATCGGTTTTGCATGTAGGATTAACTGGCCACTCGCGCCAACTGCGGCTTCGATTTCGGGAGTGGTATAGACGTGGCTCGCGTACTGACGCGCGTCTGCTCGCCACCACAAACCGCCGGCCGTAAGAACCGCCGCCACCACAAAACTCGCGACAGCCGCCGCGAATCGCACCCGGCGTTTGCGCGTCGCAGGAGCAGGTGCACCCGGCGACAGATTTCCTTCGCGAACCGCGGCCGCCACGATGGAAACCATCGCCAACGAGAGCACGATTAGCAGAACAAACAGAAGCGCGCCCAGGGATCCCTGCATCGGCAGCACGCGCTGCGCGATGGCCGGAATCGGCACGGCCAGCCACCCTTTGCCAGCAGCTCCATCGGCCTCAATCCGCACTTGCAGCGAACCAAACTCCATCAGCCAGAGACTCCCACCGAAAAATTGCGGATCGTCTTTTGATCGCTCCGCGCCTTCCGGCGCCGGGGCGTACTGAGAGCCCGGCCCCGTGAGCTGCATGGGCGCGATGCGAATCTCGCTTACGTCATTCGATTCGCTGCGAATTTCGATTTCCGCGATGCCGGGAATCACCTGCGGCACTCGAACCGTGACGAATAACTTGTACGGCCCGGCGTTGCCCTCGACGAACACGTCCGGACTGCCCACGTGAGCGCAGACAGGCACGGCAAGCGCAGCGAGAAAAAAAGCTGTCATCCCGAGCGCCGCCCGGGCCCCCAACGCGCGCCGCTGTTGCGTGCCGCTGGGGTGCAAGCGAGGGTTCTGCTTTCCCAGGAGAATTCCAATAAGGCGTTTCATCGCATCGGCGGTTGTTACCGGCGAATCGCCCGCACCCACTCTCCCGCCGCCGCGCCAAGCCGGCTGCTGAGAATCGCCAAAAGGACAGCTTCGGCCATGATCATCCAGAAGCCGAACGCGGCGTAGTCGATGGGCACAAACAGGTGGCGAATGTCGTAGCCATTGGGCGTCGCGAAATAAGCGAAATATTTCGTACCAAAAAACCAGTTCGCCGAGACCCGCGACACCAGAAACGTCGCGAACGGCCATTGCACCGCCAGGAAAGCAGCCAGGAAGATCACACCGGATGCGGCCGCTTGCGGCCATTTCTTCCAGGCGGTCAATCGCGGCTCGAGCAGGTCGAGCAGCAAGGCGGGCACGATCACCAACAGCGGAAACTCCATGGGGACCATGTGGGTGATTCGCTGATAGACGGGACCAAGCTTTGGCGTGGCCGGAAAGAAAGGAAAGATCCAAAGCATGACCATGGCATAAGCTGCGTAA
>Ga0210394_10003365_pt1 | contig 20240 bp, 17 predicted proteins | sample IncBWC12MmetaG_FD_160121 | JGI IMG/M metagenome (GOLD analysis project Ga0210394, IMG submission 160121) | Forest soil microbial communities from Barre Woods Harvard Forest LTER site, Petersham, Massachusetts, United States - Inc-BW-C-12-M | ecosystem: Environmental > Terrestrial > Soil >...
GCGAAGCTGACGAGCACCTTTGGGCCGCTGTCGGTGAACCACCTGGGACAGCTTCCCGCCGTCACCATGTCGTTCAATCTCAAGCCCGGGACTTCGATCGGCGATGCGGTAAACGAAATTAACGATCTGACCCGCCGTTCGCTCCCGCCAACGATCAGCACCACCTTCCAGGGAAACGCTCTGGCGTTCCGGTCTTCCTTGTCAGGATTGGGAATGCTGCTTGTGATGGCCATCCTGGTGATCTATATCGTGCTGGGAGTTTTGTATGAGAGCTTTATCCATCCGATCACCATTCTTTCCGGATTGCCATCGGCGGGATTTGGGGCGCTGCTGACGCTCGAACTCTTCCATCTCGCCGCGCAGAAAGGTTGGATCTCGCCGCTGCTGGATATGGACCTGAACCTCTACGGCTTTGTCGGCGTGGTCATGCTGATCGGTATCGTAAAGAAAAACGCGATCATGATGATCGACTTCGCCCTGGAGGCGCAGCGGAGCGAGAATATTGCGCCCGCCGAAGCCATTTATCAGGGCTGCTTGGTGCGATTCCGCCCCATCATGATGACGACGATGGCGGCCTTGATGGGCACGCTTCCGATCGCATTAGGATTTGGCGCCGGAGCCGAATCGCGGCGATCGTTGGGAGTATCGGTGGTCGGCGGTCTCGTGTTCTCGCAGATCGTCACGCTGTTTCTGACTCCAGTGGTGTACATCTACATGGAAGACGCCAAGAATTGGTCGACGCGTCTATTCGGTAAAAAGCATCGCGAAATGCCGGAGCCGATTGGTACCTCACAGAGGCCGATCGCCGGAGGCACGATTGGCGCACCCATGGCGCGAATTGCCGAACCGCAACTCTCAGATCTCGATCGTAAGGACCGTTAGGACTTCGGCTAACGTGATTACGCGCCGCACGTTGATCCGCAATGCGGCTGTAGGAACACTTGCAGTCGCGTCGGGTGCCGGCAGGTTATTTGGTCAGAATGGCGCAAAACCTCCCAACATCCTCTTCATCCTTGCCGACGATCTCGGCTACGCCGACGTCTCCTGTTATGGCCGGCCTGATCTCAAGACCCCCAACATTGATCGAATCGCCGCGACCGGTGTGCGCTTCCTGCAGGCTTATGCGAATTCCGCCGTTTGCAGCGCCACCCGCACGGCCCTGATCACAGGCCGCTACCAATACCGATTGCGAATCGGGTTGGAAGAACCGCTGTCCGGCAATCCTGAAGTCGGTTTGCCGCCTGAACACCCGACCTTGCCGTCTTTGGTGAAGAAAATCGGGTACGGCACGACGCTGATAGGGAAATGGCATCTCGGTGTTCTGCCGAAGTTCGGTCCGTTGAAGAGTGGCTACGACCATTTCTACGGATTTCGCGGCGGCGCGCTCGACTACTACATGCACACCGGCACCGATCATCGTGATGACCTGTGGGATGACGACGTTGAAATCGATCAGATGGGCTACTTGACCGACCTGCTCGGCGCCCGCGGCATTGACGTCGTGAATGGCTACGCGAAATCGGGACAGCCCTTCCTGATCAGCCTGCATTTCAATGCTCCGCATTGGCCCTGGGAAGCGCCGGGCGACCAGGCGGAATCGAATCGCCTGCGCTACGGCGACCTGAACGATTTCGATGGCGGAACACAGAAAACTTACCAGCGCATGATCGAAGACATGGATCTGCAAATCGGCCGCGTGCTGGGCGCGCTGGATACGCATGGATTGACCGAAAACACCATTGTGATTTTTACGAGCGATAATGGCGGCGAGCGCTTCGCCGATACATGGCCCTTCACAGGCCGAAAGACAGAACTACTTGAAGGCGGCTTGCGTATCCCTGCGCTCGTGCGCTGGCCGGCCCGCATTCCCCAAGGCCACACGACAGATCAAGTAGCCATCACCATGGATTGGCTGCCAACGCTTCTCGCTGCTGCGGGAACGCAGCCCGACCCGGCTTTTCCTTCCGACGGATTGAACCTGCTGCCCACGCTCACGCAGCGCGCCGAACCCGTTCCGCGCAAACTTTTCTGGCGTTACAAGGCCAATGCGCAGCGGGCCGCGCGCGACGGAGACTATAAGTATCTAAAAATCCTGGATAACACGTTCCTGTTTAACGTGGCCGATGATCCGATGGAGCGAGCCAACCTGAAGGAGCGCCGCCGGGATGTCTACGCCAAGCTCGCGGCCGAATGGTATGAATGGAATGCCACGATGCTGCCGGAAGTCGACGATAGTTATACATTCAGTTTTGGCGGCGATACCCTCGCGGACCACATCGGCGCAAAGCCAACCGGCGGCAAAGCAGACAATCCCGTTCTCCCCAAAGATTCCTCTGACAAATCGCGCTGAACAGGGAACTGAGATACTTCTGCGCTGGCTCGCGCCTGAATAACCAGACGGCAAGGCTGGGTCAGCTCGGAATGGCGTTTGGCGCGACCGTGAGAGCTGCTTCCGCCGGCATATAGGGCTGGCCGAGGGCTTCTGCCACAGCCGGGTGTGTGATATTTCCGTCCCAGATGTTCAAACCCGTACGCAGGTAGGGATCGTCGGCTAGCGCTTTTCTCCAGCCCTTGTTTGCCAAAGCCAGAACAAAAGGCAGCGTAGCATTGTTCAACGCAAACGTGGAAGTTCGTGAAACTGCTCCGGGCATGTTCGTAACGCAGTAGTGGACCACGCCATCGACAATATAGGTCGGTTGCGCGTGAGTGGTGGGGCGACTGGTTTCAAAACACCCGCCTTGATCGATGGCCACATCCACAATCGCTGCGCCATTCTTCATGGACTTGACCATGGCCGCGCTCACCAGCTTCGGCGTCGCCGCACCGGCCACCAGCACTGCGCCGATTACCAGGTCAGCTTTGAGTACAAGATTTTCGACGGCGTGTGGAGTTGAGAATGCGGTCTGCACCGAAGAGCCGAAGTGATCCGCTGCCCGGCGCAGCGCGGGCATAGAGCGATCCACTAACGTGACGCTTGCGCCCATCCCCGCCGCGATCAGCGCGGAATTCCAGCCGACAACGCCAGCTCCGAGTATCAGAACATCCCCTGGCGGTACGCCGGGCGCGCCTCCGAGCAAAACCCCTCGTCCGCCATTGAATTTTTCGAGGCACGCAGCGCCAACCTGCGGGGCCATGCGGCCGGCGACTTCGGACATCGGCGTCAACAGCGGCAAAGAGCCATCCGGCGCCGTTACCGTCTCGTACGCAATGCAAACGGCGGCGCTCTGCTGGAGATCGCGGGCCTGCGCGGGATCAGGCGCGAGGTGAAAATACGTGAAAAGAACCTGGCCCGGTCGCAGCATCTTGCGTTCGGAAACTTGCGGCTCCTTAACCTTCACAAGCATTTCGGCAGCGGAAAATACCTCGTTAGCAGAATCTACAATGCGCGCCCCGACTTGGCGATAAGCCTCATCCCCGATTCCCGCTCCCAATCCCGCGCTCTTCTCGACGAACACCTGATGCCCGCTGTGAACCAGCTCGCGCACACTCGAAGGGACCAGGCCGACGCGGTATTCATGAATTTTGGTCTCCTTCGGAACGCCGATGCGCATTGCTTCCTCCAGATACCCCTTAAAACAGCTTAGCTTCAAATTCCAAAAAGCCCAAATCGGCAGGTTGTTTTGGGGCCCGCCCGGTGCCTCTTTTGGGGCGTCGTCGCCATTGGCCTCTCGTTCGGCATTCCGCTAAAGTAGAGCCGGCTGGTTGGCGCGCACGTTGCTAATTCGTGCGCGTCCACTAATTCTTCACAGCGACACAATGGACTTGAATTTAGATGACCTGCGCGAATGGCGCGGCAAAACTGAATCGCGAACCGACCAGGTTATCGCGGCCCCAATCGCCGCCCTGTCGGCGACGCTCGACCGCGATGATCCATTCCCGCAACTCGGAGATCCGCTTCCGCCTCTATGGCATTGGCTCTACTTCCTGCCCATTCCCCGTCAATCCGAGTTGGGTCCCGACGGCCACGCGAAACGCGGTGGTTTTCTCCCTCCTGTGCCTCTGCCGCGCCGCATGTTCGCAGGCGATCGCGTGCAGTTTCATCGTCCGTTGCGAGTGGGGGAGAGCATCTCCCGGCTTTCCCGAATCCTCGACGTGAACCTTAAACAAGGACGCAATGGGCCGCTGGTGTTTGTGGTGGTGCGGCACGAAATCAGTGACCGAGACGGCATCGCTGTGGTGGAAGAGCACGATATCGTCTACCGTGAAAGCCCCAAAACTCACGACGCGGTGCCAGCACCCCAGAAGCCGCCGTCCGCTGCTGTATGGACGCGCGAAATACGGCCGGATGACGTGCTGTTGTTTCGCTATTCGGCGCTGACTTTCAACGGTCACCGCATTCACTACGATCGCCGCTACGCAACCCAAGTCGAAGGCTATCCGGGTTTGGTCGTGCACGGCCCCTTGATAGCGACTCTGCTGCTCGATCTGCTACGCCGTAATCTTGGCGATGCCACTGTCACGTCGCTGTCGTTTCGGGCCATGCGCCCGCTCTTTGATATCGCGCCATTCCGCGTGTGCGGTAAAGTCGCGTCGGACGGAAAAACAGTTCAATTGTGGGCGGCAGATTCGGAAGGATGGTTAGCGATGGACGCCACCGCCCGCTTGGCATGATCGGGAAACGAGTGATGCCGAAATCCACCGAGACCTTCGTGCCGCGCGCTTCTGATGAATATCAGGAGCTGCGCAGCTCTCTGCGTGAGTTGTGCGCGGAGTTTCCCGCCGAATATTTCCGGCGAATCGATGAACAACGTGCCTATCCTCAGGAATTCGTGGAAGCGCTCACCAAGGCAGGATGGCTGGCCGCGTTGATTCCCGAAGAATACGGCGGTTCCGGGCTCGGGTTAACGGAAGCTTCCGTCATCCTGGAGGAGATCAATCGCGCCGGCGGTAATTCGGGAGCGTGCCACGGACAGATGTACAACATGGCTACGCTGCTCCGGCACGGTTCGGAGCAACAGAAGCGCGCATATCTGCCTAAGATTGCCAGCGGAGAATTGCGGCTGCAATCTATGGCCGTAACCGAACCGACCGCCGGCACGGATACCTCGAAGATCACTACGGCCGCGGTGAAAACAAATGGCCGCTACGTCGTGAACGGTCAGAAGGTGTGGACTTCGCGAGTGCAGCATTCCGACCTGATGATCCTGCTCGCGCGCACGACGCCTCTCTCTGAAGTCACGCGCAAGACCGAAGGCATGTCGCTTTTTCTGGTCGATCTGCGCGAAGCAATCGGGAAGCACCTAAAGGTGCGCCCCATTGCAAATATGGTGAACCACGAAACGAACGAATTATTTTTCGATAATCTTGAGCTTCCAGTGGAAAGCCTGATCGGTGAGGAAGGCAAAGGATTCAAATATATTCTCGATGGGCTCAATGCGGAACGCGCGCTCATCGCCGCAGAGTGCGTCGGGGATGGTTACTGGTTCATAGACAAAGTGACGAAGTACGCGAAGGAACGCATCGTATTCGGCCGGCCCATCGGCCAAAATCAGGGCGTGCAGTTTCCGATCGCGAAGGCCTTTATCAAAATCGAAGCCGCGAATCTGATGCGATATGAAGCATGCGCGCTCTTTGATACGCAAAAGCGCTGCGGCGCCGAAGCCAACATGGCGCTACTCCTAGCGGCCGAAGCTTCCTGGGAAGCGGCGAATGCGTGCTTGCAGTTCCACGGTGGATTCGGTTTTGCCGCCGAGTATGACGTGGAACGCAAGTTCCGCGAAACGCGCTTGTATCAGGTTGCGCCTATCTCCACGAATCTCATCCTTTCTTATGTCGCTGAGCATGTGCTCGGACTGCCCAGGTCGTTCTAGAGCTTATGGAATCGCTTCCTGCGCGTTCTTATCTCTTCGTGCCCGGCAATCGCCCGGATCGCTATGCAAAAGCGATTGCCGCCGGAGCCGACGCCGTCATCGTGGATTTGGAAGATGCCGTTCCTCCTCAGGACAAATCGTCGGCGCGCGCGTCGCTGGCCGCATGGCTCTCGCCGGAACATCCGGTGCACATTCGTGTGAATGGCGCGGAGAGCCAGTGGTTTCGTGAGGATCTCGCAGTTTGCAACAAGGCAGGCGTGGCGGGCGTGCTTCTGCCAAAAGCGGAAAGAGTCGAAGATATCAGCGTTCTCGCCGATCATTCCGGCAGCACGACGCCAATTTTGGCCCTCATCGAGACGGCACGCGGTTTTTGGAATGCGCACGAACTTGCGCAAGCTCCCAAGGTGCGGCGCTTCGTCTTCGGCTCCATCGATTTTCAACTCGACGTCGGGATCCAGGGCGAAGATGAAGAGTTGCTTTATTTTCGTTCGCAGCTCGTTTTGGTTTCGCGCGTTGCCGGGCTCGAGCCGCCGGTCGATGGAGTCACAACCGCTATTGATGACGCCGAACGCATCCGTATCGATACCTTGCGTGCCAAGCGCTTGGGCTTCGGCGCGAAGCTGTGCATTCATCCGAAACAAGTGAGCCTAGTGAACCAATGTTTCGAGCCGAGCACGGAAGAAGAGAGTTGGGCAAAACGAATCGTGGAGGCTGCCGAGGCGGTGGGGGGAGCGGCAGTTTCGGTGGACGGGAAAATGGTGGACCGCCCTGTGATTGCGCGAGCCGAGGCCATCCTCTCGCGAATCAAGCAGCGTGGCCCGCGATGAATCGCGCAGGCTACTGTATGTTGCGGTGCACAGCTAGCGTTCGATGACGCGAGGAACGCGGAAATACGGCGGGTTGGCGTCGGGCGCGCCGGCGAGCACGTCGCCGATGATGTCGCATGGCGCGAGCTCGTCTTGGCGAAGCGGGGTGCCCGCCGCTGCACCTTGGCCCGACGCAGTCGGAGGCGCGACCTGCGCCATTGGCTCGACGCTGCTGGTGTCGAGCTCGTTGAGTTTCTCGACGTAGGTCAAAATAGAGTCGAGTTGGCGCGAAAACATCTCGATCTCGGCTTCGCTCAGCTCGAGATGCGCCAGCTCGGCGACGCGCAAAACGTCTTCGCGAGTAATCTTCATTCTTTTCCTTCAGGAAACCTGTGCGCCCGCCGGCGTAGCCTCGCGCCGCGTGTATTTATTGGCCACGTAATCATCGACTAGCGCCTGAAACTGCGCGGCGAGATCGTCATACGTGCCGCGCATCGTGGTGAAGTGTTGGCCATCGATATAAACCGGGCAACTGGGCGCTTCGCCGGTGCCTGGCAGACTAATGCCGATATTGGCGGCGCGGGATTCGCCCGGCCCGTTCACGATGCAACCCATCACGGCAAGCGTCATGGATTCGACGCCTTCATACTGCTGCTTCCATTGAGGCATTTTCTCGCGCACGTAACCCTGAATGCGTTCGGCAAGCTGCTGAAACGTGGTGCTGGTGGTGCGGCCGCAGCCGGGGCAAGCGGTCACGCTGGGAGCGAAGGCGCGCAGGCCGAGCGCCTGCAGCAGTTCGCAGGCCGCGTAGACCTCTTCGCGGCGATCTCCGCCGACTCGAGGCGTGAGTGAGATACGAATCGTATCGCCGATGCCTTCGTTCAGCAGAATGCCCATAGCCGTGGAGGACCAGATAGCACCCTTCATGCCCATGCCGGCTTCGGTTAGCCCCAGATGCAAAGGCTGGCGCGTGCGCTGGGCGAGCATGCGATAAACCGTAATGAGATGCAGCGGCCGCGAAACCTTGCAGGAGATGACGATTTGATCTTCGCGCAGACCGCACTGTAGAGCGAGGTCGGTCGATTCGACCGCGGAAAGCACCATGCACTCATTAATGATCTCTTCCGAGGTGAAGCCCAGCTCGCGATCAGTATTCTCCTGCATCTTGCGCATGACCAATTCTTGATTCAGCGAGCCGCCATTGACGCCGATGCGCACGGACTTGCCGTTATCGCGGGCGACGCTGCAGATTGTGGCGAACTGCTCGTCCCGCCGCTTGCCGGCGCCGACGTTCCCTGGATTGATGCGATATTTGTCGAGCGCCCGGGCGCAATCGGGGTACTTGGTCAGCAGGACGTGGCCGTTATAGTGAAAATCGCCGATCAGCGGAGCATCGCACCCGGCGTCGAGCATGCGCTTTTTGATCTCAGCCACGGCGGCAGCAGCTTCGGGGACGTTTACGGTAATGCGCACCAGTTCCGAGCCCGCGCTCGCAAGCTCGAGGCACTGCTGAACGGTCGAGGCGATATCGGCGGTGTCGGTATTGGTCATCGACTGAATGACGATAGGCGCGCCGCCGCCCACGGTCACGCGCCCGACTTTCACGGCACAGGTTTGTTGTCTTTGGGTCACAAGCGCTCCCCGCTTTATGCGAGCAAGAATTATATCGCGAATTGCGCCAGCCCCGCCGCTCGACTGTGAGAGGCATCTCGTTATCAACGGCTAAGTTCGCCTTATCGCTTCAGTTCGAGACCGAGAGAGGGGGCGACAGCGCGCATAGCGGCGATGCAGGTGGCGATGTGCTCTTCGAGCGAAATGCCCAGCTCCTGAGCGCCTTGGAGCAGATCCGCGCGACTCACGCCGCGGGCGAAGGCCTTGTCCTTCATCTTGCGCTTCACGGAGTCGGCTTCGACCTCGAAGATTGTTTTGCCGGGTTTGACGAGCGAACACGCAGTGAGAAAGCCGGCCATCTCGTCGCAGGCAAACAGCGTGCGATCCAGAGGGGTTTCTCGCGTCACGCCAGTGTAGTCGGCATGGGCGATGATCGCGTGCAGCATTTCTTCGGGATAGCCGCGCTCTCGCAGGATTTTGGCGCCGGAAGAGGGATGGCCCTCGCTCGGGTGGTGCTCCTGATTGGGCCAGCGCTCGTAGTCGAAATCGTGCAACAACGCGGCCAATCCCCAGAGTTCCTCATCGGCTCCGGATTTCCGGGCATAAGCGCGCACACAGGCCTCAACGGCCAGGGCATGTTTGCGCAGGCTTTCGTTTTGGGTGAATTCGCAGAGCAGGGTCCAAGCCTCATCTCGGGTTGGCATCATGCCGGATATTCTATTCGAATGCGTGAAGACGCGATTGAGGATGATTTGGTAAAGCTATGCGAAATGATTGAAAGGGCTCAGGCGCTGGCGCCTCAGGCCTGGAAACCCAGGCGCCAGCCCAAGGATTTTACGGTCGAAGGCTTTAGAAGACGGCGCAAACTTGCGGAAGCGATGCGCAGAAACCTGCTTCCCCGAGCAGCGCCTGACCCTCGACGATGAGATGGAACGTTGTTTGTTCATTGATCGGCTGACCACTGAACTCCGCCGCCTCGAGGGTCGACTTGATCTGCGAGGTCAATTCGTCACGCTCAGCGGTCCATGACGCGATCTGGTTCTCCAGATTGTTATAAACCGCGTCACCGGCCGAGTCGCTTTCGATCGCGTAGGTCGATACCTTCAGCGTGCTTTTCGCGAGATCGCCGAACGGTGCGTTAATCTGTTTGTAGATTTGCCCGAGCTGCAGCAGCGTCTCCGAATGGGCGTGCAGGCTGCTCGGCAGCACGTTCTTATCAAGTAGTTCCAGAATCACGCGGCCGTCGTGCTGGTAGTCGTCCGCGAGGCCAGTCAGGAACATCATGGTTGGCCGCACGTCCACGTGGTCTGTGAAGAAATCCTCTGGCTGAGTGACACCCAAATTCTTGACCCCGGGACCCACGATGCCGATGAAGGTACGCCCGATCTCCGGCTGAATGTCGCCGTGATTCCAAGCGAAGCCGACGCCGACGCTTGCTGTGGTGCTAGGATTTGTCGAAGACGTCTCGAAGAAGAAATTCGGATCGCCGAACAAGGTGAAGGTCGGCTCACGAGTGGGGTCGGCCTTGCTATTCATGTGGAGTAACTTTTGCCCCACGGGATCCACGATAGCGCCCTGAAGTTCCGGCCCAAGACCAGTACCGAGCAAGCTATCAGGCAAGCCAGTGTGTGGATTGACCACACTCAGGCCGGCCATGGTCCTCTCGAGCTGGCGGACGGTGCTATCGGTGGGAAGCGGCTGGCCCGGCACGTAAGTCGTAGCCGCATCGTCGAAATGGATCGAGAAGGGCGTCGTGTCGCCTGCGGCCGCAACTACGTTGTTGAGAAAAAGATCAAGTTCGCCAATGCCAGGGGCCCCAGTCGCAGGGTTAGGAGGATAGGTGCATGGCGTCGTCACACCGTCGCAGTTGGCCGGGCTCGCCGGGCCGCCAGCGAAATGGTCACCTTCGTCGGGCGTGAAGATGAACAAGGTATTATCCTTCGTGAATCCCTCTGCCTCGAGGTTGGCAAAAAAAGTACCGAAAGCGGCGTTGTAATCACGGAGCTGTTGCACGTATCCGGCCTCGCCGGGGCCGAAAGTCCCGTCGCCGCTGTGATTGTCGTGAGCGTCAGCGATATAGGCAAAAACGATGGGAATGCCTTTCTTCAACATCGTCTCCCCAACAGAGAGCGTCTGAGACGGCACCGGATCGAAGCCGATCGCGCCGAATCCGGTGATGGGATTTCCTTGGTAGTCAGCGAGCCCCCCAAGTGTGGGCGCAATGTACTTAAGCCCAAACAATGCGTTATAGCCCGTGTAGCCGCCCGGTTCGTCGGGCAGCATGTCCGCCACGCCGCCGTTTGCTTTCGTGCAGATCGGGCTGCCAATCGCGCAATGGATCGCCGCGCCGATAAAATCGTCAAAGGCGTTCTGGTCATTTGCTTGTTGAGAACCGGAACCAAACACCTTTTGTACATCGAACGGGGTACGTTCGAGCACGATGTTGGCCGTGGAGAAAGCGCCCACGTCGCATCCCGCACGCGTAAAGGGCACCCAGGGCGCAGGTACGTTTTTGCCCTCCGGCGTGGTTAGCGCGGGAGTGTTGTCGTTTGTAGCCGGAGTGATATCGGAAACCTTGTCGGTCCAATAAAAAAAGGAAGAAGGAAAGAGGATGTTCGATGAGTTGCCGGTCTGGAATACACCGAAGCTATTGGAGATGAAGATGCCATGGTTATCGGAGTAGAGGCCGATCTGGGTCGTCAGGATGTCATTTGCCGTATGAGAGATAAGAACGGTGTGGTCGCCGGCATCGAGCGTGCCGTTCTGCTTGATGAAATTGAGCAGGTTCGGCATTTGTTCGAGATCTGATGGAACGTTGGGATTGTCGCGGGTGAAGTGCACGTTATCGAATTCGACGTACACCACGTGCTTTAACTTCCCGCTTGGGGAGTTCAATTGGCATTGCGCAAGCGCAGAAGCCGCCAGCCCGATGGCAAGCAGGCCGCAACCGAGCGCGTACGCAAGTGTGCGGCGAAATAGTCTTTCTCGATGCATCTCTTGATCCCTCCTAAAGGTTGGACCGCGTGGAGGGAACCTTAATACGTGGCTTTTGTGACGCGGAGGCGAACGGACGATGAAACTTTTGTGTCTCGACGCATAGATTCAGTGGACAGCAGCCTCGAGGTCGGCCGGGCAACGAGCTACACGGCGAATATACGGAGAAAACCGTACTCTTCTAAGCCCGACTAGTACTTTTGCTTAGGAAAGGTACAGAAAAGACTTGACAACAGGTAGCCCACGCCCGCAATATCCCTGACGCGCCAGCTTCTGCCTTCCCCCTGAAGACGCTTACGTCCTCCAAATCCGCATGCCGGAATCCGTATATGAGGAGCCGCCGGTGTCGGACAACAACAGCAACGGGACCACTAAGGATGTAGATATGGATCGTGAAGTAATCCGTTGTAAGAGCTGCGGCCTGGTTCAATACCGCACGAACTCGGGGAACTGCCGCCGCTGTGTGCGTCTGCTGCCGCCGAAGGTGGAATTCTTGATTCCGCCGCCGGTGGCACAAGAGCTCCCGGGCGATAACCGTCAACTATTCGAGAAGTGGCCGAACCGCGAAACCGTGGAAAACATCGGCCACCGTATTCGCCAGTTGCGGGAATCCCGTGGGATGACGCAGAGCCAGCTTCAGGCCAGATCGCGAGTATCGCGGTCGTATCTCTCGCGTATCGAAAGTGGGCAGATGACCCCCAGCCTGGGAACTTTGGAGAAGATCTCCGAAGCCTTGGGCGTGGGGTTGAATCGATTCTTCATCCCCGAGTCGAACGGCGAAGCGCTGCTCGAGGATCCATTCATCCAGGGATTGCGGCCTTTCCTGCGCCAACTGGATTGGGAGCAGTGGCAAGGCATACTGAAGAGGCTACAGGCCATCAGCGACCACGTCTCTACCAGCGGCCAGATGCGCACGATGCCGCCGGTAGCTCCGAAGCCGCTGATACCGCTGGCACGTCGGCCTCAACCGGCCGCAGTAATGGGCCGCCGCTAGGCAAGATGCCGGCCTAAAGGCAAGCGCTAGAGTTACGTTCCGACACCGAAATTAGCGGTGCGCCGATTCCGTATCCCCCCGGACTCGGCGCACCGTTTTTTTTATGCGAAGCGAACTTTGACGTCGGGGCGTTTCTCGAGGTGTACGGAATCGATGAAGCGCACTTGGCGCTCTTCGAGGGTCATGACCAGGGAATGAGTGCGGATACCGTCGCCGAAAAAGCGCACGCCGCGAAGGAGGCTGCCGTCGGTGACGCCCGTGCAGGCGAAGATGATCTGCCGGCCGGGAGCGAGATCTTCAGTTTCGTAGATGCGTTTGGGATCGCTGATGCCCATTTTGGCCAGCCGCTCCTGATGCTCGGGCTTGCTGACCACCAAGCGCGCAAGGATTTCACCATTCAGGCAGCGCAGCGCTGCAGCAGTGATCACGCCTTCGGGCGCTCCGCCGGTGCCCATCACCGCGTGGACGCCAGCGCCAACGACTGCAGCGGAGATACCGGCGGAAAGATCGCCATCGCCGATCAAACGAATGCGTGCGCCTGTGGCGCGAATCTCCTCGATTAGCTTCTCGTGGCGTGGGCGATCCAGGACGATAATGACGAGGTCCTCTTTGTCGCGATTGAGGCGGCGGGCGATAGCTCGAATGTTGTCGGCCACCGGCGCATCGAGGTCCACGGCGCCCTTGCAACTCGGGCCGACCACGATTTTCTCCATATACAAATCGGGCGCGTGCAGCAGACCGCCTTTTTCACTGGCGGCCAGGACGGTAATGGCATTGGGAGCGCCGGTGGCGCAGAGATTCGTGCCTTCCAGCGGGTCCACGGCGATATCGACCGCGGGATAGTGGGAATTTTGATTGTGTACTGCAGCGCCTACTTTTTCGCCAATGAAAAGCATCGGCGCCTCATCGCGCTCGCCCTCGCCGATGACGACCGTGCCGTCCATGGGCACATTGTCCATCACCTGACGCATGGCCTCCGTGGCGGCTTGATCGGCCTTGTGGCGATCCCCGGTGCCCATAGTGCGGGCGGACGCGATCGCCGCTTGCTCGACCACGCGCAGCAGTTCCAAACTAAGCTGAATTTGCATTGGTGCTTTTGTTGTGTTGGCCATAATTAAAGGGCCTAATGATAATCAACTCGAAGCGGATGGCAAAGCATCTTTCCTAAACGAAGGCGGAGAGGCCCGTAATGCGCTCGCCGATAATCAGGCGATGAATGTCATGGGTGCCCTCGTAAGTGTAGACGGATTCGAGATTGTTCATATGGCGCATCACCGGGTAGTCGTCAACGATCCCATTCGCACCCAGAATGTCGCGTGCCTTGCGTGCAGTTTCCAGAGCCATCCACGTGTTGTTCATTTTCAGCATGGAAACGTGCTCGGGCGTGGCCCGGTTCTCATCTTTCAGACGGCCCACGTGAAGAGCGAGGAGTTGCGCCTTGCTGATTTCCGTGATCATCCAGACCAGCTTTTCCTGCACGAGTTGATGCCCAGCGATGGGCTTATTCCCAAATTGGCGGCGAGTCTTGGCGTATTCGAGGGCGGCCTGATAGCAAGCCATAGCCGCACCAATGGTGCCCCAGCCGATTCCATAACGTGCTTGCGTCAGGCAGGAGAGCGGGCCACGCAAGCCTTCCACACCAGGCAGCACGTTTTCGGCCGGAATTTCGCAATCGGTGAAAGAAAGGCCTGACGTAATCGAGGCGCGCAACGATAATTTGCCGTGCACGTCCCACGCCTTGAATCCGGACGTGCCTTTTTCCACCAGAAATCCCCGAATGCAGCCGTCTTCGCCTTTGGCCCAAACCAAAGCCACATCGGCCAGCGATCCATTCGTAATCCACATTTTCTCGCCGTTTAGGACGTAGCAATCGCCTCGGCGCACAGCGCGCGCTAGCATGCCGCTCGGGTTCGAACCGAATTGCGGCTCGGTCAATCCAAAACAACCGATGGCCTTGGCGTTCCGGAGAGCCGGGAGCCATTTTTCCTTCTGTTCGGGAGAACCGAACGCGTGAATCGGATACATCACCAGCGCGCTTTGCACCGAAACGAAGCTGCGCAGGCCCGAATCGCCGCGTTCGAGCTCCTGCATCACCTGACCGTAAGCGACGTTCGAAATGCCTGAGCAGCCGTAGCCCGTGAGGTTTGCGCCAAAGAATCCCAGCTCGGCCATTTGAGGCACCAGGTGCAAGGGGAAAGTGCCTTCGCGATTGTGCTTCTCGATGATAGGTAGAACTTCGCGATCGACGAATTCGCGCGCGGTCTGGCGCGCCAGGCGCTCCTCGTCATTCAACAAAGAATCGACTTCCAGAAAATCCACACCGGGGAACCCAGGCATATTATCTCCGCGGGACGAAGTGCCGATTGTACACCCGCCACACGCAAGCGTGACGGCTGCTAGCGGGCGGGGCGAAGCGCGATTGACAGGAAAGAGTGGCTGCGCATATTCTCGGGATCAAAGGAGTTGTGCGGATTCGAGTGCAAAGCAAGTGGCCAAATTGTTTGATTCTGGCCGGTTTCCTTCTGACGATTTGCGGCTTGTCCTTCGCGCATCACGGAAGCGCCATGTATGTGAAGAAGGCTCTCGTCTTGAAGGATGCAACCGTCACGAAATTCATGTGGCAGAATCCACACACCTTGGTTTTGTTTGATGCCAAAGATGATAAAGGCAACGTTGTTCATTGGGCCGGTGAAGCCGGCAGCGCAGGTTCGATTCGATTGCTGGGCTGGAACAAATATTCGTTGAGGCCAGGGGATGTGATAACGGTTTACCTCTGGCCTTCAAAATTCGACGCCGCCTCCGGACGTCTCGAGAAAATTGTGCTGGATGATGGCAGGGTACTGAAGGACAGCGATCGAGAAGATCGGGGCGATATCACTCGATACTAGATGTACCGGTGGCTTCGCGGCTTTTAAGAATTCGTCTATTTTCCACGAGGTGAAAGGGAATGCCGAATCTTGTTAAAACTGCAATCGTAAGTTTGGCAGGCGTCTTTATTTTCGGGTCTTACGCGGCGGCACAGAATAAGCCGCAAACTGAGGCCCCACCGCCCCTGAGGGAAGGCAGCGCCAGTATACTCGACAAACTAGCAAGCGAAGGCACTGGTGGCGCCGCTCCCAAGCGTGATCTGACCGGTTTTTGGGGATCGAGCGTGGGCCAGAAAATCAATCCGCTTCCGCCCATGACTTCGTGGGCCGAGCAAGTCTTTCGAACGCACAAGAATAATTCGCAGTACGCCGTCGCAGAATCCAACGATCCGGACAATACTTGCGATCCGCTGGGATTCCCGCGCGCCATGGTTTTTATGACCAGAGGAATCGCGTTCGCGACGATGCCCGACCGCATAATACAGATGTGGCAGTACGATAAGACTTGGCGGCAAATCTTTACGGACGGACGGCCGCTGCCCACAAACGTGGGTGGAAGCGAAAAGGATGCACCCGACCCGCGCTACTGGGGATATTCGGTCGGCCACTGGCAGGACGATTACACATTTGTCGTGGAGACGACCGGCAGCGACGAAAACACCTGGCTCGATAACGCCGGTCATCCGCACAGCGTCGATATTCACGTAACGGAAACTTACAAGCGTTCGGACCACAACGATCTCGAAGTCACCGTCCACATCGATGATCCGAAGGCCTACACCAAGCCCTTTGACATCACGACGGCACATTTCAAGTGGATACCGAAACAGGATTTCGAAGAGCAGATCTGCATCGGCTCCCAAGAGCTGGATTATTTAAAGTTAATCGCAGACCCGGGAGCTAAGAAGGACGCGGCTAAGTAATCTCGAATTCTTCACCGGCCGTCCCGTGAAAGGGGACGGCGATTCGGGTTTCACAAAGACAAATGCCTCGGCTGGACGCTTTGGGCGTGCGGCCGAGGCATTGTTATTTTGTTACGGCAATCAGCGCTTATCGGCCAAAAAGCCCGATGTAAGCCGCTTTGCCGATAACGTGCCCATCCATCGCCTTCATCAGGTCCGCACGCGGGGATCCCGCCGGGATGTCGAGCTTGGTATCGAGCGCGAAGAACTCAAATGTGTAGTGGTGCGGCACAGCGCCCGGAGGCGGGCACGGCGGCTGATAACCATTCACGCCGCGCACGTTTTTGCCCTGGGCGATGCCGCCTGGTGTTGAGTCAGGTTTCACATCGGCCATCAGCGAAGACGAGCTTGACGAAATATTCCAGACGAGCCAGTGGGTCACGTCCGTTGATGATTTCATCGGAGCGCCTTCGGGATCATGCATCACCAGGACGAAGCTCATCGCGCCCGCTGGCGGATTGCTCCAGCTCAACGTCGGCGAGGTGGCGTTGGGGTCCGCGCATGAAAACTGCGTCGGGATTTTGCTCCCGTCACTGAAGGCTGAACTCATGATCTTGAATTGAGAAGGCGGAGGCGCTTGCCCTTGCTGTGCTGCCGCGTTGCCCACGCCCGCGAGAACCAGAAGTGCCACGACCGCGATAGAACGTAAAAGATTGCTCATTTTCTTTCCTCCTCGATCTCCGTAGGTTTTAACAGCAATTGGCACGCCGCGCAACGTCCTTATCGTGACGATACGCGTCAGGTGATTCGAGTCTGCCGGCGTGGCGACTCGATATGTCTCGGGGAATTTATCAGCGGGAAACGCCAGAGTAATCTTGACGGCGTACGGTCGCCCTCGCTCGGTCTGCTGAAATATTTTACCTAGGGAGGGCGAAAGTATGGAGTTCAGAAAGTCAGCAGCTAGAAGTGTGTCTTTCAGTCTCGCGCTGATCGCAATGCTGCAGTTCAGCCTTTTCGGTCCCGCAGTGGGAAACATCAATGCCGACGACGAGAACAGCCATAGGACGGCCACGCCCATCAAGCACGTAATCATCATCATTGGCGAAAATCGGACGTTCGATCACATTTTCGCCACTTACAAGCCCAAGGCAGGCGAGAGCGTGAACAATCTGCTTTCCGAAGGAATAGTCAAAGAAGACGGCACGCCTGGCCCGCATTATTCTCGGGCACACCAATTCTCCGCCGACGTTACCGGCAGTCCGGCTTTCGAGCTAAGCCCGACAGCGGGAAAATCGCTTTATTCTCCCCTCCCCGCGCCACTCAACGGCGGGCCGACGGACGTCTGCAAGGATAACGGGATCTGCAGTCTGGGCGACGCCACCTCGTCTGAGGACGGGTTGGCCACGACTCCGATCAACTATTACGAATTCCTGACAAGCGGTGGCACGGGGCTCAGCGGGAAGGTTCCGGACACGCGAATCAACGGCGTGCACAGCTCACCTCCCTATTCCACCTTGCCGGCAGGTCCCTTCCAGCTCACAAACAGCAAAAGCCTTCGAGATGACGACTACGCGGCGAGCCCGGTACATCGCTTCTACCAGATGTGGCAACAGGAAGACTGCAATGCCGCATACGCCAAGCCGGCAAATCCCAGCGGCTGCAAGGCGGACCTCTTTCCGTGGGTGGAAGTTACCGTGGGAGCCGGCACTAACGGCGCTCCGCAGCCCGCAAATTTCAGCACCGATTACGCCCCCGGTAAAAAGACCACCGGTGAGGGATCGACTGCGATGGGCTTTTACAACATGTTGGAAGGCGACGCCGCCTATTCCAAGGAACTCGCCGACAACTACGCGATGAGCGATAACTTCCACCAGTCCGTAATGGGCGGCACTGGTGCGAACCACATTATGCTGGGATTTGGCGATGCAATCTGGTTTAGCGATGAGAATGGCCATGCCCTGGTGCCGCCGCACAACGCGATGACCCCGTTCGGCGGCCCGGTAGACGAAATCGAAAATCCGAACCCAGCCGCGGGAACGAACAACTGGTATGCCGAAGATGGCTACGGCGGCTTCGGCAATAGCGGCGCATCAACGGGAGTCTTCGGCGGCGGAAGTTACAGCAATTGCGCGGACAATTCACAACCCGGAGTTGGGCCGCTCGCGAGCTATCTCAGCTCACTCACTCCACCCATCAAACCGAACTGCGAGCCGGGCCACTACTACCTGCTGAATAATTACAATCCTGGTTATTTCGGCGATGGCACTGACGCTTACACCGATGCGAATCCAAACAACACACCGTTCACGATTCCGGGAACTACGCAGCGGAGCATCGCGGACGAACTGCTCGAAAACAAGATCTCTTGGAAGACTTACTTCGACCAGTGGGACACCTATCTGAACGATAAATATCAGCTCAACTACGGCACAGTGGGTCCGAACAGCGACCAATACTGCAACATTTGCAATCCGTTCCAATATCAAAAGCAGATCATGACCAACGATGCGGTGCGCACGGCGCATCTTTCCGACACCGACGAGCTCTATCAAGACATTGCGAACGGCAAATTGCCGGCAGTTTCGTTTGTCAAACCCAGCGGATGGGTGGACGGCCACCCAGCTTCCTCGAAGTGGGATTTGTTCGAGGGATTCGTGAGGAAGATCGTGCAGGACGTGCGATCACAGCCGGAGCTCTGGGAGAGCACCGCGATCTTCGTCACTGCAGACGAAGGCGGCGGCTACTATGATTCGGGGTATGTGCAGCCGCTCGATTTCTTCGGCGACGGCACGCGCATTCCGCTGATCGTGGTCTCACCGTATACAAAGCCCGGCCATATATCGCACAGCTATGCAGACCACGTTTCACTGCTGAAATTCATCGAGCGAAATTGGCACCTGGACCCGGTCACGCACCGGAGCCGCGATAACTTCCCCAACCCAACAACGGCCGACGATAACCCCTACGTTCCGACGAACAGTCCAGCCATCAGCGACCTGTTCGATCTGTTCCAATTCTGAGGTGAAGTCTTAAATCAATAGCGTTCCCAGGAAAGCTGCCGTAAATGCGAGCCTCCCGCACTTCAAAGTGCGGGAGGTTTTCGCATTTTTGCGAGAGATTTGGCTGCCTCCTGGATCGAGCGTATAGGGGGAAAGTTGACGCGCACAAAGAGGCAGGACTAGAATCCCGCCTCGTTCAGTGAAAGGAGACTCGAATGGAAAAACTACTAAGCCGCACACCGTCGGGCAGGCTTGCGTGCGCCGGTGTGGTGTTTGCCCTCGCCACAATTTGCTTCGCGCCTAGTGGAGAGGCGGCAGCCGCTCCCTCCGATGACGCCGCTGTGAAAGACGCCGATCACGCGCTGGTGGCAGCGCTCGCCAAAGGTGACAAGGCCACGGCGGCGAAAATGTTCGATGCGCAATTAGCGTGGACGAATTCAGCGGGTGAGACATTCGGCCGCGCCAAAGTGGCCGCCACGCTGCCGAAACCTATGCTGGGCGACGAAAGCGGGGCGCAGATCACCGAAAAGGGATACGGAACTGACGTCGCCGCCGTGCAGGTTGCCAGCGGCAAAATGCATGTCCTGCGCATCTGGGCTAAGCGCCCGGCGGGATGGAGGCTGCTCGTGTATCAGGAGGTTACGCAGCGTTCCGGCCCGGCGCCTGCTGCGTTACCTACGACCAACGATTGCGAGAATCCCTGCAAAGGCGTGCCCTACACGGCTAAAGACGATGCTGAGAAGGGTATTCTCAAATCCTGGGCCGAACTGGAAACGGCCGTTTTGCACCATGACGCCAAGGGCTGGACGCCTCACGTTCTCGATGAATTTGTTTTGATTTCCTCGGGTGCGGCGGAGCCGGCCGACAAAGCCTTCCGCCTGAAGCAGCTCAATACGCCGGGTCTCGGGCCGGCGCCGCCTGTGCTAGCGAAGACGCCGGCAGCTAGGTTCATCCACTTCGGCGATGTCGTGGTCATGATCGCACAAGCTAATCCATATGCTGGGAAGCCTAATCACATCACCCGCATCTGGGTGAAGGGACCTGAGACCTGGCAGATGGCTTTCAGCTATCAAACGACGGTTCAGTCGGCGCCTGCGATTGTGCCGGCGAAGGCGTCGTAGTAACTCTTCGCCGTTTAGCCCTCCCGTTTCGGCGGGAGGGCTTCTTTTTTGGATTCAGCTTGAGAGTCCGGCGAGCTTCATTTCCTGCTGCGGACCGACGCACCCATCGCCGCATCTATTGAACTTTTTTCCTCCG
>Ga0210394_10003367_pt1 | contig 20214 bp, 21 predicted proteins | sample IncBWC12MmetaG_FD_160121 | JGI IMG/M metagenome (GOLD analysis project Ga0210394, IMG submission 160121) | Forest soil microbial communities from Barre Woods Harvard Forest LTER site, Petersham, Massachusetts, United States - Inc-BW-C-12-M | ecosystem: Environmental > Terrestrial > Soil >...
CATCGGCCTTGGCGGTGATGGTGACCTTGCTGCCGAGGTAGTCCTTGACGGCATCGGGATTGTCGATCTTCCAGACTTCCTTCTTGCTTTCGTCGACGAAGACGGGCGACATGCCGCCGGTGACGCACTTTTTGACGCAGGCAGCGCCGGCGCCAGCGTGTTTCACGCCGCACATGGAGTCGGAGATCCATCCGTTGATGGTGGTGGAATCAGCGGCATTGGCCGCAACCGCAGAAAAGGAGAGTGCGACAACCAGGGAAGCGATGATGCGTTTCATTTTGATACCTCCAGTTGGGGGATACTGTGGTGCCATTGACCATCATCGTTCCCGGGGGTTGATTGGGGCAAGTGCGGGCCGAGCAGCGGGAATTATTGCTTTTGAGGATACGCATATTGGGGTGAGTCGCTTGCAGTGGCGGGCGGGGTCCGGCGGGCGCGCATGGCCTCAACGTTTTTGGCGGCGGCCTCATAGCGGCCGGCGGCGGCGGGGTAGCGCTTGATGAGGTCGGAGGTCTTGGAGAGGAAGGTAGGGTTGCGCTTGCGGATGTCGTCGAGGATGGGGGCGAACTTGGCGAGAAGGAGGAAGCCCTCGGCGTTGCAGTCGACGAAGAGCTCGGCGGAAACCGAGCCGTGGAGGACGAGGGCAGCAGCCATCTCCCAGTAGGTGAGAACCTGTCGAATGAAGGGGTTGTGGGGGTCGGCGGGGTTCATGGCGACGGCGAAGTATTCTTCGGCGGTGGTGGGCCAGAACTCGCCGACGACCCAGGCGCGGGCCTGGCGCATGACGGTCTCGCGACGCAGTTCGTAGAGCTTGAGGATGATCTCGGCGTCGGCGGGCGAGGCGAGCATCCGTTCTTTTTGCATGGGTTCCATGGGTGGTCTCCGGAGTCAATGGTAGCGGAGTTGGGGCGAGGGTGGGAAAGAGGACGCCGGAGCGGCCTCGGAATTGACCCGGTGAGCGGCCCAGCGTAGGTGTCGTTGAATCGAGTGCTCGCCCTCGTTTACTCCACGCGGTAGATGGCGCTGCCGTGAGCGGGGAGGGCGACCTCCATATCTTCGGATGAGGCGGACTTTGTGCCGTCCCACACATTGGTGGCGGAGTGCTTGCCGGAGAAGCGCAGCCAGAGGTCGTTCCACTTGAAGTGGAGGATGACGGCGCTGTCGTCGGGGTTGAAGAAGGCGAAGTAGTATTGGGGCTTCGTGGCGCCGGTGCTGGCAAACCACACGCGAGCGCCGCCGAATGCGGTGGAGTGCGTTTCGACGGGCTTAGCCTCAGTCGCGATCTGGTCGATGGCGGTGAGGTCCTTGTTGGTCATGAGGCGGCGGGTGAAGTCGTCGAGTTCCGTCATGTTTCCGCCGTAGATGAGGGGCGAGCGGGAGACGGCCCAGAGGGTGAATTCGGTGCGCTGTTCGTCCTGGGTGTAGCGGGACTGGCGCGGATTCTCCCAGCCGGGGTGCGGGCGCAGGGAACCCTCGGGGAGCATGTCGGGGTCTGGCCAGCTGCCGGGCTTGGAGAATTTGTTCCAGGCGGCAATGCGGTCGAACTCCTCGGCGAGGCCGAAGGGGAATTCGCCGTTGTTCTTATTTTTGTCGATCCATACATCCCAGTGATCGTCGGCGATGCGCCACATCTGCGAGTACTTCGCCACGTAGCCGGCGTTGTCGAGCGAGGTGGGGCCGGGCGAGAGGCTGAGTACGATGGTGCGACCGGTCTTCCTGATGGCATCGGCAACCTGGCGAATCTCGGTGGGGCGGAAGGGACGGTCGCTTATGCAGTCGACCTTGATGAAGTCGAGGCCCCACTCGGCATAGCGCTTGAGCATGGAGTCGTAATAGGCCTGGCCGGCAGCGTTGTCCAACACGCCGTAGTTGGCGTCGCTCCAGGGGCAGGTGGAGGTTTTGTCGGCGGCATCGGCGGCGCGGAAGCTGGAGCCCGCGATGGGGAGGTTCTCCTCAACCACCTGCTTGGGGATGCCGCGCAGGATGTGGATGCCGAACTTGAGGCCGAGGGAGTGGACCCAGTCGGCGAGCGGCTTGAACCCGGCATGGTTGACGGACGAGGGGAAGCGCGCTTCGACCGGGACAAGCAGGCCGTTGGCGTCGTAGAGGAACTTCTGCGCGACGGTATTGGCGCCGAAGGGGTCCTGCATGTACCAGCCTTCGTCGATGACCGCGTACTGCCAGCCGAACTGCTTCATGCCGGCGAGGACTTCAACGTTCGCGCGGAACTGGGCCTCGCTGATGGTGAAGCCGTAAGCGTCCCAGCTATTCCACCCCATGGGCACCTGCGGTGCGGCCAACTGCGTCAGGGGCGCGGGCTGAGGTTGGGCTGGCGTTGCGACTGTGAGGGCGAGAAGAGTAGTCGAGACAACAAGCAAAGAAGTGAAGCAGAGGAGCCTAGTTCGAAACATGGGAGAACGTATACCACAATGGCACGGTTAACGCGGTGAGTTGAGTTTTGAAGCGCCGCTTGCGGGCTTGGTGCTTGCTGGTGGCGGGCCTGGCACTATCGCTCGGCTAGGCCGGCCTTATCCTGCGGTTTCCTCGAATCTTGAATAGCTTTCTGGTTCGGCAGTGTGCGCATTCCCACGGATAGAGGTGGAACCAGGGAAAAACAACCTTCTCCAGAAGGCCCTTCCTAGTGTCCCTGCGCATAGCGGACCTTGCGCATTTCGGACAGACCAAGCGGCCCTGCTCCTTTGAATCGCCGTTCGCGCCCACGTCATTCCTTTGCTTGCTGCTCTGTCTCCCGCTCGAAGGCGGGAACCGCTGGCCGTAATAATCCGACGGATGCGGCCTCAATATTACCCAGCACCATTAGGGAGTAATAACGGGCACTATACGCTGTCGGGGACAGGGTTTGGAAGTGCATACGTTCAAGCATTTCATTTCCGGAGCAGCAAGTTGAGTGCAATGGAGAGGACCGAGGGAAAATTCGAAGGCAAGCAGCAATCTACCGGCTGCTGTTCAGCCGTGCAAGGCCACTCCCAGCGAGATCGGCGACGGCGCGGGCCAGGGTCTGCGATCCATTGAGTGACTCGGGGCGCTCGAGGCGAATTCCCTTCCCCGCGGCGTATTCGCGGAAGGCAATGTCGATGTCGTAGAGGATTTCGACGTGGTCGCAGAGGAAGCCGATGGGTTGGAGGAGGACGGCCTTGGCGCCCTGCTCGGCGAGACGGTCGAGAGTTTCTTCAACGGCGGGACCAATCCAAGGGCCGCCGCTGGCGCCCTGGCTCTGGAAAGCGAAGAACCACTGGGAGACTGCGGGGACGCGCTCGGCCACCAACGCTGCGGTCCGCTTGGCTTCCTGCGCGTAAGGGTCGACGCCCTCTCCGGGCCAGTGCCGCGGCGCGCTCTCGTTGGCTTCGGGGGTCTGGATGGTGCGGCAAGGGACGCTGTGTGCGGTGAAAAGCACGGGAACGGATTGTCCGAATTCGGCAGTGAGGCTGGCTAGGGCGGGGCGAAGGCGCTCAGCAAAGGCCTCGATCAGGAGCGGATGCTGGGGCCAGGCATCAGTAAAGTCGATCCGGAGCTGACCGGCTTCAGCCTGCACTGCGCGGCGATAGAGGCCGACGCTGGTGCGGGAGTTTTGCGGGGCCAGGCAAAGGACGGCTGCTTCTTCCACGCCGTCAGCCCGCATTTGCTTTACCACATCGGGGATGTAGGGGCGCCAGTTGCGCATGCCCACGTAAACGGGGACGCTGTGCCCGCTGGAGGCAAGTTCGGCTTCGGCCAGGCGCGCCAGCTCCATGCTGAGTTCGGTGAGCGGGCTGTGGCCGATGAGGCCGTAGCGGTGCTCGATCTCTTCGACCACGTGCTGGGGAACGGGGCGGCCGCTGACCACGTTGCGCAGGTATTCGGGAATCTGCTCAATGGTTTCGGGTGTCCCGTGCGCCAGCAGCAGCACTGCTTGTTTTGCCATCCTTGACCTCTCTCTATCCGACTCTCAATTCTTTGGCCCTTGCCATTTGTATTTTCGAGGTCTATCTCTTCTCGGGCGCAGCAAGCAGGAAAAGGACGGCCAGCAACGGGCTCGCGCCGAGCGAAATCACAAACCACAGAGTTGCGCTCTCGCCGCGCCGGTGAGCTATCCAGGCAAGAACCGCGGCCATCGTGACCCACCAGAAAGCAGTGAAAATCTCTCCGATCACCATGATGCATTCCCCCTTCCGGGTCGGCCAGATATTGCGATCCACCATTCAGTGCTGCCCGGGACGGCGAAGCATCCGGTCCCGTGCTCTTCCGCCGCACGGATTCTATGCTCTAGACTCTGTACTCGCGGACCATTTTTGCGACGGCCTGGACGTTTTCAACCGGGGTGTTGGGGACGATGCCGTGGCCGAGGTTGAAGATGTGGCCGGGTCGACCGTTGGCGCTGCGGAGGATTTCTTTGACGCGGAGGTCGAGCAGTTCGATCGGAGCGAAGAGGGAGATGGGGTCGAGGTTGCCCTGGACGGCGTGGCCGTAACCCACGGCGCGCCAACCTTCATCGAGGGGCTGTCGCCAGTCGAGACCGATGACGTCGGCGCCAGTAGAGGCCATTTCGCTGAGGAGGCCGGCGGTTTCCACGCCGAAGTAAATAACGGGGACACCCATGGCCTGGACGGCGCGGACGAGGCGCTTGGAGGCTTCGAAGGCGTAGTCGCGGTAGTCGGAGAGGGAGAGCGAGCCGACCCAACTATCAAAAATCTGGATCACGTCAGCGCCGGCCAGCACCTGAAGCCGGCAATACTGTTCGAGGACGGCGACGATTTTGTCGAGGAGCAGGCGCCAGCTGAGCGGGTCGCGGTACATCATCTGCTTCGTTTGGATGTAATTGCGGGAGCCACCTCCCTCAATCATGTAGCTGGCGAGGGTGTATGGCGCGCCGCAGAAGCCGATGATGCCGAGCTGATCTTTGAAGTGGCCGGCGACCTTTTGGATGGCGCGGGCGACGTATGCGAGCTCGTCGGCGCGATCGACGCGTAGGGCGCGAACGTCTTCCGGGGTGCGCACTGGATGGTGGACGACAGGACCCTCTCCGGCCTGGAACTCGAAGTCGAGGCCCATGGGCTCGAGGGGGAGCAGGAGGTCGGCGAAGATGATGGCGGCGTCGACGCCCAGCTTTTCAGCGGCGGTGATAGTGACTTCGGCGGCCAAGTCGGGCTGCTTGCAGATCTCCACCAATGTGTGGTGCTTGCGGACGTCGCGGTACTCCTGCATGTAGCGGCCGGCCTGGCGCAGGAACCACACGGGAGTGCGGTCAACGGGACGGCGGAGGCAGGCACGGACGAAGCGGCTGCCGTCGAGGATCGTGTCAGGGCTTAAATCGAGGCCAGATCCCTTGTCGTTCAAGTTCTCCATATGGGTTGATTTTAATTGGCGGGGGCGGAAAATGAGTCGGTCCGGCAATACGAATCTAGCTGAGTCAAGTTTTGCTTGGCTCCCACTAGAACAGCCCTGCCGTGGTCTCCCTGGCCATGTAGTCGACCACGGCTTTTAGGTCGCCGCCGGACTCCTCGAAGACGTTGAGCTGTCGGTCGGCGCCGGTGCCGGTTTTGAGGATGTTGCGGATGCCGTTGATGGCGTCGCGGCTGCCGAGTTCGTCCACTTCGCGGTCGATGAGGACGAGGTACTCCTCAATCAGGTCGCGCTCCGGGATCTCCTGTTGGCGTCCGAAGTCGATGAGGTTGCCGTCGAGGCCATAGCGGACGGCGCGGAATTTGTTCTCCATCAGCAGGGGGCGCGCGTAGTGGCGGAAATCCTGATTGGAGGCGTGCAGCCGGTAGAGATACGCGGCGGTGGCCTGGATGAGCGCGGCAATGGCGACCGTCTCCTCGGCGCGCAGGGGGATGTCGCAGGCACGAACTTCGATGGTGTCAAAGAACGGATGCGGGCGGATGTCCCACCAGATCTTCTTGGCGTTGTCGATGCAATTGGTTTTGACCAGCAGGTTGACGTAGTTTTCGAACTCGGAGTAGCTGGAGAAGGCGTCGGGAATGCCGGTACGGGGGAAGTTCTCAAAGACCTTGGAGCGGTAGCCCTTGTAGCCGGTGTTGAGGCCGAGCCAGAAGGGCGAGTTGGTGGTGAGCGCCATGATGTGAGGCAGGAAGTAGCGCATCGAATTCATGATGCGGATGGCGGCTTCGCGGTCCTCAATGCCCACGTGCACGTGGAGGCCGAAGATGAGGTTGGCGCGGGCCACGAGTTGCAGATCCTTGACCACCTGGTGGTAGCGCGGGTCGGGGTAGATTTGCTGGGTGCGCCAGTCGGCGAAAGGGTGCGTGGCGCCGGCGACGAGCTCGAGGTCGTGCTCGCGGGCCAGCTTGATCATCTCGCGGCGGAGTTCGTAGATGTCCTCGCGGGCGTCGTCGATGTTCTTGCAGACACGCGTGCCCACCTCGATGACGGAGGTGTGCATTTCGGCTTTGACGCGCTCTTCAAGCCGCAGCTTGCCCTGTGCCAGCATCTCGGTTTCGATGTGCGAGCGCAGGTCGCGGGTGACTGGGTCGATCACCTGATATTCCTCTTCGATGCCGAGTGAGAACGAAGGCCGCATGCGGGCTCCTGGGGAACAACTGAGGGCATTGTACGAGAAGCGAGGGAACAAGGATCAGTGGTCAGGGATCAGGGATCAGGGGTCAGGGGTCAGGGATCAGTCGCCGGCTTTCCCATGACTATTCAAGCTTCGGCTTTCTCGGTCAGCTTGGACGATTTCCCCTTCGCTGCGGCCTTCTTCGCCGGAGCCTTCTTTTTCGGAGCCGGCTCGCCGTTGAGGAGCGCGGACCATCGCATCTGCAAATGCTGCGGCGCGGCCTTGGCCTTGGCGATAGCGAGGTCGGCGACTTCACGGATGATCCATTCGAAATTCGTCGGCCCGACGGAATGGAGATCCGCGTCGGGAGCAGGGTTCATGAAGTCGATGGCGTAGGGAATGCCGTTTTCTACCGCGAATTCAACCGTGTTGAGATCGTAGCCCAGCGCCTGGCAGAGCTTGAGGGCGTCCTGTTCCACGCGCTTCAGCAGCCGGGGGTCATAGGCGGGCGGGTTCTGGACGTAGCGCTGGTGGTGCGGCCGCCGCGGATCGTAAGGCATGATGTGGACCTTCTCTTGCCCGACGACATAGCAGCGGAAATACTCGTTGAAGTCGACCGCCTTCTGGTAGAGCATGCAGAGGTCGCGCGACTGGTCGTATGCGGCGAAGAACTCCTCGCGATTGTGGATGTGGTAGACGTCGCGCCAGCCGCCGCCATCGACGGGCTTCATGAAGCCGTTCTCGCCAACGTAGGCAAAGACTTCGTCCCAGTTGAGGGGGTATTGCAGGTTGCGCATGGATCGGTCGGTAGTGCCCTCGGGGTGTTTTTTGTGCGGCAGAATGACGGTAGGCGGGACAGCGACACCGAGCTTTTCGGCCAGCGTGTAGTTGAAAAACTTGTCGTCGGCACTCCACCAGAAGGGATTGTTGATGAGGATGGTGCCGTTGATGGCGGCGTGCTTGAGCAACGCGCGGTAGAAGGGGATGTCGTGCGAGATGCGGTCGACGATGACGGCGTAGCGCGGCGGCTTGTTCATGATGACCGCGCCGGTTTCAACAAACTCGGCTTCAAGGCCGTCGATCTTCCGCGCGTTGATGTGCTCCACCAGCGCGCCCGGAAAACTGTTCTCCATGCCGAACAGAACGCCGATCTTTTTCATGCCGCTTTCATCCTCCGGATCGACCGGGCGGCGTGAGCTCGAGCCAGTGCCGCCGCTGGTCGTTTCCAGTGTACGGCACCGATTATCCGGGGCTCGATTTTCAGCGTTGTGGCGGCCGATTGCCGAACTGGTTGCTCTGGGTGACGACCGAGACGTCGGTGTCGAAGGAGACCTCAGAGATGAGTTGGTCGAGGTGTGCGCGGGCGGCGTCGCGGTCTTTCTCAAGGCCGGTGCGCTCCTTGCGAGCGGCTTCTAGCTCATCCTCGGCGCGGTTCAACTCGTCCACAAAGCGCTTGGCGGCGTCGTTGTTCTTGAGCGCGGTGAGGTTGTCGCGGTCGCGAGCCTCGTCGTCGGAGAGCGTCTTCTCCTTTTGCTGCAGGTCGGCGATGCGGCGTTCCAGATCTGACAGGGCAACTTCGGCGTCGACGAGTGGTTTGAGTTTCGTCTCGAGATCCGGCGCGAATTTGGTGAGGTTGACAATGAAGGCGCTGCGATCCTGGGAGGTATCAATGCGGACGCGCTCGGAGAGGTTGGCCTTTTCGCCGACATGGAGGTCGGCGATCTCGTGCGGCTTGACGTTGACACGGAAGCGATAAGCGGCTGCGGTAGTCTCCTCGGGCTTGGGCTCGGAGTCGAGCTCGGCATTCGGCTTGCGTGCGTGCTCGACGATCACCGTACGGGCCTCGTCAGCACCGTTGGTGACTGTGTAAGTGCTCTCGGAGACCTCGCTGGTGGCCTCCACAAGAATGCCCCCGTGCATTGCGATGTGGTGGAGGGTGCGGGTATCGGCGAATCCGCCGCGGCGCACTTTCACGGCCTGATCGACGGCATAGGAGAGCAGGCGTTTCTCACCGGGATGGATGGGATCGAGGAGGCCCTCGCCGGCAAACTCGCCGCTCTCAAAGATGGAGAAGCTGCCGGCATCGAGGGTGAGCTTGGATTTGTTTTCGAGCCACACGGCGCGCAGCGGGTTGGCGTCCTTCGCGCTCCACAGAGTGACATGTTCGGCGGGAAGATCCTGCTGCAGAATGGGCACCATGGCGGATTCGTTTTTGTGGATGGTGACGGGCTGAGCGAGGGCATATTCGAAGAAGTCGTCGAAGGCGTTGGTGGAGACGTCGCCTTCGTTGAATGCGTCGGAGACACGGTCTACACCGGCTGTGCGCATCAGACCACCGCCCACGTTTGCTCCGGTGCCGGGACCGTAGCCGTTGCCTGAACCGGAGCCAATCCCACCGCCGGAGCCGGATATCCTGGCCATTGCGGCAAAGTTTTGCCCGTGAATCGGTCCAGCCGAAACGGGCGGCGGCGCGTTCAGCTGCGCTGCCATCTCCGTCTTGTCGAACTGTTTGCCTTCTGCCGCTTCATGCGTCTGCGGCGTAGTCTGCTGGCTGGTGGCAATCGGAATCTCCGGCCGCCGCGTGTAGAGCGGCTGCGAGAGCGGCTGGATGAAGCTCTGCGGCGCGCCGGCCACCAGTGACAGCTGAACGTTGTCCCAGTCAGCGCCCACGGTGTTATCCACCACGGCCCAGCCCTGCACGATGGCGCCGGTTCCCTCCCCCGAGGCCGCCCGCGGGAAGACGATGCGGTAGGTGGCCTTCCACACCGGCACTTCGCTGATGTAGCTGACGCGCAGCCCGCGCTGGCCCTGGCCGATGGCGTTAAGGGTCAGGTGGCGCAAGCCGTTGGCGTGCGTAGTACCGAGCAGTTCCAAGTAGCGATCGAGCTGGCCCTCAAGGTTGGCGTCGAGCGGGCGCACACTCAGCGCGGGCAAGAGTTCAATGACGCGCACCGCGCCGGAGCCGGCAACCAGCGTGAGATAAAACTTGTCGACTGTCGAGCCGTTGTCCGCGCCGCCGGTCTTCTCCGTGCGCGATTCAATGGACATGAGGTGGCCGGTGATGGCGCCGCCCGGTCCTCCGGTGACTTCAACCCGCTGGCCGCGCAGGGCCTGAAACAACTCGGTTGAAGTAGGATCGTCGCCCATGCCGAGCGAGAGCGTTTTGAGCTGCTCGGCGAGCGGCGTGGTGGAGTTGTAATTGACGCCGGCGATGCGGCCCCCGCCCTCGTCGAGCACGGTGAGCGACTGCAGCACGTCGTTCAACTGCGCCGAGGTAAAGTCGATGGAGACGCGCTGGTTGCCCGTGACGGAGCCGGAGTGCTCAAAGTAACCTACGCCGTTCTTATAGAGTACTACCTTACGAACGGGAAGATCCTTGGCCGGAGGAGCGACTGCAGCGATGGTTGCGGGCGCGGTGGATGGAGACTCGGGGCAGGCAGCGGGTACGACCAAGGCAATGCACAACAAGACGAACACAGGACGCACGGGTTCCCTCCTTGAGGCAAGCAGCCATGCTACTGTCTTGGACCCCGCGAACGCGAAAATGGTTCCTGAATACCAGGGAAATCACAGTCGACGGTGATGACGGAACGGCATAGATTTGGAAGTGGAGGTGACCTCGCATGGACACGTTTCTTACCCCCGTGGAAAAGCCGAAGGGATTGATCAAGAAGCTGGTGTACGCGATGTCGCGACGGCAATTCGGGAAGGTGCCTACGCCCGTGAAGGTGGTGTACTCTCGGATGCCGCTAGGATTTGGAATGTTCGTTGGAAAGATTGCGCAGCTGGACAAGAAGCTCGAGTTGCCGAAAGAAACAGCGTTTCTGATTCGCGAGCAGGTAGCGCACATCAACGTGTGCACGTTTTGCGTCGACATCGGACGCTACTTCGTAATCAAAGCGTCGATGAACGAGAAAAAGTTCGATGCGCTCGAGCGGTACCTTACAAGCCCGCTCTTCAGCGAAGCGGAGCGCGCCGCGCTTGACTACGTAACCGAACTCACGAAGGACAAGAAAGTCGACCCCGCGACGTTCGAGAAGGTGAAGCTTTACTACTCCGATCGAGCCATTTGCGACATGGTGTGGCTAGTGGCCAGCGAGCACTTCTACAACATGACCAACCTGGGGCTCAACATCCACTCCGACATGCTGTGCGACCTTGCAAGAAAGCGTTAGGTCCGTCCCGCAATCCTTCGCAGTTGCCCCAGATGATTCAGGTCGTGGCCGGCCATGGTTTCGATGATGGTCTGGAAGGTCATGGTTCCGCGTTCGGGATGCGTGACCTTCCTCGCCGTGGCGCTGGGCGGAAGATCTTCGAGCAGCAGCAGGTTCCAATTCCGGAATGCCTGGAACGCCTGCAAGGCCTCGTCCGGGGTGATGCCTTTGTAGGTCTTCGCCCAATTGTCCTGGTCGAAGGGCTGGATGACCGGTGCGTCCTCGGCCAAAGTCTGGCGCAGCCGGAAGCTGAAAACGAGCTCGCAATCGGCAAGGTGCGCAACGATCTCGCCCGGACTCCACTTCCCCGGCGCGGGCGCTTCAAACCCTCTCGCCGGCCCGATAGCCTCAATCAATTTCCCGATCTCCACCGGCGTGGCGGCAAGGATTTCTTCAATTGGCCGCCCGTCGAGAAAACTCTCGTATGGGTTCAATGCGCTCATGGCCTCAGTCCCTTTCCCTGTTTCCTGTTTCTAAAGATATTCTTGCACCATGCGCATCCATGTTGGCCAGTCGTGGGAGTTCCACGTGTCCCAAACATAGAGCTTGTGGGGAATGCCCTTGGTGTTCATCAGGTGATCCATGTGCTGATTCTGGCCCAGACACTGGTCGTCCCATCCCGTACCCAACACCCAGATGTTGCGGCGATAGCGATCGAGAAACCACGGGTCGCCCAGGTTGGGAAGAAACTGCGCAGGCTGGTTGTAATAGACGTCCTGGTCATGGTAGCCGTGCAAGAAGTGGGCTATGTCAAAGGCGCCCGACATCGACAGCATGCCCGTGAACACATCTGGATGGCGCAACGCGACGTTAAGGGCGTGATAGCCGCCGAAGCTGCAGCCCAGCGAGACAAACTTGGGATTCTGATTCTTGAGCCGCACCAACGGCACCACTTCGTGAATGAGGTAGTCGTCGAACTGGACATGGCGGGCTATGCGCCAGCGCGGCGGCACGTTGCGGTTGTACCAGCTCTCCATGTCGATGGAGTCGACGCAGTAGACCTGTAGATTTCCGGCTTCGATGCGGCCGCTGAGCGCGCCGACCATGCCCCGGTCTTCAAACTCGTAGAAGCGGCCGCCGGAAGTGGGAAAGACCAGAACGGGGAGGCCGGTGTGCCCGAACACGAGCAGTTCCATCTCGCGTCCCAGGCGGGGAGAATGCCACTTGTGGTACTCACGATTCATCGTCTCTGCGCTCCTGCGGGATTCGGTTGGGCGCGTTGCGGCGTGCATCATTGGCACAGAGGCTGAATGAAATCCTGTGCAGGAGGAAGTCCGCGCATCGCGCCCCGGCTTTGGAGAACCGGGATTTTCTTGATACTGTAACAGCGACGGGGTGCACTTCCGGGGGATTTCGCGCGGCCTGCGATCCACGTAAAAGAGCTAGAGGAACGTTTCGCATTGAATTTGGACCCTCAACTGCAGCCCCAGGAGAATGGCTCTGACGCGCTCCGGGACGCCGCCGCCGACACGCCGCACCCTCGCCTTCATCTGCATCGCGGGTTCCACAGCCGCCATCTTCCCGACGATCGCGACGTCATCGTCTACGTGCCGCCGGGGTACGATCGCCATCCCGAGCGCGCCTACCCGGTGCTTTACCTCCACGATGGGCAGAATCTTTTTGATGGCAGGACCTCGTTCATTCCCGGGCGCACGTGGCAGGTGCGTGAACACGCAGATGCGGCGATTGAGGCCGGCGAAGTAGAACCGCTGGTGATTGTGGGCATTTACAACACAGGCGACCGGCGCCTTGCCGAATACACCCACGAGCGCGATTGGCAGCGCGGCGGCGGCGAGGCTGCCAAGTACGGACTGCTGCTGACTGAAGAACTGCTGCCTTGGATTGCGAGCCGCTATCGCGTGCGTACCGATCGGCATTCGACGGGTCTGGGAGGCTCGTCGCTGGGCGGGCTGGTAACGCTCTATCTCGGGTTGCGGCACGCGCGGAATTTCGGGAAGCTGGCGGTGATCTCGCCCAGCGTGTGGTGGAATCACAAGAGCATTCTCGGCTATCTCAACGAGCAAGCCCCGCAGGTATGGGAGCGGCCCAGGTTGTGGCTCGACGTGGGCGACCACGAAGGCCGCCGCACTCTGCAGGATACGGAGCACATGGCGCGCCGGCTCAGGGCAAATGGTTGGGTCGATGGCGAATCGCTGCACTTCGAGCGCGTGCCTGGCGGGACCCACGATGAGGCAAGCTGGGCCCATCGCGTGCGGCCCATGCTGAAATTCCTCTTCCCGGCCGAGTAGCTGGCTCCGATGCAAATGCTCGCGTCAAGATTGTTCTTGCTGGAATAGCGCCGGGCGGGGATGATGGGCTCATGAGCAGCACAGCGGGACTCGCGGAATTCCCCATTGTGGCCTTCGTCAACATTCGTGATCCAGAACGGGCGAAACCGTTCTATCGCGACGTTCTGGGACTTCCACTCATCGGCCAGGAGCTCCCCTACGCGCTGGTCTTCGATTGCTGCGGCACCATGCTGCGGTTAGCCATCGACCCCGAATCCGAGCCGATCAGAGGCACCGTTCTTTGCTGGCGTGTAGATTCCATCAATGACACGGTTCGGAATTTGTCGAAAGCCGGCGTGATTTTTGAGCGCTGGGACTTTATTCCGCAAGATGAGATGGGGATCTGGACGACGCCGACCGGGGCGAAGGTAGCCTGGTTCAAGGATCCTGAAGGGAATTTGCTGAGCGTGTCGCAAATGCCACTATAGCCGGTTCATTGATTCGCAATTCCCTGCCGCTACAATGCAAAGTAGCCTCGTCTCAAGGAAACACGCATGAGCCAACCGGCGACCGAACCTCTGACGACCGCACACGAGACGACCGCGTCCCCGCTCCTGCTGCGCGGGCTGCGCAAAGCGTTTGGCGATGTGGTCGCGGTCGACGGCCTCGATCTCGAAGTGGCGCGTGGCGAGTGCTTCGGCCTGCTGGGCCCGAACGGCGCGGGCAAAACGACCACCATCGAGATCTGCGAGGGACTGACCGAGCCAGATGCAGGCATCGTGCAGTTGCTTGGCCTGGAGTGGAAGCACCACGCCAACGGGTTGCGTCAGCGCATCGGCGTGCAGTTGCAGGAGACCCAGTTCCCTGACAAGGTGACCGTGGAAGAGACACTGCGGCTGTTTCGCAGCTTCTTCCGGAGCGGCCTTTCGGCTGTCGAGGCGATTCGCATTGCGCAGCTTGAAGAGAAGCGCAAGGCGCGCGTGGGAACGCTCTCCGGGGGGCAAAAGCAGCGGCTGGCGATGGCCTGCGCGCTGGTCGGGGATCCGGAACTGCTGTTCCTTGATGAGCCGACCACCGGGCTCGATCCGCAGGCGCGCCGGCATCTCTGGGACCTGGTCGACGAGTTGAAGAAGTCCGGCCGCACCGTGATTCTGACTACGCACTATATGGATGAAGCCGAGCGGCTCTGCGATCGCGTGGCCATCATGGACCACGGACACATCATCGCGCTGGGCACGCCGCAGCAGTTGATTGCTACGGTAGGCGGCGACCATATTGTTGAGCTCGCGGTTGCGGGTGAAGCGGAACACTCTCTCGACCCCAAGCTCCTCACTGCAATTCCCGGAGTCCAGTCGCATCGCGTGGATGCGAGCCTTCATCAACTCTCCGTCACGGATTTGCACACCACTGTGCCGCGTATCTTTGCTGCCATCGACGCGCTTGGGCTGCATCTTACCGAATTCCGCACGCATTCAGCGACGCTCGAAGATGTGTTCGTGGCGCTCACGGGAAGGAATCTGCGCGATGAGTAGACTTCCCGAGTCAATTGAGGCCAGCTCGCTGTTTCAACTCACCATCACGCGTTTTCGCCTGTTTCTGCGTGAGCCTGAAGCGGTGTTCTGGGTGTTCATCTTCCCCATCATTCTCGCCGTGGGTCTGGGCATCGCCTTTCGCAATCGGCCCGCCGAGGTGCTCCCCGTAGCCGCCACCACGCCGCAGCTCACCCAGGCTCTGGCTGCGGACAAAGGCCTGCGAGCCACAACCATGGACGACCGCGCGGGCACTTACGCGCTGGCCACGGGAACAATTCAACTGCTGGCCATTCAGACCTCGCAGGGCGTGGTGTACAAGTACGACGATACCAACCCCGACGCCCGCATCGCGCGGCTGCTGGTCGATCGAGCCATCCAGTCGGCGGCGGGACAGCATGACGGAGTGGCCGTGCAGAACCGGCTCATTCACGAAACCGGCGCGCGCTACATCGACTTCGTCATTCCCGGCCTGTTGGGGATGAACCTGATGGGTTCGGCAATCTGGAGCCTCGGCTTTGCCATCGTGGAGTCGCGGCAGAAGAAGCTGCTGAAGCGGCTGGTGGCCTCGCCCATGCCGCGCTGGCAATACCTTGCGTCGTTTCTGCTGTCGCGGCTCATCATGCTAGTGATCGAACTCGTCGTCTTTCTCGGCTTCGCGCGCCTTGCCTTCGGTGTGCCGTTTCGTGGATCGTTGGGCGATCTTGCCTTCCTCTGCCTCTTGACGTCTCTTGCTTTCTCCGCGCTGGGGCTGCTGATTGCCTCGCGCGCCAAAACCATGGAAGCCGCCTCGGGCCTCATGAACCTGGTGATGATGCCCATGTGGATCCTGTCCGGCGTGTTCTTTTCCGCATCGCGCTTTCCGGCCATTATCCAGCCCCTTGTGCGCGCCCTGCCGCTCACAGCGGCCATCGATGCCCTGCGCGGCAATATGCTCCAGGGCTTGAGCTTGCCGCAGCTCGCGGTTCCGGTGCTGACGTTATTGGCATGGCTGGTGATTCCATTCTTCGTGGCCTTGCGCATCTTCCGGTGGCGCTGACACTGCACGGCAGCGTCCAGATCGGCTCATCATTGTCACCGCGGGCGATCGCTCCAAGATCGAGCAGGGCATGAAGGACTCAGGCCTGGGACCGGTTGAAGTCCGCGACCTCAACGGCAACGTCCAAACGGATTCGAAAGCTGAACCGAAACCTGACCAGAAGTAAGAACCGAATTGCGCGCAACACAATCAACGGGTGCGCAGCTTGTGGCTGTGCTCCCGTTTCGCGTTTGAAACGCATTCAATCGCCTGCCGGGGCTTTGGTGATCGTGATTCCCGCACGCGCATAAGCTGAAAGCGCCTTTCGCTTGGTTGAGGCCGCCACAATCATCCCGGTGACCTCGCTGATCGGGGCAATTACGTAAGGCGATACCGCATTCAGCTTCTCCGGCGAAGCCAGAACAATCGTCTCTGCCGCACTGGCGCTCAACGCGCGCTTCACATGCGCCTCTTCGTAGTCCCCAGTCGTCAGGCCAATCTCCGGATGAATGCCCGTGACGCCCATGAAGTAGGTGTCCGCGCGGATCCTTCCAATCCCCTCAATGGCCGGCGCACCCACAGCCACAACAGAGTGTTTGAACAGCCTGCCACCGATGAGAATCACTTCGATCTCAGCGTGCGCCACTAGTTCTACCGCGATCGTTGGACTATGCGTCACTACGGTCGCCTTCAGTGCCTCAGGAAAATGGCGCGCAATCTGCACCGCCGTCGTCCCTCCGTCGAGGATCACAACCTGACCAGCCTGCACCATGCCCGCCGCGGCGCGCCCAATCATCTTCTTCTCGTCCGATGCCACATCCAATCGAGCCGAAAAGTTCCCCATCGCGGGCGAGGCAGGAAGCGCTCCGCCATGCACCCGTTGCAGCAGCCCCTCGGCCGCCAGTTCACGCAGATCACGGCGGATCGTGTCTTCTGAAAGCCCGAGCTCCTGGCTCAGATCTTTGGCAATCACCTGCCCCGAGCGGCGAAGAACATCGAGAATGTGCTGCTTGCGATGAATGGTGAGCACAGAGAGTACTATCGCATAAATTGCGACGCTCTTGCACGAATCTACACGTTATTGCGCGAAACTGCACGAATTGATAATCTTGTCGGTGGAGGCCCCCCATGAACACCGCAACCAAGCCCTTGATGATTCTGATTGCCGGCCCTTATCGTTCCGGCACCAACGACGATCCTCGATTAATCGCGCAAAACCTCGATCGCCTTGAGTCCTTCGCCTCGTCGGTCTACAAGGCCGGCCACATCCCCATGATTGGCGAATGGGTGGCGCTGCCGCTGATGAAACAGGCGGGCTCCCAGACGCTGGGAGATGCCATCTCGGAGCAATATCTTTATCCTGTGGCCAGCCGGTTGCTCCAGCGCTGCGACGGCGTGCTTCGCATTCCCGGCAGTTCAAAAGGCGCCGACCAGGACGTACTCATCGCACGCGAACGCGGGTTGCCGGTTTACCTGCGCCTTGAAGATGTGCCGGTTCTCCCCGCTATGACCCCGCAGTGACCTGTCGCGTGATTGCGCGGCCCGCCAATATTGGCTATGCTTGTACTCGGCCTTGCGGGAGGCCGTCGGTCCGCGTAAAGGGCACAGCCCACTCGGCAGTTCCTTCACACCAACCTGACTTCCTGCCCGAAAATCGCGGACCCCGGGCAATCAAAGGAAGGAAGGTTCCCGTGAGCGACACCCCCGAGCTTGCTGCCCCCGCGACAAACAAACTCCCTCCGCGCCCCAGTCTTGAACACCTGAAGAACGAGGCCAAGCAACGCCTCAAAACCATCCGCGCGCAAAACCCTGCAGCCCGCCTCGCCGAGGCGCAACTGTTGGTCGCGCGCAGCTATAGCTTTCCAAGCTGGCGCAAGCTCAAGTTCTATATTGATGCGATGAACGACTCCGCTCATCAACTTGTCAACGCCGTTCGCCTGGGCGACCTCGACGCCATGCGCGCCATTCTCGATAACCATCCTGATCTCGTAAATACCAGTGGCGACGTCCATCCGGCGATGCGGCCCAGCGACACCCTCACCATGCGGTTGATCCACCTGGCCATTGCAGAAGCCCAGGCCGACGCGTTACGCCTCCTCATCGCACGCGGCGCCGACCTCAACGTCTGCAACGCCCACGGCCGTCTTCCGCTGCACGACTGCTTCGAACTGGATCACGACGACTTCGCCACCATCCTGTTCGAAGCCGGCGCTGTTCCCGACGTGTGCGCAGCTGCGGCCTATGGATTGCACGACCAGCTCGAACAAATCCTGGCCGGCAATCCCGAGCTAGCCAACGACCTCTCCACCGGCAACTCTCCGCTCGGTTGGTCCGTCTTTGGCCGTCAACCAAAGTCCGCGGAGATCCTCTTTCAACATGGCGCCATTGCCGATCGACCGCCGTACGACGCGTTTGCATGGGGACCAGCGGCGATGGTCGCCTCAACCATCGTCACACCCATCCTGCTTGAACACGTAGCGAACCCCAACCGGCGCGATGACGACGGCAACACTCCGATTCATCGCGCCATCCGCAGCCGCCTCATCCTCGATCCCGCGCAGTTCATCCAACTCCTGCTCGATTCCGGCGCGGACCCACGCACAAGAAACAAAGAAGGCAGAATGCCCCTCGACGAAGCCGAAGCCCTCCTCAAGACAAACGCGAACGCGGAAACCTACTTCCCCGTTCGCCCCGTGGGCCCGAAGCGCCTTGAGCAAACCATCGCGATTCTTCGTTCAAGGCAGCCTCAAACGCCTTGATCGCCCGTCGCCCGCTGGCTTCAAGATTGAGAAGCGAAAGGATTGCTTTACGGAATCGTTGCTGATCATTACCGGCACCATGGGGGCCGGCAAATCTGCCGTCCTCGGTGAAGCGTCGGACATTCTCGCCCGACGCAACATCGTCCATGCCGCGATCGACCTGGATGCGCTCGGCATGGCTCATCTTCCCTCCTCCGCGCCTAGCGACGCCGTGATGTACGAAAACCTCAGGAGCATTAGCGCGAATTATGCCACCCTCGGAGTGCAGCGGTTCCTGGTAGCGCGCGCCCTCGAAGACGCCGCTCAACTCAAGCTCTGTCGCAACATCATTCCTGCCGCCAACACAGCCGTCTGCCGCCTCACCGCGAACATCGAAACGATGCAGCGGCGCATCGAGTTGCGCGATTCAGGTATATCGCAGAGTGAATTGGTTGCCCGCGTTGCGATTTTGAATAACATCCTTGACGGCGCCCGATTAGAGGACTTTGCCATCGTCAACGAGAATCGCTCATTGACCGATGTCGCGATCGAAATGCTTGTCAAAGCGGGATGGATCTCAGACTGAACCACGACTTAAGACTCGTAGCCCGGGCCGCGCCGTGCTCCGCACACCTTCCACAGCCTCTCCCAATTCCAGATCCCGTCCGAAGCCGAATACGGCAACGAGTATCCCAGCTGGTGCGCCAGCATGCAAACCTGCCCCCGATGGTGCGCTTCGTGCGCAAGCATGTAGCACAGCATCTCCACGCCGACCGGCCACCCCGGAGCCAGCGCGTCTCTGCGAAACATTTCAATCCGCCCCCCGCCGCTCAGAGCTTCGGCCAGCATCTCCCCGCAGCGAGCGGCGCTCTCCGCCAATCCGGCCCGCGCCTGTTGCGGCGTGCAATGTGCGCGGTTCAGCTGAGTTGGAACACCCAGGTGCGGCGCCGTAAGCCTTACCCACTTGCAGCGCACGTTGTGCAGGTGCGTGAAGATGGCCGCTATGCTGCGAACCTTGCCCGGCGGTTTCGCAGTCCAGGCGGCAGCGTCAAGGTGTTCAATCAGTCCCTGGCTCATGCGGTCATTGGCCGCAAACATCAGCCCCGCGGTTCGGCCCAACTGCGAGTCCGCCTTCGGTTGAGTGTGAACCTTGCTTTGACGCGCGCTCACGGCTCTGCTCCTTGACCCAATCTTGTCCGATAATACTGATCGAAAATGACTGACCGATAATACTTCCGGGCCGCCTGCAATCCAGTAGAGGCCCCGGACCACCGTCCGGCGATTCCCTGCCTTCGGGAACCGGCGACGCAACTTCTTCGTATTCAACCAATGACAACAGGTTATCGTCCTCACTCAGGTCCAAAAGGAGACTCCCGTGCGCAAAGCAATGATCGTTGCCGGGCTATCGGCCCTGCTTCTTCTCTCCGTTCCATCCTGTTTCGCCAACGGCGCGCCTGCCTCGAAAAACAGCGTAGGGACCATTGTGATTATCTTTAAGGATGGGCACCGGCAGACATTCAAACTCTCCGAAATCGAGCGCGTCGAGTTTCCAACCGGAGTGTCAGCATCGGCCGACTCCGTCCCCTACAACCCCAGCTGGCCCCCTCGCGGCCGCTTCTTCGGCAAGTGGGAAGCGGGCGACGGCAACGGCGGCACCTTCACCATCACCCTGAAGGAAGACGGCGAGGCTTTCCGCTCCATAGGAGATGTGCGTGGCAAGTGGATCTACGTGAACGGCGAAGCGCTGATCACCTGGGATGATGGCTTGCACGACGCCATCCGCAGAGTCGGCAACAAGTTCCAGAAGTCAGCCTACGCATCGGGAAAGTCCTTCACCGACACTCCCGACAACGTAACCGACGCGCACAACACCACGCCAAAGCCGATCTAAGAACAGGGACTAGCAACTAGAACGGGAAGAGATTGGCCGCTTATAGCCATAATGCATACGTAGTGACGGACAGATCAAGCTC
>Ga0210394_10003368_pt1 | contig 20208 bp, 16 predicted proteins | sample IncBWC12MmetaG_FD_160121 | JGI IMG/M metagenome (GOLD analysis project Ga0210394, IMG submission 160121) | Forest soil microbial communities from Barre Woods Harvard Forest LTER site, Petersham, Massachusetts, United States - Inc-BW-C-12-M | ecosystem: Environmental > Terrestrial > Soil >...
ACCCGCGCGATGTACATGCCGGCTGGGCACGACCTGATGCAGACCAAAAGCCTGTCCACACATCACGGCGGCCAGAAACATCACCAGAAAAGCTTGCCCTTTTTTACTCTTCACGAAGTGTGCCTCACGTCTTCAACCGCTCATGTCCGAATGCAGGCGGTATTTTAAATCACTGATGCCGGTAGCCAGTCCAGCTTTCAGTTGCGAGGTTACCAAAGAGTACTTAGCCAGATTACCCCCACACTCTTTACTCGCAACCACCGCCCACGTACCCGAATTATGTCTGCAGGTAAGATGCCGTTTGCCGGGCAGCGGAGTGCCTGGGCTAAGTGGTCAAAAAACAGACTTTACCGGTTCATGGTTCAGGAACGGACTGGGCACTATAGCAGAGATTGGCAGCTCATGGCCCAGAAAAGGGCAACCATGTCCCGTCACCTAGTAACTGGAACGGGCCATGACCGAGGCCATGAAATCCGAGAGCCCAGCGCCCCTTAATCGATCAAACGGCTCGTGATTGGGGCATAGCTGTCAATTCTGCGGTCGCGCAGGAACGGCCAGTTGCGGCGGATATCTTCCAATGCTTTCAAATCAACTTCGCCCACGAGGACCTCTTCTTTATCATGCGAGCCTTCGACGATCACTTTGCCGAATGGATCGCATAAGAATGACCCACCCCAGAATTCCAATCCGGCGCCGGGAGCGGAGTTTCCGCGAATGTCGCCAGTTTCAAACCCTACTCGATTCACCACGGCGACGTAGACTCCGTTAGCGATAGCGTGCGCTCGTTGGATGGTGCGCCAGGCATCGTGCTGAGTCACGCCGAACTCGGCTTTTTCAGCGGGATGCCAGCCAATCGCGGTGGGATAAAAAAGCACATGCGCGCCCTGCAAAGCGGTGAGGCGTGCTCCCTCGGGATACCACTGATCCCAACACACCAGCGTGCCCACGCGGCCTACGCTGGTATCGAAGGCGCGAAATCCCAGATCGCCGGGCGTGAAGTAATATTTTTCGTAATAGAGCGGGTCGTCAGGGATATGCATTTTGCGGTACAGTCCGCGCAAAGTGCCATCGGCGTCAAACATCGCCGCGGTGTTGTGGTAAACGCCCGCTGCCCGCTTTTCAAAGAGCGACGCGATAAGAACAATTCCCAATTGCTTCGCAGTTTCGGAAAGCCGGGTCGAAGTGGGGCCGGGGATTGGCTCGGCGAGATCGAACAGGGAAGTATCTTCGCGCTGACAAAAATATTGCGTCTGAAAAAGCTCCGGCAGGCAGACGATCTCGGCACCCTGCGAGGCAGCGTCTGTGACGCGCTCGATGGCGCGCTGCAGATTGCTGTCGGGGTCGGATGTCATTGACATCTGAATCAATCCGACGCGAAATTTATCGGGCGGCAAAGCGTAGACTCCTTGTTGGACAAATAGAGTTGGACAAATAGAATATCAGTTCCGCGATTTCCACTTCCTGTCGTCGGTGGTAGCAGGAGCCTGCTGGCTTCTAGTAGAGTATTCCTTCGAGATAAAAGCATTTGGGGTGGGCCATGAAAAACGGTAATCATCACGACGGCACGGGAATCGACCGCAAGCTGCACAACCCGGTTGAAGATCGACTGATCCCGCTGGAATCTCTGGACCTCAGCTCCCTGCGGACGGTCAACGACCTCGTGCAGGCCATGGGGAAGACTGCGTTTACCGGCCGCCAGGTGGGCGAGGCCGCGGATGTCCTCGAAGCCATGGCCCGCGACACCGAATGTTTTGTGGTGATGACTCTGTCCGGCGCCATGACCGTGGCCAAACAGAGTTTAATCATCGCCGACCTGATCGACCGCGGAATCGTAAACGCAATCGTTTCCACGGGCGCGCTAATGGCCCACGGATTGGTCGAGGCCACAGGTCGCTCCCACTTCCGCTACAACCCCGATGTTTCTGACACCGAGCTTTACGAACAAGGCTACAACCGCGTCTACGACACACTCGAACCCGAGCAGAACCTCGACGACGTAGAAGAAGTAATGTCCCACGTACTGGAAAGCTGGGATCACAGCGAAGTGCTTTGCTCGTACAAGCTGAATCATGCGATTGGTGAATATCTGGCCAAACACGCCAAAGGGCAGCGCGGTATTTTGAAATCCGCGTTCGAAAACGGCGTGCCAGTCTTTGTGCCGGCGTTTACTGATTCAGAGTTGGGGCTGGATGTGGCGCTGAACAACCGACTGCGCGAGTCGACCGGAAGGCACAAGCTCCGATTCGATCCGTTCGAAGATCTCGAACATTTCGCCGCCACGCTGTTGCGGCAAACGAGGCTTGGGATTTTTACCATTGGCGGAGGCGTTCCCCGCAACTGGGCGCAGCAGTTTGGGCCCTTCTGCGAATTGCGCCATCGTCGGCTCGGGGAAAACGTTCCCCTCAAGCGCTATCACTATGGCGTGCGAATTTGTCCGGAACCGGTCCACTGGGGCGGGTTGTCAGGTAGTCCTTACAGCGAGGCGATTTCGTGGGGAAAGTTCGTGCCTCCAGCCGAAGGCGGAAAGTTTGGCGAGTTATTCGTAGACGCTACGGTAGGACTGCCGCTGGTTGTGGCCGCCGTGCTGGAACGTTTGGGCAAAGCAAAAACGACAGGGAAGAGAAAAGCGGTAGCAAGGAAATAGCGTAGGATTCGGCCGGGTCGAAGACCCGGCCCTACAAAGTCCCGCCTAATCAAAGATCAAAACAGCCGAAGCAATCACCGTGCTCCATAGCCCGCGCTTATCCCCGACCGCGGATTGCGTAATGTTAGCGGTGCGCACGATCTTATTCGAAATCCGGTAAATCTCTTTTTTCTCATCCCACGAGCGGTCGGGATCGAATTCCACGTTGAGCGTAGTGGCCAGCATTTCGGCCGCAAGCTCCTCGGCATACTCTCCTGCGGAGTCATCAGTTTCGCCAAAGGAGTGGTGCTCGCTGAGGTAGCCGTAGGTGTTGTGGTCAGCGGGAATCGCCACGCCAATACTGGCCGCCAGCAGGCGATGCGGCTCTCGAGTCGAATTTTCGGCCACCACGGCAAACACAACTTCGCCCGGACTGAGATACTTCAATCCCTGGGACCGGGGAACCAGTTTGCATTGTGGCGGGAAGATGGACGAGACGCGAACCAGATTCTGTGCGGCGATGCCGGCGTCCCGCAGCGCCAGCTCAAACGAAGTAAGACGTTCCCGATGTTTGCCGACCCCCTTAGTGAAAAAAATCTTCTTGGGGACCATGTCTTTTCCCAATTCCTGTTCCTCCCGCGTTTAGATGAGGGTCAAATCTAACATAGCGAATTGTAAAGGGAATATAAAAATTGATTCGTCGGGCAAAAAAATCAGGCGCGAACCTGGGCGCTGATTTCTCGTTGCCTGAATCAAGAAGTCGCGATTATTTGGCCGCCGCAACCGACGCGACTTTAATGGTGTCGCCGTCAGCCTCGCCCTTTACGGTTGCCTTCGCCGCCGCCAACTTATCGAGTGTGTCGAGTGTAGCTTTATCGCTGGTATCGAGCGTGTAAACTTTGTCGCCCACAACCAGGGCGTACTGTGAACCCTTCTTTACGCAGGCGCGCAGGCAGGCCGCATCGTCGCCCGGCATCATATGTTTCGCCCCGCACATCGAGTCACTGACCGTGCCGGTGAAAGTTTGGACGGCCGCAAAGGAAGCTGGAATTAGGGCTGCACCCAGTAAAACGCTGGTGAGTGAAACTGTGAGTGTTCTAGCAAGTCTCATGAAATCGTCTCTCCTTAGGAGTCAAACATGCCACTGCCAATTGGATGTTTCCATATGAAAAGAGGTAGCAGAAAGCGTCAACACTTTTTGCGCGATGCTGTCATGGGTTTCGAAGGCCCTTTTTGCGGTTTTGACCGGTCAGCCCCCTCCAGGACTCTGTCATCCCGAGCGGAGCGAGATCGTTCGCAAAGCGAATGATCTCGCGGAGTCGAGGGACCCCGAGTCCGTCCGCGGCGCAACAAACACGTCAGGGAATTCTGACAGCCTTCCGTCGCCGGGACGGCCCTGGCGCATCGGGCAATCCATAATCAAGGCACTCACGCAGGAGCCAATCACATGCCCGACGCCTTATTCCTCCAAACCGAAATACCTTGGCATGACCTCAAAGGCAAGGCATCCAGCTTGCCTTTGTGCGTTGATGGGAACGCCTGGAAGCATTCGTTGTGCTGCGAGCGGACGCGGGGTCCTTCGACTCCACAGAATCGCTCGCTGCGCGAACGATTCTGTTCCGCTCAGGATGACAGAGTAAAACTGGGATCGGGCTGTTTGATTAGTCTTTTCCTGAAGCCATGGCATCCGCGCCTTTGATTTTTACCGCGATGTCGATGAACGCCAGCGCGGCGCGGCTCAGCGCTTTATCTTTGCGGAAGACCAGCGCCAGGTCGCGGCGAATTGTGGCGTCTGAGATGGGGATGGCAACCAGCGCGTTGGCACGCATATCCTCGAGCACGTTAGAGCGGGCGATAAAGCCTACGCCGGCGTCCGCGGCTACAAAACGCTTGAGTAGTTCGCTGGAATCGAGTTCCATCGTAAAGCGGGGCTTGAGCTTGCGTTCGTAGAAAAGGTTCTCCAGCGCGTCACGGGTGTGTCCGATCTTGGGCACAACCAGAGGAAACTTCGCGGCCTGTGCGATGGTCGCCGATCTCATCTTTGCCAAAGGATGCTGCGGCGGAGCGATGATCACAAGTTCGTCGCGATGAATCAGCACCACAGACAGGCGCGTATCGGTCACGGGTAGGGAAACGACGCCGAAGTCCACGGAATTGTCGACCACAGATTCCAGAATCTTGGCGTAATCCGCGCGCTTAATATTGACGCCCACATTCGGATATTGCTTTTTGAACTCCGCGAAAACCTCCGGCAGAATGTGCAGACACGTGCCTTCATTGGCGCCGACGACGATCTCTCCGCGGGGCACACGTTCGGTTTCGGCGATGCCGGTCAACATCGCTTTGCGCGAGGCCACCGTTTGTTCGGCAAACTTCTGGAAAAGTTTTCCCGAGGCTGTAACTGAAACTTTTCCCCCCGACCGGTCTAACAACTTCGCGCCAACTTCCTCTTCAAGGGACCGAATCTGTGAGGAGATCGCCGGCTGGGTACGGAAACGCCGCTCGGCGGCACGGGAGAAAGAGTTGAGCCGCGCGACTTCCAGAAAAGTTTCGAGCTGGTCAAAGTCCATAGAAAGTTGGATAGCGCGGGCGCGTGGAGATTGTAGCAGGACAGGGAAGTGTTCGCCGGATTAGAGAATAGCGAAAAACAGGGACTCCGCCATAGGGTCAGTTCTGCTCTTGTTTTTAAGAAGTCATTCCGAGCCCCCGCGTTTTCACCAGCGGGGCGAGGAATCCCGCGTGAACCACCTGTACAAAACTTCGTGCGGTACAATGTCTCTCCTCCATATTGGACTCGCGAAGAAGCCGGGCGGGAGGCTCCGGGAATGACCTGCAATATGCGGAGGTCCGGCGGGCAGTAGATCGAGACTTTTCCGAACATAAAAGAAGATTCTTCCCGGAGGCTTAATGAAGAGCTTGCTGCTGTGGACCGTTTTATGTCTCGCATTCACCGGAACGTTGCAAGCACAGAATGAGTCCGTTACCGATACGTCGGATCGGATGTTTTTTCCTCACGATACGTTCTGGGGCTTTGCCCAGTTTGACCTGGCGCCTCCGCATAACGAGATCGATCCAAACTTGTGCGCTGGCAATGCCGGCAAATACGGCGGCGTGAATGCCCCGTGCAGCATGTTCGCTCGTTATATGCTTTCTGGGCTTTTGGAGGTGCGTCCGTTCGGCAAAGGCCAGTTCCGCAGGTTCATGCTCTTTGGCCAGCCTTCATTCCTGTTTGGCAAGAACATTCCGCAGACACTCTATACCTGGTCGCCTGACGCGATCGGTATCGAGCATTCCTGGGGACTGGGAGTTTATCTCGCTAAGGGATTCGAATTTCGTGTGACCCAGCACTTCCTCTTCGACCGGCTAGGCGCGCGCGACCGCAACCTTGGCCCGGCGGATTTAGGCAACAACGGTCCATGGGGGAGATACAACACAATCGGAGTAAGAAAATATTTCGGGACTAGACGATGGTAGTGTAGGCGCGAGCGCCCACGCTCGTGCGGCGTCAAGGGGAATTCAGATCTTGCTCTATCTATTGCGCACGATGTCTGGATTCAAGCGAATAGTTGCGGATATCGCCGAAGGCAGTCACGCCGATGTGGCCAATCGACATCCAGCGCTCGAGCGTGTGGTGGCCAGTACGATGCAGCAAGTAGGAGATACCAATCGAAGTCATGGTTGCCGCCGCTTCCAGGCTGGCGAATCCCGCCGAATTATTGACCACCTCATCAGGAAGCAGAATTTCTTGTCTTCCCCGCGCCTGAAAGTTGCGAGTAGAAGCGTAGTCCATGCCCCGGGTTACAGCGATTCCAGAAAACAGCGCCAGGTTGGTGCGATCCCAAAACGCGTGGGGAGCAGGCTTACTCGTATTTCGGGTCGGCACTGACGCATCGCTCTCGTGATGCGGGGCCGCTGCACCGTGCTCAGTCACGCCCTGCGCTCCCGCAGGCTGTACCAAACAGAAGGCGGCCAGGATAATAATCGCTGTGACAAATGAGGCACAAGAAGACCTGATCATCCGTGCCCAAGGCATTGCAGCATTGTAATGCGCAGATCACGGAGTGCGAAGCTGTACGCGCAATCACATCCCTATGTGATGTGCGACCATTCGCGCGAATCCTTGAAAGCCTTATAATTATGGATTCCTAGAAGCTTTGGAGGATATCTGATGGCGGTCTCATACAACGGCCTTCCAGTGCCCGCGAACGGCGCACGGATCACTTACGACAACGGATGTTACCGTGTGCCCGATAATCCTATTATTCCATTCATCGAAGGCGACGGCACTGGACGGGACATTTGGAAAGCATCCGTGCGCGTGTTCGATGCCGCGGTGCAGAAAGCTTACGCGGGCAAACGCCGCGTGGTGTGGTACGAAGTTTTCGCCGGCGAAAAAGCTAAGGCCGAGTTTAACAATTGGCTGCCGGATGACACCGTGAACGCGATCCGCGAGTTTCGCGTCGCCATCAAAGGACCTTTGACTACGCCCGTCGGCGGCGGCATGCGCTCGCTGAATGTGGCCCTGCGCCAGACTCTCGATCTCTATGCGTGTGTGCGGCCGGTGAGGTATTACAAAGGTACGCCGTCGCCGGTGAAGCATCCCGAGCGCATGGATTTGGTCATCTATCGCGAGAACACGGAAGACGTTTACGCCGGCATCGAGTGGGAACAAGGCACGGCGGAAGCTGCCAAGCTCATCGAATTTCTTAATAGAGACATGCTCAAGGGCGGCAAGAAACAAATTCGGTTGGATTCAGGCGTCGGCATCAAGCCGATTTCGGTTGCTGGGAGTAAACGTCTGGTACGCATGGCAATCCAATTCGCGTTGGATAGTGGGCGCAAAATCGTCACCTTGATGCATAAAGGCAACATCCAGAAATTTACCGAGGGCGCTTTCCGCCGCTGGGGTTATGAACTGGCGACGGAAGAATTCCGCGACCAGATTGTCACCGAGCGCGAGAGTTGGATCCTCGATAATAAGGATAAGAATCCGAATCTCACCATTGAAGAAAATGCCAGCCTGACCGAGCCTGGTCTGGAGTTTGCTACGGAAGAATTCCGGCAATCGATTTACCAGGAGGTCCGAGACGTCCTCGACTCGATTTACGCCAGTCACGGCAAAGGCGCGTGGAAGAAAAAGCTCATGATCAATGACCGCATCGCGGATTCGATCTTCCAACAAGTCGTGACCCGCGCGGATGAATATTCGGTGATCGCCACGACCAACTTGAACGGCGATTACATTTCCGATGCCTGTGCCGCGCAAGTCGGTGGATTGGGCATCGCGCCGGGCGCCAATATCGGGGATGGCTACGCGATTTTTGAGGCGACACACGGCACCGCTCCCAAGTACGCCGATAAAGACGTCATCAACCCCGGCTCGGTAATTCTCTCGGGCGTCATGATGTTCCGTCTCATGGGGTGGACGGAAGCAGCTGACTTGATCGAGCATGGCATGGAGCAGACCATCGAAAAAAAGAAAGTCACATACGACTTCGAGCGGTTGATGGAAGGCGCCACCAAGGTCAAGACCAGCGAGTTTGCTGGCCACATAATCGAGAACATGGATGCAGCGGTGCTCAGCGCGACGCGCTAGCGGAAAAAAGCAATAACCACAAAGGACACAAAGGTACACAAAGGAAGGAGAACAACTCGTTCTTGACCTTGCAATTCCTTTGTGAACCTTTCATGTCCTTTGTGGTTATGGTGGTCGATCTTTTGTCTTTGAAAGGAACTTATGCGTAAGAAAGTTACGGTCGTCGGCTCGGGAAACGTGGGCGCCACAGCTGCACACTGGATCGCTGCCAAAGAATTGGCGGACGTAGTTCTAATCGATATCATCGAGGGCGTCCCGCAAGGCAAAGGGCTTGATCTGCTGGAAGCCATGCCTATTGAGAAACGAGACTCCCGCATCATCGGCACGCAGGATTATGCCGACACCGCTAATTCCGATATTGTCGTGATCACCGCCGGTATCCCCCGAAAGCCAGGCATGAGCCGCGATGATCTGCTCAACACCAACCACAAAATCATGAACGACGTAGTCGGCAAGGCGGTCAAGTGCTCGCCCAACTGCATTCTGATTATCGTCTCAAATCCGCTGGATGCCATGGCCCAGGCCGCATACAAGATGAGCGGCTTCCCGCGCGAGCGTGTGATCGGCATGGCCGGCGTCCTCGACTCCGCCCGCTTCCGCGCCTTCATTTGCGAGGAATTGAAAGTCAGCGTGGAAAATGTGACCGCATTCGTTCTCGGCGGACACGGCGATACCATGGTTCCGCTGCCGCGCTATTCCACCGTGGCCGGAATTCCAATCACTGAATTAATGGACGCGGCGACCGTGGCGCGTCTGGTGCAGCGCACGCGCGATGGCGGCGCTGAAATTGTGAAATACCTCAAGACTGGAAGCGCTTATTACGCCCCGTCTGCCGCAGTGGCGGAGATGGTCGAGGCGATCTTGAAGGATAAGAAAAAGATCCTACCCTGCGCCGCATATTTAGAAGGCGAATATGGAATCAAGGGCCTGTACGTAGGCGTGCCGGTGAAGCTGGGTGAGAAGGGGATCGAGCAGATCATCGAGATCAAGCTCACGCCCGAAGAGAAGGCCGGACTCGACAAGAGCGCCGCCGCAGTGAAAGAGTTGGTGGCAGTGATTGGAGTTTGATCATCGTCTCAGGTCCTGGTTCCAGTTCGAGGCGCGGATGCGAACATGAGTGCGCCGTTACAGATAAATAGCTCGGGCCCCGATGTGGCGGCTCTTCAGCAAGCGCTTCAGGCAGCCGGATTCAGTCCGGGAGCCGTCGATGGTTCTTTCGGACCCGCTACCGAAGCCGCTGTGCTTGCCTTTCAGCGGAGCGAAGGGCTAGCCGCCGATGGAATCGTTGGTCCGAATACCGCTACCGCGCTCGGACTGGATACGATCCCCTCGATTCCCTCCGCAGTTCCCAGTGTCACCGTCCAGATTGTCTCGCTGATGTTTCCCGTAACGCCGATTGGAAATATTAAGGCAAACTTGCCGCCAGTCCTCGATGCCTTGGTGGCCGCCAAACTGCCTGACCGGGCGATGTTGCTGATGGCGCTCGGGGCCATTCGGGCGGAGACGGAATCGTTTCTTCCGATCAGTGAACTACAATCACGTTTCAACACTTCCCCGTCGGGGCATCCCTTCGATCTGTACGACAATCGCCGCGACCTGGGAAATACTGGGCCTCCCGACGGCGCGAATTTTCGCGGGCGCGGGTTCGTGCAGCTTACCGGACGCGCGAATTACACTCGCTACGCTGGCGAAATTGAGATGAATCTGGTAACGAATCCGGAGTTGGCAAATGATCCGGAAGTTGCCGCGACACTGTTGGCGAGATTTCTCGGAGATCGTGAGAATCCAATCCGTGAGGCCTTGGCGGCCAACGATCTCGCAACCGCCCGCCACCTCGTGAACGGCGGCAGCCATGGCTTAGACAGATTCGCCGATACTTTCAATAGAGGTATGCAGCTTATCCCTACGTAATCGATCGTTTAAACCATCGGAAAGAATCACAGACTAGCGACTTGCGGGCGTCTCTATGCTTTATTTGCGCGAAATGGCAGCGTGCGTTCTGGTCCTAATCGCACTTCTCACACCGGTTGCGGCAGCCCAAGGACCACCTGGTCCTAAGCCATCTGACGACCACACTGGTTCTGCCTCCTTGCAAGGGTACGTGCGAGATTCGTGCGGTCGAGCAATCTCAGCCGCGACTGTTTCATTACTCTCCAGTAGTGGGACTCGAACTCTGACAACCCACTCGGATACGCATGGGGCGTACCGATTTTCTGAACTTTTAGAAGACGTTTATACGCTACGGGTGGTGATGCCTGGATACGACGAAATAACTTTGGACCCGTGCGTGCTCGGCGCGAGAGAGACGAAGCGGGTTGATCTGACACTTGTAGCAACGACACAAGCCGCTTCGGCAACCGCATCACTAGCAGAAAAGCCGCAGTTTTTCGATGAGCCCAAATTCACCGTCGCGGGAGTGACCGAAGCCATGAATCCCGGCGGACATGGGTCGGATACGACTTTGCATACGACGGACTCTTTGGCGAAAGACACGGTGTTGCTCGGCGGAAACTCGCTGAACGCGCAAGGCCGGAATTCTGATCCGTCTGCTCGCAGCAGGGAAGAGGAATCTTTGCGCAAGACCGCTGATCGAGAGCCTGACAACTTTGAGGCGAATGGGCGGTTGGGGAAATTGCTGGTAGACGATGGAAAGGCCCACGAAGCGCTCATCTATCTGGAACGAGCTTCACGGCTTAATCCTGGCGATTATGAAAACACCTACGCACTCGCGTTCGCTTATGCAGGCACCCGGCAATACGAACGTGCTCGCATTGAGGCGCAAAGTTTGCTCACGCAGCAGAACAAAGCCGTCGAGCAGCAGGCCGAAGTTTATCGCTTGCTTGGCGACGTCTACGAGAAGTTGGGTCAACCTCTCGATGCGGTTCGTGAGTATCAGCGGGCCGCGGAACTGAACCCCGACGAATCCAATCTCTTCGATTGGGGAGCCGACCTGCTGCTGCATCGCGCGTACGAACCAGCGCTTGAGGTTTTTACCAAAGGCAATCGTCTATTCCCGCGTTCGGCGCGGATTTTGGCTGGGCTTGCTGTGACCGCCTACGCACGCGGCGCTTACGATGAAGCTCTCCAATATCTGTGCGATGCATCCGATCTCAACTCAACAGATGAGCAGCCGTATTTGTTTATGGGAAAAATGCAAACAGCGCAGGCCGCGCAGGCCAGCTGTGTACAGGAAAAGCTGGCCCGATTTGTCGGAATGCAGCCCGCGAACGCGCGCGCCCGTTACTACTATGCGCTTAGTCTATTGAATCACTCGGAAAATTCGGTCGATGGCGACAAGCAAGTAGAGTTGTTGCTGCAAAAGGCTGTTGAACTTGATCCGAAGTTTGGTGCAGCTTATTTACAACTCGGCATTCTTTATTCGGATCGCGGAGATTCTTCCAAAGCGATCAGCGCTTATCAAAAAGCGGTCAATGCTGATCCGGAGTTGAAAGAAGGGCACTATCGACTGGCGCGAGCCTACAGCCGTGAAGGAGAAAAGTCGAAAGCTCAGACGGAGTTTCAACTCTACCGGCAGCTGTCAAAGAAAGCCGAAGAGGACAGCGAGCGCCAGCGCCTGGAGATCCAGCAGTTTGTGTATAAGCTGCGGGACCGAACAACTGTTTCGCCACAGCGATAACCTTTCATAGAGGCACCGTCTCGGCGGCTGTCGCGGAGCGTCCTCGCCACCGTATCCGAGGGCGGGACGCCCTCGGGACAGCCGGCAAAGCCTGCCCCGAGCGGAGCCGACGGGATGCCGGCGCTACAAGAGTTCCTAGAACCTCAACTTGAGGGCAAACTGTATCGAGCGCGCATCATTCACTGTCTGATTAATCGTCTGACTGATCACGCCGAAACTGCCAGGCGTATTGATGTCCTGCTGTCCGGTACCGGCGATGCCCGGCAAAAAGAAATGAGGATGATTAAAGAGATTGAAGAACTCCGCCCGGAAATCCAGTCCCATGCTTTCCCAAGGAAGAGGGAAATGCTTGATCAGTGAAAAATCGGTGTTCACAAAACGAGGTCCGTACACGGGAGCGCGGGGAGCGCTTCCCAGTTCTCCAGCGGGCGCTTTCTCGAAAGCGCAAGGATTGAACCAATTGGTAAGCGTGTGAATCTTAGCCGGCGCGATACAAGTCGGGTTGGCTGCGACCTGCCCCGGCTGGTTGGGGTTACCTACCTCGTTCGGCCGCTGCAACACTAACCCGTTATAGAACAGGAAAACGCCCGATTCATCGGCGCTATCGACCACGAAGAGTGGGAATCCGGATTCGGCCCTTTCAATCACATTGATTTCCCAATTACCCAACACGGCGTTGGTGGCTCCGCTCCAATTGCTGCCGAATTGCTTGCCCTTTCCAAAGGGCAGATCATAAAGAACGCTGGCCGTGAAAACGTCGTTCAGATTGAGCTGCGACAATCCCCAATCCAGCCTCTGATTTCCAGGCAGGGGCCAGTACAAAGCGCCGGGATTGCTGCCCAAACCGTCGGGCATGCCGGAATCGAATGTGCGAGACCAAGTGTACCCGATTAGAGCATAGAGACCGTGGCGTGTGCTCTTGGTCTCAGCTTTCACCTGGAGAGAATCGTAACGCGCATTCCCTATGCTGTTATTGCTGTCGACCGACTGGAACGGAAATGCGTAAGGGAACGACGGAAAGCCACAACCCAGCGTGTAGCCCGGGACGACGCCGCATGCAGCGGGCGAGCTGACATTTTCGTTCACCTGGCTGACTAGAATGTGCGTGCTGCGGGAGCCAGCGTAACCCATAGTAAGCACGACATCGCCGGGAGCCTGATGCTCGATATTGAGGTTGTACTGCTGAACCATGCCCTGAACGAAATTGCGGTTCATTGACTGGATGGTTCCAGTGTAAGCACCGGGGTTCACGGGTGCGCTGTAAACGGCGCCGCCCGGGACGGTGGTCGTAGAGGGCGTGCCAGCCGGGAGAAGAAAACCATTCGAGAGACCGCAGCCGGCGGCGCCGAAAGTGGGACAAACGCCGGTGGGAAAGGGATCCACTTCGGCGTAGAACGGCGGATTCTGCCACAGTCCCTGTCCGCCTTGATTCCATGCGGAATCGTGGAAGATGGCATATCCGGCGCGTATCGCTGTCTTGGGGCCCAATGGGGTCCAAGCCAGTCCAATGCGTGGTTCGAAAGCAGTTTTCTGAAACTGGATACCAATGCGGTTATCCGTAGCGATGCAGTTGGTGCAACCGCTTAGCCCCGGGCTGCCGGATGGGATGTACCACTTGAGATTCTCAACATCAAAATTCGCCTGGCGATTTTCGACTTCGGTTTCGGGCGTAGCCAGAGCCCAGGCAACTCCGATGTTTACTGTGAGGTTGTTCGTTACCCGCCAATCATCCTGGACGAAGGGACGGAATAGTTTCCAGCGGCGGCCGACCGTGCCTCCGAGGAATGTCTGATCGTGAGCCGCGAATGTCCCCAGGCTTCCGAGAAGCAGATCTCCCATGTTGTCGCCAGTGGCTGCGCCGTTCTGGGAAATAAAGCCATCCTGGAATGCATTGTTTCTTATATTCATTTGCTCCGCGCGGACGACCCCTCCGAAGCGGATATTGTGTTTGCCACGAATCAAGTCAAGCGTATCGGAGGCCGAGTAGACGTTGGTGCCCCCTTGGTAGGGAGCGTATCCGCGATCTCCCAGCGACATGTAGCTGGTCATCTGAAACGAGGTCATGCCACAACTGATGCAGTCCTTGTTGGACTGGTTCAGACTCGGCGGATAACCGGTTATGCTATCGCAGTGGCTGCCTAAGTCAGCGCCGGGAATCCCGATGGTCGCGGCCTCGCAGGTGCCGGTGCCGAAGGAGAGAATGTGGTTGAAAATCCGGCTGAAGCCGATGCTGGCCTGATTGATGGTGCGATCAGAAAAAACGTGCGTCTCCGACAGCGCGGCATTGCGCCCATGGTTGTCGATGAACTGATTACTTCCAAAGGCATTGACTTCAGCCCATGTCGGTGAGCCTCCGGGCACATAGTTCGTGGCCTGATCGTAGCTGAAGCGGGCAAAAATCGAATCCTTGGCGGAAAAATTGTGGTCGACCCGGATGTCGCCGGTGCCCTCGTTGAGTTTCCTGACGGGCTGGTTGACGTAGTTGAAGCCTGAAGCCACGTTAGCCGCGTTAGGGGTTGGGTAAAGCTGAATGACTTTCGCGGCGACGGGATTGATCATGGCCGCTGGAATCACGCTGCAGTCTGCCCCCGCTGGCTGGGTTCCATTGGCGGCAACGGGTTCGGGCGTCGTCGTACCGGGGATGCACTGGAAGTGCCTGTCTGGGTTAGCGGCCGGTGCATAGGGATTAGTAAGGATGGGGAAGAAACTTGATCCCCGCGGATTGCCGAATGGATCCAAATTAAAGTTATAGTCACCGGTGGCGTCGGGAGTCATCATGGCGGCGGTGGGAACCAGGCCGGTGAAAGGGACGCCTAGACGCTGCATTTTGGCCTGATAATCGATAAAGAAAAACGTTTTGTCCTTCCGGATGGGACCGCCCAGAGAACCGCCGAATTGATTCAGATTAAATTTGTTTCTGGTGGGGGCGAAATAGTTGCGGGCATCGAGTTCAGTGTTCCGAAAATATTCAAACAGACTTCCGTGAAATTGGTTCGATCCCGACTTGGTCGTGACCAGAACCGTTGGGCCTGCACGTTCTCCCCATTCCGCCGAGTAGTTGTAGGTTAGAACTTTGAATTCCTGAACCGCGTCGAGATTGGGAAAAATAGCGATGCCGCCTTCGTCCAACTGATTGTTGTCGTTGCCATCGAGCATCCAATCTGTACTCTGTGCTCTCGATCCCCCTACGGAAAGCGAAAAAGACCCGCGCGTGGAGGCTTCGCTACTGGCGGCCCCATTAAAGAAACTGTTTGGGTTGGTTTCTGCCGTCGTACCCGGAGTCAGGGTCGCCAGTTGAACGAAGTTGCGGCCGTTCAACGGCAGCTCGGCGACCTCTTCAGAGGTAATAACCTGTCCCAAGGTGGCATTGGTCGATTCGACGGCAACTTCGGTCGCGCTTACTTCCACCGTCGATGCGACCGAAGCAGGCACCAGGGTGAAATTCAGTTCGCGATGTTCGTCGATCTGCAGCCGTACGTCCTTCTGTTCAACCAGCTGGAATCCCTGCGACTCAACTCGAATCGTGAAATTCGCAACCGGCAGCAACGGGATAAGGTAATGTCCGGAATCGTCGGTCTTGGCCTCGCGCACAACCGCCGTGCCTTGCGATGTGGCTTTCACCGTCGCTCCGGAAACTACGGATCCGGTTTTGTCGGAAACCGTGCCCGAAAAACTTCCGGTCGCCTGGCCGTACAACAATGGGCAGATGAATACCAGAGAACAGAATACGACCAGCAGCGTTCGTTTGGTCAGCATTGATCTCTCCCCGAGCGGGCCCATCGAGTGGCAAACGGGCTACGCTTTCTCGACTAGTTGAAGATCACCGATTACATTGCGAACCATCTAACTGGAGGTATGGCTTAATGTCAAGATTTTTTCTGGCGGAGCAAATCGAGGGCTTGATCTGTGCTGATGAATTTTGCTCCAAAAGATTGAAGTTCTGCGACGGCTCGTTGTCCATCTTCAAGTTTCAGAGTTTCGATCGCGTCCTTCACTATGGACACTCTCCGTCCGCGCTCGAGCAAACCCCTGGCCGCGAAGCGAACACAATATTCTGTGACCACGCCAAAGATGACAAACTCCGCGTCGGGATCTAATCGCTGCAAAAGTTCGTTTGCGTGTCGGCTTTCAAAAATGTCGAGTGTCTGTTTTTCGAGGAGAATCTGCTGGTATGGCGAAAGATCGCGCGGAAGTGATGCCGCAGCATCGTTCGGCACTGTGAGTACCCGATCTGTCAGAGCCTCCGGCACAAGTTCGGCGCCGGCTGTGCCTTTGATGCAATGCGGCGGAAACGTTTTGAACTCCGGATCGTCCTTGCCGTGAAAGCAACCATGTGAGACGAGAAACACACGGCCTTCGCGCGCGACGTCAGTAAGCTTTCGGATGTTGGGAAGCAATCGCTCTGCGCCGGGAACGTATAGCTTGCCGCCGGGAAGCATAAAGTCAGCCTGCGGGTCGACTTCCCAGAAAATTACATTGCGCGATGCCATACAACCAAGCTTATAACATCGGTTGTGAGGTGGGTATTTGGCCGGTTCTGCGAGAAGAATTATGCCTCATCAAGCAGTTTTAGTTACTACCTTGCGCTGTCCATTCCGCATCGAACCGCGCCCGATCATAAAATGACTTTTGCGTTCCGACACCCGTAGTTGAAAGCCCGGCATACAGGTTAGCGCGCCGCACGGCTTCTCCTTCAGGCAGACCCTCCCCGAGAAAAACAGCAAAGCTTCCGATGAATGCATCGCCAGCGCCAGTGCTGTCGATGCTGTTCACATGAAACGCGGGAATGTGCTGCATGCCGTCGCGTCCCGCCAGCAATGAGCCATTTGCTCCAAGTGTAATGATGACTCGCTTGATGCCTCCTGATAACAGTTTCTCACCGCACTTCTTGGCATCATCAATATTGCGCACCGGCATTCCAGTGATATTTTCGGCTTCGGTTTCGTTGGGGACAAAATAATCAAGTTCCGTCAATGCATGTAAATCAACCGGCTGAGCCGGAGCCGGGTTGACGATGCAACGAATACCGTTCTTACGCGCGAAAGCCACACAGTAGTAAACGGTTTCGAGAGGAATTTCAAATTGCAGTACGATGCAGTCCACGGTCTTCAGGAGATTAGAGGCAGCATCTACATCCGCGGGCTTCAGCAAATCGTTCGCGCCTTTGACCACGAAGATACGATTCTGCCCGCTGGGCTCGACGAAAATCGGCGCCACGCCACTAGAGACGCCTTCGATTTGCTTTACGTGGGTGGCATCGATTCCCAGCTTTTTGAAGTTTTCTATAGTCGCCGGACCGAAGAGATCGCTGCCGACTCGGGCGACCATGAACACGTCAGCCCCGCAAAGCCGGGAAGCCACGGCCTGATTCGCTCCCTTACCGCCAAAGCCAAGATCAAACTTCTGTCCAAAGATTGTTTCTCCAGCTTTGGGGAAGCAGTCGGAAAAAGTAGTCAAATCGATGTTCGCGCTGCCAATTACCGCAATGCGAGGACGTTTCGCCATAAGATGGCCGAGTTTATCACCACAGAGTCACAGAGACACAGAGAAGAAAACAGAAAAGATTTTCTCTGTAGCTCTGTGCCTCTGTGGTGAATGATCACTCGCCGTACGGAACCCAGATGTTCTTCACTTGCGTGGCGTGTTGCAGAAACCATCGCCCTTCGCCCTGCTTTACGTCGAACCAGTCGATGGCGCGTCCTTCATTGGTAAACACTTGCTTCAAATTTCCTGTTGAGAATGACTTCGCCGCGGCTGCATTGGCCTTATCGCCGAAGCACCAGATTGCATCCACGTCATCATGCTCGGCGACAACTTTTAGAAGTTGCGATGTGTATCCGGTGACGATGTTAACTACGCCGCCGGGCAGGTCGCTGGTATCGAACAGTTGATACAAGTCTCCGGTGATGAGCGGATAGGTTTCCGAAGGAATAACGATTGCCGTATTTCCGGTAGCGATCACGGGCAGTACCAGCGAGAGAAGGCCGAGCAGCGGTGTTTCCTGGGGGCAAACGATACCTACAGTTCCAATCGGCTCATTCATCGCAATTGCAATGCTGCGGAATGGCGGATTGTGTACAGCGCCATCAAACTTATCTGCCCACGCGGCATAAGAGAAGATGCGCTCGATGCTCGCATTGACTTCCGCAGCCGCTTGCGCTTCTCCGAGTGCCGCCGCGAGGCGACGGGCAATCTCCTCGCGACGTTGCGACAGATTTTCAGCCAGGTAATAAAGAACTTGAGCACGGTTATGCGCGGTAGTCTTCGCCCAACCAGCAGCTTTTCGCGCGGCTTCGACTGCATTGCGAATGTCCTTGCGATTGCCTAGCCCCACTTCGCCGAGCAGTCTGCCGCTTTTGTCGCGAACCTCCATGCTGTAGCCGGAATCCGGCCTTGCCTGCTTGCCTCCAATGTAAAGCTTCACGGTGCGATCGATATCAACAGCCACATCCGTTTCGGCATGCGAATTATCATCATGTTCGGCTGGGGCCGATTTCGCAGCGGGCAGGGCAGGCGCATGTTTGAACCACACAGGCTCCAGGTATTCGAGCAAGCCTTCCTTGCCGCCTTCGCGGCCGAAGCCGCTTTCGCGATAGCCGCCGAATCCGCAGGAGGCGTCAAACAGATTTGTGGAATTCACCCAGACAACTCCAGCCTTGAGTTGCGCCGAAACGTGAAGCGCAACGTTGATGCTCTCGCTCCACACGGAGGCTGCAAGGCCGTATGCGGTGTTATTGGCAAGCTCGACCGCTTCGCTGGGCGTTCGGAAAGTCATTGCGGCCAGCACCGGACCGAAAATTTCTTGTTGTGCCACGATCGATGTGGGATGAACATTGCTAAGCAGAGTGGGCGGAAAGAAAAGGCCGCGCGATGGCATTTCGGTTTGCGGCTGCCAGCAAGTGGCGCCGTCAGCTACGCCCTGATTAACCAGCCGCTGAATACGATCAAGTTGGACCCGAGCCACAATTGCGCCAATGTCGATGGCTTTATCGAGAGGCGGGCCTACACGCAGCGTGCTCATGCGATCGCGTATTTTCGCGATCAGCGGTTCCGCAATGCGTTCCTGCATGAGGAGGCGCGAGCCCGCACAACACACCTGCCCTTGATTGAGCCAGATTCCATCCACCAGGCCTTCAACGGCGCTGTCCAGATCGGCATCCTCGAAAACAATGAACGGAGATTTGCCGCCCAGTTCGAGCGATAGCCGCTTGTGACTGTTGGCGGTTGCGGCGCGAATCGCGCGGCCTACTTCGGTCGAGCCCGTGAACGCAACCTTGTCTACATCCGGATGTTTGACCAGCGGCTCGCCCGTCGAGCCATCGCCGGTCACAATGTTCACGACGCCTGCAGGCAGCCCGATTTCCTGGCAGATTTCCGCAAATGCCAGCGCCGTGAGCGGAGTAAACTCGGCAGGTTTCAACACAACCGTGTTTCCCGTGGCGAGCGCAGGAGCGATCTTCCATGCAAGCATTAGCAAAGGAAAGTTCCACGGAATAATCTGTCCTACAACTCCGCACGCCGTGTAGTCGGGAAATTCCTGCTGCAGAAGTTGCGCCCATCCCGCGTGATAATAAAAATGCCTCGCCACCAACGGAATGTCGAGGTCGCGGCTTTCGCGAATCGGTTTTCCGTTGTCCATGGTTTCGAGCACGGCGAGGCGACGAGAATGTTTTTGTACCTGACGTGCGATGGCGTACAGATAACGTGCCCGCATGTGCGGCGTAAGAGATTGCCACTTGGGAAATGCAGCCCGCGCAGCTTTCACGGCAGCGTCGATGTCGGCAGCTGAGCCTTGCGCCACACCGGCAAGCCTCTCGCCATTCGAAGGATCGACCGTATCGAAGTATTGTCCGGCAACCGGCTCCAGCCATGATCCATTGATGAAGTGGCCAAAGCGACGTTTGTGGTGGTCAAGCCAGGTCAGCGCCTCTTTCGCATCTTCAGGCGCCGGGCCGTAATCCATCGCTACAAACTTTTCAGCAATGCTCATAAGTGTAGGCGCGGGCGTCTTCGCCCGTGCGTTCCCAACCAGAAACTAAGCAATGGGATGGCGGTAATCCGCCGAATAGCGCCCCGTTACGTGATGCTCTAACTGGCGCTCAATGTCATTCAACAGCCCACTGGCCCCGAAGCGAAACAGTTCCGCTTTCATCCAAGAAAGTCCGAGTTCCTCTTTCATCAATGCCAGCCATTCCATCGATTGTTTCGCAGTACGAATTCCTCCGGCGGCCTTGAAGCCAACAGCCATGCCGGTTTCCTGCGCATATTCGCGGATGGCACGAGTCATGACAAATCCCACCGGCAGCGTGGCATTAGTCGGTTCTTTTCCGGTTGAGGTCTTGATAAAGTCAG
>Ga0210394_10003369_pt1 | contig 20201 bp, 23 predicted proteins | sample IncBWC12MmetaG_FD_160121 | JGI IMG/M metagenome (GOLD analysis project Ga0210394, IMG submission 160121) | Forest soil microbial communities from Barre Woods Harvard Forest LTER site, Petersham, Massachusetts, United States - Inc-BW-C-12-M | ecosystem: Environmental > Terrestrial > Soil >...
CAGTTACCGCACCGAGTTCTATCCGACCTATGATTACAAGCCGACCGGCCTTGCCTCGCATGAGAAGGCGCAATCGAAATAGGATCCACCTCGCCGTTCAGGAAGCGGCTGGGATGAATCCTGGATGGCCTGCTTGGCTCAAGCCAGCGCGATTTTCGAATCAGCCGGAACGCGTCGATCAAAGGTGCTTGCCTGATTTAACGCTTGGGTAATGGTATAATGGTAGCTATTTGGCGATAATTCAAGCTGACTGGTCATATTTTGCGCTGATGGCGTTGAAATAAGTCAGTCGGTCGTATATTTGTCATTCTTCCTAGAAGAATTGTCATGCTTCTTAGAAGAAATCGCCCGGGAGAGCGCCATGGCACGACCCAGCCTACGCGAAAAACTTGCCAGCAGCGCGGTAGACACCCTGCATGCGCATGGTTTCACGGGGTGTTCGATCCAGGACATCACTGAAGCTGCCGGCGTGCCCAAGGGTTCGTTTTTCAATCATTTCGAGAACAAGGAAGACCTCGCGATCGACGCGCTGCACCGCTATCTCGAAGGCACCCGCTCCGATATGCTGTTTGAGGAAGGTGTCCCGCCGCTGGAACGGCTGAAAAATCATTTCAGCTTTTTGTCTGAACGCGTACTTGTGCACGGCTTCGAGCGCGGCTGCCTGCTTGGGATTTTTGCCGCCGAGATGGCGCAGGAATACCCGAAGATGCGCGAGGAATTGCGGCTCGTATTCGAGACCTGGTGCGGGGCTGTCGAACAGGCTGTTAGCGAGGCACAGGCCAGGGGCGAGGTCGATCCCCGGCACGATGCGGGCCAGACGGCGCGTTTCCTGGTGAATGCGTGGGAAGGTGCGGCGCTCCAACTCAAGATCACCAGGAATCGTCGACCGATCGACGACTTCATGAACACCGCCTTCAAGGCGCTGTTGAAGTAAACGTGATCTTAAATTCGTTGACATACTAAGCTGACTGGTCATATTGGATTCAGTGCGCTGCGGTGGAATTGAGCGCTGCTACAAGCCGAAACTAAGCTGACCAGTCACCTTCCTTTCTAGGTTTCGGTACCATAGTAGTACAGTTCTGCTTGGGCGGCGCGTCAACCGAGAGAGAAGCACCATGCTGAAGTTCATCCCGACTACCCGCATCGCCCGTATCGTTTTCGGCTCCGCCGCCCTGATCGCGCTGATTGCCGCGGCTCCGGTCACCCCAGCCGCCGCGCAAGGCGTGCCGGCCGGTCTGCTTCGGCTGGATTCGTCGCAGTCGGCACCGAATGACGACGTCAAGATGACCGAAGCGCAGCGGGCAAAGGTTCGCTCGGCCTACGCCCGCGCCAAGCGGAATACTGCGGCCCAGTGATCGGATAACGACGTTAAACCAGCCCCTCCTGGCGCGATGGCACCCCTCGCCATCGCGCCTTTTTTTTATGACTGGGCGCGGCGGAGCGCTGCGGACAAAACGCGCCGGACATGCGGGCGCGCTTCGCTTATCAGTGCTTACAACAGCGCGTATTGCGCCCGCTCGCGTTTGGCGAGCAGCGGCAATGCCTGGCCCGCGATGTAGGTTTTGAAATAACCGCTCTCCATATGCGCCTTCAGCGCGGCTTCGTCGCGGAACAGCTCGTAGAAGAGAAACTGCGCCGGATTATCCCTGTTGCGGCCGATCAGGAACAGTTTTGCGCCGGGATCCTTTTGCGCCTCGGGGAGAAACTGATCGAGGATTGAGGCGACCTTGTCGGCTTGCCCTTCCTTGGCCTCCCATTGCGCGACCACCAGCAGGCCACCGCCGCCGACGGCTTCGCCGATCGTCTTATTGTTCGCTGCATATTGGTTCATGGTCCTTGCTCCTTTTTCGTCGGATCGAGATGGTGAAATCGTCCATGGCGTGAGATTGCAGATCGCCAGGACGGCGCCGAGTGTTCGAATCGCCGACCGGCGATCGAACATTGCGGCGCTACGCGGCAACAGCCGCGCGTTGGTCGAACGCTCCATGATGTTTTCTCCACTGGCTCGTTTCGATCGCGGTCAACGCAGATCAAATAGCAGCCATTTCGCCGGGAACCTTCGACGGAGATCGAAGTGTCAAAGCCGTGAACGTGCGGCTGGGATCGTCGCGGTCACGGGCCTGCCGCGCTGGAACCGTTCCGCGCGGCGGCTACAGGAAATGAAGAAGGACGCGAACGGTGGCGCTACACGACCGGCGATGATGACACGCCCGCTAGCCAATGACGGTGCTATAGGAACCGAGCCGGAGAGGTGCAAAGAGGACGCTGTGAATCACACATGGACTTGCAGTTGCTGCGGTCGGACTTTCGACACGCTCCCAATGGACTACGGATTTGTAGCGCCGCGTAATTGGTTTGGCCTCCCCGAAGCTGAACGCTCTACCCGAGCCAAGCTGACCGACGATATTTGCACCATAGATGATACTGAACGCTATGTTCGAGGTTGCTTGGAAATACCTGTGTCCGGCAGCTCCGAGAGTCTGATTTGGGGCGTTTGGGTTTCTGTATCCGAAGAGAGCTTCCGGTACATCCTCGCCCGGTGGAGTTCTCCGATCGCTCCAGACGAATCGCCGCGTTTCGGGTGGCTCAGTACCTGGATAAACGGCTACCCCGGACCGAGCGAAATCCGCTGCAACATATTTCTCCAGTCTGGCAATTTGCGTCCGCGTATTGTCCTCCAGCCGACCGAATATCCGCTCGCGGTCGAGCAGCATCGCGGGATAACGCTGGACCGCGTCAAAGAAATCGCCGCTGGCGCCGGCCATCTGTGAAGGCTGTCGGATGCCACATCATGGTCTGGCGGGCCGCGACCGACGATGATGAGCACTATGCCTACGCTATAGCCCTCCTTTGAGCCGGCTCTGGACTGTCGGCGCACTAATCGTCTTCCGTCCGCATTTTTAAAAAATCGATAAACGCCCTTATCACTCGCCGGTACGACACTCCTGCTCCAAATTGTCGCCATAATGGCCCCTGGACGGCCCCTGCGGAAATTGGGATGAATTCGCAGGAGTATTTTAGGCCCTCGTGGACGCAGTAAACGCCTATGCCCGGCAAACCATCACGAGGTTGCCGGGCATAGCGAACCGAGATGATGGAATGCTTCGAGGATAGCGTGACTTAAACCTGAGTCATGCCACCATCAACGAACAGCTCGACACCCGTGATGTAGCTTGCGTCGTCGGATGCCAGGAAGGTAACGGCAGCAGCAATTTCCTCCTCCTTTCCGACGCGGCCGAGCGGGATTTGACCGGCCATGTAGTCCGTGAAGCCTTTGATATTGTCCTTTCCGAGGAGACCGTCGTAGGCCGGCGTGACCACAACGCCTGGGCTGACGGCGTTGACGCGGATACCGCGTGCCTTGAGGTCGCTTGTCCAGGTGCGGGCGAACGATCGGACAGCGGCCTTTGTCGCGCTGTATACGCTGAAATTCTCCATGCCTTTGATTGAGGAGCTCGATGCCGTCAGAATAATGGAGCCACCGTCCTTTATGAGCGGCAGGGCCTTTTGAACGGTGAACAGTGTGCCCTTCACGTTGGTGCCGAACTCGCTATCGAACTGCTGCTCTGTAATTTCGCCGATCCTCGCGAAACCGCCGCCGCCCGCGTTGGCGAACAGGATGTCCAAGCGGACTTTCTCTCTTTTGATCTGCGCATAGAGCCGATCGAGATCTTCAAGCTTGGAGATGTCTCCTTGGACGCCGATTGTTCCGGCGCCGATCTCGCCGACAGCTCTATCGAGCTCACCCTGGCGGCGGCCGGTCACGTAGACCGTGGCGCCTTCCTGGGCAAATCGCTTCGCCGTAGCCAATCCGATGCCGCTCGTCCCGCCTGTAACGAGTGCGACTTTGTTTTTCAGTTTGTTGCTCATGACTTGGTTCCTTTGGGTTCCGGCGAGCCAGCTCGCCTGTACCATCAGACGTAATGGCAGAACGATGATACGAATAGCTGGAGGTTATGGTACTCATCGTTCTATACAAGGAACGGTTCTATGCAGGATCTGAACGACATTTTCTATTTCAGCCAAGTGGTTACCCACGGCGGGTTCACCGCAGCGGGCCGCGCCCTGCATGTCCCGAAATCAAAACTCAGCCGGCGCGTGTCGCAGCTTGAAGATCGCATGGGCGCCAGGCTGATCGAACGCTCGTCTCGTCGCTTTCGCGTGACCGAGATCGGCAGAGCATTTTACGAGCAGTGTCAGGCTGCGCTGAATGCGGCTGAGCGTGCGGAAGCCATCGTCGTTGCGAGTCTCACGGAGCCCCGCGGCGTAGTTCGTTTTTCGTGTCCTTCCGGCCTCGTCGAAGTTATCTCGCGGGCCTTGCCGGACTTCCTCAAGCTCTATCCGCGCGGACGCGTGCAAATTGTCGCGGTGGATCGGCGTGTCGATCTCATCAAGGAACGCATCGACGTGGCTTTGCGCGTGCGACTTAAACTTGACACCGACGCGTCCTTAACGATGCGTACGGTTGCGCAGAGCCGTCGAATGCTCTTGGCCAGTCCGATACTGGCTAACAATATACGGACTCAAGACATCACGGCCTTGGCATCGTTGCCAAGTCTCAGCACGTCGGACGAAGACACCGAGAGAACCTGGACGCTGGAAGGACCGAACGGACAGAAGCATTCTTACACGCACGATCCAAGATTCAGCTGCGGCGACTTCGCCGCAGTGCGTGACGCTGCTATAGCCGGATTGGGGGTCGCGCTCTTACCGGATCATGCCTGCGCAGCGGCGTTACGTTCCGGCACGTTGGTACGCATCTTTCCGGACTGGCATGGCGAGGAAGGTATTATTCATCTCGTATTTACGGCGAGGACAGGGCTGCCGCCACTCGTGCGGGCGTGGATCGACCATTTGGCCAAACACTTTCGCGCCCTTTAGTGATTTGCAGTTTTTTTGAGTCGCGGAATGCACCACCGCTTTGCGGCTCGCGGCCTTGACCTGAGTCGCTGCCCCGGCGTGGCGGTCTGCACGCTGGCGGAGAGGGAGTCAGTCAATCCACATTGAAAGATCAAGCATTTTCGACCTTGCTAGACCAAAACCCACCGTTTGAGCTACCGCCGAAAAATGGGATTTCGCCTTCGACAAAAGCCTGTCCCGTCCAATGGACCGTCATCGACAACAATGCCACCAAGCGACTAGCTAAAGGCAAATTGCCGTCGCACCGCTCAGCCTGATCGCCGTCTCCTAACGAAAATTCGGATCATCACGAATGCGCTCCAGGATGAGCGGGATGATCAGGGCTTCCTCATCCTCGAGATGCCGCAGCAAGTTTCGGTCGAAGCCCTCGATCTCTCCGGCAAGCCGTTCGGCCACGCGCAACGCGTCACCGTTGCGACCCGACGCTTCGCCGGAAAGCGCAGCAATGAGCTCACGGCTTGCGGTGCCGAGGCTATAGATCGCGCCGTGGATCACCCCGTGGTCATTGTCGAGAATGCCGAAGCCCTTTTGCAGCTTTGGCGCGGCGGCGGCGAAGGTGGGGAAATAGTAGTATCCTCAACACGATGGTGCATTTCCAGCTCTCTGGTCATGATTTCACTCCTGTCTTTTAGCGGTGGGCGCAATGACGAGAAGCTTTGTCTCGCCAGCATCAAAAAAGCTGACGAGCTTGTGTTCACACGAAGCATCACTGCGGCGGCGCGATCGGATCGTGTCCGACCCCGACGGTTACTCCGGGGGCGCGTAGTCGCATCGCATCTGTCGTTTGGAGACCGCGTGGATTATTGTTGGGATTCTTGAGATCGCGCGCCAGTTCCAGACAGGTCAAGAGCTCGACATAGCTTGCAAAGTCGCCGATCGTCGCCTCGGCTAGGCATGTGCTCTTGTCGGCACCGGTAAACTGCGCCCAATTTGCCTTGAGCTGTTCAAGCGCCTCAGCTTCGTCCTGATGGCAGCGATCGATATCGGCGGTCGAACCGCCCTCAAACCGGCACTCTCTCGCAATGTCGAACTTCGGCGTTGTGTTAGAAACCGCAACCGGCGAAAGCGTCGCCAGCATTACGATTGGCAAATGAAGCAACATGTTAGTCTCCTTGCGTTTGCACTAAAAAGCCGCCCCAATAGGTCTGACCAGCCTATGTTCGCGGAAGCGGCACTTCCGGCCGTACCTGCACCTTGCTCCCGTCGGCGAGAGTGACTGGCGGATTAAGGATCACCTGGTCGCCCGCCTTGACACCGCTATCGACTTCGACCCGCGTGCCGAGGTCGCGCTTCACTTCAACCTTGCGGATCTCTGCCTTGCCATTGTTGACGACGGCTACCTGCATTCCGTTGCGGTTGAAGATGATGGCATCGGCCGGTACCAGAAGGCTCGGCGTCTTGCGCGGGATATGGAGCTCGATCGTGCAGTAGATCCCGGTTCTCAAAGCGCCGTCCGGATTCGGAATATCGATTTCGGTCAACAGCGTCCGCGTGCCGGACTGCAGCGCATCGGCGATCCGCGTGACCTTGCCCGCGAACTCACGATCGGGAAGCTCTGGCACGCGCACAGTAGCCGCAACGCCTGGAACGACGCCGAAGGCCGCGTCCTGGGGCACGTAGGCCCAGACACGGATGACGTCCTGCTGCATGATCTCGAACATGAAGGTGCCGCTTGCCGCATTGCCTTGCACGAGGCTGCCGACATCGACGTTGCGCTGAGTGATGACACCGTCGAACGGCGCGAGCACCAACGCGTAGTCCCGATCCTGACGGAGCCTCCTGACCAGACTCTCCTGAGCCGCGATGTTATGCTGCGCGACCGCGACCGCCGCCACGCGCCCTTGCAAATTCAGACGATCCGTATCGCCCTGTTGCGGAGTGACCCAGCCTTTTTGGACCAGAGGCGCATCGCGATCCCAGGTCACCTGCGACAAATCCCGGTTGGCCTGCGCCTGCTGCAGTGCCGACTTGAGCTGCTCGAGCGTCGCCTCGTTTTGCGAAATCTGGTCGTCGAGCTCCGGAACGGCGAGCTCCGCCAGCACATCTCCTGCCTTGACGCGATCACCAATGTCGACATTCCGCTTGGCGATATAGCCCGTTGCACGGGCATAGATGTTGGCGGCAGCGAATGCGGCCGTCGTGCCCGGCAGGTTGACCGAAACGGTCGAGGGATTCGCCTCGACCGTTGCGACAGGCAAGCTTGGTACGAAATCACGCTCCTGCTTTGCAGTCGTCATGACCTCCCGCTTGAGCGAATAGTTTCCCCAGCCGCCGAGCGACAAGCCGGCTGCGAGCAACACAAATCCGCCAAGCGCAAACAGACGCCCACCCCGTCGGCGACGCACATGCTTGCGCTGCCTTGGCTGCTGCTCGATCTCGCGGTGGAACATGGGGCTGTCCGGTCGCTTCCGATCGATTGCGTCATTCCTGTTGGGTCGAAACAGATCATTCATTGGGGAGATCCTCGAATACGCCATAGGCCGCAACGCCGTCATTGCGTCTGCGCAGCATGGCAAACAGATAGGGGACGATCAGGAGGGTGGTCGGAGTGGCAAACAAAAGCCCGCCGATCACGGCGCGCGCGAGCGCCGCGTTCTGCTCCTCGCCGGGCCCGCCGATTGCCATCGGGATCATGCCGACGACCATGGCGGCCGCCGTCATCAGCACAGGGCGGATTCGGGTATGGCCCGCGTCAAGGGCCGCCCGGAAGGCACTCCTGCCCTTGAGCTGCTGCTCGCGCGCAAATGTGACAAGCAGAATGGAATTCGCGGAAGCGACGCCGACCGCCATGATCGCGCCCATCAAAGAGGGGACATTGAGTGTCGTGCCTGTGATGAACAACATTGTCACGATGCCGCAAAACGTTGCGGGCAGCGCGAGGATCACCACAAAGGGGTCACCGAAATTCTGATAGTTGACGATCATAAGCAGATAGACGAACACGGCGGCGAATAACAACCCGATCCCCAGATCCCGGAAGGAATCGCGCATGCTCTGGATCTGTCCGAGAACCCGGATGGTGTTGCCGGGCTTGAGTTCCTTCTGCAGCTCGACGATGATCTTGCCGATGTCGCGGGAAACACTGCCGAGATCGCGGCCCTGAACACTGGCATAGATGTCGTAGACGGGCTGAATATTGGTCTGGTTCAGATTGGTCGGAACGCCGTCGCGCTTGAGCGTCGCCACGTTGCTCAACAAACCTGGTATCGGCGGACCGTTGGCGGCGATGGCGGTCGATACAGGCGTGTTGCTAATGTCGTTTAGCGAGCTCACCTGATGCTCAGGTGTCTGGACCGCGATGTCATAGGGAATCCCGCTGACCGGGTCGGTCCAGAAATTGGGTGCGACCTGCTCTGATGAGCTGAGGCTGGTATTGACATCATTCGCGATGGCCTGCGCGTTGAGTCCAAGCTGCAGCGCCCGCGACCGGTCGATGTCCACCATGAATGCGGGGGCATCCAGCTCCTGCTGAAGATGGGCATCGGCGATGCCCGGAATGGCCGCGAGGCGGCGGCGCAGTTCCTCGGCGACGCGCCTGTTGGTGGTGCGGTCCCGACCAACGACGCGAACGTCGATCTGTGACGGCAATCCGAAATTGAGGACTTGCGTGATCATGTCGGCAGCCTGGAAATAGAAGGTCGCGGATGGAAACGCTGCCGGCAGCACCTCGCGAAGCTTGCGCACGTAGCCGGCCGTCGGCGCGTGCCCCTCCTTGAGCGAGATCAAAATCGTGCCGTCGTTGACGTTGATGGTCGAACCGTCAGTGAAAGCGAGGTTATACACGCGTTGCGGCACGCCAATGTCATCGACGATCAGCTGGCGATCGTGCTCCGGAATGACCTGGCGAATCTCGTCCTCGACCTCCTGGAAAATACGCTCGGTGGCTTCGATGCGGGTTGCCGCCCGCGCACGGACATGGAGCTTGATCTGTCCACCATCGATATCAGGGAAGAAGTCGCGGCCAACCAGCGTCGCCGTCACCCCGCCCAGCATGAGCATTAGTGCGGCGGCGACCGGAATGATGAGGCGCCGCTTGAGCAGCATCGTCAGCACCCGCACATAGCCCCGGCGAAACAGTTCGAAGCCGTGCTCGAAACGCTGGTGGAGGCGTGCGAACCGATTGCCAGAGCCCTCTGTCCCGTGCTGGCGTTCGCCCTTGAGCAGCAGGCCGATCATGACCGGCGTCAGCGTCCGCGAGAGCCCATAGGATGCGAGCATCGCGAACACCACCGCAAGCCCGAGCGGGGTGAACAGAAACTTGGCCGGCCCTTCGAGGAACACAACCGACGTGAACACGCAGCTGATCGCGAGCGTCGAGACCATCGTCGGCACCGCGATGCCGGCGGAGCCGTGCAGCGTTGCCGCCGCCAGACTCATACCTTCGCCGCGCAGCCGGTGGGTGTTCTCGATCGTCACCGTCGAATCGTCGACCAGGATACCGACCGCAAGCGCCATGCCTCCGAGCGTCATCGTGTTCAGCGTGTGGCCCATGAAGTAGAGAATGACGATCGACGTAAGGATTGACAGCGGGATCGAGATCAAGACGATCAGGGTTGACCGCCAGGAGCCGAGAAACAGCAGGATCATCAGCCCGGTAAGGCCGGCCGCGATCGCGCCCTCGCGGAGCACGCCGGCGATCGATGCGGTAACGAGCTTCGATTGATCGAACAGCTCGTTGATGGAAAGGCCAGGCGGTGCCGCCGCGCGGGCGACCTCAAGGACCTTGCGGACCCCATTGACCACCTCCACGGTCGAGGCATTGCCGTTCTTGAGAACGCTCAGCAGCACGGAGCGGCGGCCGTCATTGCGGACGACGTTTTGCTGGACGGCCCAGCCGTCATGCACCTGGCCGACATCCCTCAGGAACACCGTCTGGCCGTTGACATATTTGATTGGAATGTCGTTGAGATCCTTGATGCTCACGGGCATCGCGTTGGTGCGCACCGTGTATTGCGTGTCGCCGATCTTGGCGAGACCGGATGGCAAAGTCAGATTCTGGGCACTGACCGCGTTCACCACGTCTGCCGGCGTCAGGCCTCTGGCCTGAAGCTTGAGCGAATCGATATCGACCATGATCTGCCGGTATTTGCCGCCGTCGGGGGCGGGGAACGTGACGCCCGGAACCGGGGCGAGCTGTTGGCGCAGGTTGTAATAGCCGTAATCGTAGAGCTGTTGCTCGTTGAGCCGATCGGACTTGAGGCTGAGCTGCAGTACCGGAACGCTCGAGGCATTGTACTGCACAACGATCGGTGCCTGGATGCCGGCCGGCATCAGCGCACGGATGGCGTTCGTCGCTGCGACGATCTGCGAGATGGCGAGGTCGAGGTTGACATCGGGCTGGAAGTAAATCTTCTGCACCGAGATGCCGTTGAGGGTCTGCGCCTCCATGTTCTTGATGCCACTGACGCTTGTACTGATCGCGTACTGGCTGTAGGTCGTAACGCGCTGCTCCATCTCCGGCACGCTCAGGCCCGTGTACTGCCAGATCACCGACACCACGGGAATGTTGATCTCGGGGAAGATGTCCTCCGGCATGACCACGATGGCGGAGACGCCAAGAAACAAAATAAAGGCGGCTAGGACGTAGAACGTGTATGGAAATTTCAGCGCAAATCGAACGATGGCCATCTCGATCTCCTGGTCAGGGATGTTGCATCTGGCGCGGCGCCGACGATGCTTTCGCGTGCGCGGCAATCATCGCTTTACTCAGGAGGAGAAAGCGGAAGCTGAGAGCGATGCGATCGACGCTCGTTGCCATGATGCAGGCGCCGTTAAAACTTAGGAGCAGTGCGTCCGCGAGCATGGTCGGATTGCGGAGCCCGGCGGCGCGGCAGAGCCGAGTGAGCCGTCTGCGTTGGAGGGCGTTGTACGTCTTGATTACACGCTGTGCCGGATGTGGCTTTTCCTTCAACTCCGCCGCGGCATTGGTGAGCCGGCAAGCCCATCCGTTCACTAGACCGTCCGCCATCTCCGTGAGCCAGGTGGCGAGTCGAACAAGAGCACTGGTCGAGCCAACGGGACCGATTTCTGCCCAACAGACATCGAGCCGCCTGGCAGACTCGCGCATATATTCTGCAACGAGTTCGTCCTTCGAGGCGAAATGATTGTAGAGCATCGGCTTGCCGGTGGCGGCTGCCTTGGCAATCGCCTCGACGCTGACGCCGGCAATGCCGTGCCTAGGAAACAGCTTCGCCGCTGCAGAGAGAATACGTGTTCGAGGCGGGATTTTGGCGGCCTTTCGTTGTCCTGCGCTCTCGCTGCTGACGTCGATATTGCTGCTGAAGTGCTCGCCGTCTCGTGCGTCGAACCCGGCGTGCCGATCCATTGCGGAAAGCTTGTCATTGCCGGAACTGGCCGCGGCGAGAGACACGACGGCGGGTGCAACTTCGTTATTGACCCGATGGTTCAACTCCTGCAGCAGCACGCTTTCTCCCAGTGATGTCCGCTGGGCGGTCTGTTCTGTCATGATGTTCTCCTGATAGACGCGCGGGCCGCATGCGAGCCTGCCGGTCCCACGCATGAGTGATCGGCGCGACTGTTTCGACAGCACCGGCTCGTCTTCACCGGTATGCTTCCCGGTAGCTTCCTCGTTACAGCCACCGGAGCGCAGCCGCGTCGGAGTCGTCGGGCTTCGAGTTGAAAGCAAGCTTCGTCCTCGGCGCTCTCTCGTGAAGGACATTGATTAGGCGCTCGAAATGCGCCACCATCGGCGACAGAGTGCGTAGTCCGACTCCGACGACGGTCACGTCGTAGCTCCTGTCCTTGAAAGCGTCGGAAACCTGCTGCTCGACGGTTTCCTCATTCTTCGTGAGCAGTATCTGGACGCAGTAGCCAGCATCAGCTAGGCGATCGCGTGCGCCGTCTACGCCGGCGATAATCTTCTCGGCGCTCATGCCCGGTGGAAGATACGGAGCAGAAAAATCGATGTACCGAGGATCCGGTCCGATAATCAGCACGGACTTGGCCGTGGCGTGCGCTCCTGGATCCTGGTTGGGCGATGAGATAACGCTGTGCGAGCCTCGGGCGTTTCGGCTTGGGTTTTGTTCGGAACTAACAACGGCGGTCAATTGAAATTCGTTCATTGTCTTTCTCCATCAGAATGTTGTCTGCCGCTCCTGCGAGATTGATGCCGGCCTCCGTCGAGACGACTGTTTCGGCAGAAGGGCCGACCGCGCCTTGCTGGACGGGCAGCTATTTGCTATACGCTTACGTCCACAAAATAATTAAGTGGACGATAATGTCCAGTAATTCATGAGTCACGAGTCAGTGATGTCTGTCGAACGCAAACCTCGGGGCCGCGGCCGGCCTCGTGACCCCGCCAAGCTCGAGGCGATTCTCGATGCGGCGTATGATCTTTTCCTTGATCGCGGTATCGCTGCGACGCCCATCGACTTAGTCGCCGAGCGCGCCGGTGTGTCGAAGATGACAGTCTATGCCAACTTCCAGGACAAGCCGGCCCTGCTTGCCGCCGTCTTCGAGCGCACGATCAAGACGATGCGCTTGCCGGACCTCCCGGTTGGGTCGAACCTGAACCTCTCGCTGGAGCGGCTCACCGAACTCGGAGAACTGACTGTGTCGCTCCTCACGCGCCCGGAGGTCATTAGAGCGACGCGGCTGATGGCGGCGGAAGGCGCCGCGGAGCAACCGCGTTTGGCGGCCGTGTTTTACACCGCAGGCCGCGGCGAAATCCTAAAGCGGGTCGCTGCGTTCCTGAAGGGGCTGGCCGAGCGAGGAGTTCTGGCGATCGATGATCCTGAGCTCGCGGCCGACCAGCTGATTGGAGCGTGGGTTGGAATGACCGAACTGCGCCAGAGCCTGGGCGTGGCTGGTCCTCCATCCTCGAACGCCATCGCAAAGCGGGTCCGCTACGCCATCGACACGTTGGTCCGCGCCTGGTCAACTGGTGCCGAACCTGGTGGCACTGACAAGACGTGCAAAGGGGCTCGATCGGGCCGCCGAGCCAGGAGCACTTAGCAGTATTGGCGGAGGCACACCGCGTACAACGTTCTGCCACGTCATGTTCCGGCCACTTACCGCGCGGCTGCATTCATTGGACGGTGAGCGACATCCTTAGGTCGAGGGTCTTTATCTCCCGCCAGCGGTCCAGACCGCTATGCGCACTCATCGCGAGTTCAAGAAGATCAGACATTATTGCGCACCTCCTCGTGACCGACTGATGCATAAACACGTTTGTCTTACGCCGCGATCTCCTGTGGCGCCGATGTCATGCGTCCAGAAACAGCGTGGCGTGCTTTACGAACAACGCGGGATACTGGTGGTGCGCACCGTGATTGGAGTCGGGGTAGATGATCAGCTGCGCATACGGGATGTTCTGCTGCATGATGAAAGAGTTCACCGTGGGTATGTTCACGTCGTTACTGCCGTTCACGATGAGAGTTGGCTGCTTGATCGTCTTCAGATAGTCGTCGGACCCCTCTTGCTGGACGCCCCAATTGCGAATCGCTAAGACCTGGGCGGGCGACACCTTGTCGTCCACTTCGGGATCGCGGCCCTCTTGCCGACGATGCGTGCGCTTCAGGTACTCCCGTCCCGCCGCCTGGCCTGCCGCGGACGGACTGAATTTGACCGCGAGCCAGACACTCTCGGGCGGATCGTGGGGGTGGGCGCCAAAGAGCCGCCCTGTAGCCTGGGCTATCAGCTCCATTCCCTGACCGCCGCGCGGACCTGCGCCATCGACGATCATCCTGCGAACAAGATCGGGCGCCTGCAAAGTGATTTCCTGCACGACCAGGCCGCCGATCGAGAAACCAAATATGTCGACTTGCTTCAGGCCCAGCGCCTTGATGAAGGCGACGGCGTTTGCGGCCATCTGTTCGAATGTGGTCGGGACTTCGCCGGAGCTGCTGGAGACGCCCGCGTTGTTGAACAGGATCACCTCGCGGCCGCTAGCCAAGCCATCGGTCACGACCGGGTCCCAGTAATCCATGGTGCCGAGGTAGTGCTGGTTGAAGACGAGCGGCACGCCGCCGGCCTTGCCGAAGCGGCGATAGGCGAAGCGGACGCCGTTCGCCTCTACGAACTGTGTCGGCGCGGTCTGGTGGGAATGCATCAAAGTCACGCGTTCAAAAACAGAGTCGCGTGTTCAACGAAGAGCTCCGGGTACATGTGGTGCGCGCCGTGATTGGAGTCGGGGTAGACGATCAGCTGCGCATAAGGGATGTTCTGCTGCATGATGAAAGAGTTCACCGTGGGCATGATCACGTCGTTACTGCCGTTCACGACGAGGGTTGGCTGCTTGATCGTCTTCAGATAGTCGTAGGACCCCTTTTGCTGGACGCCCCATTTCGCCATCGCTTCGACCTGGGCGGGCGACACCTTGTCTTTCACTTCAGGGTCGCGCCCAACCTGACGAAGATGCGTGCGCTTCAGGAACTCCCGTCCCGCCGCCTGGCCGGCCGCGGACGGACTGAATTTGACCGCGAGCCAGACATTCTCGGGCGGATCGTAGGTAGCGCCAAAGAGCCGTCCGGCAGCCTGGGTCAGCAACTCCATTCCCTGACCGCCGCGCGGACCTGTGCCATCGACGATCAACCTGCGAACGAGATCGGGCGCCTGCAGCACGATTTCCTGCGCGACCATGCCGCCGATCGAGAAGCCAAGTACGTCAACTTGCTTAAGGCCCAGCGCCTTGATGAAGGCGATGGCGTTGGCGCCCATCTGCTCGAACGTCGTCGGGACCTCGCCGGAGCTGCTGGAGACGCCTGCGTTGTTGAACAGGATCACCTGACGGTCGCGAGCGAGGCCGTCCGTCACCGTCGGGTCCCAGTAATCCATGGTGCCGATGTAGTGCTGGTTGAAGACCAGCGGCACGCCGCCGGCCTTGCCGAATCGGCGATAGGCAAAGCGGACGCCGTTAGCCCCTACGAACTGTGTCGACGCGGTCTGGTGGGAATGGATCATCGTTGTCGCTCCTTTGTTATTCAGTCACACCGCATCGGGCACGAGCATTAGAGCCGCTCTCGCGCAATCGACGTCGTTCTGCACCGTTGGCGCCCCGCTGAGCCCGATCGCCCCGACGACCTCTCCGTTCACCTTGATGGGAAACCCGCCACCCCACGCCGCCACACGCGCAAGCGCCGGGATACCGGCTAAAAGCGACGGGTCACCCTGGATAAAGTTGAAAAACTCCTGCGTGGAGACGCCGAACAGAGCTGTGTATGCCTTGTTCTGCGCCATCTGGATGCTGAGGATCGGGGCCCCATCCATCCGGCCAAAGGCCTTGAGATTGCCGCCGTCATCGACGATCGCCACGTTCTCGGTAACGCCAAGTTCTTTGGCTTTCGCCAACGCCGCATCCACCATTTTCTGTGCTAGCTCAAAAGAAATGCTGTGTTTCTTCACCACGTTAGCCATTGGACTTCCTTCCCTTGTGCAATCCCGGTCGCCCGGACAGAGTTAATTTGCGGTCATACCGCCGTCGACATCAGAACGTGGCCGGTGATCCACCTAGCTTCGTCGGACGCGATAAAGACAATGCTGTCGGCGACCTCCTCTGCGAGGCCGAGGCGACGAAGGGGAACCTGCGCCACCAGGGCGGCCTTGTTCTCAGCGGTGCCGGTGAAGCGGGTCAGCATACCGGTGTCCGTTGGGCCAGGCGCGACGGCGTTTACACGAATACTCGACTCGGCAAGTTCGAGCGCCACCGACTTGGTGATGCCTTCAATGGCGTGCTTGGCGCCGGCGTAAATAGAGGCGAACGCTACGCCCCTGTGCCCGTAGGTCGACGAGATATTGATGATGCTGCCGCTGCCCTGCGCTTGCATGGCGCGGACCTCGTGCTTCATGCTGAGGACCACGCCGAGGACGTTGGTCTCGAAGGTCTGGTTGAAGGTCTCCGCAGTCGGGTCGGTGATCGGGCCGGTCAAGCCTTCCGTGGGGGCGTTGTTCACGGCGACGTCAAGACGACCAAACCGCGCGACGGTCTTGTCGACCATAGCGCGCAGGTCATCCTCCTTACGGACATCGGCGTTGATGAACTCTGCCTCCGAACCGAAGGAGCGCAGCTCCTTAACGAGCGCCTCGCCAGCCTCGTCACGTCGACCGGCAACGACCACGTTCGCGCCCTTCTTGGCGAAGTCGACGGCGGTGGCGCGTCCGATGCCGGTCAGTCCACCAGTGATCAAAACAACTTGAGTGCCCACTAGTCCAGTCCTCCAAGATGTTGATTTGCAACTTGATCATGACTTGCGCAGGGCGCTGGTAGGCATCATCACGCCTCCATTGAAAGTGACCTCAAGGTAGCGGTCTGACGCATCGCCAGTGAGGTCAAATAGGCCTCACTTTCGGACATCGGCTAGTCGCACTGACCTCGACTTGGGAAGCGCCGGCCTACATAAATTTCCCGTGCCAGGCCAAAGACTCCGACGTGCCCGACACGTGCGTCCTTGCTCGCTCCTCTCACCGACCGCGCGCAATAGATCGCGCCGACGAGCGGCAAGGATTCCTCCGCGTTCTCCGTCCGAATAGGAGGGGTCTTTGACCTCACGTGAGTGCGACCCTCAGAGCGATGGTGGAGCAACGCTGAACTAATACTGGCTATGGGAAGTCCACGATTCGTGGGAAGGCGAACCATTGGAAGACAGCCTACCCGACGTGGAGATTGTGAGGTCCGACGAGATTGGCGTGAATCAGGATCTAGCCGAGACAATCCAATCAATCGTGAAGAAAGTCTTTGACGACGCAGGCCACGCTAACCGGGGCGCGCACGAACTGAGCGTATCGCCGGATTTGGGAGACGCCCAATGAATACGCACGACACCTCCTCCATAAAAGGCGTTCTCGCCGCCGGTACCGTGGCGCAGGATTTCATACTCCACGTGACGCCCGACCAGATGCTTTCGCTGGGCGAATTGCGCGGCAAGCCCGTCATCCTCACCTTTTTTCCCGCAGACTGGAGCCCGGTGTGCGGGGACCAGATGGCGCTCTACAACGAGGTCCTGCCGGAATTTCAGAAATTCGGCGCTGTCTTGCTGGGCATTTCGGTGGATGGCCCGTGGTGTCACCGCGCCTTTACTGATGCGCGGCATCTTCATTTTCCGCTGCTCGCGGACTTTGAACCCAAGGGTTTGGTTTCGAATCAATATGGCGCGTACCGCGACGCCGACGGAACCAGCGAGCGCGCGCTGTTCGTGATCGGCGCGGACGGCAAAATCGCGTGGAGCTATTGCTCGCCGGTTGCTGTCAACCCCGGCGCCGACGGCATTCTGGACGCCTGGAAAAACTGTTGAAATAGGAGTTGGCCACGTCGAGTCTCAAAGTGCCGGTCACATCAGCCGATCATAGCCGGGGCCCCGAAAACGCACCGCTCACGGTCGTGGAATATGGCGATTATCAGTGCCCGGGATGCGGCCAAGCCTATCCGATCGTGAAACAGATCCAGAAGCATTTCGGCAAACGCCTGCGTTTCGTGTTTCGTAATTTCCCGCTGAACGAATCCCATCCGGAAGCCGAAAGTGCCGCCGAGACTGCGGAGTTCGCCGGCGCGCGCGGCAAATTCTGGCAGATGCACGACGCACTCTACGAAAACCAGGACCGGCTGAGCGTGGAGCTTACGGAACGCTCGCAAAAAAGCTCGGTCTGTCTCAGCCCGATCTGGAAGCGTCACTGGAGGCCGGCACCCGCAGCGAACGCGTGCGCGCCGAATTTTCCGGCGGCGTCCGCAGCGGCGTCAATGGCACACCGACGTTCTACATCAATGGAATACGGCATGAAGCGTCTTTCGATTTCGAGGCGCTGTCGGCGGCGCTACAACATGCCGTTGAAGTCGTGAAGATGTAGCGTGTTCTCGCCTCGGAAAGAATAATGGAAGTGATGAAGGCGCGTGCTGCCGTGGTGATGAATCACCGAGGGGACAGGCCGTCTTCAACGACGGCCGTATACGCCGCGCTGATTGGGGATATTCTGGTGGCCGTCAGGAAAGCCGTGGCGGCCGTATGGACCAGCAGTGCCTCCATGATGAGCGAAGCTATTCACTCGTTCGTTGACACCACCAACGAGATACTACTGCTATATGGTATCCATCGTTCGCAGCAGAAGGCCGATGCCGATCACCCTTTTGGCTACGGAAGAGAAATATATTTTTGGAGCTTCGTGGTGTCGCTCCTGATATTCGCACTTGGCGCTGGGTTTTCCATTTATGAGGGCGTTTCTCGCTTTCTAAATCCGGTGCCGATCCAATCGCCTGTCGTTAGTTACGTCGTTCTGGCATTGGCATTCATCTTTGAAGGAGGCTCCTGGCTGTTTTCGCTGAAACAGTTTCGCCGGGCGAAAGGATCTCTCGGCTTCTTAAAAGCCTTCAGGCTTAGCAAAGACCCGCCGTCCTTTATGACGTTGCTCGAAGACAGCGTCGCGCTCCTCGGAATTTTAATCGCAGCAGCGGCAACCGTTGCAGCGGTGGCTTTGAGGCACCCAGAGCTTGATGGCGCCGGTTCGATCGCGATTGGCCTGATCCTGGCGGCAACATCTATTTTTTTAGCGCGGGAAAGCAAAAGCCTTCTGATTGGCGAACAGGCCTACCCTTCAATCCGAGAATCGATTCTGGCCATTGCGAATGCCCAACCGACTTGTTTAAGGGCAAATGGCCTTTTTACGGTACAGTTGGGGCCGGGCCAAGTCGTAGCGATGCTAAGTCTTGAGTTTTCGGACTTGATGCTCGCGCCCCAGATTGAGGAGGCCGTCATTAGTCTGGAAAAGAGGGTGCATGAGGAAAACCCCGAAATTATCGCCCTGTTCGTGAAGCCTCAGACCGCAAAAACGTTTCAAGACAATCTTGAACGCTCGCGTGATCAAGCACCGCCCAATCAAACGCTGCCCGTACTGCACGACTCTCGAAGGATGGCATCAATTGACCGCCTCTCTGACATTTCGCCGACGGGCCTGATGCGCCGAGGCGTCCTTCACGGTTGAGAGGTCTAGAGCGGCGCGATCTCGGCGAACTCGAAAGCCAGCACGCCATTTTTGGCGAAGGGCAGTTCGCTGGTGCGGGCGCGGGCCTGATCGACGCTGTCGACCTGCCATGTGACCACCACGCCTTCGCCGTCGCTGCGCCTGTAGGCGCTCAACAGGACGCCCTCACGCTCCAGCGCGCGGACCTTTTCCATTTCATCCTTCACCAGCGCTTCGATCTTCGAGCGGTCGATGAACTTGCCGGTCGCTAGTACGTACATGCGCAGGGTCCTTCCAGGATTTGGGGCGCCCAGGCGGCGCAAAGTGAACGAAACGGAAAATCGATGAACCCCTAGCAAGATGACCGGCCTTACTGTTCCAAAGAATCAGAGAGGACTCTCGGTTTTCGAACGGCTGGGAAACTCGATTGAACCTGCTAGTTAAGTCGCCACAGCGCTTGGATCGTCAAGCACCCGACCGTCCTCCAGCGACCTTCAGGCGGCCAGCAAGAAAATTCCGAATGCCGGCGAAGGATTCAGATAGCTGGCCGCCACCCGCCAACCCGCGCGCTTCGCCAAATCCGCGAACGCCGCCGGATCGTGCTTATAGGAATTTTCGGTGTGAATGGTTTCACCTGGCTCGAACTCCAAGACCCAGCCGCCGATCTCCACGCGCTGCTGTCGCCGGCTCACCAAGTGCATTTCGACGCGGCTGGCGACGGAGTTCCATATCGCAAGGTGCTCAAAGCTCTCCAGATCGAAATCGGCGTCGAACTCGCGGTTGAGGCGCGTCAGGAGGTTCTTATTGAATGCTGCGGTCACGCCTTGGTCGTCCGCATACGCGGGGAGGAGAACCTCGGCGGGCTTGGCCAGGTCCGCACCCACGGCAAATTTGGAGCCCGGCCCCAGCACGGCCCTGGCGTTGCGGAGGAACTCGACAGCCCCGTCGGGCGTGAAGTTGCCGATCGTCGAGCCTGGAAAGAAGCCGATGAGCGGTGAACGCGCGGCGGCCGCAGGCAACCGCAAGAGCTGAGTGAAGTCGTCGACCAAGGGAGATACTGAGAGGTGCGGGTAGTGTTCGCGCAGCGTCCGGGCGGCGCGCTCCACGACGACGCGGCAGATGTCGATCGGTACGTAGCGACGGATTTGCGGCGCCGCTTCCAACAACAGGCGGGTCTTGGTGCTGGATCCGCTGCCGAACTCGATCAGCGTCGCATCCTGAGGAACGAAGGCGGCGATATCCTTGGCGACCTGCCCCAGCAACGCCGTCTCGGTGCGGGCGACGTAGTATTCCGGCAGCAGGCAGATCGATTCGAACAGGCGTGAGCCTTCGGCGTCGTAGAAATACTTGCTGGGGATGCTCTTTTGAGGCGCCGT
>Ga0210394_10003370_pt1 | contig 20198 bp, 19 predicted proteins | sample IncBWC12MmetaG_FD_160121 | JGI IMG/M metagenome (GOLD analysis project Ga0210394, IMG submission 160121) | Forest soil microbial communities from Barre Woods Harvard Forest LTER site, Petersham, Massachusetts, United States - Inc-BW-C-12-M | ecosystem: Environmental > Terrestrial > Soil >...
AGCACGGCGTCGCTGGCTTCCTGCGTTCCGGGGACGGAGACGAGAACATTGGAGTAGGGCTTGCCGCCAGAAATTTTCGCAAAGTCAGCTGGGAGATCATTGCCCGCGTAGAGCCAGGGCGCGTTGATATTTCCGGCGCGGAACCACCGTCCTGAGAGCAGCGCGTAGACCTGATTATCCGGCTTGTGAAGGAAGATGCTGTCCTCCGTGTTCGTCGCATAGGAAAGGCTGGTGCCGGCGATGGGCGCATAGACTGGCGCGCCGCGGAACACGATCAATTCTGCGGGGTGCTCGGTGAAGAAAACTTTCGGTGCGGGCGGTGCACCGGCGGGTGGCGGGACCTGCTTCAGGACGCCATCCCAATTTTGACCTTTGGGCAGCTTGGCCATTTCGGCGGGAAGCTTTGTGGTTGCGGTCCACGGGCCGGAAGGTTCTTTAGATTTCAGCCAGGTTTTACCGCTCAGGAGAAAATATTCGCTACCGTCGTAGAAGAGATCCCAATTCGTATTCACGACATACTGAAGATTGGTACCTTCGATTGGAACGAGGACGGGTTTGCCATCAACCATCAGGACGATCGCCGGGGTGGTGCTGGCGAAAATTGTGGGAACTTGCGTGCTGACGGCCGCCGAGTTTACCGGCTCTTTGACTTTCTCGAGGCTGGCGATCATGTGGTTGAGCGAGACATTGAACGTCATGGTGGGGTAAATCTGACTGACTTTCTGCTCGGCTTCGGCTTCGTGCTGGGGATCGAGGGTTGGAAAACGCGAGCTGATGACCTGGATATCGCTCACGTAGACGGTTCGGGCGCTGACGTTGGCAACGGTGTTGGCGCGCCAGGAAATTACGCCCAGAAACTGCTTGCCGTCGGCGGGCGTAACCGAAATCGCGGTATCGGCCACGAGCGTGCGGTATTTCTCCCAGGACTTGAGCTGCGGCTGGTAGACGATGATGTGGTTGCCGTCTCTATCGATTACTTTGGGCCACGCGGGAGTAACGGGCGCGGAAGCCGCGGGTGCTGGCGCCGGTGAAGTGATACTTGCGGTTGATGCGCTGACCGGGACGAGAGGATAAGAGCCGATTAGAAGAGCGAGCGCGACAACCACTGACAAGGCTGCTTTCATTCTTTGCATTTCGTATCCTCGATGGGAAATTTTCAAATGCGATTGGTGGTGTTGGTCTGCGCGCAGGATGAGGCAGTGCGCTGTCAGGAGCCGCTGCAGTGGTTCCTTAATTTCTTGGGTTGAGATCGGGCGGATTCTACATCAAGTGGAGAAGGGTGGGGGAATAGAAAACGCGGGGTAGAGAAATTGGACGTTGAGATCCTTCGCTTCGCTCAGGATGACGGAATGGGCGATTGCGAAGATAGATGACCGAATGAGACGTCAGGAAAACCAACTGTGCCGCGGGTCTCTTGAATTGTGACGACAGGGAGCTAGCGGCTTGGGGCGCAGGCTGAATCTTACGCTACTTAAAGTCGTCGATCGCCTGGGAGGGGAGTGTAGTAAGACTCGCCGGCGCAGGCGCGGCAGAGGGTGCGGCCGTTCACGGTGACTTCGCGTTTGAAATTTATGCCTTCGCCGCATTGGGCGCACGCGACGCGTGGGCCTTTGAAGCCGGGGAGATCTTCGGGGTGAATTTCTACGCGAACCCACTGTTTGTCGAATAGTTCGTTGTCGGGAATCACGCGGTAGGCTTGCTGCTGGCCTTTTTCTTTTTCGAGCGCTGGGAACATTTCGTTGGCGCGCTGTTTGGAATCTTCGCGGGCGACGATGCGGATGGCGCGTCCGCTTTCGAGATCGACGAACGTGGCCGCCACTTTTCCCCAGTCGAGAAATTTGAGAGCGCGCTTGCCGAGGCGGCAATTGGCGACGAGGGCGACGGCGTCCGTCATGCAGCGATCGATTTCGACATACGTGACGATGCGCTTGCGTTCGCGGATGGGATCTTCGATGCCGAGTTCGCGAAGGCCGAGCATGGCGAGGCGGACACCGAGGACCTGGCCGGCGCAGATGTGGCCGTGGGCGACGGTGGCGTCTTCGAGGTATTGGTCGAGGGTTTTCATTTTTGGGTGCCTGGTGATTATAGGACGATTTGGGTGACGGACGGAGACGCGGTGTTGGCGCGTGATTGCGTGAGATGCAAGTCGAGATCCTTCAGGGCGGGCATCCTGGTCGGATGCCTTCAGGATAACAGGCAAACCCAGGGCAAACGGCAAACCGCAAGGTCAAAGAGACGGCAGAATCAAAAGAGCCGGCGGGACGCCGGCGTTACGGAATTGCAGCCGAGCTGTTGGCTAGTGCGGGGTCTGGCGCGTTGCTGCGGCGATTGATTAGGAATGCGCCCACCGTGACTGCGATTGCTAGCGCTAGTAGTGAGCCGTCGCGTAAGAGGGTCATTGGGCCTAGGCGTTCACCTGGGCCGAAGCAGCCGCAATTTATTTCTAGCCCGAGGAAATAGGAGCGGACCATTACGGCGAAGAAGACTGTAAGCAGCAAAGTGGTGACGAGTGCGGCGTAACGCAGGGCAATGCCGCTCAGGAGCCAGAGGCCTACGAAGAGTTCGAAGGGCGGGAGGAAGTGGGCTGCTGGGCTGACGATTGCAGGGGGGAGGAGCTGGTAGGAATCAACCTGCATGGCGAACATGGAGAGTGAGACGCGCATCGAGCCCATGGACCAGGGGACTGGGGCTTGGGGTTTTAGTTTTGCGTAGGCGGCGACGATGAAAATGACGGCGAGCGCGATGCGGCCGATGGTGAGGAGAATTCTTGCTGTTGTTTGTCGGGACGCGTCAGTCATGTTTTTTGGATCAGGATAATCGACGAACGCCACGAGTTATTGGCTCATCAGGGAATCGAGATATTGCTTCATGATGGGCCAGGTGAACATGCCGGACATGGGCGGGTAGCGCTGGCCTTTGTAGGTGATGACGATGGTCGGCGTGGAATTGACGGGCACCTGTTTCCCGAGGGCCTGATCCTGCTGAATGAACGTGTCGAGCTCGCAGGAGTGGCCGGTTGCTGCGGCGCCAGTGTTGCCGGGAGTTTGGGTGAGGCAGCCTGCCACCAATTTTTGCACGCGCTTGAAATCTGTGGGGCCGAGGGCTGTGGAGATGTATTGCTCCATGCTTCCGTCTTTCGTCCATTTGTCCTGATTGTCGAAGAGAGCCGCGTCGACGGTTTCAAATCTCCCGATGCGAGCGGCGGCGTTGGCCCAGCGGGCGGCGTCCATTGAATACGGATGCATGGGAAGAGGGAAGTCGCGATGGACGAGGTAGACTTTTCCGGACGCTACATAGTCGTTGATCATGTAGCGTAGGGTGTTTTCGAAGAACCCGCGGCAAGCGGGGCATTGGTAGTCGCTGAAAACTTCCATGGTGATGGGCGCGGATTTGGTTCCGATGGCTTTCATTGGCGCCGGGAGGGATTCGGCAGTGGCGGGCTTGGCGTGCTGCTTGGCGCTGACGGTTTTGGTTTGCGCGTGGCTCGCGGGCACGAGGATCAGCGCGAGGGTGAGTAGTGCGAGCGCGTGTGATGAGATCCGTCGCGCTGGATGAATTGGAAGATTCAACGGTTCCTCCCGAGCGTGGCCTGCAGTGACGCTAATCGCTTCAGAATTTAATTCGAATGACTATTGTAGCCCGAATTAGTTCACCTTTGAACCCAGCGATGCCGTTGGCGGTGCTTAGGTGCAAAGTCGGGCAATGTGATGCAGAGGACGACGGGTTGGTTCGATTTGGAACTGAGGGTGACAGAATGCAGCCCGCCCGCAAAACCAGAAGAAAAGTCAAAGGAGCCGACGGGACGCCGGCGGTACGGAAGGGCAGCTTTGCCGTCAACCTGCAGCGCGCTCTATCTGCTTTATCCGTCCCTGGTGTGGCGCAAGGCTAATTGATACAGTAGCATACGGGCGCATAGATAACTTGACAATGCAACACTCAACGTGTATTATGTGGGCTGCTTTGGCTGGCGGAAACTTAGGTTCAGGCGAGCGGAAAGCACTAGGAGCGATTTTATGAGCAAGATTATAGGTATTGACCTGGGCACGACCAACTCGGTGGTGGCCGTGATGCAGGGAGGCGAACCAACCGTCATCCCGAACCAGGAAGGGGCGCGAACGACCCCGTCGGTGGTAGCAATCACGAAAAGCGGCGAGCGCCTGGTGGGTCAGGTGGCAAAGCGGCAAGCAATCACGAACCCCGAAAACACCGTGTATTCGATCAAGCGGTTCATGGGACGGCGTTTTGACGAAGTGACGGAAGAAGCGAAGCGCGTGCCCTACAAAGTGGTGAAAGGGCCGAACGACGATGTGCGCATAGACATTTCAGGCAAGGTGTACACGCCGCCGGAAATTTCGGCGATGATTCTTCAAAAGTTGAAGACCGCGGCGGAGGATTTTCTGGGCGAGAAGGTGACGAAGGTGGTCATCACCGTTCCGGCATACTTCAACGACAGCCAGCGGCAAGCGACGAAACAAGCCGGCGAGATCGCAGGCATGGAAGTGGCGCGGATCATCAACGAGCCGACAGCGGCTGCGCTTGCTTACGGATTGGACAAGAAGAAGGACGAGACGATCGCCGTGTACGACCTGGGTGGCGGAACTTTCGACATTTCGATTCTGGAAGTGGGCGAAGGCGTGGTGGAAGTGAAGTCGACGAACGGCGATACACACCTAGGCGGCGACGACATTGACCAGCGCATCGTGGATTGGATCGTTTCTGAGTTTAAGAAAGAGCAGGGCATCGACCTGGGCAAAGATCGCATGGCGATCCAGCGGCTGAAGGAAGCGGCGGAGAAAGCCAAGATCGAGCTCTCGCAGGTGATGGAGACGGAGATTAATCTGCCGTTCGTCACCGCGAATGAATCCGGGCCGAAGCACCTGCAATTGAAGCTGACGCGCGCAAAACTCGAGCAATTGATGGAAGACTTGCTGCAGCGGACGGTTGGTCCGGTGAAGCAGGCGTTGGCCGACGCGGGAATTACGGCCGACAAAATCGACGAGGTGGTGCTGGTTGGCGGTTCGACGCGAATTCCGCGGGTGGTGGACATCGTCAAGAACCTCTTCAACGGGAAAGAGCCGCACAAGGGCGTGAACCCGGACGAAGTGGTGGCGGTGGGCGCTGCGATTCAGGGTGGCGTGCTGGCGGGCGAAGTGAAGGACATTCTCCTGCTGGACGTGACGCCGCTTTCGCTGGGCGTGGAGACGCTGGGCGGAGTGATGACTCCCTTGATTCAGCGGAACACGACGATTCCGACGCGCAAGTCGGAGACGTTTTCGACGGCGGCGGATAACCAGACGTCGGTTGAAATCCATGTGCTGCAGGGCGAACGCCCTGTGGCGAGTGGTAACCGGTCGCTCGGTAAATTCCATTTGATTGGGATTCCGCCAGCGCCGCGTGGCGTGCCGCAGGTGGAGGTGACGTTCGACATTGATGCGAACGGCATCTTGAACGTTTCCGCCAAGGACATGGCCACGAACAAGGAACAGAAGATCACGATTACCGCTTCGACCGGCTTGAGCAAGGAAGAGGCGGAGCGCATGAAGAAGGAAGCGGATGCGCACGCGGCTGAGGACAAGGCGCGGCTTTCGGAAGTGGAGGCGCGCAACCGGCTGGACAACCTTGTTTACCAGACCGAGAAACTCGTGAAAGAGAACCGCGAGAAGTTGGGCGAGACGGATGCGAAGTCGGCGGAGGAAGCCATCGAAGAGGCGCGACGAGCGTTGAACGAAGGCGGACTCGACCGGTTGAATGCGGCGGCGGAAAAGCTGACGAAGATCTCGCACACGATGGCGGAGACGATGTACAAGTCGCAGCAGGCGTCGGCGGGAAGTGCGGCTGGCGCGGGTGCTCCGGGTGCGGGACACGACAGCGGCGGGGCGAGCGGGCCAGCGGGCGGTTCATCGGGTTCATCGGCGGGCTCGTCGGGCGGACAAGGCGATGTGGTGGATGCCGAGTTCGTGGACGTGGACGACTCGAAGAAGCCGAACTAAGACGGCCGCTTTGTAGGCGGTTGAAGTTGAGTAGACAAACTGAATGCAGCAAATGGGGCGGGAGCTAGCGCGAGCAAGCCCCGCCCGTTTTGCTGTGAGGGCATCACGAAGGCAGACGAATTTGCAAAGAGTGCAATTCAGGAGAGCGCGTTGACGACGAGCGGGATTCGGCGGGCGAGTGCGCCGCAAGCGGTAACGAAGGTTCGCGATAATTATTTTCTGATTCAGGTGTCGATTACGGAGACACCGAGCGCGGATTGGCGGCGCTTGTTTTACGACGCGCAGGGGCAGGATGTCCCGGCGGATTTTGCGCCGCGGTCGATCGAGATTACTGGGACGTTTTTGAGATTCAAGGCGGACCCCGCGACAGTGGAAGAAAAGATCGCGGTGCTGGATCGCTGGATAGGGAAGGCGAGCCAGAAAGAGGCAGCGATGGCGGGGCGCACGGAAGTGCAGCGCCAAAAAGCGGAAGAGGCCGCGCGCGAGGCGCAGGAATTGGGTGAGTGGAACGCGCGCTGGGCGAAACTTTAAGGATTAGCGAAAGTTAGAATGGCTACGACAACCAAACAAGATTATTACGAATTGCTGGGAGTGCCGCGCAAGGCGTCAGTGAAGGAACTTCGAGGGGCGTATCGCAAACTCGCGCGCAAATATCATCCCGATCTGAATCCGGGCGACAAATCCGCAGAAGAAAAATTCAAGCAGATACAGGAAGCGTACGACGTTCTGTCGGACACGAAGAAGCGGCAGATGTACGACCAGTTTGGATTCAACGTGCCGGGGCAGGGAGGGGTGCCGCCGCAGGGAGCGGGTTATGGCGGAGCGCCGGAAGACATTCATTTCGATTTTGGGGGATTTGATTTTGGCGGAGGCGCCGGCGGTGGAGCGGGGGCAGGTGGCGGAGGAACGAGTTTCCGCGATTTGTTCAGCCAATTTTTCCGCAGCCAGAGCGCGGCGCAGCAGGGAGTGGAAGAGGAGCCGGGCACCGATCTGGAATATCAGATCGACATCACGTTTGCAGAGGCGATGCGCGGGACGGTGAAGAAGTTGAGTTTTACGCGGCTGGATGTGTGCAATGTGTGCCATGGAAGCGGCGTGGAGCCGGGCGAGGCGAAGGTTTGTCCCACGTGCGGCGGGACGGGGCATGTGACGCAGACGAGCGGGAAGATGCGTTTTCAGGTGAACTGCTCGCGGTGCGGCGGCTCAGGGCGGTTGCACACGATTTGCAAGAATTGCGGCGGCGAAGGGCGCGTGCCGAAGATGGAGACGATCGACGTGCGGATTCCGCCAGGAGCGCATACGGGTTCGCGGGTGCGTGTGGCGGGGTATGGAAACGCGGGGACGAGTGGCGGGCCTCCGGGCGACCTTTACATCATTACGCGCGTGCAGCCGCATCCGTTTTTCGATCGTCGCGGGGATGATTTGTACACGGCGGTACCGGTGACGGTGACGGAAGCGTCGCTGGGAGCGAAGGTAGAGGTGCCGACGATTGACGGGCGCGCGCAGGTACGGATTCCGCCGGGGACGAACAGCGGTAAAAGATTGCGGCTGCGGGAGAAGGGTGCGCCGTCATCGCGTCAACCGGGCAAGCGCGGGGATCAGATTATTGAGGTGCAGGTGGTGGTGCCGAAGCCGGAGGACGAACGCGTGCGGAATCTCTTGAAGGAATTGAGCAAAATCGATCCTGAGGATCCGCGCAAGGAATTGTTCGCGAAGGCGGCTGTGTAACGGACCGGATGTAGAAGGAGAAAGTGAAATGGCAGGGCGGCCGAGAAAAAAAGCGAAAGCGGGCTACATGATCAGCGCGGTGGCGGAGTTGTACCGGTTGCATCCGCAAACGCTGCGGCTGTATGAGCGCGTGGGATTGCTGAAGCCGTCGCGGTCGCAGGGGAATACGCGGCTTTACACCGATAGCGATCTGGAGCGGCTGGAAGTGATTTTGAATTTGACGCGCGAGCTGGGCGTGAATCTCGCAGGCATCGAGATCATTTTGAATATGCGGGACAAGATGGGCGAGATGCAGGCGCAGATGGAAGCCTTCATACAATTTGTGCGGGGCGAGATGGCGCGAGGGTTTGCGGCGCCGGATGAACGGAAAGTTCGCAATGCGATTGTGCGGTTGTCGCCGCGTCCGGCTATCAAAGTGGAGAAGTAGCGCTCACAAGCAGTATCCGCGAAACGCAGCTTCAATTCTTTCCACAGGCTTGATTTCTTCCACAGGGATGAGTGTGCTTGCGTGAAGGGGAGGCGGCGCATATTCTTCTTAGCGATGGCGCGAACAGATTGTTCCGATTGTCAGGGAAGCGGTTGGAAGGTGGTGGAGCGGACTGCGCCGGGCGCGCAGCCGTTGGCGGCGGATCGGCCCGGCTCCGGTATTGGCGAGCCGAAAATGGTGTGGGCGGTGCCTTGCGACTGCACGAAGAGCGAGCAGCCTGACCGGGCGCTGACGCGTGCGCGCATCCCTGAACGTTACCGGCATTGCGATTTCGAAAATTTCGAAACGGACAACGACATCGAAAATGTGGCGCGCGAGCAACTGCAGGTTTGGAATCGCAGCCTCGCGCAGGCAAAGCTTGTGGTGCAGCGGTTCGCGCAGGAATTTCCCTATGCCTCCGGCAATGAGAATGGCCTACTGCTGATGGGACCGTGCGGTGCGGGGAAAACGCATCTGGCAGTATCCGCGTTGAAACAGATCGTTTCGCGCGGCCACGCGGGAATCTTCTACGATTACCGCGATCTGCTGAAGCAGATTCAGGACAGCTACAACGCCGAGAGTCAATCAACGGAATTGAGCGTGCTTGAGCCCGTATTGAAAGCCGAACTTCTCGTGCTCGACGACGTCGGGTCGAGCAAGCCATCACTTTGGGCGCTCGAAACGGTGGGGCATGTGCTGAACACGCGGTACAACGAAAAGCGGGTGACGGTGCTTACCACGAACTACCTCGATACCGATCCGGCAGCAGTAGCAGGGCCTCGTGTGGCGGGGATGCGTGCGCCGTCGATTGAAGATACGCTCACGGAGAGAGTGGGCAAACGCATTCGTTCACGGCTGTACGAGATGTGTCGCACGGTGGAAATTTCCGCGCCGGATTACCGCAAAGAGATTCGCAACATCAGCCGCGCCGGGGCATAGAGTTCCAGCGGGAGGTCTTAGTTGCGTATCACCTACCTCGTAACCGAAGACGAATACATCGACGGCCAAAGGTTATTTCGCGAGATAAGCTGGCCGCGTTGGCGAAGAATGCTGCGACAACTAGACAACTAATGGTTCCGACCGGAATCCTGCTGGTCGTTGGTGGTTTCGCCCCCTTGGTGATCGGCCATTTACCGCGATCAACCCACTTCGTCGCCGAGCCTTGGTGGGTCGACGTCGGCCTGATCCTAGCGGTATGCCTCGGCACCGCCCTCATTCCGACGTATTGGCTCGGTCCTGATCTTAACGCGTCCAAGAGCTTTCATGACCAGGGCGAGAACCTAGAGGTTACTGTTGACTTTGCTTTTGATCGAGTGAGATTAGAGACCGCAGTAGGCCGTTCGGAACTCCTCTGGAATGCATTCACGGGTTACTCTGAGTCAGAGATGGTTTTCGTAATAACCTACATTTCTAAGAAATTTTTCTGGATCATTCCGAGGCGAGCGTTCACGTGCACCGATCTTCGGGCGTTCGGAGAGTTGATAAGTGTAAAGCTTCCCAGAAAGGGTCGTTTTAATCCGAGACAGACCGGTTGTTCTGATGCCGCGCACACTGACATTAGGATTTCGTAATAAACCATTCATATAATGCGCGATGGCTGCGATATAGAATTCCACCGTTTTGTTGACAAGCCGCAAACCGGACGCGTATCATCGCTGCGATACGGCGTTTCTGGCGCGGACGCTGTTCCCCTTCATTGCTCAAAACCCAGCAGGGTGGAGTAACCGAGGCCAAACTCTCGGCACGCAATGAACGAATCCGTATGGAGGCCGTTCTCAATGTCACCCGAACACGACAATAATCTTCAACCGACTTTGGAAATGTCAGCTCCCGAATCTTCGCCGGATGCGCCGCAGGCTGCCACGGCTCCGGCAAAGGCATCCCAGGGAGCCGGCGCTGCAACAGCTGCAACACGCGCGCTAGATCCTGCGCCGAGCGCTCCAGCGGTGGAAGAAAGTGCGGGGATAAGTGTGTCCACGGACGGACACGGAACGACCGGAACGATCCCGCCGGTAAGCGGAACGGAAGAAAATTCCGCCCAAGCGACTGAGGTACATGAGGCGTTGCCTGAGGTGTCGGGAGACACCCTTCAGGATGGCGTTGGGGCCGAGATTTCCCACGAGATGACCACCGAGGCGGAAATTGCGGAGAGCAGCGAGACGATGGACCAGCTGCTCGATCAGTTCCCGACGCCGGAGCCGGTGGTAACGGAAGGCGAAATTTTCGACGGGCGTGTGTTGGCCGTTACTGATGCGGGCGTGATCGTGGATGTGGGCGGAAAGTTCGAAGGATTGGTGCCCGCGCAGGAGTTCGCAGAGTCAGGATCGGCTATTGAATTTGGCCCGGGCCAGACAATTGAAGTGGAGCGGCTGCACGAACACAAAGATGGTTACGTACTGCTGTCGCACGTGCGGGCGCACCGCCGGCGCGTGTGGGAACGAATCGAGAAATCCTACCGTCAGCATTCCGACATCAAGGGCAAAGTGTCCGAGCGGATCAAGGGTGGCCTGGTAGTTGACATAGGTGTGCGCGCCTTCTTGCCGGCTTCGCAAATTGAATTGCGGCCGGTGCACGACCTGGAAGGATGGAAAGATCGCGAAATCGACGTTCGCGTCCTGAAGCTGAACCGCAAGCGCGGCAATGTGGTAGTGAGCCGGCGCGCGATTCTCGAAGAGGAGCAGAAAGCGAAACGCGAAGCTTTGCTGGCAACCATGTCGGATGGCGCGGTGGTCACCGGACGCGTGAAGAACGTGACAGACTACGGCGTATTCGTTGATTTGGGCGGAATTGACGGTTTGCTGCACGTGAGCGACCTGGTGTGGGGCCGCGTGCCACATCCCTCTTCCGTGGTGCAGGCGGGCGAAGAAATTCAGGTTCAAATCCTGAAATTCGATAAGGAAAAGCAGCGCATTTCGCTGGGACGCAAACAGTTGCTGCCTGATCCGTGGGCCACGGTGCCGGAACGTTTCCCAGTGGGGACGCGAGTGAAAGGCAAGATCGTGGGCGTAACCGATTACGGCGCGTTCGTTCAAATTGAGCCTGGCGTGGAAGGGCTCGTGCACGTGAGCGAAATGAGCTGGTCGAAGCGCGCGAAACACCCATCGAAGATCGTGAAAGTGGGAGACGAGGCGGACGTAGTGGTGCTGGAAGTGAAGACGGATCAGAGGCGTATTTCACTGGGATTAAAGCAGACGCAAGCCGACCCATGGGAAGCGGCTGCGGAGAAATATCCGGTGGGAACGATGGTGAGCGGTCGCGTACGCAACCTTGCGGACTTCGGCGCGTTCGTTGAAATCGAAGAAGGAATGGAAGGGCTGATCCACATCAGCGACGTGAGCTGGACAGAGCGGATCAAGCACCCAAGCGAAAAGTTCAAGAAGGGCGACACGATTCAGGCGAAAGTGCTAAAAGTGGATTCGCAGAACCGGCGGCTTTCGCTGGGAATCAAGCAGGTGAATGATATCTGGGCGAACTGGTTTGGCGAGCACAAGATCGGCGACCTGATAAAGGGAAAAGTTGCGCGAGCTACCGATTTCGGCGCGTTTGTCGAACTGTCCGACGGAATTGAGGCGCTATGCCACGTTTCCGAGATTGAGGAGCGCCGCCCGAAAGGCGATCGCGACAAGGAACGCGAAAAGGGTTCACGCGGCGCTCGCGTGACGGCCGTATTGACGCCTGGTCAGGAATACGAATTCAAAGTTCTGCGGCTCGAGCCTGAACAGCACAAGATAAGTCTGAGCTACCGGGCGGCGCAGAAACAGGCCGAGAAGCAGGAGATTGAATCATTTCGCGCGACAAAGTCGCCGAAATCGTCTCCTACGGCGACCATCGGCGATGCGATTCTAGCCAAGCGGCAAGCAAACTAGAATTGAGCCCCAACGCATCACAAGGCGGTAGAAAGCTGGATCTCCTGGTGGGGTGAGCGGCCATTCTTTTTCCCTGAATGAAATTCGTTTACCTCGACGTAATTTGATGATATGCAAAGGTATGCGGCGTCCCACCCCGGCTCAGAATAGGCCAGTCGCCCGAGGATATTGAAGAGGAGGCTCACGTCCCTATGGCAGAAGCTGCGGGAGTTCACGAAAACAAAGAACATACGATGACGAAGGCAGAGCTCGTGGAAGAGGTGACGCGCGTCACCGAGCTGCCGCGAAAAGAATCGGAAGCCGTGGTCGAGACGATATTCGACAGCATCATCGCGGCGCTGCAGGCTGACGACAAGATTGAAATTCGAGGCTTTGGAAGCTTTCGGACGCGTCAACGGCGCGGTCGGACGGGGCGAAATCCAAAAACGGGCGCGAAAGTGGAAGTGCCGCCAAAGAAAATTCCCTACTTCAAGCCCAGCAAAGAGCTGAAAGATTACGTGAACCACCCGCGAGCTGCGGGCTCGTCAGAATCCGGCGCGCAGAGCTAAGAGGGATGGATTATCTGTGGACGCCGTGGCGGTATAGCTACATTGCCGACGCGGGGAAGGATACCGGGTGTATCTTTTGCGACGCGGTAGCTGCAAATGACGATAAGAAGAGCCAAATCGTATTCCGCGGCGCCACTTGTTTCGTAATCCTCAATCGCTACCCTTACACTTCAGGCCATGTCATGGTTGTTCCCCATGCCCACGTCGCGGATCTTGCGGCGGCAGATCCTGAAATGCTGGCCGAGATGATGCGAATCGCGCAGCGCGTTCAGGTGGCCTTGAAGCAAACGTATCATCCGGATGGATTCAACCTGGGAATGAATCTTGGGCGGGCGGCTGGGGCGGGAGTGACGGGGCATCTGCATCTGCACGTACTGCCGCGTTGGTCGGGCGACGCGAATTTTATGACGGTGGTTGGCGAGACGCGAGTTGAGCCGGAAGATTTAACGACAACGTACGAAAAACTACGAAAGGCCCTGAACGGATAACCTCAAATGGAAACTGTCGATCGAGAACAGTTGTTGCGATTATTGAGCGCTTCACGCAAGAAGCTTTTGGAATCAGCTGAAGGGCTTACAGACGAACAGGCGCGGATGCGCCCTGCGGAGGATCGCTGGTCGATCCTGGAATGCGTCGAGCACGTTGGCCTTGTGGAAGATGGGATGTTTGCTACGGTGACGACGAAGCTGGAGCCGCCGGAGACGCCGATCGATCGCGCACGCGAGCAGAAGATCATCAGCAGCGTGACGGATCGCAGTCAGAAATTTGGAGCGCCGGAGTTCGTGAAGCCGGCCGGGAAATTTGCGACTTTGGCGGAAGCCCTCGAGCATTTTCAACAAAGCCGCGCGCGTACGATCGATTACGTTGAAAAATGCGATCAGGATTTGCGGGCGCTGGTGGGTCCGCATCCTGCGCTGGGGAAGGCCACCGGCCAGGAATTGATGATCGTGCTTGCGCTGCATCCGGCGCGGCATGCGTTACAGATTCTCGAAGCGCGCGAGGCTCTCGGGCTGGATTAAAGCAGTCGGTTTTGTTTCGTTAACCGTGTTCAGAGCGCGACCTGACGCTAACGTATCTTTGGGATGGATGTTGTTGGAGTTACTTGACTCGGCGTATAGAACTTGGCATCATCGCGCCAACTGACGATGCCTGAGCCGCCTTCCATGTTTGACGCAGGGGCCCCGCCCGTGCCGTCCTATCTCAGCAACTATATTCAGCCGACTCTTGACCACGGGCTCCGCATCTGGTGGGCGTTCTTCTGGCCAACCACAGTAATTTCCGCAATTTTAGGTTTTGCGATCGAGTTTGGGCTGCGCGTGATTTACGAACACACGAACGTCCCCGGGAATCTAATTGGCCCCGTAATGAGGTTCACGCCATACGTTATCAGCTATGTGGTAGCCCTTTTCATCATGGAGTACATTCTTCGTAAGAACTTTCGCCATTTCCGCGTCGGTCTGGTTTCGAATGGAGGTGGCGCGAACGCGCAGGATCTACCCGCGACCTTTGCCCGTACTGTTCGAGTCTGGTGGACCTATTCGTGGCGAACAGTGTTGTATCGGATCATCATTACGTTTGTGGCGACTATTCCGCTTAGCGTGCTGCTTGGGATCTTCACACGAATTCCCACAGCGCAAGCGATCGTGCGGGCGTTGGTGATGATCGCCATCGACGCTGGGGCTGGGCTTTTCGTTATCTATTCGAATATCCTCGACGAAGACTTTGGCGATTTCCATGTCTGTTTGCTGCCTCTTCGTAAGGCTGCCGCCGCTTCCGCCGCACCGATCATCACCACTGTAGCCACCTAGCAAGACATCCCTGGCTCCGCATTTCTTCTTTCTTATTCGCGTCACGCAGCCTAGAATTCGTGTTCTTGTTTTGCATTAGAGAATTAAACATAAGGAACTAGCTTGAACCTGGAACTTACCGACGAGCAGCAACTGCTGCAGAAGAGCGTGCGCGAATTTGCGGAGGCGGAAGTGAAGCCTCTGGCGAAGGAAATTGACGAAACGGGGCGATTCCCGCGCGATACGTTCAAGAAAGCGGCCGAGCTGGGGCTCACAGGCGTGGCGCTGCCTGAGAATTATGGTGGCGCGGGGATGGATCACATCAGCTATACGATCGTGATCGAGGAAATTGCGCGCGTGTGCGCTTCGACGAGCGTGATTTTGTCCGTGCAAAATTCGCTCTACTGCGATCCGGTTTATCGCTTCGGGACCGAGGAGCAGAAGCAGAAATTTCTTGTGCCATTTGCGCGCGGTGAAAAGATCGGCTGTTACGCGCTTACCGAGCCGCAAGCGGGCTCAAATGCGGCGGCGCTGCAGACGAAAGCGGTTCGCAAGGGCGATACGTACGTAATCAACGGCACGAAGGCGTGGATTACGAACGGCGGCGCGGCGGACGCAGCGATCGCGTATGTGAATACGCAACCGGAAAAAGGCGAGAAGGGAATTACGGCGCTGGTCGTTGAGAAAGGTACGCGCGGATTCAGCGTCGGCAAGGAAGAGAAAAAGCTAGGCATTCACGGCACGGCGTGCACCGAGCTGGTGTTCAGCGATTGCGTGGTGCCGGCGTCGAATCGCATCGGAGAAGAAGGCGAAGGATACAAGGTGGCGCTCTCGACGCTCGATGGCGGCCGAATTGGGATCGCTGCGCAGGCCACCGGGATAGCGCAGGGCGCGTTTGAAGCAGCGCTTTCCTATGCGCAGCAGCGGCAGGCTTTCGGGCATCCGATTGCGGATTTTCAGGCGATTCAGTTCATGTTGGCGGACATGGCCACTGAAATTGACGCGGCGCGATTGCTTGCGCGACGAGCGGCTTGGAAACAAGATTCGGGCGCGCGTTTTTCGATGGAAGCGGCGATTGCGAAATTATTCGCGAGCGAAATGTCCACGCGCGTGGCGCACAAGGCGATTCAGATTCACGGGGGCTATGGCTACAGCAGCGAGTACCCCGTCGAGCGCGCCTATCGCGATGCGCGCATCACTGAGATTTACGAGGGAACCAGCGAGATTCAGCGCCTCGTGATTGCGGCGTGGGTTTTGAAATCGTACTGACGGCTGCAACTTTCCCGCACTGCCGCCCGGCAGTGTATTCTTTTGTCGATGCTTGAACTTGATTGCGGCCTGGATTTTGAGTCAGGCGATGATGAGATATTCTTCGCTGCGCTTCCTGTTCGCCCAGGTGTACTGATGATCGAGATGCGCGAGGCTCGAGCACAACCTTACCTCGCGCGCACCGCTGATATCCGTCGCGCAGCTGAGCGGCTGTTGCGAGAACCCGAGGCGGCTTCCAAACGGCTGAATCTGCGGAATGTTGCTGCGGGTGTGCGCTACCGCGTGACCGGATCGAAATTCGAGCAGACATTAACTTTGTATGGGTGTGCTCGCGCTAGATTTCCGAAGCGTTATCGGGACTTGTTGCGTTTGCGGCCGCCGGCTGTGCTGAAAGTGAATCTCAGCAATGAATACCCGCGCTGTTATGTGACGCGGCGGATTTCAGCGGATGGCGGATGTTATTTCGGCCCCTTTGCTTCGCGGAAGAGCGCGGAGATGTTTGCGGAGGGCTTTCTCGATCTTTTCAAGATACGACGCTGCCAGATCAAAATTCGTCGCGATCCGGAGTTTCCGGGATGCATTTATTCGGAGATGAAGATGTGCCTGGCGCCCTGTTTCGCGGGGTGCACGAAAGAAGAGTACGACGTCGAAACGGGGCGAGTGCTTGCAACGCTGGCGAGTTCCGGCGAAGCGCGTATCGAGGAACTTGAGCGCGATCGCGAAGCCGCTAGTGAAGCGCTCGATTTCGAGCGTGCGGCTGCCGTGCACAAGAGGCTGGAAAAAGCCTCAGCGGCGCTGCGGGGGCTGCCTGAAGTGGCGCGGCGCATTGACGAGCTGGATGCCGTGGTGCTGCAGCGCGGGGCGGAAGAAAAATCGATTATTGTTTTTCCTGTGCTCGCGGGGCTTCTCGCCGAGCCGATATTTTTGCGATTTGGGGAATTATCGAGTGAACCGCGATCGGTGGAAGCGATTCTGAAGCAGGGGCTTGAGCCGGAGGGCCGAGCGGATGAGTCCAAATTAACCGACGAAGCGCGGCGACCCGAGTCAAGTGCCACAGCGGGCGGGCCACACGAGTCACAAACGCCTTCAAGCGCGATCTGGCGATCGCAATACGGGTTGCGTGACGCGCCATCGGAACGCTCGGAGCACTTGGCGATACTTGCGCGATGGTTTTACTCGAAACCTCGTGACGGCGAAATTTTCTTCCGGGAAGTCGACTGGCCCTACCGCCGCATTCTTCGAGCCTGCGGGCGGCTACTGACTCCTCCGACTTCGAATCCTTCCACAGAGTCTTCCGCATAAACAAAAACCCTCATAAACGAAACCGGCAAAGCTGTGCGGCGTCGTACAATTGAAAGAGATGGCGACCGCCTACCAGAAGCAGAACGATGCGAATCCAGATCTCGCAGATAGACGCCGAATCCCGCAGATGCTGCGCGCGCTGCGGCACCGCAATTTCCAGCTTTTCTTCAGCGGCCAACTGATTTCGTTGATCGGCACGTGGATGGACAATATTGCGGAGGCGTGGCTCGTCTATCGGCTGACTGGATCTTCTCTGTTGCTTGGTACGGTGGCATTTGCGGGCCAGATTCCTGTGTTTTTGCTGGCTCCAGTCGGTGGAATGGTGGCGGATCGATGGAATCGGCACCGAGTAGTAATTGCAACGCAGGCGACTTCGATGGTGTTAGCGGGGATTCTTGCCGTACTCACTTTGACCGGCCGCGTCAAGGTTTGGGAAGTAGTTGCGCTCGCCGCATTGATGGGCGCGGTGAACGCTTTTGACATCCCAGCGCGTCAGGCATTCTTGGTGGACATGGTTGGCCGCGAAGACCTGATGAACGCGATTGCGCTCAATTCGTCGATGTTCAACGGCGCGCGTGTGATCGGCCCTTCGATCGCGGGCATCCTTGTTGCAAGCATCGGCGAGGGATGGTGCTTCGCGGCAAATTCGATTAGTTATATCGCCGTCATCATCGGTCTTCTGCTGATGCACGTGAATCGGGCACCGGTAGAGGTGAGGCGCGTTTCGCCGTTCGAGCATATCGTCGAAGGATTCCGATTCGTTTGGAACACCGGGCCGATACGGGCGCTGTTGCTGCTGTTGGGACTCGTGAGCCTGGTGGCGATGCCGTATTCGGTGCTGATGCCGATTTTTGCGGCAAGAATCCTGCACGGGAATGCGCGGACTCTCGGCGTCCTGATGGGCGCAACCGGCGTGGGTGCGCTGGGCGGTGCGCTGATGCTGGCATCGCGCTCGGGAGTGAAAGGACTGGGGAGATGGGTAGCGATTGCGTGCGCCTGCTTCGGAACGTCGCTCATCCTGTTTTCACTCTCGCGCTGGTACGTCTTGTCCGTGGCATTGCTGGTTCCAGTGGGGTTCGCGATGATGGTGCAGATGGCATCGTCGAATACGCTGATTCAAGCCATGGTGCCCGACCGGCTTCGGGGCCGGGCGATGGCGGTGTACTCGATGATGTTTATGGGGATGGCGCCGATAGGCGCGCTGCTATCAGGCTGGTCAGCGGATCACATCGGAGCTCAATGGACGCTCGCAATTGGCGGAGTTGGCGCGATCATTGGTGCCGCGTTTTTCGCCCGCAATCTGCCGAAGATTCGCATCGAAGCGCGGGAATTGATTATCGCGCAGGGCATGGCAGGTGGCGAACCGGCGCAGGAAGTAACGGCGCGCGGTGCGCCGTAGAATGTTGTAAATTGGTCATGAGTGTTGACGAACGCTGAGGAACGCATGTCATCTCCCGCGGCACACAATGATGGACGAATCGCCGGCTCAGCTACAGCTCAGGGAACGCTTCGATATGCTGCGCGATTCCAGGGGCGCTCTGCACCAGGGCACTTTCGCGAGATTCCTGGCGGAAAAGTGCTTTCCTCCATCGGTATAGGAACTTATCTCGGCGAGCCCGATTCGGCGACAGACAAGGGGTACGCGCAAGCGGCGGTTACGGCGGTGGAAGGCGGGATTAATGTAATAGATTCTGCAATTAACTACCGCTTCCAGCGCAGCGAGCGGTCTATCGGCGCGGCATTGCGTGAACTTACGGCGAAGGGGTACGGCAGGGACGAGCTGATGCTTTGCACAAAAGCCGGATTCCTGACGCCCGACGGAGAAATGCCCGCTGATCCGAACGAGTATTTCGCCCGCGAATTTCTGGACCGCGGTGTTTTTCAGCCGGAGGAAATCGCAGCGGGATGCCATTGCATGGCGCCGAAATATCTCGCGGATCAGACGGAGAGGAGCCTCACGAATTTTGGCGTCGAGGCTATCGACGTTTTCTACCTGCACAACCCCGAGACGCAGCTCACTGAAGTGTCCGCTCCCGAATTTCGAAAAAGGATTCGCGACGCCTTTGCATTCCTCGAAACTGCAGTGGCTGAGCGGAAGATTGGCGCTTATGGAATGGCCACATGGAACGCGTTTCGAGAGGATCCCAAGTCGCCGGGCTATCTTTCGCTCGAAGCGATGGCGGAAATCGCCCGCGAGGTGGGAGGCGCGGAGCATCATTTCCGATTCGTGCAGTTGCCGTTTAATCTTGCGATGCCGGAAGCGCTCACGCGCCCGAATCAGACGGTGGCCGGAAGAACGATGCCGATGGTGCAGGCGGCGCGCGATCTGGGAATCAGTCTCGTTACGAGTGCGGCTCTATTGCAAGGGCAGCTGACCAAGAATCTACCTCCATTTATTCATTCCGCCTTGAAGCTGAAAAAAGAGTTCGAACTCGCTCTTCAATTTGCGCGATCGGTGCCAGGGCTTACCACGGCGCTTGTCGGTATGAGCCATGTCGAGCACGTCCAAGCAAATCTGGCTCTCGTAGGCGTCGAACCGGCATCGCGCGAGCAATTCATGTTGTTGTTCGAGTCGAAGAGCTAGGGTGTGCCTTCAGGGCGGGTTTGAATCAAGCACTGCAATGCGATTCGGGTAACGCTCGTCCATCCACGCGCTAATTGCAGCCGTCATCTGATCGAGCTTGCCGGTGAAAAAATGGTCGGCTTGCTCGACGATCACCAGCTTCTTCGGTTCGGGCAGCGCGTCAAAAAGCTCGTTCACGTTTTGTTGCGAGCCAAACTGATCGATTCCGCCTTGGATGAATAGCTTCGGTTTGCGGCATTCCTCCAAATAGGAAAGGCTCACAGAATTCACGGGAATCCCGAGGCCGATCAGGTCCGAAACGCGCTCGTCCTCGCAGCCCACTGCGAGCCCAACCCATGAACCAAAACTGAATCCTGCCAGCACAATCGGCTGGCCGGGAAATTCGGCGGCGAGAAAATCGAGACCCGCGCGCACGTCATCCCGCTCACCGCGGCCTTTGTCGTGTTCGCCCTCGCTCTGTCCGGTGCCGCGAAAATTAAAGCGAAGAACCGGAATCCCGCGCCGATGTAGCGCTTTGGCCGCCTGAAATACCACTTTGTTGTGCATCGTGCCGCCGAATAGGGGATGCGGATGGCAGACGAGGGCAACGAGATCGGGATTCGTGGACGCAGGAGTCCACAGCATGGCTTCGAGGCGGCCTGCGGGCCCCGGCAAAAAA
>Ga0210394_10003371_pt1 | contig 20193 bp, 20 predicted proteins | sample IncBWC12MmetaG_FD_160121 | JGI IMG/M metagenome (GOLD analysis project Ga0210394, IMG submission 160121) | Forest soil microbial communities from Barre Woods Harvard Forest LTER site, Petersham, Massachusetts, United States - Inc-BW-C-12-M | ecosystem: Environmental > Terrestrial > Soil >...
ACGGCCGCTGGGATGCATCGGAATTTCGCCGCCCGACAGGGGAACTTCAGTTGCCGAACACGTTTCCGGTTTGTATCGAGCAACTCTCGCCGCTGGTCTGGACCGAGAAGAATCTGTATTGGCGGCCGGTGATCATGCTGGTGACGCGGGTGGATTGTGCACCATTGGCCTTTCCGGTCACGACACGCGCGCTGCATCCCTGAAAGCCCGAATCGAAGGTCACCGCGATCATCATCGCGCCGGCATCGCCGCGCGGCGCCGACACGGTCATCGAGCTACCCTGGAAGTTGACCGATCTGGCCGAGCCTTCGCCCTGAACGGCGTCGCGCTGGCCCGATTGCGTTTGACGTCTGCGCTCCACCGACATGGATACGCGGCTGAACGCGCGGCCTTTGTCGCTGACATACACCGACAGCCGTCCCTGGGCCGTCTTGGGAACAGGCGTGTCGCTGTAATCGGTGGTTTGCATCCTGTTTTCGGTCCAGCTCACGACCACCGACTTTCCGTAAAGCTGCGCGGGCGCGGCCAGCGCGCCTGACGTGGTCATGGCGAGGACAATGATGGCGGCAGGAATACGAAGAGACATTTGCGCGGCCTCCAATAATTGGCGTGAAAATTGAGTGACGAATTCCGTTTCGAAGAAAGGGTTATGATGGTCGATCACCATCGCTGCGGGTCTATTCGCAATAACTCCTGCCGTTAAAGGAGAAGCACTTTCCGCCGCCGCCGCTGGCTGCAGGGGCTGCCCGTTGCCGCGGCGGCGGATCCTGAACCGCCGTGCGGGCCTTTGGCGCAGGTTCCGGGCGTTTCTCGCACGCTCCGCTCGAATTCAGGAAATAGCCGCTGCTGCAGCTGATCTGGACGCAGCGGCCGCCGTCTTCCTTCTGCCCCTTGGCGCAGATCAGGGGACACACGCGATCGGTCTTGCTGCGGACCGTATCGAGCGCATCGAGGCTTGCGAGTTTGACGTCGAACCGGGTGTTGGCGTTTTTGTTGAAGAGATCGAGCGCCTTCCGCGAACTGTCGTCCCAGGTGCCGTCGACATTGCCGGAGTTGCAGCCCACGCGCTTCAAATGAGCCTGGAGCAGCCGTGTGATGTCGGCCTGATCGATTTGCGGCGCGGGCGGCACCTTCGGGATCGTCTGGTCCGGCGTCAGGCTCGCGAGCTTGTCGGCGTCGTCTTTGGCGGCCCGTTTGGCCTGCTCGGCTCTTGTCTGCTCAGCTCTCGCCAGCTCAGCTTTGGCCTGCTCGGCCTTGGCCAGTTCGACCTGGCGCTGGGCGTCGGCGATGGCCTGGCGCTTGGCTTCCTCGACCTGCTGACGGGCGGCTTCCGCCTGTTGCTGCGCCAGCTCGACCTGCTTCTTGACCTCATCGAGCTCCTTCTTGGCCTGCTCGGCAACCTGGCGCCGTGCCTCTTCGAGCTCTTTCTTCGCCTGCTCGGAGAGCTTTTGCTTGGCTTCCGCGGTCTGACGGATGCTTTGCTCTTCCAACTGCTTGCGCAGCTCCTGGGCTTTCTGGGCGGCCTGCTCCTCGGCATCGCGCCGTGCATCGTCCGCCTTGGTGCGGGACTGTTGCGCCGCGGCCAGCTTGCTGTTCTGCGCCCGGGCGAGTTTGGCATAAAGGCCGTTGGGATGGCTGGCGAGGAAGGAATCCCAGGCCTCCTTGGTGCCGATCTGGGCGGCGAGTTCGTAATCGACCCGCGCCTCGACTTCCGGGTCGGCCGGTTTGGCGACGGGCGGAACGAGTGATGTGTTTTGGCCGCCGAGCGAGCCATAGACGAACGGCTCCTGACGGTTGCCGGTGCTCTTGAGCACGTCGTCACGCACCCGGCCGAATGCGATCCGCAGGTCGAGCCCGGGCTCGGCGATGTATTTCACCAGCGCCGCCGCGAACGGGCTGTTCTTGCCGTCGCCGTCGCTCGCCACCGCGCCTGCCTTGGCCGCGAAGGCGACCAGCGTGTCGGACATGGTCGGCTCGATCTTGGCGAGGCCCCGGCCGACCGAGCGGCTGGCGACGTTTCGCTTCATCGTGTTGGCAAAGGGATTGTCGCGGCAGGCATCGAGGATCACGAGCCGCAGCCTTCTCGTGGCCTCAAGCGCCTTGAGCACCCGATCGAGCGAAATGGTCTCGTCCTCGATGTCGAAATCGCTCGACAGCTTCGCATCCGCCGGCACGAGGTAGTTGATCCCGTCAACCTCGATGCCGTGTCCGGCATAGTAAACCACCGAGATATCGGCATCTCGCGAGGTTTCGGAGAATTCGCGGATGATGCGTCGCAAGGCGACAATGCCGACATCGCGCTGGTTGCTGATGACGTCGAAGCCGGCCTGTTTGAACAAGGACGCTACCGCATCGGCATCGCGCGCGGGATTGGCGAGCTGCGGCACCTGCTGGTATTTTGAAATGCCGATGACGAGCGCGACGCGCTTGTCGGCCAGCGCCGGCTCGGCGGAAAGGCAGACCAAGAATCCAATCAAGAAAAGCAATGCGGACCGCATCACGCCCCCCAATGCCGGCCTGACTTGCTCATATCAATCGGCGCCTTGATCGGCAAGATCACAGCGTGGCCGGTACCGTGCCATTGTTTCTTCCTCCGGCTTCAGGCGAACTAAATGATCTGGATTTTCCCAGAGCCCCGGGGAGGCTGTATGTGTGGTGGCTCACAGAAGCCGGCGGGTTCGTGGGATTGTTTGGAGCAGGCGGCCGAGTCGGGCCGAGTTGGCTACCGCAAACGGTGAGCTGCAGGTCATAATCTTGAAAGGGGGAGGTCGGGATGATGCGCGGTTTGATTGGGATGCTCGTTGGCGTGGGCTGCCTGGAAGCGGCCTTCGCGGCGCCCGAACCGAAGGCCGGCTCCAGTCCGGTGTGTCTTTATGAAAGCAAGGCCTACAGCGAGGGCGCCTTTGTTTGTGTTCAGAAGTCGCTGATTCTGACCTGCGTTGCCGACGGCGCCCGCGCGTCGTGGAAAGCGGTTGCCGACAAGGAAATCAACGACCGCTGCACGGCGCCGACGGTAGCGCACACTCCGCCGGAGCCTCGCATTCACCGTCACCGGCGGCATTTTGTGGTCGCCAGAATTCGCCCCGTCTTCGACGGCTCGAAGTGCTTCCTGTTCAACGGCCGGCAATACTGCGAGTAGCCCGGGGCGTGCCGCCGGATCAGCCGTTGCTTCGGGGCGCTTTGATTTGAGTCCCCGTATCTGCACCACGATTCCAGCCCGCCACCACACCCCATGCCACCGGACCGGCAGGCCAAGTCCCTTGCGATTGCGCTTGCAGCACGATTGAGCAGCTTGCGCCTTTGAGGTATCGATAGGTTGTTGCCGGAATTCTCCTCGACTTGAACGCTAAGGCGGAATTGCAAGGATTTGAGGGTCCCATGAGTGGTAACGACGAAACCCCACGGCCGGGATTTCCGCGAGCCCGGAGCTTTCTTCAGACTTGGTGGCGGACCGGTCTGACTTTTGTCTTCGGCATATTGTTGACACTGGGCGCCATTGAACTTGTCAATTGGCTGACCCGACCGAATCGCTTTGGACCAAAAGAGCGTCGAGCAAAACTGGAACGCTACCATCACCAGCCTCGGCGTCTCTCCGATCTTTCCTCCGGAGGAAGACCTCGTCGTCGGCGACGTCCTCGCGGTCGTCACCGACGACGTAGATGCCGACCCGCTCGCGGAAGCGGACCGTGCACGCAGGCGGGCCTTTGTCAGCAAGTCGGTCAAGCTCGCCCACATCAATGAAGTCGCCGCGGAGCTCGATGCCGCCTACAGCACGCTTCCGGTATTTCCGGCGACCTTTCCGGCAGGTGCGTCTGGTCCCTATCGCGACATGGTGGTGGCGCGAAAATTCACCGATGCCGTGATGCTCGGCAGTTTGCCCCGGGCCGCCTTTCCCAAGCTGAGGATTCAGGGATTTGACGCCGCCAGCGCAAACCTCGCGGCAACGCAGGCTGGAGCCGGGAGTTACGCCGCGTCATCGGAGGACCTCGAGGAGTTCGAACTATCCGACGTCCGGACCTACGGCTTGACAAGCGTGAAAGCGCTCGAGCTTCTGAAGAAATATTGCGGTACCGCGCCGGGGACCTGCAGCGAAGCGACCGCGCGCCAACACCTTGAACGCGTGGTCGGACCGCGGGTCAACAACCGCTACATCAATATCAAGACCGGCAAGTCCGAATACGCAATGACGGTCGAAGTGGTCATGGTCTATCGGGTCTATCTGACGAGTTCGATTGTCGACCTGCGGCGCACGCAGCGGGAGCGGCGCGGTATCCTCTCCATGCTTTGGCCATTCGGCAGCAGCCAGCCCGCCGATCCCCCAAGCCCGCCACCGGGTCCGGCGCAGCCGGCCGCGAACCAAACCAGCGAGAAGGACGGCAACACCGGGAAAGCGGACCCGAACACCATCAAGGCGCTGAGCAATAGAATCGACGAACTTCAACAAAAAATGGCGTCAATTCAGAACGGCGCGGCCCTCGGCTACGATTCCTTCTTCGGAAATGAGTCGTCGCTGCAAGGACGATTTGAAAGACCGGTGGCAATCGGCTATCGGAGTGTCAAGTTCGACTTCGACCCCGAGGCAATCAAGAATTAGGTGACGCCATGTTACGACCGACTGCCATCGGGATGCTTTTCGCAGCGACCCTGTTCTGGGCGCCTTCGGCCCTGCCGCAGAGCACCGTGGTCAAGCCCAGCAACCAAAACATCGTCTTCATTCATTGCGGTCCCAAACAACCGACCGATCCGGACGTGCAAAAGGTCGCGATCGCTCTCTTGAAGGAGGGATTTTTGGTGCGCGAGCCAGAAGCAGATCAAGACAAGGTCGCCGGCGCCGGCGTCGATTATTTTGATGAGCACGCCGTTGCAACCGCCCAGAAGATTGCCGACCTCGTGAACCAGGCACTCGGAACCGAAAGCAAGAAATTGGTTCCCCGTCTCCAGCATACCACCAACCCTCCCTTCTATTTTGGCGTTTGGCTTTTCACCACGAGTCCGTCGTAGCGCCTTCGTCAAGGGTGGATGGGAATGATTGGTGGAAATATCCAGTCGCGCCCTAACTAGTGCGTGACCCGCCAGATCGTGCCGTTGCCGTCTTCCGAGACGAGTAGTGCGCCATCGCGCGTCACCGCCACGCCGACGGGGCGCCCCCACACATTTGAATCGTCGACGACAAAGCCTGTCACGAAATCCTCGTATTCGCCGGTCGGAACGCCGTCCTTCATGCGGATACGGATCACCTTGTAGCCGGTGGGCTTTGACCGGTTCCACGAGCCATGCTCGGCGGCAAAACCATCGCCGCGGTATCCCGCCGGGAATGTGCTGCCGGTGTAGAATGTCAGCCCGAGAGAGGCCGAGTGGGCCTCGATCAGAACGTCGGGAATGGTGACCTTGTCCTTCAGGTCAGGACGTTCGCCGGCGTGATGCGGGTCCTCGTGGTTGCCGATATAGAACCACGGCCAGCCATAGAATGCGCCTTCGCGCACGCGCGTGACATAGTCTGGCACGAGATCGTCGCCGAAGCCGTCGCGTTCGTTGGTCGAGCAATAGGCATCGCCACTGTCAGGATGAATCGCAAGCCCGACGCAATTGCGGATGCCCGTGGCAAAGATGGTGGGACTGGTTCCGTCGGGATTGAAGGCGAGCACGTCGGCGCGCCCGGTTTCAAAGCCTGCGATCGCGCCAAGCGCAGCCGTCTTGTCGCTCGTAGCGCCGCGCAAGCCTTCCGCATCGTTGCTGGCCGAGCCGACCGATACCAGCATCCGCTTGCCGTCTTTGGTGAAGACGATGTTCCTGGTCGAATGCCCCGGTCCATGCGGCAGCTCGGCCACGACGGTCTCAGGCTTGCCGGAGGCTTTCAGATCGCCCTCCCGGTAGCGAAAGCGAACGACACTGTCGGTGTTGGCGATGTAGACCCATTGCGGGTTGTCGCCGTTCGGAAAGAAGGCGATCCCAAACGGCGCGTTGAGGCCGCTGGCGTAGATTTCGTTCTTGACGGGTTTTGCGCCGTCGGCCGCCAGCCGCAAAATGCGAATGCGCCCCTGGCGGGTTTCCGCGACAAAAATATCGCCGTTTGGTGCGGCGCGCATCTCGCGCGGCCCGCTCAAGCCCTCGGCGAGCAGGTCGACCTTGAAGCCGGCGGGGACCTGAGGAACGGCCCGCGGCGGCCGGGGCACCACGCGGGAATAGTTGGCGGAGGAACTTGTCGCGCCGGGCTTCGGCAGATCGGCCGGCCTGATAAGACGGACGAGGCCCGGCCTGTCGGCGTGCCAGTCGCCGAACGCCGCACTTCCGGTCAGCGGACCTGATTGGCCGGCGGCGGGCGCAATTCCCGCACCCGCCATCAGCGTGGCGAAAAGCAGTATTGGCAACGATGACCGAAAAGGATCGAATAGCGCCGTGTTGAATATCCTTGACGCAGCCGCCACCCGTGATCTCCTGCACCCGTAACGATGTTGGCGCCGATCGTACCTTGCGAGGATCGCGCGGACCAGATCGGGATCGCCGTCTTGACGCGATGTTGAATTCGCCGAACCAGCGTGCTTCGTACCAATACGCGCGGCCGTTTCGTCCGATTGGGAGGGTACCGCAAATGCTTCTTGTATTCCTTCGCCACACAAGCGTCGCGGCGCTGGCCGCGGCCGTCGCCGTGGAAGCGCTGGCCTTCCTGTCGGGCTGGATCGCGCTACGGCCGCTGCTGATCCTGCTCGGCGCGCTGTTGTTTTACCTCAGCGAATACGGCATGCACCGTTTCGCCTTTCATGCGCCGCCGCTGTCATGGCCGCCTCTGCGCAAGTTGCAGCATCGCCTTCATTACGACCACCATGTCGAGCCCAGCCGGCTCGACCTGTTGTTCCTGCCGATCTGGTTTCTGGTGCCGAATCTCGCTGTGGCGGCCGGGCTTTTCGCGCTGATCTTTGGTGCCGAGGCCTCTGCCTCGGCGCTGTTCGGAATGATGCTGGCGATCCTGCACTATGAATGGGTGCACTATGTCGCCCACATTCCCTACCAGCCGCGCACGCGACTGGGCCGCTGGATCAAGCAGTATCACCTGCGCCACCACTTCGTCAGCGAGAAGCACTGGTTCGGCGTCAGCAACCCGACGCTGGACGGCGTGTTCGGTACGTTCCATGGACCGGACGACGCGGAGAAGAGTGCGACGACCCGCAAGCTCTATTCCTGAGGCACACCAGATACGCCGCAGGCACACGAGGTGTGCCGCGAGGTGGCCGCAAACCTGCGCATTTGTCTATCAACTCCAGATATGGGGAACGGCCATGCAATGGAAATCCGCCACGCCCGTCCTGCTCGCTGCGCTCGTCATGCCGGTTGTGGCTCATGCGGCCAAGTTGCCGCCGCTTGCGACCATGAAATTCGGTGAAAATCAAACCACCTACATCTTCGATCCGAACAAAGTGACGGCGGTGGCGCTTAGTTACGGTTTGAGCGTCACGCTCAAACCCGTCCGGGGAAATTCCGAGGTTAATCAAGGTTCGTTGAAACCCCACGTTTGGGGGATTGCCGAAATCCCGCTTTCAATCAACGAAACTCCGGAGAATTTCCTTAAAGAACTCCAGATCGATACCAAGTTCATCACCCTTCATTCATTGAGCGGTGAACTGCACATCAGGGCGAGCAGCATCAAATACATCATCGAGCCGCCGCTTCAGACCGACCGCGAGCGAGGCGCAAAAGCCCTGGTTTATCTCGGACCGGGAGTGGTGGATTGGTCAGGGGTGCAAAGACCGTGGATGGTCACGGAAACCCCCGACCAGGTGAAGGCGCTGGCCGATGAGAAACGCGCTCAGGCCGACGGCGAATGAGAAGCCTTTTCTGCGCTTGCGGCGCTCATTCAAAGACTGGCGAGCGCGCGCCCATTCTGATATGAAGCCGCCAGTTGCCGCAGATAGCGGCGGAAAGCTCCGGTCCCGTAGCTCAGCCGGATAGAGCGACGGTTTCCTAAACCGTAGGTCGCATGTTCGAGTCATGCCGGGATCGCCATTTTTTCAGATCATTTTGCTGGTCATTTTGATCTCTTCTCGCCCGGTTACGCGAGCCCCGGCGCGCCGAGCAGGCATTAAAACTGCTTGTCAAGCCATCGAAATAGCGCAGAGGCGGAATAGATAGGAACGGCGCATCGCACGTCCTTAACCCTTCCTCCCGAATGCACCCTTCCTCGCGAATGAATGTCATGACCGAACAAACCCTGGCAACGCCGATCGATGACCGGCAAGAACTATCCCGCGGCTTTTCGCGCTACCAGTCGATCCTCGTTGCGCTGCTGGCGCTGGTCCAGTTCACGATCATCATCGATTTCATGATCATGTCGCCGCTCGGCGCCATCATCATGCCGGCGCTCGATATTTCGGCCGCACAGTTCGGGGTGGCGGTCTCGGTCTACGCGTTCAGCGCAGGGCTTTCCGGCATCCTGGTGGCCGGCTTTGCCGACCGGTTCGATCGCAAGTGGCTGCTCTTGTTTTTTTATGTCGGCTTTACCCTTGGAACGGCGCTTTGCGCGATCGCTCCCAACTACCATGTGCTGCTGCTGGGGCGGATCGTTACCGGCTTGTTCGGCGGTGTGATCGGCTCTGTTGTGCTCGCCATCGTCACCGATCTCTTTGAGCTAAAATTGCGCGGCCGCGTCATGGGCTTCGTGCAAACCGCCTTCGCCGCAAGCCAGGTGCTTGGCATCCCGGCCGGTCTTTTTCTCTCCAACCATTGGAACTGGCACGTCGCGTTCGGCGCATTGGTCGGCCTGTCGGTCGCCGGGATGGCCGCCGTTTTATTCTTGATGAAGCCGGTGAACGGCCATCTCTTGCTGAAGCAGGACAAAAACGCGTTCCGGCATCTGATCGCAACGGTCGCACAGCCACGCTATTGGATGGCATTTTCGGTGACGACGTTGCTCGCGACCGGCGGCTACATGCTGATGCCGTTCGGCAGCGCCTACACCGTGCATAATCTCGGCATCGACATCGTTCATCTGCCGACGATCTATCTCGTCTCCGGCCTGTTCAGCATTTTCATCGGACCGCTGGTGGGACGCGCGAGCGATGCGTTCGGCAAATTCGGAACCTTCGCCTTCGGCACCGCCATGTCGATCGTCATGGTGCTGATCTACACGCATCTCGGTCAGGTGAGTTTGACGCTCGCGATCCTGGTCAACGTCTTGCTGTTCGTCGGCATCTTTTCGCGCATGATCCCGTCGCAAGCGCTGATCTCCGCGATTCCCGAGCCTGCACAACGCGGCTCCTTCAGCGCGGTCGGCGCTTCTCTGCAACAACTCTCCGGCGGGCTCGGTTCCGTGCTCGCTGCCGCGCTCATTGCGCAAAATGCCGACGGTTCGCTCCGCCATTTCGACCGGCTCGGATACGTCGTGGTGACAACGGCGGTGATTTCCCTGATCTTGATGTATTTCGTGCAGAGGCCGATCGCGGCTCAGGCCGGCAAACGCGTGGTCTAAGGCGTCCGTTCCGGCGCCACATAGCATGCGAAACCATCAAGGCGCTGGACGCGCTCGAATTGCCAAAAGACATTCGGCACAAGATCGATATCGGCAAGATTTGACGCAAGAACGCCCACTTTTGTGCGGGTAGTAGGCACCATGAAAGCCAATGGTCCGCCGCAACTGACGTTCGAGGCCGGAAAAGCGGGTCCGGTCTCGGCGCTTCTCGTCTGTCCTGACAAAGCGCGCGCGTGTTTTGTGTTCGCCCATGGCGCGGGCGCCGGAATGACGCATTCCTTCATGGAGGCGTTCGCCAACGGGCTCGGCGAGCGCGGCATCGCAAGCCTGCGCTATCAGTTTCCCTACATGGAGAAAGGTAGCCGGCGGCCCGATCCGCCTGTTATCGCGCAGGCCGCCGTGCGCGCGGCGGTGGAACAGGCCGGACGAAGCTGCCCGGGCCTGCCTTTGATTGCGGGCGGCAAATCATTCGGCGGCCGCATGACGTCGCAGGCCCAGGCCGCAGCGCCGCTGCCGGGCGTTCGCGGTCTTGCGTTCATCGGCTTTCCGCTGCACCCGGCGGGCAAGCCTTCGACTGATCGGGCCAAGCATCTTTCTGATGTGCATATCCCGATGCTGTTCCTGCAGGGCAGTCGCGACAGTCTTGCCGAAGTGGCGCTGATCGAGCTGGTCGTCAAACGCCTGGGGTCATTGGCGACACTGCATCTTGTCGAGGGCGCCGATCATTCGTTCCATGTGCTCGCGCGCTCGGGCCGTAATGACCGCGAGGTGATGAACGAAATCCTCGATGCGTTTGTGAGCTGGGCCGGCTCAGTCGCCCCGTGAGCCAAGGCGGTTATTTCGCAGGCCCTGAACGGCGATCGATGCTTCCATCGTCATTGCGAGGAGCAAAGCGACGAAGCAATCCAGACTACCGTACTCCGATGCTGGATTGCTTCGCTGCGCTCGCAATGACGACAAACACCAATCAGGCCGTCTGGTATCCGTTCAGCACCCCCGGCAAATACTGTGAATCTGCCGGTCCAGCGCCATGTCCTCTTGCTTCATCTGTTCGAGCGCTTCCATGGTCTTGTCGCGTTTCGGCTCGGGCTTCCGCTTCGCGGCGAGTTCGGCTTCCTGCCGCTGATAGCAGGCTTCCCGTTCCGGCTTGGCCTGGATGAACCGGCATTGCTCCACGGCCGAAGCGGGCGCGGCGCCGAGCAGCAGCAATACGACGGCGCATGACAAAAGGTGGTTTGCCATTGCCCCGGGGTTTCTATTAATGGACTGCAACGGCGGCGGTTCCTGTTTAAATGGGGGCATGTCCGGCGTTCGTCACTTCTCGCACTCACTGAAGCTCCTCGATAGCAAAAATTGTCGATCCGGGGCATGGTCCTCAGCTAAAAAAATCGGAACTCCGGATTTGTCTCCTGAAATGACTGAACGAGGCTTTCGTCCCCTAAAGGGATTGGTGCGCGTTCTGCTCGTGGGCGTTCTGGCGCTGAACGCAATGGAACTGGCTCAGGCCGATGAAGCGAAGGTAAAAGTCGGTGTATTGAAACTGTCGTCCTCGGCGCCCGTCTTCATCGCGCAAGACAAAGGATATTTTCGCGACGCAGGTCTCGATATCGAATTGAAGTTCTTCGATGCCGCGCAGCCGATATCGGTCGCCACAACCTCGGGCGACATCGATTTCGGCATCACCTCCTTCACGGCAGCGCTTTATAACCTCGCCGGCAAAGGCACGTTGAAGGTGATCGGCGGCATGAGTCACGAAAGGGCCGGCTATCCCCTGATCGGCTACTTCGCCACCGACAAGGCCTATGCGGCTGGCCTCAAGACGCCGAAAGATCTCGCCGGAAAGCGCATCGCGATCACGCAAACCGGCTCCAGCTTTCACTATTCGCTCGGGCTTCTCTCTGACAAATATGGCCTCAAGCTCGGCGAGATGAAATTGCTGCCGATGCAGTCGCTGTCGAATGTCGCGGCTGCCCTCAAAGGCGAGACGGTCGATGCGGCCTTGTTGCCGGTCACAGCCGCGCGCAAGCTGATGGATGACGGCAACGTCAGAATACTGGGCTGGGTTGGCGAGGAGACGCCGTGGCAAGTGGGCGCGGTGTTTGCATCTCCGAAGACGCTCGATAACAAGCCAAAGGTCGAAAAACTGCTCGCGGCGCTGGCGCGTGCCGACCGCGAATATCACGATGTGATTTTGACAGCCGTGGTGGGAGGCCAAGCTCCCGTCAACGACAAGACCAGGCCGCTCCTCGAGATCATCGCCAAATACACCGGTCTTCCGCTCGAACAGGTGGTCGGCAACTGCGCCTATATCGATCCCGACGGCAGGCTCGACGTGAAGAATGTCGCAAACCAGATCGAGTGGTTGCAGGGGCAGGGCTTTGTCGACAAGGGTGTGACGGTCGATGCGATCATCGCCAGGGATTTTGTGAAGCCGTATTGATATTGGTATCACTCCGTCATTCCGGGGCGATGCGAAGCATCGAACCCGGAATCTCGAGATTCCGGGTCTGGTCCTTCGGACCATCCCGGAATGACGTACTAAGCCGAGACCCCTCATGGACCTGATCGCCGACCACATCTCCCACCGCTTCGGCGCCCTTGAAGTGCTCGACGACGTGTCGTTCACCGTCCGCTCGGGCGAGGTGGTCGCGGTTGTCGGCCCCTCCGGCTGTGGCAAGAGCACGCTGTTGTCGATTCTCGGCGGATTGCTGCAGCCGATAGCCGGCGAAGCCAGATTGCGCGGCGCGCCGCCGTCCGGCAGCCGCAATCCGCTTACTTTCGTATTTCAGGATTTTGCGCTGCTGCCCTGGTGCACCGTGGCGGAGAATGTCGAATTCCCGCTGCAGCATGCGGCTTGGGATCGGGCCACGCGCCATGCGGTGGTCGAGGACGCGCTGCATCGCACCGGTTTGGCCGATTTTCGAGGCGCCCATCCGAAGCAACTTTCCGGCGGCATGCGCCAGCGCGTCGGCATTGCGCGCGCGCTCGCCGTGCGTCCGGCGATTCTCCTGATGGACGAGCCGCTGTCGGCGCTCGATTCGCAAACCCGCGAATTGCTGATGGAGGATTTTGTCCGGCTGCTCGGCGATGGCGCGATGGGTGCGGTCTATGTGACGCATAATCTGGAAGAAGCGGTGCGGCTCGCGGACCGCATTGTCGTGCTGTCACGGCGGCCGGGGAAGCTTCGCGAAGTCGTCGCCATCCCGCTGACGCGCGCCGAGCGCGGCGACATCCATGCGCGGGAAAAGCTGCTGGCGCTGCAAAGCGAGCTGTGGTCGCTGATCCGGACCGAGGCGATCGATGCCGAACGCGAGGTCCAGCATGCTTGACCGCGGCGATGATGCGACCCGTCCGGCGCAAGACGATGGCGCGGGCGAGCGCAAGGTTGTTTTTCGCGGCGCGGGCTTTTCGCCGCAAACCTCCCGCTATGCCGGCTGGATCGCGCTCGCGCTGGCCATTGCGCTCTGGCAGCTCGCCGGCAGTCTTGCGCTGGTCAATTCCATCTTTCTGCCGACGCCGCTGGCGATCGTGCGCGCGCTTGCTCAGCTCGCGCTGTCCGGCGTGCTGTGGCAGCATCTGGCTTACTCGATCATGCGCATCGGAACGGGCTGGCTGCTCGGCACGGTGGCCGGCATCGCGGTCGGCTTCGCGATCGGTCTGTCGACGCTGGCGCGCGCCGTCGGCATTACCTTCGTCTCGGCGCTGTTTCCGATTCCGAAAATCGCGCTATTGCCGCTGTTGATCCTGTGGCTCGGCATTGGCGAGGAACCGAAAATCGCCACCATCGCGCTCGGGGTATTCTTCTCCACCGCGATCTCGGTCTATAGCGGCGTAGACGCCGTGCCGCGCAATCTGATCCGGATGGCACAGAGTTTTAACGTGCCGTTCTCGTCCATCATCCGCCGGGTGATCTGGCCGGGCGCGCTGCCGTCGATTCTCGCGGGCTTTCGAATCAGCGCCTCCGTTGCGCTAATGCTGGTGGTGAGCGCGGAAATGATCGGCGCCGAATACGGCATCGGCGCCTTTGTGTTGCAGGCGGGCAATCTGATGCAGACCGATCAATTGCTTGCCGGCGTTGTCATCCTGTCGCTGTTCGGATTGGCGGTCGGATGGCTGATCAACGCGCTGGAAACGCGGCTGTTGCACTGGCGGTGAGGCTAAGCCGAGGAGCAGCAGCAATCGTCATGCCCGCGCTTGTCGCGGGCATCCACGTCTTACTTCCTTCTTTGGGAGACGAAGACGTGGATGGCCGGGTCAAGCCCGGCCATGACGAAGGATAGGATGGGACGGTTCTACGCATTCCCTCTGTCCTCGCGGAACAGATCGAGCTTCTGCTGCACCGGGCGGTCGGAGAAGGAGAACAGCACCGAGTCGCTATCTGCCTCGTGCGTCACCCATTGCCAGCTCGGCACCACGAACAGATCGCGCGGGCCCCATTCGAAGGTCTGATCGCCGATCCGCGAGCGCCCCTTGCCTTCGATCGCCGCGAACACGGTGGCGTCGGTCGAACGATAACGCGCGGTCTTGAAACCCTTCGGCAGCAGCTGAATGAAGGTGCCGATGGTCGGCATCGCGAAATCGCCGGTCACTGGATTGGAGAATTTCAGCTTCAGGCCGTGGCAGGCGTCCCATTCGTCGCGCTGCTTGGCGCTCTCCAGCGCCTCGCGCGTGTAGGAATAGGGATAGTTGAAGATCGGCGAAGTCTTCGATGTGCGCTTCTCGTCGACCGGCAACAGGTTGTGGCCATAGCGCGCAAAACTGTCGCCGGGTGGGCGGGTGATCTTCTGCTGGTCCTCCTTCAGCCCTTCGGCAAAGGATGCGTCGAAGAGCTGCACCATCGGAACGTCGAGGCCGTCGAGCCAGAACATCGGTTCGGAGGTTTCGTTGGAATGGTCGTGCCAGGTCATGGATGGCGTGATGACGAAGTCGCCTGGCGACATCGCGGTGCGCTCGCCATCGACTGAAGTGTAGGCACCCTTGCCCTCGAGCACGAAGCGCAGCGCCGACTGGCTGTGACGATGCGCCGGGGCTATGTCGCCCGGGACCACCATCTGCACACCGGCAAACAGCGACGTCGTGACTTTCGATTGCCCGCGCAGGCCCGGATTTTCCAGAACCAGCACGCGGCGTTCGGCTTCCTTGGCGGTGATCAGTTGGCCTGCTTCCGTCATGTAGGCGCGGATCGCGTCGAACTTCCACAAATGCGCCCGGCAGGCGCTCTTCGGCTCCGGCGTGATCAAGTCGCCGAGCACGTTCCACAGCGCCGAAAGATTTTCACCGTCGATCTTCTTGTAAAACGCCTCGCGTTCCGGCGTCTTCGCTACGGCTTCCATGGAGACCTCCCGTTGCTGTTGTTGCTCTTTAATTCATTCTTGATTGACAGTATACTGCCAATATCGCTAACGTCAACGACGGCAAACAAAGCCAAAGAAAACATCAGGGGAGGTCGACGATGAAGCTGCACGGCTATTTCCGCAGCAGCGCGTCCTACAGGGTCAGAATCGCCTTGAACCTGAAGGGGTTAAGCGCGGAACACCTGAGCTACCATCTGCGCAAGGGCGAGCAGCGCGCCCCCGCCTATCTGGCGCTCAACCCGCAAGGCCTTGTTCCAACCGTCCAGGGCGACGGCGGCATCGTTCTTACCCAGTCGCTTGCCATCATCGAATGGCTCGATGAAACCCACCCCGCTCCGCCATTGTTGCCGAAGGATCCGCTGCGGCGCGCGCAAGTGCGCGCCTTTGCGCAAGCGATCGCCTGCGACATCCATCCGGTCCAGAATCTCAAGGTGCTGGCGCGGCTGCGCGAACTCGGCCTCGCGGAAGAAAAGGTCACGGATTGGGCGGCATGGGTCAACCGCGACGGGCTTTCGGCGTGCGAGAAAATCATCGCTGGCGAAGCGGGACCTTTCTGTTTCGGCGACGCGCCGACCATCGCCGATCTTTGTCTGGTGCCGCAACTCGCCAATGCGCGCCGCTTCGGCGTCGACGTTGCGGCCTTTCCCCGCCTGCTCAAGGCGGAGGCGGCCGCGAAAGAACTCAAGGCGTTCGCTGATGCCGCACCGGAGCGACAGAGCGATGCCGAATAAAGCGGATACAGTAACGATGGACGCGGTCTACACGGCACCGGGCTATCTGTTTCGCCGGATGCAGCAGATCGCGGTCGCGATTTTCATCGAGGAATGCAAGGCCTTTGATCTGACGCCGGTGCAGTACGCGGCGCTGATCGCGATCCGCACCCATCCCGGCATCGACGCCACGCGGCTCTCCGCGGTGATCGCGTTCGACCGTTCGACGCTCGGCAGCGTGATCGAGCGGCTGCAGGCGAAGACCTATGTCGAGCGCAAGCCCGCGCCCGAGGACAAGCGGGTCAAGCTTTTGTATCTGACCAAGGCCGGCGTAGCTCTGCTGCGCGAGATCATGCCCGCGGTCGATCGGGCGCAGGCGCGGATGCTGCAACCGTTGAAGCCCGCAGACCGCAAGACGCTACTCGCGCTGCTGGAACAGCTTGTCGATCTCAACAACGAAGCCTCGCGCGTGCCGCTGCGCGCCGAGGATGCGCTCGAGCATTTGGGAAAAGTAGGCTGATGGCAAGCGCGAGTACCCAGCCTGTCCTGATTGCGGGTGGCGGCATCGGCGGCCTCGCCGCTGCGTTGGGGTTGGCGCAAAAGGGCATCCGCTCGATCCTGCTCGAAAAGGCCTCCGCTTTGGGCGAGATCGGCGCCGGCATTCAGCTCGCACCGAACGCGTTTCATGCCTTCGACTATCTCGGCGTTGGCGAAGCGGCGCGCAACATGGCGGTCTATGTCGACCAGCTGCGCCTGATGGACGCGATGACTGCGGAAGAAGTCTGCCATGTCGATCTGCGCGAGGCGTTCCGGGCGCGCTTCGGCAACCCCTATGCGGTGGTGCATCGTGGCGATTTGCATGGCGTATTTCTGAGGGCCTGCCGGGACAGCGACCTGATTGAGCTGCGGGTGAGCGCCGAGGTCGTGGGCTACGATCAGGACGGTTCATCCGTCACCGCGCGCCTGGCCTCGGGCGATCGCATCACGGGTTCGCTTCTGGTCGGCGCCGATGGGCTTTGGTCGAACGTCCGCAAGCAGGTGGCCGGCGATGGGGCGCCGCGGGTTTCCGGCCACACCACCTATCGCTCGGTGATTCCAACCGAACAGATGCCGGAGGACTTGCGCTGGAACGCGGCGACGCTGTGGGCTGGTCCGAAATGCCACCTCGTGCATTACCCGCTCTCGGGCTGGAAGGTCTTCAACCTCGTCGTCACTTGCCATAACGACGCGCCGGAGCCCGTGGCCGGCAAGCCGGTGCCGGAGCAGGAAGTGATGCGGGGGTTCGCGCATATCCACGAGCGGGCTTTGGACATCATCCGCCACGGCACCAACTGGAAGCTCTGGGTGCTGTGCGACCGCGATCCGACCGAACGCTGGATCGACGGCCGCGTCGTGCTGCTTGGGGACGCCGCCCATCCGATGCTGCAATACTTTGCGCAAGGCGCCTGCCAGGCGATGGAAGACGCGGTTTGTCTGTCGCATATGCTGGGCAGCCACGCGGGCGACTACGCCGGCGCGCTCGAAAAATATCGCGCGCAGCGCTTCCCGCGCACCGCGCGCGTGCAATTGCTCTCGCGCGCCATCGGCGAACACATCTACCATCCTTCCGGCGAACACGCCCGGCTTCGCAACGCGATCATGGGCGCGAAATCGCAAGAGGAGTGGTACGGCGACCTCGCCTGGCTCTACGGCGGGACGGGGTTGGGGGATCAGATGGCGGGCGAGGATTAGATGCGCCTATCGACGCGCCAACGTCGCCGCTAACCCCTGATTGTGTGGCGTTATTGACACACGCGAAGATTCTTACGCCAATCCTCGTTGCGCTGATTGCCGAGTGAGAAAGCCTGTCCCTAGGATGGCTCCGGGGAACAGTTGTGTCTGTAGGGTGGGGGCGTCATGGCCAAGAAGCGCATTGCGTTGTTGTTGCCGCTTGCTTTTACCACTTTGGTCGGTGGGTGCGGCACCTACCTCCCGGAAATTCAGGATTTTGGTGACAAGGCCTCGGGCCAGCAGTTGGTCGAGTCGATTGCCTACAACGTCACTTGCGAGGTTCGTGACGCCGTATATTCGGTGTATCACCTCGGCGGAGTTGAGCGAAAGAGCACGTTTCTCGACTCGTGGGGCGTGCAAATAGCGCTCAGTCTTCAGGTCGAAGAAAAGTCCAGCATCAATCCGGTTGTTAATTGGCTCCCGCCAAGCCCGGCTTCGTCCATATTCAATCTTGGCGTCGGCGGCACGGTGTCGAGCGATGCGATACGACAGGACAAGCTCAACTCGTTCTACTCGATAGCCGCAATCAGACAAATGGGGCCCTGCGATCCAAAGACCAGGCCGGGTGGATTGTTGCTCATGCAGAGCAATCTGGCGCTCGATGAGTGGCTCGTGGCCAACGTGACGGCAGACGACACTGGCTTGATACAGTACGCCAAGGACTTTTCGGATGGGCTGCTGAAGACAAATGTCCTTTCTCACGAAGTTAAATTCGACATAACGAATTCCGGAAATCTGACACCCGGCTGGAAGTTGACCAGGGTGTCAATCAATCAAACTGGAAATTTTCTTACAGCGTCACGCGATCGAACAAACGATCTGACCATCACGCTGGGCCCAACTTTGGCTGCGCCCAAGAAGATGAAGGATAAGAAGGGCCGTTCAGTCACGGTGCCGGCACAAGCTTATGTTCCCGCGGCGCCCGCTGCTGACGCCGCCCTGGCGTCGGCAATCGGTCTGGCCGTCGCGAACGCGATTAGAGGCACGAGCGTCCCGTAAAATCGTTCGGCAAGGAGGTGTGTTTTGGCCAAAAAACCTGGAGCTACCATACCTAACGCGAGACAGCGGGCAGCACTTCGCAAAAAAGAAGCGGTGCCACCTTATAAATGCGAGAGAACATTGGAGGCGGGCGTCTGTCTCAAATTTTCCCTCGAGGCGAGCACCGGTCAGTACAACCAGCCTCCGGGGGGCGAGCGGGTCGACTGCTCAACCTGCCAATATTTTTTTGGATCCTAGGTCGCGCTACTCGCGTAGTAACGCCTGCCGGTCGATCTTGCCGGTGCCGGTCTTCGGCAGCTCGGCGATGAAGATGATCTCGCGCGGATATTTGTAAGGCAGCAGTTTTGCCTTGACGAAATCCTGCAAGGCCTTCGTGGCTTCGCCCTTGTCGAACGCGCCGCTGTTCATCACGACGACAGCCTTGAGCGTCATCCGCCGGTCCGGCAGCTCGGCGGCGAATACGGCGCATTCGCGCACGTCGGGATGCTCGATGAGACAGAGTTCGACTTCCAGCGGATAGACCCACTGACCCGAAATCTTGATCAGGTCGTCGGCGCGGCCGCGGAAGAAGTAAAAGCCGTCTGCGTCGCGCACGAAGCGGTCGCCGGTGTAGATCCAGCCATCCTCGCGGATGGTCTCGGCGGATTTATCCGGCCGGTTCCAGTAAAGCGGCGTGTTGGAATCGCCGCGCACCCATAAAATACCCTCCACATTGTCGCCGACCTCGTTGCCGTCGCTATCCCTCAGCGCGACCTCGTAGCCGGGAACGCGAAGGCCGGCGGCGCCGAGCTTCTTCTTGTCATCCCGATTTGACAGATAGATGTGAAGCGCTTCGGTCGAACCGAGCCCCTCCACGATCTCAAGCCCGGTAAGCCGCTTCCACCCCTGGAAGACCTCGGCGGACAGCACTTCGGCGGCCGACACCGCCATTCGCAGCGAGGTGAAGTTGGTTTTGTCGGCGCCCTCGGCCTTGGTCAGCGAAGTGTAGAGCGTCGGCAGGCCGAAAAAGACGGTCGGGCGATAGCGGGTGATCGCCTCGAAAATCGCCTGCGGCCTGGGTTGGCCTGGCAACAGCAGGGTCGCGGCCCCGACCGAAAACGGAAAGGTGATGGAATTGCCGAAGCCATAGGCGAAGAACATTTTTGGCACGGAGAAGCAGATGTCGTCGGGCGTGAGTTTTAGCAGGTGCCGTGCGAACGCCTGATCGCTATAGGCCATGTCGTGCTGCAAATGGACGATGCCTTTGGGCCTTCCTGTCGAGCCCGACGAATACATCCAGAACGCCATTTCGTTGCGATGGGTGTCGGCCTCGGCGAGATCGGCCGGAAAGGTCGCAAGCCAGGCGCTCGCGATCAGCGTGTTTGCAACCGCGTGGGCGCGTGCCTCGCCATTGACCACGATGAGCGTGTGCAGCGCCGTATCCTTGCAGGCGACCGCATCGAAGCGGTCGGAAAATTCGGCGTCGGCGATAGCAACGGTGGCGGCGGAATCCGAAAGATAAAACTGCAGCAGGTCCGGCGGCGTCAGCGTGTTGATCAGCAGCGGCACGAAGCCTGCACGCACCGCGCCGAAGAACGCGGCCGGGTAAGAGGGTGTGTCGTCGAGAAACATCAGGACGCGCTCGCCACGCTTCAGCCCCAGCGAGACAAGACCATGACCCCAGCGCGAGGCTTCCGCGCACAATTGCGTATAGGTCACCGCACCAAGCGGACCGGTCAGCGCCAGACGATCGCCATGACCCTTGCCAGGATTGTCGAAGAGAATTCGGCTCGCATTGTAGTTTGCCGGAATCGAAAAGCCGATCTCTTTGGCCGCTTCGCTATCGGGAGGCACCTGATCGGCTATCGCAAGCGGGGCCGCCGGCGTCATCGCCTGCCTCCGGTAGCTGAATGCGGCCGTG